>Ga0070708_100003597_pt1 | contig 12158 bp, 6 predicted proteins | sample KBSK5503metaG_FD_65469 | JGI IMG/M metagenome (GOLD analysis project Ga0070708, IMG submission 65469) | Corn, switchgrass and miscanthus rhizosphere microbial communities from Kellogg Biological Station, Michigan, USA - KBS K5-50-3 metaG | ecosystem: Host-associated > Plants > Roots >...
CGATGGGCGGGTCGTCCTGCGTTACCTGCGGAGAGTGCGTAGCGGCATGCCCGACCGGCGCGCTTACCAACAAGCCGATCGGCAACGTGCCCATCCGGCCGCGCACTGAGCTCGACTCCGTCGACAGCGTGTGCCCGTACTGCGGCGTCGGCTGCGCCCTGACGTACCAGGTCGACAGGGAGCGGGGGGCGATTGCGTTCGCCGAGGGCCGCGACCAGCCTGGCTCCAAGGGCCGGCTGTGCGTCAAGGGCCGGTACGGCTGGGACTACGCCGCCTCGGCGCAGCGGCTCATCACGCCGCTCATCCGCCGCGACGACGCGTACCCCAAGGGCGCGTTGTCCGCCGACGTCCGCGGCGAGATGAACGGCGGCGAGGGCGAGCGCGGTGGCCGGGGAGAGCGAGCAGGCCGCGGGCGGCAGGAGGACGGCCAGCGGCGCCGCCGCCGCAAGCCCGGAGGCCTGGTCGACTACGACGAGGTGCTGCCGCATTTCCGCGAGGCCAGCTGGGATGAGGCGCTGGACCTGGTCGCCCGGCGGCTGACCGAGATCCACGCCGAGGGCGGCCCGGGCGCGATCGCCGGATTCGGCTCGGCCAAGTGCTCCAACGAGGAGGCCTACCTCTTCCAGAAGCTGATCAGGACGGCGTTCCACACCAACAACGTCGACCATTGCACCCGGCTCTGCCACGCCTCCAGCGTCGCCGCGCTGTTCGAGGGCATCGGCTCCGGCGCCGTTTCGACCACCTACGGCGACGTGGCGAACGCCGACGTGGCGATCATCACCGGCAGCAACCCGACAGCGAATCACCCGGTCGCCGCGTCCTTCTTCAAGCAGGCCCGCCGCCGCGGGACGACGATCATCTACGTCGACCCGCGTGCCGACAAGATGTCCGATCACGCCGACATCTTCTGCCAGCTCAAGCCCGGTACCGACGTGGCGTTCTACAACGGCATCATGCACGAGGTGATCAGGCTCGGCCTCGTCGACCAGGATTTCATCTCCCGCCGGACCACGAACTACGCGGCGCTCGCCGACACCGTCAAGGATTACCCGCCGGAGCGGGCCGCGCAGATCACCGGGGTGGACGCCGACGTGATCCGGCGCGTGGCGCGGGCCTGGGGCGAGGCCGGGGCCGGGGTCATCTTCTGGGGCATGGGCATTTCCCAGCACACCACCGGCACCGACAACGCCCGCTGCCTCATCGCACTGTGCGCGATCACCGGGAACGTCGGCCGGCCTGGCACCGGGCTGCACCCGCTGCGCGGGCAGAACAACGTGCAGGGCGCGTCGGACATGGGCCTGATCCCGATGTTCTACCCGGACTACCAGAAGGCCGACGATCCGGGCGTGCACGCCAGGTTCGAGCGACTGTGGGGCACCGGCCTTGACCCGGAGCGGGGCCTGACCGTCACCGAGATCATCGGCTCCGCCTTGCGGGGCGGCGTGCGCGGCATGTACATGATGGGGGAGAACCCGTTCCTTTCCGACCCCAATATCAACAAGGTCCGCAAGGCGCTTTCGGCGCTCGACTTCCTGGTCGTCCAGGACATCTTCCTGACCGAGACGGCCGAGTTCGCCGACGTCATCCTGCCCGCCTCGTCCTATCTGGAGAAGGACGGTACCTATACCAACACCGACCGCCGGGTGCAGCTTGGACGCAAGGTCCTCGACACGCCGGGTGACGCGCGGGTGGACTGGGAGGTGGTCCAGGACATCGCCAACCGTGTCGGGCTCGGCTGGAGCTACTCCTGCGCGCGGGAGGTCTTCGACGAGATCGTCTCGGTGATGCCGAGCTACGCCAACCTCAGCTATGACAATCTCGGGCTGACCGGCAAGCTGTACCCCAATTCCGATCCCGGGCACAGTGACGGGACCGTCGTCATGTTCGGCGAGCGGTTCAACACGCCAGACGGGCTCGCCCACCTCGTGCCCGCGGAGTGGCTGCCGGCGAAGGAACTGCCGAATGAGGACTACCCGTTCGTGCTCAACACCGGCCGGCTGCTCGAGCACTGGCATACCGGCTCGATGACGCGCCGGTCCTTCGCGCTCGACGCCATCAGCCCGACGGCCGAGGTGTACCTGAATCCCGACGACGGCGCCGAACTCGGCCTGGCCGACGGCGAGCTGGCCCGGGTGAGCTCGCGCCGCGGGACGATCGTGCTGTCGACCCGCTTCTCGCATCGCGAGGCCCGCGGCAACTGCTTCATCCCGTTCCACTTCCGTGAGGCGGCGGCCAACCTGCTGACCATCGACGCGATCGACCCGGTCGGCAAGATCCCTGAGTTCAAGTTCTGCGCCGTCCGGATCGAGGCAGCCGCCGGGCCTGACGATGCGGCCCGCGGCGCCGCGGCCGAGATCGGGGACCGGTGATGGCGAGACCCCGGACCCGCGTGCCCGGCGTCGAGGCGAGGGCAGGCAAGTTTCCCGGCCCCAGCCTGATCCCGGCCCTGCACGCCATCCAGGACCGGCTCGGCTGGCTGCCCCGCGAGGAACTTGTGACGCTGTCCAGGCAGGCCCGCCGGCCGCTGTACGAGATCGAGGGACTCATCTCGTTCTATCCGCATTTCCTGACCGAGCCACCGAAAAAGGTCGCACTGCACGTCTGCCACGACCTGTCGTGCTGGCTGCAGGGCGCAGACCAGCGCATCGCCGCGCTCCGTGAACGCTACGGCCAGGAATCCGAGATCGACTTCGCCGAGGTGTCCTGCATCGGGCGATGCGATGCGGCGCCGGCCGTCGCGGTCAACTCGCGCCCGGCGCTCGCCGATGAGGCGGACGCCGTCGTCGCGGCGGCGCTGGCCGGCCAGGCGGCGGAGCACCGGCCCCGCCGCTACCGCGGCGACGCGCCGTGGCCCAACGACCCGTACCCCCCGGGGCAGCAGCGTTACGGCGTGCTGCGCAGCTTGCTGGCCGGTGATCTCGACGCAGCGCGGATCATCGGGACCCTGCAGGACGCGGGCCTGCGCGGGATGGGCGGTGCCGGCTTCCCGGCGGGCAAGAAGTGGGAGCTGGTCGCAGCGCAGGCCAGCACGCCGAAATACGTGATCTGCAACGCCGACGAGTCCGAGCCAGGCACGTTCAAGGACCGGCAGATCCTGGCCGAACAGGCCCATCTCGTGCTGGAGGGCATGCTGCTCGGGATGGCAGCGGTCGGGGCCGATGAAGGCTGGGTCTTCATCCGGCACGAGTACGGCCCCGAGGAAGCGGTGATCGCCCGCGAGATCGAGTCGCTGCGCGCCGCCGGGCTGGTCGGCGAGGCTGTGCTGGCCGGAAAGAACGGGGCGGGCACCGGCAGGCGGCTGTCGGTCGGGGTATTCACCTCACCGGGCGGCTACATCCTCGGCGAAGAGTCGGCCCTCATCGAGTGCATGGAGGGTCACCGCGGGGAGCCGCGTAACAAGCCGCCGTTCCCCGGCACCTACGGCCTGTGGGGACAGCCGACGCTGATGAACTCGGTCGAGACCTTCGCCCACGTGCCGATCATCCTCCAGCGCGGCGCTGACTGGTGGAAGCGGCAGGGCACGGGCGGCTCGGCCGGCCTGAAGTTCTTCGCCGTCTCCGGCCATGTGGAGCGCCCCGGCGTGTACTGCGTCCCGATGGGCAGCACCGCCCGGGAGCTGCTGGATCGCGCGGGAGGGGTCAGCGGCGGCCGGGCGCTCGGCGCGATCCAGCCCGGCGGCGCTTCGTCGAACTTCCTCGGACCCGATCAGATCGACGTGCCGATGGACTTCGCCGCGCTGGCCGAGGCCGGATCCATGCTCGGCTCGGGTGCGCTTGTGGTCATGGCCGAGGGCACCGACCTGCTCGCCGCCGCAACGAACGTGCTGCGTTTCTTCCGCGACGAGTCGTGTGGCAAGTGCGTCCCTTGCCGGGTCGGATCCACCAAGGCCCACGAGATACTCAGCGACATGCTCGCGGGCGGCGGCGGCCCGGCTGACGTGGACAGCCGCATCCTCCAGCTGGAAGAGACCATGCGCAAGACCTCGATCTGCGGACTCGGGCAGGTCGCGCTTGGTCCGGTGGTGAGCGTGCTCGGGCTGCCGCGCGCAGCGACGCAAGCGCGCCCGGACCCCCGTCCTGGGCAGCCGCCCGAGCAGCCAGATGGCCATCGATCGCCGGCTCAGCCGAGCAGCGGGCGGGCTACCGGGCAGGAGAACGGCGACGAAGCCTGACCCGCCACGGCCCTGGGGCCGGGAGTTCTTCACCACCCGGACGGTGGCCGAGGCGCTCAGCGGATTCCGGCCCCGGCGGCGCACCGCGGCCGAGACCATCCCGGTGGCCGGCGCCCTGCACCGGATTCCGGTCGCGTCGCTCACCGCACCGCACGCGCTGCCGGGCTTCGCCCGCTCGACCGTGGACGGCTACGCCGTGCGGGCGGCCGACACGTACGGGGTCTCGGACGGGCTGCCCGGATATCTCGATGTGGCCGGGGCAGTGCAGATGGGTGCCGCGCCCGACGTGGCCGTCGGCCCCGGCACCGTGGTGAGCATGCCCACCGGCGGCGTGCTGCCGCCCGGCGCGGACGCCGTGATCATGGTCGAGTACACGCAGCAGGCGATGCCCGGCACCATCGAGGTTGTCCGGCCGGTGGCCCCGGGCGAAGGCGTCGTGCGCGCCGACGAGGACGCCGCACCGGGCGCCGAGCTGGTGCCCGCCGGCCGGCCGCTGCGCGCCCACGACCTGGGCATGCTGGCCGCAGCCGGGATAACGAGCGTGGCGGTTCATGCCCGCCCGCGAGTGACAGTCTTCTCCACCGGGGACGAGGTGGTGCCGCCCGGCACCCCGGTGCTGCGCCCGGGCCAGGTGCGCGACGCTTCCGCGGTTGCTCTCGCCGCGCTGGTCAGCGAGTCAGGCGGCGAGCCGGTCCCGGGCGGCATCGTTCCGGACGATCCGGATGCGCTCGAGGCGGCCCTTCGCGCCGCGCTCACCGGCAGCGATGTCATCGTGATCTCGGCCGGTTCCTCAGTCGGGGCCCGCGACGGGACCGCCGCCGCCGTGGGCCGGCTGGGCGAGCCCGGTATCTGGTGCCACGGCCTCGCGATCAAGCCGGGGAAGCCCACCCTGCTGGCCGACTGCGGTGGCGTGCCGGTGATCGGCCTGCCGGGCAATCCGCGGTCAGCCCTTGTCGTCTTCCGCCTGATCGGGATGCCGCTGGTGCGGCGCGTCGGCGGCTGCACCAGCCCGCCGGCCGAATCGGTGCTGCGCGCACGGCTGCAGCGTGACCTGCCTTCAGCCACCGGGCGCCTGGACGTCGTCCAGGTCCGCGTGCGTGACGGGATCGCAACACCGATCTTCGGGCTGTCGGCGCTGCTGTCCATCCTTACCGCGGCCGACGGGTACGTGATCATTCCCGAGGAGGCAACGGGCCTCGACTCTGGCGCCGAGGTCGAGGTCACGCTGTACCGTTGAGCACGGTCATGACAGAAAGCCCGTTCATCCGCGACGTTCCCGCCGCCCGTGCACTCGACGCCTGGCGTAGCGCGCGCGACGCCGGAGGCTGCCCGGCCAGGCTCCCTGCCGAGCGGGTGAGCCTTGCGGACGCCGCGGGCCGGGTCACCGCCGAGCCCGTATGGGCGAGGTGTTCCTCGCCCCCCTTCGACGCCGCCGGCATGGACGGGATCGCCGTGCGCGCCGCCGACACACTCGGCGCCGGCGAAACGACGCCGGTATACCTGGATCCGGACACTTACGTCGTGGTCGACACTGGTGACCCGATGCCGGACGGGCGCGATGCGGTCGTCATGCGCGAGCACGTGCACTACGCGGGCACCGCCGCGGAGCTGCGGGCGGCCGTGCCGCCCTATCAGCACGTGCGTTCCATCGGCGAGGACGTGAGCACAGCAGAGCTGCTACTGCCCGAGGGCCACCGGCTGCGCGCGGTCGACCTCGCCGCGGCCGCCGCCGCCGGAGCCACCGACCTCCTGGTCAGGCGCCGCCCGCGGGTCAGCGTGCTGCCCACCGGTGACGAGGTAAGGCCCATCGGCACCGAAACCGGCCCGGGGGAGATCCTCGATACCAACTCGCTCATGCTGGCCGTACAGGCACGCGACGCCAACTGCGAGGCGCGCTGCCTGCCGATCGAGCCGGACGACCCGGCTGGCATCGCCAAGGCAGTCCGTGCCGCCGTGGCCGACTGCGATCTGCTGATCATCGTGGCGGGCTCGAGCGCCGGCCGCGACGACTACACCGCCCGGGTGGTGGCGGAGCTCGGGACGCTGGCGGTGCACGGCGTCGCGGTACGCCCCGGTCACCCCGTGGTACTTGGCGTGATCGACGGCACGCCCGTCCTCGGCGCCCCGGGCTATCCGGTGTCCGCGGCGCTGACCTTCGACATCTTTGCCGCGCCCGTGCTGGCGGAGATGCAGGGAGCCGCGCCGGCCCGGCGGGCGAGCACCCGGGCGCGGCTGGCTCGCAAGCTCGCGTCACCGCTCGGCATGGACGACTGGGTGCGCGTGCGCCTTGGGATGGTGGGCGGCACGATGATAGCCGCCCCGCTGCCTCGGGGAGCCGGGCTGCTCAGCTCCCTGGTCAGAGCCGACGGGCTGCTGGTCGTGCCGGCCGGGATAGAGGGCCACCATGCGGGGGACGATGTCCGGGTCGAGCTGCTGCGCGGCCTCGATGAGGTCACCCGCACCATCGTCGCCATCGGCTCGCATGACCTTATTCTCGATCTCGCTGCCTCCCATCTGCGGGCCGCCGACCCGCTGGCCACCCTGGCCTCATCGAATGTCGGGTCGCTCGGCGGCCTGGTGGCGCTGCGCGACGGTTTGTGTCATCTCGCCGGGTCCCACCTGCTCGACCCGGTGACCGGCGAGTACACGCTGCCCTACGTTGACCGCATCCTCGGCGAGCGTGCGGTCGCCGTCGTCCGGCTCGCGCACCGCGACCAGGGCCTGATCGTCCCGCCGGGCAACCCACGTGGCCTCACCGGCATTCAGGATCTGACCAGGGCAGGCGTGCGCTACGTCAACCGTCAGCGAGGGGCCGGCACCCGCATGCTTCTCGACCACGAGCTGCGGCAGCGGGGAGTCAGCGTCGACGCCATCGACGGCTATGCCCGCGAGGAGCACACTCACCTGGCGGTTGCGGCCGCAGTCGCCGCCGGGCGCGCGGACGCCGGCCTTGGGATCATGGCGGCCGCGCGCGCCCTCGGCCTTGATTTCGTACCAGTCACCCGCGAGCCATACGACCTCGTCGTGGCCGCGGACGCGGTGGATAGCGCGCTGCTCGCGCCGCTGTGGGCACTGCTGCGCTCCGATCGATTCCGGGCCGAGGTGGAGGACCTAGGCGGCTACGCGACTGAAGAGATGGGCCGGCGGATCAGGTAGCCGCCGCAGGCCATCCGCGAACGCGGTCACCCCGCCACCTTGCGGCAGCGCCGATCGCATGGTCACATGCGTTACGGCGGTATTTCTTTCCGGCGACTCAGGCGAATCTGGCGGAGGTGCACGGTGACAGACGAGGTGCTGCGGCAGCGGGCGGCCCTGGAACAGGCCGCCGCGGGCCGGACGCTCTGCGATCAGCTGGTGACCACGGTGAATTCCTGGGGCGATCTGCCCGCGTACTCCGACAGAGACGGCGGGCCGTGGCAGACCATCACCTGGCGGCAGACCAGAGAGCAGGCGTTCGCGCTGGCCGCCGGGTTCATCGCCCTCGGCCTGCGGCCGGGCGAGCGAGTCGCGCTGATGATGCCGAACCGGGTTGAGCACGTTCTCGCCGATTTCGGCGCCGTGCACGCCGGGGGAGTCCCGGTGACGTTCTACGCCACCCTCGCGGCCGACCAGGTCGGCTACATGGCTGCCAACTGCGGCGCGCGAATCGCGGTGCTCGATGGCGCCGCCGAGCTGGCCAGATGGCAGCCGGTACTGGACAGCCTGCCCGGCCTGAAGAAGATCATCGTGCGTGATGCCGCCGCATGCCCGGCCGGCGATCGCTACCTGAGCTGGCCGGACTTCACCGCCCTCGGGGCCGCCCGGCTGGCTGCCGCGCCGGATGAGGTCACCGGCCGGGTGGCCGGCATCCGCCCGTCGGATCCCGCCACCCTGCTCTACACCTCGGGCACCACGGGCATCCCCAAGGGCGTTGTCATCACCCACGCCAGCATCCTGTACGAGCTGGTCACCGCAACCGACTCCGGCAACGCCCGGCCGCATGTCCGGTGGGTGTCCTACCTGCCGCTGGCGCACATCGCCGAGCGGATGTTCACCCTCTACCTGGCGGCCTACAACGGGGGGCACACCTACTTCTGCCACAACGCGGCAACGGAGCTCGTCGCCAGCATCGGCGAGGTGAAGCCGACGGCGTTCTTCGGCGTGCCGCGGGTGTGGGAGAAGATCCAGGCCGGTATCCAGGCACTGCTCGCTGCCGAGCAGGACGAGGGCAAGCGCGCGGCGGTCGCGGCGGCGATGGACACCGGCCTGCGGTACGTGCGGAGCTGCCAGTTCGGCCAGCACACGCCGGACGAGCTCGCCGCGGAATTCGCCCGCGCCGAGGAGACCGTGCTGCGGCCGATCCGCTCCCTGCTCGGCCTGGGCGACGCGGAGATCGTGGTCAGCGCCGCGGCGCCGCTGCCGCCCGAGGTCGGCGCGTTCTTCGCCGGGCTCGGCATGCGGATCCTTGACGTCTACGGGATGACCGAGACCACTGGCGCGTTCACCACCAACACGCTGGCCGCCTTCAAGCTGGGCACGGTCGGGCAGCCGGTGCCCGGCATGGAGGTCCGCATCGCCGATGACGGCGAGATCCTGGTGCGCGGCCCGCTCAACTCGCCCGGCTACCTGAACCTGCCGGAGCAAACCGCCGACCTGATCGACCCGGCCGGCTGGCTGCACACCGGTGACATCGGGTCGCTGGATGCCGACGGGTTCCTGTCCGTCGTGGACCGCAAGAAAGAGCTGATCATCACCTCCGGCGGCGAGAATCTCTCCCCGGCGGCCATCGAGAACCTGCTGGTCGCGCACCCGCTGATCGGCCAGGCGCTGGCGTTCGGTGACCGGCGCCCGTACGTCGTGGCACTGCTCACCCTGGACGGTGACGTGGCGCCTGCCTGGGCGCGGGCCCGCGGGATCGAGGCGGGATCACTGGCGGCACTGGCCGGCCACCCGGCGGTGCTCGCCGCGGCCGGGGAGGCCGTCGCCGCCGCGAATGCCCGGCTGGCCCGGGTACAGCAGGTAAAGAAATGGCGGCTGCTGCCGGTGGAATGGACGGCGGAGAGCGAAGAGCTAACGCCGACACTGAAGCTCAAGCGCCGCATCGTGCATGCCAAGTACGCCGACATCATCGACGCTCTCTACGAGGGCTGACGCCAGGGGTGTCAAGGCACCGGGCTCGGCGCTGGAACTCGAACAGCTGGCCTCCGCCCGCGAGGTCACGCCGGTTCCCGGCCGCGGAGCGCGCAGGATCGCCTGACCGCCGCGTGCTGGCAGGCGTGCGGTGCGGTACCGGCCTGCGGCGGGCTGCCTGCCTACGGAGCCGTGCCGCCGGACGGGCTGGTCGGGAACCGGCCGGTGGCGGTCGGCGACTCGTCATGCGGACCGCCATAGGGACCGCCGCCCGGCTGGTAGGTCTCTTCCTGAGGCGGGAACGGGTCGCCCTGGCCGGACGGCGCAGCGGTGGCGGACAGCCCGGCGTACGGGGAGGCGGTACCCGGCACCGTGGCAGTCTCGTAGTCGTCGGCCTGCGCCGCTTCGCTGGCTCGCTCGGCCAGGGCGGCGTCCTTGACCCCGACGACCGCGCACCGGCCGAGCGCGACAGCCGCGAAGAAGACAATCACCACGCCCAGGCCGATGAAGAAGCCGAGTTCCTCAAGCGCCAGCTTGGAGACCGACGAGCCGACCGGCACCCCGGCCGCGGGGATGCTGCTGCTCCACAGCGACCTCACCAGGTTGCCGACAACGAACCAGGCACCGCCGAGCGCGGCGACGAAGGCGCCGAACATCGCCAGCGGCCTCCTCGCGCTCGCCAGCACCAGCAGCCCGCCCAGCGCCGTGGCTGCACCTGGCACGATCTCCAGCCACAGCCTGCCGGTCGTGTACACCCAGGCCTTATCCGGCGTGTAGGCATAGTGGAAGTACGGGCCGATGAACGGAATGAGGCCGCCCCACGCGCCCAGCAGGATCAGCAACAGCCCGCTCGCCGCGCCCCGGCTCCGCGGAATCGGCGTTATCCCAGCCATTTGAAGCCACATCCTTCAGTTAGTGGAGGATTTAAGACTTGCATAGGACGGGTACCCGCCGGCCGCCGCACTATGCAAAAAGAGCCGCTACCTGGACAATCCGGCGCGCGGACCAGCGCGGCGCAGGCTGTGCTAGCCGCCGGTGCGGCTGCCGAACCTGGACGCGGCCCAGGTAGCGGGCTCGGCGGGCGGGCCGCCGCCGCCGATCCAGCGGGCTAGCACCGCCGCGGTCATCGGGGCGTTCAGGATCCCGGTGCGGAAATGCCCCGAGGTGAGCCAGGCGTTCTGCAACCCGGGAACCCGGTCGATGACCGGCCGCCGGTCGGGATGCCGAGGCCGGAAGCAGCACCACTGGTAGGCGATCCCAAGGCCGCGCAGGGCCGGCACGGTGGCGGCTAGACCCGCCATGATCGAGTCGATCACCTCGGGCTGCACGGCCGGGCTCTCGTCGCCCACGTCGAAGGTGCCTCCGGCGAGCAGCCGCCCGCCCTCGATCTGGGTGGCGATGGGAGCGACGATGCCGGGAAGCCGCACCGGCGCGGGCTCGGTGACCAGCAGATGCCCCTTGACCCGGTCCGATGGCAGGCTGAGCGGCAGGCCGTCGAGCACGGGCGGCAGCCCGGTGGCGAACACTACGGCCCCCGGCTGGATATCCCCGGCCGACGTGGCAACCGAGGTGATCCGGTCGCCCCGTATGGTCACCGCGGTGGCTGCCACCCCGGTCGCCACCGCGGGCAGGCCCGCGGCCAGCCGGGCAACCGCGCGCAGCGGATTCAGCCGGGCCTGGCGGCGGATGAGCGCTCCCTCCATCGGCCGGGCCAGGCCCGGCACGAGCTGCTCGACCCGGCCGGGGCTCAGCCACTCGATCGCGGGCGGCTGATGTGCCGCGAAGCCGCCCGAGCTAGGGGCCAGCCCGATCCAGTCGAGCTCCACCAGCCCGACGCCGCCCGGCACTGCCTGCTCGAGATCCCGCCACCGCTCCAGGCTGGCCCGCTCAAGGTCTACGAAGGGCTCCGGGTCGCTCCACTGGTGCGGCTCGGGAATCAGCAGGCCGGTGGCGCCGCCGGTGGCGCCCGCGCCGAGGCGCCCGGTCTCGATCAGCAGCACCGAGCCGAGGCCGGCCTCATCGCAGGCCGCCGCGGTCGCGACGCCGAGAATGCCGCCGCCCACCACCAGGACGTCTGGCCGCGGGTCGGCGATGACCCCGTCTCCCCGGCCCAGGGTGGCCCGCTCCTCGTTGGTGAGCTGATCCCGCCAGATGGCGCTGCTTACGGTCATAACCCCATCCTTGGTGATTCGGCCCGCCTGTGTCCTTCGTCGGCGGCCAAGCTGACTAGCCCGCGGCCAGCGGAACGGCGATATCAGTGACCCGATGCTAGGCGACGCCGCCGCGGATCGCGATCCGCGGGTGACGATCGGCCGGCCCGCTTCCGGCAACCCGGGCAGGCCGGGCCAGTCCGGGGACGTGGCACGCATTAGGCTGGGTGACATTGCGGCGGTCGACCGCGTCGATAGGGAGGTGCTGCCGTGCTTGCCGACTCCTTCGGCCGGGTCGCGACGGACCTCAGGGTGTCGCTCACCGACCGGTGCAACCTGCGCTGCGGCTACTGCATGCCCGCCGAAGGGCTGGACTGGCTGCCCGGCCCGCTGCTGCTGACAGATGACGAGGTGGTCCGGCTGGTACGGATCGGCGTCGAGCGGCTCGGCATTACCGAGGTCCGGTTCACCGGCGGTGAGCCACTGCTCCGCCGCGGGCTAGCCGACATCGTGCGGCGCACCGCCGGCCTGCGGCCGCGGCCGGAGATCTCGCTGACCACGAACGGGATCGGGCTTACCCGGCTGGCGGCAGCGCTGCGCGCGGCCGGCCTGGACCGGATCAACGTGTCACTTGACACCCTGCGCCCGGACACCTTCAAGGTCCTCTCGAAGCGGGACCGGCTGGCCGACGTGCTGGCCGGCCTCGCTGCCGCGGCAGCCGCCGGGAT
>Ga0070708_100003598_pt1 | contig 12158 bp, 11 predicted proteins | sample KBSK5503metaG_FD_65469 | JGI IMG/M metagenome (GOLD analysis project Ga0070708, IMG submission 65469) | Corn, switchgrass and miscanthus rhizosphere microbial communities from Kellogg Biological Station, Michigan, USA - KBS K5-50-3 metaG | ecosystem: Host-associated > Plants > Roots >...
CATGCTGAGCGAATCATCGGCATTCACCTCAACTATATCCCCGGCCGCTTTCTTCTCGGCGGCACGCTGAATGAGCCTCAGGAAGACCCGATGGCAAATGCCTTTCTCGCCGAGCTGCGCTCCTGGTTCGACCGCGAAGGGGCCTACATGCATCAGCAGAGCACCAAGCCTCAGACGCTCAGTTATGGGCTCAACGATTCGCCGGTCGGACTCGCGGCCTGGATCGTCGAGAAGTTTCGGACCTGGAGCGACTGCGCCGGGGATCTCGAGCGCGTCTTCACCCGGGACGAGCTTCTGACCAACGTGATGATTTATTGGGCGACTGAAACGATCCCTTCCTCCACTCGACTGTACTACGAGTCCCGTGAGCGCCCGCTACGCCTCTCGCCTGCGAACCGGGTCAAGACCCCGGTCGCCGTGGCGCTCTTTCCCAAGGAGATTCCGATGCCGCCCCGGACGCTTGCCGAGCGCGGCCTCAACGTCGTGCGCTGGACGGCCATGCCCAGGGGCGGCCATTTTGCCGCGATGGAGCAACCTGAGCTTCTCGCCCAGGATCTCCGCGAATTCCTCCGTCCGCTTCGCTAGACGTCGGCCCGACCACGTCAGTGGAGCCCGGCTGCCGCGTCCGTCCGCAGGGGATGGCGCTTCGTCCCCGCACGCCCTGTCGCCGTCGGATGATCGCGGCGCCGGCTCTTCCGCCGCGCCTAATTCTTCCAGCAACACAAACCCAAATGGAGGAAAAAACAATGAAAGCAAACAAGAGTTTCTTGAGCGTAGGGCTTGTTCTGGGTGTCATCACATCGCTGCTTCCTGCCGTTTCCGCGGCGGCTTCAAAACCCATCTCTGGCGGCAAGACCATCTTCGAGCAGCCGTTGAACAGCGAGGACCTCGAGACGGCGCATTTTGACGTCAACCGCGACCTCGGCCGCGCCTGGGTCGACGTGGTGCTGAGGCCCGATTACACGGCGGATGAGCTGCCGAACGTGGTTCACCAGGCCGTTCGTGGCCTCTATTACGATCCGGCCCGCAAGGAGGTCATCTACCGGAGTAGATCGAAGGACATCGTCTGCGCCGTGGACGACTCCAATTTTCTCGGCATGACGTCGTTGAAGGAGACGGGGCAGTGCGATCTGCGGCTGAGCACTGAACAACGCCCACTCGATGATGGATTCAACGTCGAGAACGAAACCGTGGGCAAAGTCGTACTCGAGGCGCGAAATCCAGCTTAGCGAATCCAAAAGCACAACAAATCGGGTCGAGACGAGTTAGACGGGGTCGATTATCGCTCCTACAAGCTCGCTCGGCCCGGAGACTTGTCGCCTTGCGCCCTTTCCTGCCACTCAGTCGGGCCGCTTTTTGCTCACAAGGGGGCCTTATGGTCGAAGGGGATTGGGCATGTCCGTCGTTCGAGCCGCCCTGGGCTGGAAGCTCTCCTCCTACAGAGCATTCGAGGTACTGCATCGATTCTTAGGGTACTTCGAACATTCACGCCTTGTGTGTACGCGCAAGTCCAAGTAATCTACACCTTCGAGTGGCAGTGAAGCAGCTCGAGCGGGGGGAGCTCGAGACGGAGTTGAGCAATCCAGTCTTGTCTATCGGGAAATGAGATCGTTCTGGTTACCGGCGCGAGTCGGGGAATCGGTCGGGCGATTGCGCTCGCCTGCGCGCAAGCTGGCGCATCCGTCGTGCTGATTGCGCGCTCAGAAGCGCAGCTTGAGCAAGTGGCAAGCGCCATCCGTGAAAAGAACGGGACAGCGATGGTGATCCAGGCGGATCTGACGGACCGGGCGGCGGTCGACCAGTTGGTCACGAGGGTGATCGACCGGTTCGGAAGAATCGATGTTCTGGTCAACAACGCCGGCACCAATCACATCGCCAATCTGGTGACGATGACGGACGAAGCCCTACGATCGGTCTTTGAGCTCAATGTCTTTTCGGTTTTCCGCCTTACCAAAGCGGTGATTCGACATATGATCCGTGCCAAGTCCGGGCGAATCATCAACATCGCATCCGTCGCTGCCAAAATAGGCGTCGCCTACGGCAGCGCCTATTCTTCCTCCAAGGCGGCGCTGTTGGGATTCACCCGATCGCTCGCAAGGGAAACCGCTCAACTCGGCATTACCGTCAATGCCGTGTGCCCCTGGCACGTCGACACGGAGCTGGTGCGGGAGGCCATGGAGGCGCGCGGGAAGATGTTTGGGAAGAAGGGCGACGAATATCTCAAGGAGATCGCCCAGCACAACCCCCAGAAGAGACTGATCGAAGCTACGGAAATCGCAGCCTTGACGCTCTTCCTCATGTCGCCCGAAGCGCGCGGGATCACGGGGCAGTCTCTCAACGTCTGCGGCGGGACCGTAATGGACTGAGCTCATGACAAACGTCGTCGCCAGTATCGCAGCCCTCGACGGCTACCATTTGCAGTATCGCGTTTGGCCGGCAGGGCAGCGCTTCTTCCGAGGGGATCTGGTGCTCCTCAACGGCGTGATGAGTCATTCCGGGTGGTTCGGGGCCATCGCGTCGCCGCTGGCGCAGAGCGGCTTCAAAGTGATCGGCGCGGATCGCCGCGGTAGCGGAAGCAACCTGGCGGATCGCGGCGATGCTCCTTCGGCCCGGGCGCTCGTCGATGACGTCCTTCGAATTGTCGAATCGGAGCGAACCCAAGGCCGCCCACTCTTTCTGGTCGGCTGGTGCTGGGGGGCAGTGCTCGCGCTCAACGTCGCTGTCCAGGCGAAGGACCTTTCCGGTCTCTGTTTGCTTGCCCCTGGGCTCTTTCCCACCGAGCGGGTCCAGCTGCGAATGTCGGCGCAGCAGCAGGCTGCCGCGAATCGATCCGAAAGCGACCGATGCCTGGAGAACCCGATCAGCGAGGAAATGTTCACCGAGGGGCCGTGCCTCCAGAGCTTTATCCTGCGGGACGACCTCCGGCTGCGCTCGTTCACCCCCCGCTTCCACGGGATCATGCTGCGCATGGGCCTCAACGCCCTGCGCTGCCTCCCGCAGCTGATGCTGCCGACGCTCCTCGTCTTGGCCGACAGAGATGAGGCCACCGACAATGAGCGGACCCTCCGTACCTTCCAGAAGATTGGAAAAGATCGGTTGACCGTCGCATGGTGCCGCGCGTCACACGGCATCCAGTTCGATGCTCCGGACGAGCTCCTCACGCACCTAATGTCCTGGATCGAGGCAGCGGAAAGGAGGAGCTGAGAGCCCATGACCCGCGATCTCGAAAGATTCCTCCAAGGCTTGGACAAGCCGGAGCAGGTCCAGGAGGAGACCCTTTTGGAACGGATTCTCCGCCCGAATGAAGGCTGTGAATTCGGTCGGCAGCACGGGTTCTCCTCGATCCGCACGGTCCGCGAGTACCAGCGGGGTGTTCCCATCTGCCGCTATGAGGAGCTTCGAGCCCGCATCGAACGCATGCAGAGGGGCGAGTCGAACGTGCTGGTTACCGAGCCGGTTCGGCGTTTCTTCCTCACCAGCGGTTCAGCCTCGCGGCCCAAGGTAGTGCCGGTCACTTTGTCCTTCATTCGCGACAAAGCGCGCGCCTTCGCCATCTACTGGGGGCTGCTCTTCCAGGACCATCCCGAGCTCCTGGGCGCGAGGAACCTCGGCCACTTCGCGGACTCAGGCGAGGTGACCCAATTACCGGGCAGTCATCTCCGCTGCAGCGCAGAGAGCACCTACTGGAGCAACATCGCTGCCGCTGCGCAGCTCGGAACCAAACCGATCATTCCCCAGTCGGTCGCCCACATCCGCGACTCGGACAGCCGGTACTACGCGATCGCACGCATCCTTCTCCAAGCCGACTTTCGCAGCATCCTCGCGCTCAATCCAAGCACGCTGGTGCTGCTGTTCGAGAAGATGAACCAGTTCTCTAGGCACCTTCTCGACGACATCGCCCGCGGGGGGATCTCGACCGACTTCGAGATCGGCCCTGAAGTGCGCGGCAGCGTGAAGGAGATCTGCCCCCGCGACCCTGCCCGAGCCGAAGAGCTCGAGCGCGCGATCGCCCAGGCCTCCGGACGGCTCCTCGCCTCGTTGGCGTGGCCCCAGCTCAAGCTGGTCATCTCCTGGCGCAGCTCGATGGTGCAGCCGTATCTCCGCCTTCTCGCTCCCCATCTCTCTTCGGTTGCACAGCGCGACTATCTGTCCATGGCGTCGGAGGGAACGATGACGATCCCCATCGCCGACGGCGTGAGCGGAGGAGTACTTGCGACCTCGATCCACTTCTACGAATTCGTCTCCGAGGAGGAGGCAAACTCGGAAAACCCCGACGCGCTCCTTCCTCACGAGCTCGAGGTCGACCGAAATTACGTCCTCCTGCTCAGCAACTCCGCTGGCCTTTATCGCTACAACATCGGCGATGTATTCCGCGTGCTAGGTTTCAAGCAGCGAACGCCAATCCTGGAGTTTCTCCGCCGCGACGGGAATACCTGTTCGTTCACCGGAGAGAAACTCACCGAAGATCAAGTCACCGAGGCGATGGGCGCAGCAGCCCGGGCGCTGTCCCTCGAGCTCGAGTCCTTCACCGCCGCGCCGGCCGAGACCGGCTTCCCTCGCTATGTCTTCCTGGTCGAATTCATCGGATCTCCACCACCGCAAGCCCTCCGCGCCCTTTGCGCAGAGATCGACCGCGCGCTCCAGGCTGCGAACATCGAGTACGCGGCAAAACGTCGCTCTCAACGACTCGGAGCCCCGGAGCTCTGGGTTGTCAAACCGGGGGGATATGACGCACGGCGGGTACGAAGGCTGCGGCAGGGAGCGAGCGATCTCCAGCTCAAGCCAACCCACTTGACCCGAGACGCCGTTTTTTTCCAACAATTCGAGATCCTGGAGCGCATCCATGCGGATTAGCTCCATCTCACTGCACCCGCTGACGATCGGACTGCAGTCGACCTTCCGGCATGCTCTCTCCGAGCGGAGCGCGACACACACGGTGATCGTCGTGCTGGACACAGGCTCCGGCCTGGTTGGCTACGGGGAAATCCTTCCCCGCGCCTACCTCACCGGCGAAACGATCGAGCGCGTCTTGAACGAGACTGGGCCGGCGCTGGCGCAGCAGTTTCTCCGACAGCGCTTCATGGAAAAGAACGACGTCCTCCCTTTTCTGCGTACCCAGCTTGCCGGGATTGGACGGGACCTTGCCTGCTTCGCCGGGTTCGAAGTCGCTCTCCTCGATCTCGCCGGGCAGGCCTTCGGATTCTCCGTCGGCGAGGTCCTCGGAGAGAAGCCCTCTGCGGAGCTCCCGGCTGGCGTGGTGATCGGGTTCGAGATCCCCACCCGGTCGCTCGAAACCTACTGCGCCTCCCTGCGTCTATCGGGGCGACGGTATGTGAAATTGAAGGTCGGGCTTCCGGACGATCTTACCCGGGCGCGCGTCGTGTCAGGTGTCTTCAAACCGGCAGCGATTCGGTTGGATGCAAACGGCGCCTGGCGCTCAGCGGAGGACGCCATCCGCGCGCTCGCGGCGATGATCGATGGGCAGATTCCCCTTGCCTCAGTCGAGCAGCCGATCGCTGCCGAAGATCTGCCTGGGCTGCGCCGGATCCGAGAGGAGACGCGGATCCCGGTGATGGTGGATGAGTCGCTCTGCACGCTCGCTGACGCCGAGCGATTGATCGATGCGGGGGCGGCCGATCTCTTCAACATCCGATTGGGAAAGTGCGGCGGTTTCCTCGCCTCTCACCGCCTGGTCGAGCGCGCCCGTCGGGCGGGTCTCTCCTGTCATCTGGGATCGCTGGTCGGACAGACGGGCATCCTCTGCCGCGCCTCCGAGGTGTTCGGTCGCTTTGTCTCTGCCTTCGACTGTCTCGAGGGCAAAGGGCAAAACGAGTTTCTCTTGAGCGAAGACCTCCTTGATCAGCCATCCGAGGCTCGAACAGCCGATCTGGGCGCTCCAGGATTGGGAGTGCGTATCTCGCCCGCGCGGCTAGCTCGGCTTAGCAGCGCGGAGCCAATACGCTTTGTGCCAACAACCCTTCCGGCGCTGGATGCTCTATGAACGTCGAACAGAACCTTCTTGATTTTATCAAACAGAATCTGGCCCGCCCCGAAGTTGAGCTCGCCCCAGACACGTCCTTGATTGGCGTCATCGATTCCCAGGGGATCATCGAGCTTGTCGTCCACATCGCCGACCAATACGGCCTCGATGTCGAGACCGACGCGATCACGCCCGAGAACTTCGGGTCGGTCCGACAGCTCACCGAATACATCAAGAAGAACGTCTCCCCGAGGTAAACGTGCTCCTTCCGGATCTCCTCGCGCAGAGCGCTCGGGCAACCCCCGAGAAATGGGCAGCCGTCTCCGCCGATCAGCAGGTCACCTTCTCGGATCTGGACCGGAAGAGCAGTCAGGTCGGAGCACGTCTGCGGCGCTTGGGCCTCGGGCCGGACCAACGCGCCGCGCTGCTTTTCGAGAACTCGGTGACCGCGCTCGTCTACTTTTGGGGAGTGCTCAAGACCGGAGCGGCGGTCGTCGACATCTCTTCGCAGGCTGCTCCCAGCGTCATTCGCGACGCTCTTCAAGACTGTGCTCCCCAGGCGCTTGCCGCTTCTTTTCATCTGCTGAAGAGACTCCTTGCTGGCGCCGGCGCGTCTGCCCTCCCGCCCCTGCTTTTCAGCGCCGGCGTGTCCGAGCCCTTCGGCGGCGCTGCCGGCACCGAAATCCACTCGCTGGAGGAGATCTGCCAAGCCGAGGAGCCAGCCGCGATCCATCCCTCCGTTGGCGATCGCGACGTCGCCCTGATTGTCTACACCTCCGGGACGACCGGCCGTCCAAAAGGAGTGATGCTCTCTCATCACAACCTTCTCTCCAACATCGTCTCGGTCAATTCACTGCTTAGATTGACGAGCGAGCACAGCGTCCTGATCGTCGTTCCTTTCAACTTCATTCACGGACGGTTTCAGATCCTCACTCATGCCCACACCGGGGGGACCCTCTTCATCTCGTCAGGATTTAGGTTCCCAACCGTGGTCCTCGAAGAGATGATCAAATATCAAGTCAGCGGATTCTCCGGAGTGCCCTATCATTTCAGGACGCTGCTGCAGCGCACCGCGCTCAGCAAAACACGTCTGCCGCACTTGAAGTACGTGGTGGTCACCGGGGGGGCTCTTTCGCCCGCGGCTCTCCGCGCTCTCCAGGCGGCACTACCGGGCGTCGACATCCACATCGCGTATGGGCAGACGGAGGCCTCTCCGCGGATCGCCAATCTCGACCCCAAGGATTTGCTGCGGAAGGAGGGGTGCGTCGGACGCGCGGTACCGGGTGTGCGGATCGAGATCCTCGGCGACGACGGCTCTTTGCTTGCGCCCGGCGCGACCGGAGAGGTGGTGGTGACGGGTCCCAATGTGATGACCGGCTACGTCTCTGGTGACGAACACCGTCTTGGGACCATCGATGAACAGGGCCGGCTCTACACCGGCGACCTCGGGTGGATCGACTCCCACGAGGACCTCTACCTCGTCGGCCGGAAGTCGGAGATGATTAAGACTGCGGGAGAGCGGATCTTTCCCAAGGAGATCGAAGACGTTCTCAATACCCACCCCGCAGTGGAGGACTCGGCGGTGATCGGCGTCAAAGACGAGGAGTTGGGCGAGCGCATCATTGCATTCGTCGCGCTCCGCGAGAGCCAGGCCCTCTCGCTCTCTGAGGTACGACAGCATTGCTTACAGTCGATGCCCTTCATTCGCATCCCGCGCGAGCTTTGCGCGCTGGCGCGAATCCCCAAGACGCCGTCCGGCAAGATCCACCGCAGCGAGCTCCTTTCCCTCTATCAGGCTCAGGGCGACCGGCGATGAGCGACCTGCGCACGTTCCTCGATTGCGTCCGCCGCGAGCGGAGAAGCGATCTTCTCGAGATCGAGCGGCAAGTCAGCCCGCGCCACGAGACGACGGCGATCATGACCAAGCTCGAGGGGAGACAACGTTCGCCGATCCTCTTCTTCAAGAAGATCGCCGGGTCGCCATTTCCACTGGTGAGCAATCTGTGCGGGTCGATGGGCCGCCTGGCGCTCGCCCTCGACTGTCCGCTGAACCAGTTCTCGGAACGGTACGCCGAGCGCTCGCAACAGCGGATCCCACCCCTTCCGACCAAGGATGCACCGGTGCAACGCAACGTGCTTCGGGGCAACGAAGTCGACCTCCGGTTGCTCCCGCAGCTCGTCTACCACGAGGATGACACCGACCGGCCGTACATCACGGCTGGAATCGCGGTCGCCCGCCATCCCGACACGCAGAGGGTGAACCTGAGCTACCACCGCTTGATGATCGCGGGGCGAGATAAGACCGCGATCTACATGGAGCCTACCCGGCACCTCGACTCCATCTTCCAGGCGCATCGAAGGGCGGGACGGGAGATGCCGATCGCCGTCTTCATCGGAGGCCATCCGCTCTGGTCGCTGGGCGCTCTCTACTCCGGTCCGGAGGAGGAATACTCGGTGATCGGCGGTCTTTTGACCTTCCCGCTTCCGGTAAGCCGGTGCGTCCTGCAAAGCGACCTCTTCGTCCCCGCGCAGGCGGAGTTCGTGCTGGAGGGCGTCGTTCCACCCGACGAACGGATCGAGGAGGGGCCTTTTGGTGAATTCACCGGTTACGGGACGGGGGTAACCGAGACACCCGTTTTTCACGTCCAGGCGATGACCTTCCGCGACCACCCCATTTTTCAAGATGTCATCAGCGGGCACCTGGAACACTTGACCTTAACGGTGCCGGCCCTTCAGTACCGCATGTTGTCCGACGCGCGTCGAGTGACCGGCGGGGTGACGCGAGTAGGGTTTCTCGCCCCTCTCACCGTCGTCGTCGCGCTGAAGAAGAGCGATGACGACGAGCCCCGGCAGATCCTCCAAACCTTGCTCGAGAACGACATCTACGCCAAGCACGTGATCGTCGTCGACGCCCACGTCGACATCGGAGATCTCCGCGAAGTGTTCACCGCGATCGCCCTGAACGTGCAGGCCAGCCGAGACGTCACCCTCTATCCCGATCTCCAAGGGACGCCTCTCGATCCCTCGTGTCCGACTCACCAAGGACGGGTCTCCAAGATGGGGATCGACGCCACCCGGCGCATCGCGTCCAATCGATTTCTAACCCGAAACACTGTGCCAAAGCGGCTTCTGGACTCGATCGACATCTCTGAGTTGCTTGGCCATCGACCCGAGGTCACCCACGATCCCAATCGGGGTAGGCCCAAGGAATGAGGACGAGACGATGTTCATCGATCGCGGACTGCTCAATAAACTCTACCGAGACTACGTTCGCCACGGCCGCTCCCTTCGAAACCCCGCGCTGTGGGTCCTTTTTGTCTATCGCTATGGCGTCTGGTCGCAGCAATTGCCAAATCCTGCGCGCTGGCTCACCTCGAAGATCTACGGAGGCTGGGCGATTTTCGTGCAGGTCCTCACCGGTACCGAAATCTATCGCGAGACCGCGATCGGTGACGACCTCCATCTGATCCATGGCACGAACATCAAGATCCACGCCGACGCGGTGATCGGCGACCGTTGCGGGATGATGCACGACGTGACGCTGGGAACGAACGACGGACGCGAAAGAAAAAGGACCGGCGCTCCCCGCATCGGACACGACGTGTTCATCGGCGCAGGCGCCAAGGTTCTCGGCCCGATCACCGTGGGCGATGGCGCGACCATCGCTTCGAACTCGCTGGTGACCATCGACGTTCCCCCGGGAACGACGGCGATCGGAGTCCCTGCTCGAATCCTCCGTTTTCCCACCAAGCCTCTCGCCCAGCCGACGGCCTCCCCCTCCAATTCCGACCCGCCGGCCACCGGCGACCTCCGGGCCAGCAAAGAGGGGGCAGATAGCTTATGCGAACCTACTCCACCGATGTCTTGATCGTGGGCGGGGGCGGGGCGGCGACCGCCTCGGCGATCAGCGCGCACGAGTCCGGCGCGCGCACGATGATCGCGGTGAAGGGGCGCTTTGGCCAGGCCGGCGTCCGCGGCGCCGGTGCGACCTCGAACCCGCTCGCGGATTTCTGGACCATCCGGACGGTGGGGCCGAAGGGCGGTTTCTTCAATCCACCCGATGCCGTTTACAAGGATATGCTGCAGACCGGGCTCGGTATGGCCGACCCGAAGCTGTGCCGGATCTTCGTTGACGAAGTGAGCGACGCGCTCCGCAGGCTGCGCGACATGGGGATGAAGTTTCAGAGCAAGCTTCTCGCCACCATGCCCGCGGACACGGCCGCGGGAAAGACAAACAACATCGTCCACATTCAAAAAGCGGTGATCGAAAGCACCAATACCCAGGTGATCGAGGGCGCGAACATCGTAGATCTTCTAGTGCAGAACGGACGCTGCACCGGCGTCGTCGGCATCCTCGACGACGGCGAGCCGTTTCTCGTGAATGCCGCCGCCGTCATCCTGGCCACCGGCGGAGTGGGCCAGCTCTTTCAGTACAGCTTCAATCCTCCGGGCAACACCGGAGACGGATATGCGATGGCGCTGCGCGCCGGCGCCGAGCTCTTCAACATGGAGTTCATGCAACAAGGGCTTGCCACGACGTGGCCGGTGCAAGCGATGGTGATGCTCTACGAGATGCCGGAGCCCTATCGGCTCTTCAACCGACATGGAAAGGCCTTCGTCCAGGACTACCTGCCTAAGGGGATGACCCTGGAGGAGGTATCTCGGCTGAAGGCGTTCCACTGGCCGGTCAGCTGTCGGGACGCGGCCATTCATCTCGATCGGGCGATTCACGGGGAAGCGCTGACAGGTCGCGCCACCGAGCACGACGGCGTCTTTCTCGATCTGTCCAGGGCGGAACGAGGCTTTCTGCCCGAGCTGTTCGTCACCTACATGGCATCCCTGCAGATCGACCTCAAGCACGACCTCCTTCAGGTGCAGATCCACCACCACACCAGCAACGGCGGCGTGAGGGTTGATACCGACTGCCAGTCGCGAATTCCCGGCCTCTTCGCCGTCGGTGAATCGATGGGATACCAGGGAGCTGACCGCCTGGGCGGGACGATGCTGGGTGGCTCGCAGGTGTTTGGCTTTCGAGCAGGGAAGAAGGCGGCCGGTTACTCCGGGGACCGACCGGAGCCTCGAACGGACAAGGCCACGTTGGAGCAGCTGGTCCTCGAGCCGCTGGCGCGCCGTCGGGCAACGAGAGGCGCAAGACGGCCGGGCGATTTCCTCAAGCGTCTGCAGCGGAGCATGTGGGAAAATCTACTCACTGAAAAGAGCGAGCAGTCCTTGAACAGGGCCCGATCCGTGGTTGCCGAGGAACGCGGCCGGCTCGAGACCGATTTGTGCATCGCCGAGCCGTTCGACCACGCCCTCGCCTTCGAGCTTCGGAATCTCCTCGACGTCGCGGAGGTGATCATCGAAGCGGCATCGATGCGAACCGAGAGTCGAGGGTCCCATTTCCGTGCTGACTATCCTGACCGCGACGACTCCCGGTGGTTGGCGAACATCTTCGCCTCGAGGCGGGAGGGGAGGCTGGAGTTGGTCAAGAAGTGGGTCTGCGAGGAAACGGGTTGGGTTGATCAGCCGGGCGATGTTCGCATCAAGCCTTGGGGCTGAGCGTTCGACAACGTCGATCGAACCTAGAAATTCGGTTCGCAGACGCGGCGCGCGGCATGAAAGCTCTCCGGCCGGTCAGGTTGGCTGTTCGGAAGAGCAACGCCTGCAGCTTGACTAGATCCGGCTCCGGTGGGAAGCGTCGCCTAACCCAAAGGAGGATTGCAATGGCCACTACCAAGAAGATTGATACCTTGACCTTCAAGCTCGATCCCAAACCGGGCGCGCTGGCGAAGCTCTACGCTTCCTTCCGAGAGGCCAACGTCAACGTGCTTGCCACCTGGGCCTACCAGATGGGGCCGAACGACGCGCAAGGTCACGTCTACGCGAGCGACACCGCGAAGGCGAAGGAGGTCCTCACCAAGATTGGAAAGGCGCCCACGGTCGAGCAAGCAGTCTATGTCGAGGATGTCGACGAGATCGGTCGGTACGCAACGCTCCTCAAGAAAATCGCCGACGCCGGGATCAACCTGGAAGCCACCGACGCTCTCGCCATTGGCGGCAAGTTTGCGACGGTCCTCTTCGTGGACCAGAAGGACATCCCGAAGCTCTGCAAGACACTGGGCTGCTGAGTCTCGCGCCACGCGTTGAGGACAGTCCGTCGCTCTCGATAGCGTCGCAA
>Ga0070708_100003599_pt1 | contig 12157 bp, 9 predicted proteins | sample KBSK5503metaG_FD_65469 | JGI IMG/M metagenome (GOLD analysis project Ga0070708, IMG submission 65469) | Corn, switchgrass and miscanthus rhizosphere microbial communities from Kellogg Biological Station, Michigan, USA - KBS K5-50-3 metaG | ecosystem: Host-associated > Plants > Roots >...
TCCCTTCGCATGTCCAGAGCCAGGACCTCCTGGGACGATTCGTAACCGAGCATCCGGGCCAGCGCCGCGTTGACGGAGACGAACCGCCCTTCGCGCGTCGAGCGGTAGATCCCGATGGGTGCCAGGGCGACCAGCTCGCGGTAGCGTCTTTCGGATGCCGCGAGAGCCTCCCTGGCGCTCTTGCGCTCGGCGATGTCCGTGCACATGCCGACCCACTCGCGGACGGAGCCGTCCTTGGCGAGAATCGGCACACCTCGGATCAGGAAATCCCTGTACTCTCCGTCCCCGCGCCGCAAGCGGCACTCCACGTCGTAGGGACGCCTGTTCCGAAGGGCCTCTCTCCAGGTCTCCGTAACGCGGAGACGGTCCTCCGGGTGCACGGCCGCCATCCATCCCAATCCCCTGCATTCTTCCCAGCTCTGCTCCGTGAAGGCTCTCCAGCTCGGCGGGTCTTCGACGACCTCCCCCAAGGCCGTGGTCGCCCAGACCATTTGCGAAGAGGCCGACGCCAGGGAACGGTACCGCTCCTCGCTCACCCGCAGCGCCTCTTCCGCCTGCAGCCGAACGGTCACGTCGCGAACGACCCCCACGAACAGATGCCGGCCGTTCTGGACGACCTCCGCGAAGGAGATCTCCAACGGAATCTGCTCCCCGTTCTTGTGCACGCCCGGCAACTCGACGCCCTTCCAGGAGAGGTGACGCTTCCCGGTCGACACATAGCGCCGAAGGGACGTGCGGTGAGCGTGTTTGAGGGTCTCTGGCATTAGGAGCGTCAGCTTCTGGCCGGCCAGCTCCTGCGTCGAATAACCGAAAATCTTCGCCAGCGCCGGATTGGCGAAGAGGATCGTGCTCTCCTCGTCGATCGCCACGATCCCGTCCGAGACGGATTCGACGGCGAGCTCGAGAAGGCTCGACTGTCCCATTTCGGGGACACTGTCGCGACCGGGAGAACCCTGGGGCTTCATTCTTTGGGATGAATTTGCCTTCGATGATAACGCAGAAGCCAGGCGAAGGACAGAGGACTCGCTCTCCCGAGCGACTCGGCCGCCCTGGTCGCTCGCCATCGGGGCTCCACGCGCAACAAAAAGCCCCGGCTTGCGCCGGGGCTCGATTCTGGTTCTTTCGGGGATCGGTGCGGCTCAGTACATCCCGCCCATGCCGCCGCCGCCCGGCATTCCGGCCGGCGCCTTCTCCTTCTCCTTGATCTCGGAGACCATGGCCTCGGTCGTGAGCATCAGGCCCGCGATCGAAGCGGCGTTCTGGAGGGCGTTCTTGGTGACCTTGGTCGGGTCGATGATTCCGGCCTTGATCATGTCTTCGACCTTCTCGGTGTTCGCGTTGAAGCCGAAGTTGCCTCCCTTGGAGCGCAGCTCGTTGATGACGACCGAGCCTTCCGCGCCCGCGTTCGCCACGATCTGGCGGGTCGGCTCCTCGAGCGCGCGCACGACGATGCGCGCCCCGATCCGTTCGTCCCCCGACAGTTCCTTGGCGGCCTTCTCGACCCACTCGATCGAGCGGAGCAGCGCCACGCCGCCGCCCGGGACGATCCCCTCCTCGACGGCCGCCTTGGTCGCGTGCATCGCGTCCTCGACGCGGGCCTTCTTCTCCTTCATTTCGGTCTCGGTCGAAGCGCCGACCTTGATGACGGCGACCCCGCCGACGAGCTTGGCCAGCCTCTCCTGGAGCTTCTCCCGGTCGTAATCGGAGGTCGTCTCCTCGATCTGGGCGCGGATCTGCTTGATCCGGCCCGCGATCGCGTCCTGCTTCTTCTTGGAGCGGTCATCCACGAGGATTGTCGTGTTGTCCTTGTCCACCGTGACCTTCTTGGCGTCGCCCAGGTCCTCCCACTTGACGTTCTCGAGCTTGATGCCGAGGTCTTCGGAGATGAGCTTCCCGCCCGTCAGGATCCCGATGTCCTCGAGCATCGCCTTGCGGCGGTCGCCGAATCCTGGCGCCTTGACGGCGCAGGCCTGGAGCGTGCCGCGCAGCTTGTTGACGACGAGTGTGGCCAGGGCCTCGCCCTCGACCTCCTCGGCGATGATCAGAAGCGGCTTCCCCTGCTTGGCGATCTGCTCGAGGATCGGGAGGAGGTCCTTCATGTTCGAGATCTTCTTCTCGAAGAGGAGGACCTTGGCGTTCTCCAGAACGCACTCCATGCGCTCGGCGTCGGTGATGAAGTACGGAGAGAGGTACCCGCGGTCGAACTGCATTCCCTCAACCACTTCGAGGGTCGTATCGAGCCCCTTGGCTTCCTCCACCGTGATGACCCCGTCCTTGCCGACCTTGCCCATCGCCTCGGCGATGATCTTGCCGATCTCCGAGTCGTTGTTGGCCGAGATCGTGCCGACGTGCGCGATGTCCTTTCCCTCGACGGGCTTGGACAGCTTGTCCAGCGACTCGACGACCGCTCGGACTGCGGCGTCGATGCCGCGCTTCAACTCCATCGGGTTGGCGCCCGCCGTGACGTTCTTGATCCCTTCGCGATAGATCGCCTGCGCGAGCACGGTCGCGGTCGTGGTCCCGTCGCCGGCCACGTCGGAGGTCTTGGAGGCGACCTCGCGGACCATCTGAGCGCCCATGTTCTCGAGCGAGTCCTGCAGCTCGATTTCCTTGGCGACGGTCACGCCGTCCTTGGTGATCGTCGGAGATCCGAACTTCTTTTCGATGACGACGTTGCGGCCCTTGGGACCCAACGTCACCTTGACGGCGTCGGCGAGCTTGTTGACGCCGTGGAGGATGCGCTGCCGCGCCTCCTCGCCGTATGAAATCGTTTTCGCAGCCATTGTTCTACTTGCTCCTTCCGATTGTTATTTCTCGACCACGGCGAGCACTTCCTCCTCGCGGAGGATCAGGTGCTCTTCGTCGTCGATCTTGATCTCGGTGCCGGCGTACTTGCCGATGAGGATGCGATCCCCCTTCTTGACGTCGAGCGGGAATTGCTTGCCTTCCTCGTTGACCTTGCCCTTGCCGACGGCGACGACCTCGGCCTCCATCGGTTTCTCCTTGGCGGTGTCGGGGATGATGATGCCCCCCTTCTTGATCTCCTGAGGCTCCAGCCTCTTGACGAGAATGCGGTCGTAAAGCGGTCGAATCTTCATTCCTCTCCTCCTGTGCTTCTGTTGATCTCCATCCGTGGCCACCTTCCGTGGAACGGGGTCGTGATATTAGCACTCCTCGACGACGAGTGCTAGTAGCCGCCGCCGCTCCGGTGGATCATGTTTAAAAACAACAGCCTGAGTCGGTTACAGGCGGTCTGTGGGATGCCCCATTCGCCCCCGCCCCGGATCCCTCGGGTCCGCGCGAGGGCTACAATTCCCAATCCATGAGCCTCGCCGGGCGGAAAATCCTGATCACCGGCGGACTGGGCTTCATCGGCTCGAACCCGGCCCTGCGCCTGGCGCGCGAAGGTGCCCCGTCACTCTCGGCGAGATCGTCAACGTCGGAAACGACCGGCCCTCGACCTTTCTCGAGGTGGCCGAGATCCTGTGCGAGCTCGTGGACGGCGCCACGATCAGGTTCACCGACTTCACGCCGGAGCGCCTGGCTCAGGAGCCCGGCGACTTCCTCTCCCGATATCTCCAAGATCCGCCGCCTCCTCGGCTGGGAGCCGAAGGTCGATCTGCGAGAAGGGCTGTCCAGGACGGTCCGGTTCTACAGGGAGAGGCGAGCCGATTACTTCTAGACTGGGAGACGGGGAGACTCGGAGACTGGTTGAAGGGCTCGTCTTCCGGTCAACCAGTCGCCCAGTCCCCCGGTCAGTTGTTCTAAGCTAGCTCCCGATTTGTCCATCAGCATACATCCCACGGCGCTGGTCGCGACGACGCGGGTCGGCGAAGGAACCCGAATCTGGGCTTTCGTGAACATCCTGGAGGGCGCGACGATCGGCCGCGACTGCAACATCTGCGACCGTTGTTTCATCGAGAACGATGTCGTCCTCGGGGACCGGGTGACCGTCAAGTGCGGGGTCTCGCTCTACGACGGCGTGCGCCTGGAAGACGGGGTCTTCGTGGGTCCGGACGTCTCCTTCTCCAACGACCCGCGGCCGCGCAGCGGCATCCGACTCGAAGTGCCGGCGCGAACCACCGTTCGCGAAGGCGCCTCCCTTGGGGCCGGAGCGATCCTGCTCCCCGGCGTCACGGTCGGGAGACACGCGATCGTGGGCGCGGGATCGCTCGTGACCCGCAACGTCCCCGACTTCGCGCTCGCCTACGGGGCCCCCGCCCGCCGGCACGGCTTCGTCTGCCGCTGCGGGCAGAACCTGCGGTTCACCGACGGGCAGGGGGCCTGCGCCTGCGGCCGAACGTACGCTCTTTCCGAAGGCGAGAGCGTGACCGAGACATGAGCGTCCGGCGGAACCGCGTCTCGGTGGTCGTCCCGGTCTACTTCAACGCCGCTACGCTTCCCGCGCTGGCCGAGAGGCTCGAGGCCTCCGCGGCGGGCGCGGACTGGGATCTCGAAGCGGTGTTCGTGGACGACGGCAGCGGAGACGGCTCGTGGGAGAAGATCCGGGCGATCGCGAGCAGCCGTCCCTGGGCGCGCGGCGTGCGCCTGACGCGCAACTTCGGCTCCCAGATGGCGATCACGGCCGGCCTGCAGGAGGCCACGGGGGACGCGGCGGTGGTGCTCTCGGCGGACCTGCAGGAACCGTCCGAGCTCCTGCCGGAGATGGTCGCGGCCTGGCGGCGCGGCGCGGCCGCGGTCCTGGCCGTCCGGCGGAGCCGCCCCGAATCCTGGGCTTCGCGCGCCGGCTCCGATCTCTACTACCGCACCCTCCGGAAGCTGGCGTTTCGTGAGATGCCGATGGGGGGATTCGATTGCTTCCTCGTCGGCAGGGCTGCGATCGACTTCCTCGTCGCGAACCGCGAGGTGCACGCCTCGCTGCCGGGACTCCTCCTCTGGAGCGGTTTCCCCGCGGCCGTCGTGCCCTACGACCGAGCGGCCCGCGAGGACGGTCGGTCCCGCTGGACTCTCGCGAAGAAGGTCAAGTACTTCATCGACTCGGTGGTCGCTTTCTCGTACGCGCCTCTGCGGTGGATGTCGGTCGTGGGAACGGCCGTGGCGTTGGCGGCCTTCGCCTACACGCTCTTCCTGGTCTTCTTCAAGCTCTTCCACGGCCAGCCCGTGCAGGGCTGGACCACGACGATGGTCGTGCTCGCATTCTTCTCGGGCGTTCAGCTTCTCTGTCTCGGCGTCCTCGGCGAGTACCTCTGGCGGACGCTGGACGCCGCCCGCTGCCGCAAAGGGTTCCTGGTCCTCGAGAGGACCGAAAAGCAGGAGGGGCAAGCCCCTCCCCTACGCCACGAAGAGAGGTGACCGGCGGAGCTCGGGCTGTGCCTTCCGTGCCGTAGGGGGGCCTTGGGCCTCGCGCCTCCCGTTCCTATCGAAGGATCTCGAGAAGGGTTTCCGCGACGAGGTCCACCTCCTCGCCGCGCATCTCGGCGAAGATCGGCAGGGCGAGGACTTCCTTCGCGGCTCGCTCCGCTTCCGGGAAGGACCCCTCGCGGTATCCGAGGTCGGCGAAGCACTCCTGGAGGTGGAGCGGCACCGGGTAGAAGACCGCCGTCGCGACTCCCGCCTCCGAGAGGCGGGCCCGCACGGCATCCCGATCGCGGACGCGCACGACGTACTGGTGGTAGACGTGTCGCCGCCCCGGCGCTTCCCAGGGCAGCGTGATCTTCCCGGCGCGCGCCGCGTCCGAGAAGAGCTCGCCGTAGCGCGCCGCGATCGCGCGCCGCCTTTCGTTCCAGGCCTTCAGGCGTGGAAGCTTGACGAGGAGCACTGCTGCCTGGATCGCGTCCATCCGGAAGTTTCCGCCGACTCGGTCGTGGTGGTAGCGGCTCGACTCGCCGTGCATGCGGAGGCTGCGCAGGAGCCTCTCCAGTCCCTCGTCGTTCGTCGTGACGGCGCCGGCGTCCCCCGCGGCGCCGAGGTTCTTGGTCGGGTAGAAGGAGAAGGCGCCCATCGCGCCCATGGTCCCAGCCGCGCGGCCGCCGTCGGTCGCGCCGACCGCCTGGCAGGCGTCCTCGACGACGGGAATCCCGCGCCGCCGGGCGACCTCCAGGATCGGGTCCATGGCGGCGCACTGGCCGTAGAGGTGAACGGGCTGGATCGCCCGTGTGCGAGGCGTCACGGCGGCCTCGAGCTTCTCGGCGTCGAGCTGGAACGCGCGCGGCTCGATGTCCACGAAGACGGGCCACGCGTTCAACCGGGCGACGGCACCCGCGGATGCGAAAAAGCTGAAAGGGCTCGTGATCACGGCGTCTCCGGGGCCGACGCCGAGAGCCATGAGCGAGACCAGAAGGGCGTCGGTCCCGGAGGAGACGCCGACCGCGTGAGCGGCGCCGACCTCCTTCGCAAACGCCGACTCGAACTCTTCGTTGGCGGGCCCCATCACGAAGCGTCCGGTCGCGAAGACCTCCTCGACGCGCCGCGAGATCTCGTCCCGCAGCTCCTCGTCGTAGCGGGTCAGGTCGAGCTGGGGAATCGGCCTCTTCGCGGTCATCCGGCCGCGAGATTCTAAGCCCGAACGGCGGCCGGAACCGGGAGCTCCGACTCTCTCCGGCGGCGAAGCAGATGCGCGACGAAACCGTCGTTGGCCGCGCCCGGCAGGATCCGGAACCTGCTGCCGGAGACGAATTCCCGCAAGGGCTCCGGCGCGTCGATCGGCTCCCGCGCCAGATTTGGGTTTCGAGAGAGGACCCGCTCGACGACCCGCTCGTTCTCCTCCTCTTCGAGGCTGCAGGTCGAGTAGAGCAGATAGCCGCCCGGCGCGAGGAGCGCGGCCGCGGCCGCGAGGCCTGCTTCCTGAGCTCTCGCGAGACGCTCGATCGACTCGGCGCCGATGCGGTACCGGATCTCCGGATTCTTCCGCAGCGTGCCGGTGCCGCTGCACGGCGCATCGAACAGGACGCGGGAGAAACGGCCCGGAACGAGGGGCGGCGATCGGACGTCCGCGGCGACGGGCACCACCCCCGCAACGCCCAGCCGCTCGCGGTTCTCTCCGACGAGCCGCAGCCGCGAGACCGAAGAATCGAGCGCCAGAACTCGGCTGGCTCGGGCGTGGAGGATCGCCGAGTAGGACTTGCCTCCGGGCGCGGCGGCCAGGTCCACGAGCGTCTCCCCGGATGGAAGCAGGAGCGGAAGAGCCTGAGACGCGACGTCCTGGACGCTGAAATGCCCGGCCGCGAAAAGAGGGGACCGGAACGGGTTGCCCGAGATCACGGTCAGGGCCAGCGGCGAGAGCGGCGAGGGACGCGCCGACACGCCGTCGGCGGCGAGCGCGGCGACCAGCGTCTCGCGGTCCGTCCGCCGCGCGTTCGTCATCAGATCCAGCCGGGAGGCGGTGTTGTCGGCCTCGAGGATTCTCGCGGTGGTCTCGGCGCCGAAACGGGCGAGCCAGCGCGTCACGAGGAACTCGGGGTGGGAGAACCGGAGGGCGAGGTCGGCCGCCGGATTTTGGATTTCGGATTCTGGATTTTGGATTCGAGCCGGAGCCCGTCGAAGGATATTGCGGAGGACGGCGTTGACCAGGCCGGCCGCGCCCGCGCCCCCGCTCGTCTTCGCGTGCGCCACCGCCTGATCCACGGCCGCATACGCGGGCACGCGGTCGAGATGGCGGAGCTGGTACAGCGCGACCTCCAGGATCTCCCGCAGGTTCGGCGCCAGGCGCGGCAGCGCCACCCGGGAGACCGACGAGAGCTCGGCGTCGAGGCGGGCGCGGTTGCGGAGGACGCCGAGCACGATCTCCCGCAGCAGGTCGGAGTCCTCTGGCGAGAGCCCCGCGGATCTCTCCAGGAGGAGCGGTGTCGAGCGGCCTCGGCGCTCGAGGACCTCCCGCAGGACCTCGACGGCCCGGACGCGAGTGGGCGACGCGGACCGACCCATCAGGACGAGGCGCGTCCGAAGCGGCCCGGGAGTTTCACCGCCAGCGCGAAATCCGCTCCGGAAACGGGACGGCGGCCGGCGCGCTGGAGCCGGAGGAGCGCGAGCGAGCTTCCGCCGCCGGCGGACGCGAAAAGATCCCTGCCCCGGGTCCAGAACGTGCCGGGCGTCTCGCTGTGCCCGCCCGGGGCGGTCCGCGCCGCGAGGACTTTGATTCTCTCAGGACCGAGAAAGGTGTAGAGCCCGGGCCAGGGCGAGTATGCGTGCAGGCGCCTTTCGATCTCGGCCGCCGGACGGGCCCAATCGATCTCGCCGTCTTCGCGCCGGATCATCCGGCAGAAAGACGGCTCCCCGATCTGGGGCTTCGCCGCGAGAGCTCCCGATTCGAGGCCACGGAGGGTCTCGACGAGGAGCTCCGCTCCGAGATCGGCCAGACGCCGCGACAGGGAGCCGGCGTCCTCCTGCCGTCCGATCGCGGTCGAGCGCTGGAGGTAGATCGGGCCCGCGTCCAGCTCCTCGAGCACCCGCATCGTGGTCACGCCGGTTTCCCGGTCTCCGGCGAGGATCGCCGCGGCGACCGGAGAAGCCCCTCGATGCCTCGGCAGCAGCGAGGCGTGGACGTTCACGAAACCCAGCCGCGGCAGATCCAGGAGGGGCTTGGGCAGGAGCATTCCATAGGCGACGACGACCCCGACGTCCGGCGCGAGTCGGCGGATCGTCTCGAGCAACCCGGCGTTGCCGCGCAAGCGCTCCGGCTTCTCGAGCGGGATGCCGCGCTCCGCAGCCACGCGCGCGACGGCGGACGGCCGCGCCGCCGCATGACGTCCCACGGGGCGGTCCGGTTGCGTGACGACAAGGGGAATCTCGATGCCCGTGCCGATCATCGCCGGGAGCGAAGGCGTCGCGAACTCGGGGGTCCCGAAGAACACGGCTCGCAGAGGAGGCATCCCCGCCATTCTAGGGTGGGGAGAGAGAGGGGCTCAGTGTTCGGTGTCCGGTGTTCGGTGGAGCGCCCGCTTAGCCCTGGAGCCACCCGAGCACCAAGCACCGTGCGCCGAACACCGGCTTCCGGCTCAACGGGGGTGGCGCATCCTCCAGAGCGCGACGGCGGACCGGATCCCGAGGGCGCCGGTGACGGCGAGCGCGAGCCCCGACGCGATTCCGAAGAGGGCCCAGGCGCGCGGCCACCCCGTCCCGAACCCGTAGAAGAGGACGGGAAGGAAGAGCAGCAAGGCGTAGAGGGCGACGAGGATCGAGCGACGGTGCTCTTGCTGCTTGTCCAGCGCTGGGTCGAGAAAGCCGAGACCGCGGGCCAGCCGATAGAACCCGTAAGCGGCCGCCGGAACGGAGGCGAGGGCCAGCGCCAGGGCGAGGACGCGCCGGCTCATCGAGGCTGGCGGTCGACTTCCTCGAAGTAATCCTCGGAGACGAGCACTTCGCGGGGCTTGGAGCCCCGCTGCGGCCCGAGCAGGCCGTCCCGCGACATCATGTCGATCAGCTTCCCGGCGCGCGAGAAGCCGACCCCCATGCGCCGCTGCAAGAAGGAGATCGAGGCCATCTTCTCCTTCACGACCAGCCGCGCGGCCTCGTCGTAGAGTGGATCGGTCTCGTCGCCGGCGTCGTCGCGCTGCGTCACGTCGATCTGCTCTTTCGTGATGGTCTCGTCGTAGCGCGGCTTCCCCTGCTTGCGCAGGAAGCCGACCAGGCGCGCCGTCTCCTGGATCGACACGAACGCCCCGTGCACGCGTTTCAAGCGGGAGGTGCCGGGCGCGAGGAAGAGCATGTCCCCGCGGCCGAGCAGCCTCTCGGCCCCGTTGCCGTCGAGGATGACCCGCGAGTCGATCTTGGAGGAGACCTTGAAGGCGATGCGCGAGGGGAGATTGGCCTTGATCAGGCCGGTCAGGACGTCCACGGAGGGGCGCTGCGTCGCGACCACCAGGTGGATCCCGACGGCGCGCGCCTTCTGCGCCAGCCGCACGATCGCTTCCTCGACCTCCTTGGGGGAAGTCATCATCAGGTCCGCGAGCTCGTCGATGACGATTAGGATCAGCGGCATCGGCTCGAGCTTCAATTCGGGGTCGTCGGAATGCTCGGCCCGCACGCGCTTGACGACGTCGGGGTCCCGAATCGCGGCGTTGTACTGCTCGGCGTTGCGAACCTGGCCCACGTCGGAGAGCGTCTGGAAGCGGTCCTCCATGACGCTCACGGCCCACTTCAACGCGTTGGCCGCCTTCTTCGGGTCGATGATGATCGGCGTCAGGAGATGAGGCAGGTGCTCGTAGATCTCGAGCTCGACCATCTTCGGGTCGATCAGGATCAGCTTGACCTGGTCCGGACGCGCCTTGAAGAGGACCGACGTCAGAAGCGCGTTGATCCCGACGCTCTTTCCCGAGCCGGTCGTGCCCGCGATGAGCAGGTGCGGCATCACGCGGAGGTCGTCCACGACCGGCTCGCCGTGGATGTCCTTGCCGAGGCCGAGCGTCAGGAGGGACGGAGATCGCCGGAACCTCTCCGACTCCAGGACGTCGCGCAGCGAGATGATCTCGCCCCCTCCGGGGTTGGGAACCTCGATCCCCACGCTGGCGCGGCCGGGCAACCTCTCGATCCGGATGGATTCGGCCGAGAGGGTCAGCGCGAGGTCCTCGGAGAGACTCATGACCTGGTTGACCTTGATCCCCGCCGAGGGACGGAACTCGTAGGTCGTGACGACCGGTCCGGGGTGATACCCGATAATCTCCCCCTCGACGCCGAACTCCCGGCACTTGGCCTCGATCGTCTTGCCCGTCTCCGCGAGCATCTTCCGGTCCACGATGCCGGCCGCGTCGCGCCTGTCGAGCAGGGAGACGTCGGGATAGGGAAAGCCGTCGATTCCGACGAGCGGCAGCCTGGGCTGAGGCTCCCTGCGCACCGGCCGCGGCGTCGCCTCCGGGGTCGGGCCCGGCGGCGCGGCGGCCGTCTTCCGGATCGAAAACCGGCCCGGACCGGGAACTTCGCGCACGGCCGGGAGGCCGTCCTCGGCGACGAAGGGCACCTCGGAGAGAGCGACGGGTTCGCGGCGGGCCTTCTCCAGGTGCTTGGCCACCACGGCGCGCCGCAGCCGTTCCTTGGTCCTCCGGTCGCGCCGGCGCACCCAGGCCACTGTCGCCCATCCCCATAACCCCCCGAAACGGACCCGCAGGGCGGCGAAGACGTCCCCCAGAGAGACCTGCGTCGAAAGGGGAATCGCGATCAGGAGCACCGCGGCCGCGGCGAGCGCGGCGCCCGTCGTGCCGAGCCGCCCCCGGGCCCCTTCCGCGACCGCGCGGCCCACGACACCTCCCGCGTCCGCTTCCTCTCCGAAGAGCTGCCGCCGGCCGAGCGCCAGCGCAAGCAGCGTCGGGACGGAGAAGAGGAGGAGGAAGAATCCGGCCGCCTTGGTCGCGGGATTCTCCACGGGGCGCATCCGGAACATCTGCCATCCCCAGAAAAGGAGCAGCAGCGGCAGGCCCCAGGCCGCGAGGCCGACCAGGGCGTAGAGCGCCGCCGAGAGCGAGGCTCCGGCCCCCCCGATCCAGTTATTCGGAGAGGCCGCTTCCCCTCCCGCCGTGATCGAGAAGAGGGTTGGATCCCGCGGATCGTGCGAGATCAGGGCCAGAGCGGCCAGGACACCGGCGAGGACGAGGAGGACCCCCAGGGCTTCTCCCGCGATCCGGCCGCGCCAGAAACTTCCTTCCGCCAATCTTATCCATTATGGGACGGAATGCCCCGGAAGTGAACGGTTTCGAGTCCAGGTTCCAAGTTTCAGGAGGCGGCGCGCCACCATCCCTTACACTGGAGCCGGACCCTGGACGCATCGTTGGTCCTGAAAACCGAAACCCCGCCAGGATGAAAAACGCAAGCAGGAAGAAGGTCCTGTTCCTGTGCACCGGCAACGCGGCGCGCAGCCAGATGGCCGAGGCGCTCGCGCGCCTGGACCATGGCGACGCGCTCGATCCGGTCTCGGCGGGCTCGCGCCCGGCATTCGGTGTTCACTCGCTCGCCGTCGACGTGATGGCCGAGCTCGGTTCCGACATCGCCGGCGCCCGCTCCAAGTCGGCCGATGAGTTCCGCGATCAAGCTTTCGACGCGGTCGTGACCGTCTGCGACTCCGCGGCCGTCGATTGTCCGACCTGGCCCAACGCGAAAAGAATCGAGCACTGGTCCATCGAGGACCCGTCCTTTGAGCCCGACCCGGAGCTGCGCTACCGGCGGTTCGCCGAGACTCGCGACGACCTCAGGCGCCGGATCGACGATCTCG
>Ga0070708_100003601_pt1 | contig 12153 bp, 11 predicted proteins | sample KBSK5503metaG_FD_65469 | JGI IMG/M metagenome (GOLD analysis project Ga0070708, IMG submission 65469) | Corn, switchgrass and miscanthus rhizosphere microbial communities from Kellogg Biological Station, Michigan, USA - KBS K5-50-3 metaG | ecosystem: Host-associated > Plants > Roots >...
GCGATCGAGGCGATGTCGACGACCCCGGCCCGCATCCTGGGTGCCGGCGAGCACGGCGGTCCGATCGCACCGGGGAGCCAGGCGAACCTCGTCGTCTTCGACCCGGAGCAAGAGCGCGTCGTGGAGCCACCGTTCGCGTCGAAGGCTCGCAACAGCGCGTTCCTGGGACGGCGGCTGAGAGGCGCCGTCCTCTACACGGTGCTCCGCGGCGACCTCGTCGTCGCGGAGGGGAAGCCGACCCGATGAGCGTGGGAGCGCCCGCGATCCTCGCCCTCGAGGACGGGACGGTGTTCCACGGGACGGGTTTCGGCGCCACGGGCGAATCCTTCGGCGAGGCCGTCTTCAACACGGGGATGGCCGGGTATCAGGAGATCCTCACGGATCCCTCCTACGCCGGACAGATCGTGGCGATGACGGCGCCGCATCAGGGCAACTGCGGGGTCAACGACGAAGATCCCGAGAGCGGCCGCGTACAGGTCTCGGGCTTCGTCGTTCGGGAGGCTTCTCGCCGTCCCAGCTCGTGGCGATCCCGTGGGACCCTCGCCCGCTCCCTCGAGGCCGCCGGCGTCGTCGGCATCCAGGGGATCGATACGCGGATGCTGACCAGGAGGATCCGCGACCGCGGATCGATGCGCGCGGGGGTGACGACCGTGGATCTCGACCCGGTCGCTCTCGTGGAGCGGGTCCGTTCGTCACCCGGCATGTCCGGCGCCGACCTCGCTCGGACGGTCTCCACGACCGAGCCGTACGAGTCCGGCTCGGTCATCGGGCCCGCCTTCTCCGGTCGCGGGCGTATGTTCAGGGTCGCCGCGTACGACTTCGGGCTCAAGCGGATGATCCTGCGGTTGCTCGCGAGCCACGGGATCGACTGCACCGTCTTCCCGGCCGGAACGCCGGCGGCGAGGGTTGCGCAGGGGGGATTCGACGGGGTGTTCCTGTCGAACGGCCCCGGCGATCCGGCCGCGACGACCTACGGGATCGCCGCGACGCGTGAGTTGCTCGGGAAGGTCCCGATCTTCGGGATCTGCCTCGGTCACCAGCTGCTCGGGCTCGCGCTCGGAGGATCGACCTACAAGATGACGTTCGGGCATCGCGGGGTGAACCAACCCGTGCAGAACCTCGAGACGGGCGCGGTCGAGATCACGAGTCACAACCACGGGTTCGCCGTGGATCCCGACGGGTGGGCGAAGGATGCGTCCGGTCGCGCCCTCACCGACTACGGGGCGGTCGCGTTCACCCACCGGAACCTGAACGACGGCACGATCGAGGGGCTCCGCTGCCTCGACGTCCCGGCCTCGAGCGTCCAATACCACCCCGAAGCGGCCCCAGGTCCCCACGACTCGAGGTACCTCTTCGACGGGTTCCGTTCGATGATGGAGGCGGGCGTCTGATGCCCAGACGAACCGACCTCCGCTCGATCATGGTGATCGGCTCCGGCCCGATCGTGATCGGGCAGGCGTGCGAGTTCGACTACTCGGGGACACAGGCGTGCACGGTCCTTCGCCGCGAAGGGTTCCGGGTGGCGCTCGTCAACCCCAACCCCGCCACGATCATGACGGACCCGGGGTTCGCCGACCGTACGTACGTCGAGCCGCTGACACCAGGATCGGTCCTGCAGATCCTCGAGCGAGAGCGGCCCGACGCGCTGTTGCCGACGCTCGGCGGCCAGACCGGGCTCAACGTCAGCGTCGCGCTCGCCGAGTCCGGCGACCTCGACCGGTTGGGGATCCGCATGCTCGGCGCCTCGCTCGAGGCGATCCACCGGGCGGAGGATCGCAGCGCGTTCCAGCGCGTGATGACGAAGGCCGGTCTCGACGTCCCGCGCGCGGGGATCGCACGGTCGGTCGACGAGGCGGTCGCGATCGGCCGGGAGATCGGGTTCCCGGTCATCGTGCGCCCGTCGTTCACGCTGGGCGGCGGCGGGAGCGGCTTCGCCGGAGACCCTCGGAGCCTCGCCGAGGTCGCGCTGCGATCTCTGGCGGCGAGTCCCGTGCACGAGATCCTGATCGAGGAGTCCATCGCCGGCTGGAAGGAGTTCGAGCTGGAGGTGATGCGGGACGGCGCCGACAACGCGGTGATCGTGTGTTCGATCGAGAACGTCGACCCGATGGGCGTCCACACGGGCGATTCGATCACCGTCGCACCCCAGCAGACCCTGACGGACCGCGAGTACCAATCGATGCGAGACGCCGCGATCCAGGTCCTGCGCGTGATCGGCGTGGAGACGGGCGGCTCCAACGTCCAGTTCGCGGTCGACCCTCGGACCGGACGGCAGGTCCTGATCGAGATGAACCCCCGGGTCTCGCGCTCGAGCGCGCTGGCGTCGAAGGCGACGGGGTTCCCGATCGCGAAGATCGCGGCGCTCGTCGCGGTGGGGTACCGGCTCGACGAGATCCTCAACGACATCACGGGCGAGACGCCCGCGGCGTTCGAGCCGACCCTCGACTACGTCGTCGTGAAGATCCCGCGCTTCGCGTTCGAGAAGTTCCCCACCGCCGACCCGACGTTGGGGTCGATGATGCGTTCGGTCGGCGAGGTGATGGCGATCGGCAGCACGTTCAAGGAGGCGCTCGGGAAGGCGTGGCGCGGGCTCGAGAAGACGTCGCTCGGGGCGTCATGGCCGTCCACGAGCGGCTCGGACATCGCCTCGATGATCCCGCCTGGCCGAACCGCGCCCGGCGATGTCCTTGCCGCCGTCGGTGTGCCTTCCGAGGCTCGCCTCCATCTGGTGTCGGCGGCCCTCGGTGACGGCCACTCGATCGATGAGGTCGCGGCGGCGTCCGGGATCGATCCCTGGTTCGTCGATCAGATCGCGCAGGTCGTCGAGGGCGCGCTGGCGCTCGCGCATCGTCCGCCGAGCCCGCTGGGGGCCGACGAGCTCCTCGAGGCGAAGCGACTCGGTCTCTCGGACGAGCGGATCGCCGACCTTGCCGGGTCGACGGCGCCACAGGTCCTCGCACGCCGCGCAGAGCTCGGCGTGGCGCCGGTGTTCAAGACGGTCGACACCTGCGCGGGGGAGTTCCACGCTCGGACGCCGTACCACTACTCCACATACCTCGACGAGACCGAGGTCACCGACGACGTGCGACCTCGGGTGGTGATCCTCGGAGCGGGGCCCAACCGGATCGGACAAGGGATCGAGTTCGACTACGCGTGCGTGCATGCCGCGTTCGCGCTCGATGAAGCCGGTTTCGCGTCGGTGATGGTGAACTCGAACCCGGAGACGGTGTCGACCGACTACGACACCGCGAGTCGCCTCTACTTCGAACCCCTTGCGGCGGAGGACGTCCTGGCGGTCTGCCGCGCCGAGCGGCCCGTCGGCGTGATCGCCCAGCTCGGCGGTCAGACACCGTTGGCGCTCGCGCGGATCCTCCAGGACGAGGGGTTCCCGATCCTGGGGACGGGCGTGGACGCGATCGACCTGGCCGAGGACCGCGGCCGGTTCGCCCAGGTGCTCCGTGAGCTCGAGATCCCGGCCCCGCCGCACGGCGAGGCGCGCACCGTGGACGAGGCACGTGCGATCGCGGCGCGGGTCGGCTATCCGGTCGTGGTCCGGCCCAGCTACGTGTTGGGCGGACGCGCGATGGAGATCGTGTACGACGACGACGAGCTGGAGGGGTTCGTGTCGGCGGCCGCCGACGCGTCGCCCGAGCACCCGGTCCTGATCGATCGCTTCCTCGAGGGTGCGATCGAGGTCGACGTCGACGCGGTGTGCGACGGCGACGGCGACGTGTTCATCGGCGGGGTGATGGAGCACATCGAGGAGGCGGGGGTCCACTCGGGCGATAGCTCCTGTCAGATCCCGCCGGCCACGCTGAGCGACGAGGAGCTCGACACGATCGAGGGGATCACGCGGCGGATCGCCCGGAGGCTCGGGGTCGTGGGGCTGCTCAACCTCCAGCTCGCGGTCAAGGACGAGCGCATCTGGGTGCTCGAGGCGAACCCACGCGCGTCGCGGACCGTGCCGTTCGTGGGGAAGGTGATCGGGGTCTCGCTTGCCCGCGTCACGACGCTCGTGCTGACGGGCGCGAGCCTCGCCGATCTCCGGCGCGCGGAGATCGTGCCGGCCGATCCCTATCACTACCGGCATCTGCCCACGACGAGCGTGAAGGCCGCGGTGCTGCCGTTCGGCCGCTTCCCCGGCGTCGATACGATCCTCGGGCCGGAGATGCGTTCGACCGGCGAGGTGATGGGGATCGACGCCGAGCCGGGGATGGCCCTCGCGAAGGCGATGGTCGCCGCGGGCCACGCGCTCCCCACAGAAGGCACGGTGTTCGTCTCGGTCGCGAACCGCGACAAACGGTCGATCGTCCTGCCGGCGAAGCGGCTCGCGGATCTCGGGTTCCGGTTGTTGGCGACGCGCGGGACCGGAGGCGTCCTGCAGCGCGCGGGCATCCCCGTCGAGATCGTCGCCAAGGTCTCCGAGGACGAGCGCAACGTCGCGGGGCTGATCCGTGAGGGATCGGTCGATCTCGTGATCAACACGCCGTTCGGGCGCGCGCCGCGCACCGACGGCTCCCACATCCGAACAGCCGCGGCGGCCTCGGGTGTCCCGTGCATCACCACCCTGCCCGGCGTCTTCGCGGCGGTCCGCGGGATCGAGGCGCTCCGCGGCGATCCGACCGAACCCCGGTCCCTCCAGGAGCATCACGCCGCGTCCCGACGGCTGCCGGTGCAGGCACGGCTCACCTTCGAGGAGGCGGGCGTGACCGAGGCATCGGCGTGAAACGCGCCCGGGCGGAGATCCTCTCGAGCAGGAAGGTGGGCGCCTACCAATCGATCACCCTCGTCGCCCCGGAGATCGCCGAGCGCGCTCGCCCGGGCCAGTTCCTCGCGATCGCGATGCCCGAGGGCAGGGAGTTCGTCCTTCGACGGCACTTCTCGATCCACCAGGCCTCACGCCGGGGCGGGTGGGCCGGAACGCTCGAGTTCATCGTCGGCCCCGATCCGGGCGCGGGCACGGGCTGGCTCGCCCGTGCCCGCGCCCACGAGTCCCTGGACGTGATCGGTCCTTTGGGGAGCCCGTTCTCGTACCCGAAGAAGCTGACGAACTGCTTGCTCGTCGCAGAAGGTCGCGGGGCGGCCGCGCTGTCGTTCCTCGCCCAGGAGCTGGTCGCTCGGAACAAGCGCGTCGACATGATCCTCGGTGCCCACACGCTCGAGGCCGTGTTCAAGCCGATCGACGCGAAGCGGCTCTCCCAGACCGTCGCCGTGATGACACGAGATGGCTCGATGGGCGCACGGGGCGGCGTCCTCGATGCACTGCCTGAGGCGTTCGAGCGGACCGGTGCGGAGGTGGTCTACGCGGCGGGTCCGCCGGCGACGTTGCGGTCGGTGGCAGGGTTCTGCGCCGCGCACCGCCTCCCCGCGCAGGTCGCGGTCGAGGAGCGGATGGGGTGCGGCTTCGGTCTCTGCAACACGTGCGTGGTGCCGGTCCTCCGGAAGGAGGCGCCGGGGTACGAGAACGTCCGCGCCTGCATCGACGGCCCCGTCTTCAACCCGGCTCGTGTGCTCTGGGATCGCTGGCTCGACACCGGTGCGCCGTCACCGGTGGACGATGCGGCGATCGTGACCGGTCCTCGGGCCGGTGATCCGCGATGAGCCACGCCGCGCGCGCCACTCGCACGCTCGCGGTCGACCTGGGGGGGCTGGTCCTGCCGACCCCGGTGATGATCGCGGCGGGATGCGCCGGTTCGGGGCGGGAGCTCTCGGGACTCGTCGATCTGCGGAGGGTCGGAGGCATCGTGTCCCGGACGATCACGGTGGACGAGCGCGTGGGGGCGCCCGTCCCCCGGATCTCGGAGGCCTCGGCGGGCATCGTCTGGGATACGGGCCTGCAGAACCCTGGACTCGACGCGTTCGTGGGCGGGGAGCTCGGGCGCCTGAGCCGCGGTGGCGTGCGGGTCCTGGTGTCGATCGGCGGGGGCTCGCTCGAGGAGTACGTCCGCCTCTCCAGCGCGTTGCAGGGACGTCCCGAGGTCGCCGCGCTCGAGATCTACCTGGCGGGGCCCGACGACGAGCTCGAACGGTCGGTCCTGGGCGCGCATCCCGATCGGGTCAGCGAGATCGTCGGGGCCGTGGGGCGGATGTCGCTCGTTCCCGTGTTCGCCAAGATCCCCGGCGGCTGCGACGAGGTCGTCGAGCTGGCGCGGGCGGCGGTGCGGGCCGGAGCGACCGGCGTGACCCTCCTGGGATCGCCGCCGGCGCTCGGCATCGAGCCGGCGCTGGGCCACGCGGGTCGGAGCGCGGTGCACGGCTGGCTCTCCGGGCCCGCGCTGAGGCCGATCACCCTTCGAGCCGTCTCCGACGTGGCGAACGAGCTCCCGGACGTCCCCGTGATCGCGAGCGGCGGCATCCGGACCGGCGGCGACGCCGTCCAGTGCTTGCTCGCGGGCGCTTCGGCCGTGCAGGTCGGGACGGCGACGCTGACCGACCCGACGACGGCGGTGACCATCGCCCACGACATCCTCCGAACGCTCGAACGGAACGGGCTCGCGACGCCCCGCGATCTCAGGGGGCGGCTCGCTCCAGGGTTGCAGACCTCGCGCGGCGAGCGGACGGCAACATCGTGAGGCCCCGGCCCGAGAACCCGCTCATCGTCGCGCTCGACGTCAGCGATCTCCGGCGGGCCCACGACCTCGCCGCCGAGCTGGCGCCGCACGTCGGTCTGCTGAAGGTCGGCCTCGAGCTGCTGTCGGCCCACGGACCCGATGGCGTCCGCGCGGTGAGCGGTCTCGGCCCGGTCTTCGTGGACTGCAAGCTCCACGACATCCCGACGACGGTCGAGCGCGCGAGCGCGAACATCGCGAAGCTGGGCGTCCGGATGTTCAACGTCCATGCGCTCGGAGGCGAGTCGATGATGCGTGCGGCCGTCGACGGGGCGCATCGCGGCGCCGACGCCGTCGGCGCCGCGATGCCCCTCGTCCTGGGCGTGACCGTGCTGTCCTCGCTCGCCGGCGAGGGCCTCGCCTCGCCGGCGTCGCTCGCGTTCGAGGCGAAGCACGCCGGACTCGACGGCGTGGTGGTGTCCGGGGCCGACGTGCGCGACGTGCGCGATGCGTGCGGTGAGGACTTCGTCCTCGTCGTCCCCGGGATCCGACCGGAAGGTTCGAACGGCGACGATCAGATCCGCGTGCTGACCCCCGGCGAGGCGATCGAACGAGGAGCCGACTATCTCATCGTCGGGCGGCCGATCACCGACGCACCGGATCCGGTCGGTGTGGCGCGCAGCATCATCCGCGACGTGCGCTGAACCCGCAGGCCACACGCTTGCATCCGTTTGTCCGACCACCGGGCCGTGCGTATACTCCCCGGGTTCCCGACCTTCCACCGAACGTAAGGAGCGTGTCCATGGCCCTTCCGACCCTCACCCCGGAACAGCGCACGCAGGCGCTCGCGAAAGCGGCAGAGGCGCGCAAGAAGCGTGCCGAGGTGAAAGGGGAGTTGAAGTCGGGGAAGCGGACGCTCGCCGATGTGCTGAAGAAGGCCGACGACGACGGCACGCTCGGGAAGATGAAGGTTTCGACCGTGCTCGAGTCCCTTCCGGGTGTCGGCAAGGTGCGCGCGCAGAAGATCATGGAAGAGCTCGACATCTCCGCGAGCCGTCGCGTCCGCGGCCTCGGCTCCAAGCAGCGCGAGCTGCTCCTGGACAAGTTCGGCAAGAAGTAACGGCGTCGCCTCGTGCGCCGAGGCACGCTGATCGTGATCGCCGGTCCGTCCGGCGTCGGCAAGGGCACCGTCGTCCGGCGTCTGCTTGCCCACGATCCCGATCGACTCGCGCTCTCGGTGTCGGTGACCACCAGGGCACCCCGGCCGGGCGAGGTCGACGGCGTCCACTACCGGTTCGTCACCGACGCGGCGTTCGACGCGATGATCGATCGGGACGATCTCCTGGAGTGGGCCGAGATCGTCGGCCACCGCTCGGGCACCCCCCGCCGGGCGGTCGAGGATCTGCTCCAGGACGGCAAGGACGTGATCCTGGAGATCGATGTCCAGGGCGCGGAACAGATCCGCGACCGGGTCGCCGACGCGATCCTGATCTTCCTCGCGCCGCCGTCCCTGGAGGAGCTCGAGCGGCGGCTCCGCGGCCGCGGGACGGAGTCGGAACCCTCGATCCGGCGGCGGCTCGATCTGGCGGCGCACGAGCTCGCGGGGGCTTCCTGGTTCCCGGCGTCGGTCACGAACGACGACGTCGACCGCGCCGCGGACGAGGTCGCTGCTATCATCGAGGCGTCCCGCACCACCTGACCAGCCAGAACGCATCCGGAGCGTGCATCCATGATCGAACCGAAGATTGACGACCTCCTGGCCACCGTGGACTCCAAGTACACCTTGGTGATCCTGGCCGCGAAGCGCGCACGCGAGATCAACGCGTATTACAGCCAGCTCGGCGAGGGGCGAGGCGAATTCGTTCCGCCGCTCGTGGAGACGGGACTCCGCAACAAGCCGCTCTCGATCGCCCTCGAGGAGATCTCGGAGGGCAAGATCGATTACGAGCGCCTCGAGGAGCCCGTCGAGGTCGACTGAGGTGGCGGAGCCGCGCGGCCTCCGGGTTCTGCTCGGGGTCTCGGGCGGGATCGCCGCGTACAAGGCCGCCATCCTCGCCCGCCTCCTGACGGGCGAAGGCGCCGACGTCACCGGTGTGCTCACGGAGGCCGCGACGCGCTTCGTCGGCGCCGAGACGATCGCCGCCCTGACCGGTCATCCGGCGTACACCACGCTCTGGGATCGACCGGGGGAGGTGCTCCACGTGCGGCTGGCGCACGGGGCGGACGTGGCGGTCGTCGCACCCTGCACGGCCAACGTGATCGCCAAGCTCGCCCACGGTCTGGCGGACGACCTGCTCACGGCGACGCTCCTCGAGTACCGCGGGCCGCTCGTGATCGCCCCCGCGATGCACACGGGGATGTGGACCGCTCCCGCCACGCAGGCGAACGTCGCCACGCTCTCCGCACGCGGCGCGCGCTTCGTCGGTCCGGTCGAAGGCCCGCTCGCGCACGGCGACGAGGGTCTCGGCCGGATGAGCGAGCCCCGGGAGATCGTGGACGCGGTGACGGCGTCGGCCGGGTCCGGCGATCTCGCGGGCGTCCGTGTCCTGGTGACCGCGGGACCGACGCACGAGCCGATCGACCCGGTCCGGTTCATCGGGAACCGTTCGAGCGGCAAGATGGGCGTCGCGATCGCCGACGAGGCATCGAGGCGTGGCGCGTCGGTCACGGTCGTCCTCGGCCCCGACACGATCGCCGCCCCGCGCACCGGCGACGTCGTTCGCGTCGGGACGGCGGAGGAGATGCGGGCCGCGGTCATCGAACGGTTCCCCAGCGTCGATGTCGTCGTGATGGCCGCCGCCGTCGCGGATTTCCGACCGAAGACGGTCGCGGACACGAAGCTGAAGAAGGACGCCGGAGCGCCCGAGCTCCTCCTGGAGCCGACGCCCGACATCCTCTCCGAGCTCGGCGAACGCAAGCGGCCGGATCAGGTCCTCGTCGGGTTCGCCGCCGAGACCGACGACGTGGAGCGCGCCGGCGCCCAGAAACTCCGCAGGAAGCACCTGGACCTGCTCGTCGCGAACCTGGTGGGGCGCGACGACACGGGGTTCGGGTCGGATGGGAACGAGGCGGCGATCCTCGGTCCTCGGGGAACCCTCGAGCCGATGCGGACGTGGACGAAGACGGAGCTCGCCCGCGCGATCGTCGATCGCGCGGGCGAGCTCACCCGACGCGCGTGACGGAGCCTCTCGCCGACCCCAAGGAGCTCGTTCGGTCGGGGTACGACAGGATCTCCGAGGCGTACCGGGCGGACACGTTCGACCCGAACGGCACCTGGTACGCGACCGCGATCGGAGCGCTCGACACCTCGCTGACGGCGGGATCGCGCGTGCTCGACCTTGGGTGCGGATGCGGCGTGCCCGTCGCAGCGCACCTCGCGAGAGCCCATCGCGTGACGGGGGTCGACCTCAGCGAACGGCAGATCGAGCGGGCGCGAGCGCTGATTCCGGGTGCGTCGTTCATCCGTGCCGACATGACGTCGGTCGAACTCCCGCGTGGCGCCTTCGATGCCGTCGTGTCGCTCTGGGCGATCATCCATGTCCCGATCGAGGATCAACCGGCGCTCTTCGACGCGATCGCAGGGTGGCTGCGGCCGGGTGGCGTCCTGCTGCTGACGATCGGGAGCGGCGCGTGGACCGGGACCGAGGACGACTGGTACGGCGCGCCGATGTACTGGAGCCACGGCGACCGGGACTTCTACGCCGAGGCGCTCGATGCGCACGGCTTCGACACCCTCGAGGAATGGCTGATCCCCGAAGGGGACGGCTCCCACTCGGCCTTCCTCGTTCGCGCCCCGGCCTCCGACGCCAGGTCGGTGGTCCCCGGTACACTCAGGCGATCATGACCAGGGGCTATCTCTTCTCGTCCGAGTCCGTCACCGAGGGGCATCCCGACAAGCTGGCCGACCAGATCAGCGACGCGGTCCTCGACGCCATGCTCACGCAGGATCGGAACAGCCGCGTCGCCTGCGAGACGCTCGTCACGATGGGCGTCGTTTTCGTCTCGGGAGAGATCACGCTCGCCCAGGGGTGGGTCGACATCCCCTCGATCGTCCGCGACACCATCGTCGACGTCGGCTATACGGACGCACGGTTCGGTCTCGACGGGTACACCTGCGGTGTCATCACCGCGATCCAGGAGCAGTCGCCCGACATCGCGATGGGCGTGGACCACGCGCTCGAGGAGCGCCAAGATCATTCGAGCGATGCGCTGGACACGCTGGGTGCGGGCGACCAGGGCATGATGTTCGGATACGCCTGCCGCGAGACGGACGAGCTGATGCCGCTGCCGATCGCGATGGCGCACCGGCTCGCGCGCCGACTCTCCGACGTCCGCAAGGCGGGCGTCGTTCCGTACCTGCGGCCGGACGGCAAGAGCCAGGTCTCCGTGGAGTACGTCGACGGCAGGCCGACCCGCGTCGACACCGTCTTGATCAGCGCGCAACATCGCGAAGAGGTCGACGTCGAGACGCTCCTGCGGCCCGACGTCGAGGCCGAGGTGATCGATCCCGTCCTCCGCGAGTTCCCCGAGCTCACGACCGACGGGGTCCGCGTGCTCGTCAACCCGACCGGGCGCTTCGAGATCGGGGGCCCCAAGGCCGACACGGGACTCACTGGCCGGAAGATCATCGTGGACAGCTACGGCGGGATGGCACCCCACGGCGGCGGCGCGTTCAGCGGGAAGGATCCGACCAAGGTCGACCGTTCGGCCGCGTACATGACCCGCTACGTCGCCAAGAACGTCGTCGCGGCGGGGCTCGCGGACAAGTGCCTACTGCAGGTTGCGTACGCGATCGGGACGGCGCACCCGGTGTCCCTGATGGTCGACACCTCCGGGACGGAGCAGGTCGACCCGGAGAAGCTCCGCGCCGCGATCTGGGAGCTGTTCGACTTCCGCCCGGCGGCGATCATCCGCGACCTCGACCTGGCACGTCCCCTCTACAAAGAGACCGCCGCATACGGTCACTTCGGTCGCAAGGAGTTCCCGTGGGAGGCCACCGATCGCGTCGACGCGCTCCGGAGCGCCGTCGGCGCCTGAGGTCCTCGCCGGCCCGGTCTCGGTCTGCATCGACCGTCCGGTCCTCTCGCTCGACCGGCCGTTCACCTACCGACTCCCGGAGGAGCTCGGGGCCCGCGTCGGGTCCTACGTGCGCGTTCGCTTCCACGGGAAGCTCACGCGCGCGTGGGTGACCGGCCGCACCCAGGAGATCCCGGCGCGCATCCTCCCGGTGATGCGGCTCGTCTCCCCGGTGCCCTCGTTCGACGGTCCGATGCTGGAGCTCGCGCGGTGGATGCAGGAGCGTTACGTGGCGCCGCTCGCGACCGTGCTCGGAGCGATCTCGCCGCCGCGGGTGGCGTCGGAGGAAGAGGAGGCGGCCGGAACCCGCGTGCCAACGACCGCCGTGGCGGAGCGCCGGGGGGCGATCGGCGCCGGGCTCTCCGCCTATGCGGGTGGGCGCCGCGCGCTGGACGCGATCCAGCGCGGCGGGGCCGCGTTCATCCTGCGGCCGGCTCCCGAGGACGAGCAGGAGCTCGCGGTCGAGGCGGTCGCGGCGTGCCTGGCGACGGGACGCCGGGCGATCGTCCTCGTGCCCGAGGCGTCGCCG
>Ga0070708_100003602_pt1 | contig 12152 bp, 14 predicted proteins | sample KBSK5503metaG_FD_65469 | JGI IMG/M metagenome (GOLD analysis project Ga0070708, IMG submission 65469) | Corn, switchgrass and miscanthus rhizosphere microbial communities from Kellogg Biological Station, Michigan, USA - KBS K5-50-3 metaG | ecosystem: Host-associated > Plants > Roots >...
GCGCGCATCAGGTCGGCCATGCCCGCGGGAAGGGCGTTCCTCGCGGAGAACGCGCCCGGCGTGCGCACGAGCGTGCTGCTCGCGTGGAGCGATCCATTCCCGTCGGTCGAGGTCCGCAGGGCATGACCGACGTCATCTACGCGGCGGCCGGCTCGGTGGCGCTGATCTTCCTCGTGTTCACCGTCGCGGCGTACGCGATCCTGGCCGAGCGGAGGGTCATCGCGCGGATGCAGGTCCGGCTCGGGCCCGACCGCGTCGGACCGTTCGGCATGTTCCAGCCCCTCGCCGACGTCGTGAAGCTCCTGACGAAGGAGGACATCCGCCCGGCCGGCGCCGATAAGTGGATCTACCTCGTGACGCCGGTCGTGACGCTGGTCCCGGTCATGCTCGTGTTCGCGGTGATCCCTCTCGGTCCGACGCTCCGACTCGCGGACCTGAACATCGGCTACCTCTGGGTGGCCGCGATCTCGTCGATCTCCGTGTACGGCGTGGTGCTCGGTGGATGGAGCTCGAACAGCAAGTACTCGCTCCTGGGCGGGTTGCGCTCGAGCGCGCAGCTCATCTCGTACGAGCTCGCGCAGGGCCTCGCCGCCCTCGGGGTCATCGCGGCCGCAGGGTCGCTCTCGCTCGGACGGATCGCCGAGGCGCAGTTCCCGCTGCCGTTCGCCATCGTGCAGCCGATCGGCTTCGTCGTTTACTTCATCGCGAGCGTCGCCGAATCGAGCCGGGCACCGTTCGACCTGCCGGAGGCGGAGCAGGAGCTCGGCGCGGGCTATCACACCGAGTACTCGGGGTTCCGCTTCGCGCTCTTCATGCTTTCGGAGTACGTGCACGTCATCGCGGCCAGCTCGCTGATGGCCGTGCTGTTCCTCGGCGGGTGGTGGCCGTTCGATGGCGGTCCGCTCGGCCTCGCGGCATTCGCGGTCAAGGTCGTCGCCGCCATCTTCGTGTTCATCTGGCTGCGCGCGACGCTGCCTCGCGTGCGCTACGACCGCCTCATGGCCATCGGCTGGAAGGTGCTGATCCCGGCCGCGCTGATCAACCTCGCGATCGTGGCCGCCTGGGTCGCGCTCACTTGAGCGTCCTGTCGCCGCTGCGCGACGCTCTGGCGCTCGCCCGCGGGCTCGGAGTGACGGCACGGCACCTGTTCCGTCCACCGGTCACGCTGCGGTATCCGGAGGAGCGTCCCGTCCTGCCCGAGCGCCATCGCGGCCGGCACGAGCTCGAGCGCCACGAGAACGGTCTCGAGAAGTGCGTGGGCTGCGAGCTCTGCGCACTGGTCTGCCCGGCCGACGCGATCTACGTCGAGGGCGCGGAGAACCCGAAGGATCACCCGATCTCGATCGGAGAGCGCTATGCGAAGACCTACGTCGTCAACCTGCTGCGTTGCATCTACTGCGGCTACTGCGTCGAGGCGTGCCCGACGGAGGCGCTGCAGATGAAGGCGGAATTCGAGCTGTCCGCGACCGACCGCGCGTCGCTCGTGTTCACGAAGGAGCAGCTGCTGGCGCCGCTCCCGAAGCGCGAGCCCGGGGATTCATGGATGCCCTGACGTTCAGCTTCACCGCCGAGCAGGCCATCTTCGCGGTCGCCGGCGGCATCTGTGCCGTCGCCGCGGCGAACGCGGTCCTGCGCCGCGACCCGCTGGCCTCGGCGCTGTCGCTCACGATCGCGCTGTTCGCGCTCGCGGTGCTGTACCTGTCTCTCGGCGCCGCGTTCCTGTTCGGCGTGCAGATCGCGGTGTACGCCGGGGCGATCATGGTCCTGCTCGTCTTCGTCGTCATGCTGCTCGGGGCGACCGGCGGGCGGCCACCACTCATCGCCGGACGGCCGCGCCTCGGGCTCGCCGGGCCGCTCGTCGCGCTCGCGCTGTTCGCCCTCCTTGCAGCGGCGATCGTCCGTGCCCCGGTCGTCGCGGCGCCGACCGCCGAGCCGGCAGCGGATCACGTCGCGGCCCTCGCGGACGTCCTCTTCGTGAAGTTCCTTTTCCCGTTCGAGATCGCGAGCGTGCTCCTGCTCGCCGCCCTCATCGGGGCCATCGTTCTCGCGCAGCGGCGGACGCCGTGATGCCGCTCGCCGCGTACGAGCTGCTCGGAGCCCTGCTGTTCGCGCTCGGGGCGATGGGCGTCGTGCTGCGCGCGAACGCCCTGTCGATGCTCATCTCGGTCGAGCTGATGCTGAACGCCGTCAACCTGACGTTCGTGGCGGCCGCACGGCAGTACGGCCAGCTCGATGGACAGGTGATCTCGTTCTTCGTGATCGCCGTTGCCGCGGCCGAGGTGGGGGTGGGACTCGCGATCGTGATCGACGTCGCGCGCCGCCACACGACCGTCGACGTCGACGCCGCCAGCGAGCTGCGGGGGTGACGCTCGCGCTCGTGGTGGCGGCGCCGCTCGCCGGCGCGATCTTCCTGGCGCTCTTCGGCGGATACCTCGGGCGGCGCACGAGCGGGACGATCGCGGCCGGGGCGATCCTGGTGTCCTTCGGCGCGGCCGCGGCGATGGCGCCGGTGCTCCTCGCGCGCGGAGGCTCGATCGACGCTCCGATCGCCCGATGGCTGCCGATCCCCGGCGCAGACTTCCATCTGGTCCTCGATGTCACGATGCTCGCCGTCGTCCTGATGATCACCGCGGTGTCCGCGCTCATCGCGATCTATTCGATCGGGTACCTCGCGGGAGACCGTGGCATCCAGCGCTACTTCGCGGCCCTCGACCTCTTCGTCGCGGCGATGCTGCTCATCGCCGTCGCGTCCAACCTGCTCCTGCTGTTCGCCGGCTGGGAGCTCGTCGGCCTGTGCTCCTATCTGCTGATCGGCCACTGGCGGGAGCGTCCCGCCGCCGCCGCCGCGGCGGTGAAGGCCTTCGTGATCAACCGGATCGGCGACGCTGCCTTCCTGGTCGGCATCTTCCTGGTCATCACGGGTCAAGGCACGGTCGAGATCGCGTCGATCGGCCAGCTCTCGATCACGACGAGCGTCCTGATCCTCGGCGGGGCCCTCGCGAAGTCCGCCCAGCTGCCGCTGCACACCTGGCTCCCCGACGCGATGGAGGGACCGACGCCGGTCTCGGCGCTGATCCACGCGGCAACGATGGTCACGGCGGGAGTGGTGCTCCTCATCCGGATCGGCGGCCCCCTCTCCGACGACGTCATGCTGGCGGCCGCGATCATCGGCGCGATCACCGCGCTCGGCGCCGCCACGGTCGCGACCGCGCAGACCGATCTCAAGCGCGTGCTGGCGTGGTCGACGATCTCGCAGGTCGGCCTCATGTTCACCGCCGCCGGCGTCGGCGCGATCTTCGCCGCGCTCTTCCACCTCGTGTCGCACGCGCTCTTCAAGGCGTCGCTTTTCCTGGGCGCGGGCTCGGTGCTGCACGCGACGCAGGACGAGATCGACATTCGGAGGCTCGGCGGGATGGCCCGGCGCACGCCATGGACGGCAGCGGGGTTCGTGGCCGGGGCGCTTGGGCTCGCGGCCATCCCACCCGCCGCCGGGTTCTTCAGCAAGGAGGCCATCGCGGCGGCCGCGCTGGACCGCCCGTACCTCCTGGTCCTCATCCTTCTCACGAGCGCCGTGTCTGCCTTCTACGCCGCGCGTCTGGTGACGCTCGTGTTCCTGACGTCGCCGCGTTCCGATCGCGCGTCGTCGGCGCACGAGCCCGGTGCGGTCATGCTCCTGCCGCTCGTCGGGCTGGCGCTCGGCACGATGACCCTTGGCCTCGCGGTGGCCGCCGGCGCGATCGATCTCGGCGTGGGCGCGCTGGCCGACGCGCCGCCGTGGCTGGGAGCGCTCTCGCTCGCGCTGGCCGTCGCCGCGGTGCTTGCGGGCTGGTTGCTCTACCGCGGGGGACCGCGCGACGAAACGGTGCTCGCGCTCGCGCGATCCGGCTACGGGATCGACGCGCTCTATGGCCGGACCGCGGTCCCGCTGTTCGAGGCGATCGCGCGAGCGCTGGAGCTCGGCGCGGAGCGGACCAATGGGATGGTGCTGGATCTCGTGGCGCGGACCGCGATGTCGGCTTCGAGCGCCGCGCGCCGCGTGCAGGGCGGCTATCTGCGCGCGTACGAGACGCTGCTGCTCGCGGGCGCGGTCGCGCTGCTGGCGTACTGGAGCATCAGATGAACGTCAGCGCGTCGGACCTTCTGGTCGTACCAGCGGTCGCGACCGTCGCGTCGCTCCTGCCCCTCGGCCGGGCCGTGCGGTCGATCGGCGTGGCCTCCGGCCTGCTCGTCGCGGCGCTGTCGATCGTGCTCCTGGCCACTCCGGCCGCGCTCGCCGGCGAGCAGCGGCTCGTGTGGCTCGCGCCTCTCGGCCTCTCGTACCACGTCGGTGTTGACGGTCTGGGCGGCGTGCTCCTGGTGCTGTCGGGTGTGCTCTTCGCCGTCGGCGCGGCGGCGAGCGGCGACGCGCCGCACCCGCGCGGGTATATGGCGCTGTGGTGCGCGCTGCAGACGGCGGTCACCGGCATCTTCATCGCGCAGGACCTGCTGCTCTTCTTCGTCTTCTGGGAGGCGATGCTCGTACCCCTCAGCCTGCTCATCTGGCTGTGGGGCGGACCCGATCGCGGCCCCGCGACGTTCCGCTTCCTCCTGTACACGATGACCGGCAGCGCGGTCTTCCTCGTCGGGATCGTCGGTCTTGGAGTGGCCGCGCGAACCTTCGACATCGTCGACCTGGCTTCCAAGCCGATCAGCGAGGGCGCGCAGTCCCTTCTGGCCGCGCTGTTCCTGGCGGCCTTCGTCGTGAAGCTGCCGCTCTTCCCGTTCCACGCGTGGCTCCCGCGCGCGTATCTCGCCGCGCCGATCCCGGTGGCCATCGTCCTGTCGGGGATCATCGCGAAAACCGCGGTGTACGGCATCGTCCACCTGTGCGTGGGTCTCTTCCCGCTCGGGATCCTTCGGCTCGCGCCGGTCCTGGTGTCCCTCGCCGCGGTCGGCGCGCTGTACGGTGCGCTACTGGCGTTCCGGCAGCGAGACACACGCCGGATCATCGCGTTCGCGAGCCTCTCGCACCTCAACCTCATCGGCCTCGGCGCGTTCTCCGCAAGTCACCTGAGCATCGAGGGCGCCGCGATCGCGAGCGTCTCGCACGGCCTCGTCGTCGCCGCGCTCTTCCTGCTCGCGGCCATGCTCGCGCTGCGCACGGGCGGCTTCGAGCTCGATCGCGCGAGCGGCCTGGGGGCGAGCGCGCCGATCCTGGCCGCCCTCTTCACCCTCGCCGTCGTCGCGGCCATTGGCGTGCCGGGGACGAGCGGCTTCGCGGGCGAATTCCTGATCCTGTCCGGATCGTTCCTGGCGCACCCCGCTGCCGCCATCGCCGCGACGGCGACGGTGGTCGTGGCCGCGGCCTATGGACTGCGGCTGCTGCGACTCGCGTTCTTCGGGCCCGCGACCACGACGGCGTTCGATCTGCGGCTCGGCGAGCGCGCGCTGCTCGTACCGCTGCTCGCGCTCGTCCTGCTGCTGGGCCTGGTGCCGGCGCTGGTGACGGATCGGATCAGCACCACGGATCTGACGCCCCACGCGCAGGTCGCGCGATGACGCCCGCCGACGCGCTCGCGGCGGCCCCCCTGCTGGTGCTCGTCGGCGGCGCGTGCGCGATCGTCCTGCTCGACCTGTCGTCGCTGCCGGGCCCGCGCCTTATGGCCGGGCTCGGGGCCGCCGTCGCGCTCGCGGCAGGCGCCGCCGCGGCCGTGCTCGGGACCGGCGCGCCGGGGTTCGGCGGCGCGCTCCTGCGCGACGGCGGCGCTCTCGCGTTCACGCTCGTCATCGCGGTCGCGACCGCGATGTCGCTCGCGCTGGCGGGCGGCTATCTCGCGCGCGAGGCGGTGCCCGGGGGGGAGTTCGTGGCGCTGGTGCTGCTCTCCGCCGCCGGCGGGGTCCTGATGGCCGTCGGCGGAGACCTGGTGGTCATCTTCCTCGGGCTCGAGCTGCTCTCGCTGCCGCTCTACGTTCTCACCGCCCTGCTGCCGCGCGCCGCCCGGGGCGACGAGGGCGCGCTCAAGTACTTCCTCCTGGGTGCGGCGACCTCCGCGGTGCTGCTCTACGGGATCGCGCTCGTGTACGCCGCGACGGGCCACTACGAGCTCGCGGCGCTGCGCGGGGTCCCTCCGGGGGGACCCCTGATCCTCGCGGGCCTTGCGTTCATCGTCGCCGGGCTCGCGTTCAAGGCCGCGCTCGTGCCCTTCCACGCGTGGGCGCCCGACGTGTACGAGAGCGCGCCCACGCCGGCAACGGCGTTCATGGCCGTCGTCGCGAAGGCCGGAGCGTTCGGCGCGCTGCTGCGGATCGTCGCATCGACCACGGGGTCCGCCATCGACTGGCAGGTCTCGCTCGCCGCTCTCGCGGCGCTCACGCTCATCCTCGCGAGCTTCGCCGCCGTTGGCCAGCGCCGCGTGAAGCGGCTGCTGGCCTACTCGTCGATCGCGCACGCCGGGTTCCTCACCATGGGGAGCGCGACCGGCATCTTCGCCGCACCCGCGGTCGTGTTCTACCTCGCGATCTACGGAGCTTTGACCGTCGGGTCGTTCGGGGTCATCGCGCTCCTCGACAACGACGATCCGACGATCGGCGATCTCGCGGGGCTGTGGCGTCAGCGGCCGGTGCTCGTACTCGCGCTCGGCGTGTTCCTCGTCGGCCTCACCGGGCTTCCACCGACCGGTGGCTTCTTGGCGAAGCTCTACGTATTCGAGGCCGCGATCCGCTCGCAGCTGCTCTGGCTCGTCGTCATCGGAGTGCTCGCCAGCGTGGTCAGCGCCGCTTACTACTTCCGCGTGCTCCTCGCGTGCTTCCAGCCCGGTGATGCCTCGGCGTCGCCGCACCCGGCCCCGCGCCTCGGCACGGTCGTGGTAAGCGTCGCGGCGCTCGCCGTGCTCGCGGCCGGCGTCGTGCCCGGGCCGCTGCTCGATCTCGCCCAGCACGCGACGTATTGACAACTTTCTTGAGCGACATTCGTGCGCCTGAAGCACGTCTGCCGTTCGCAGCGGCCGCTCGGCTGCGCGCCGTTACATCCGCGTGGCACCGATGATGCGGACGAAAGCCTCGCATGGCATCGCTCAGAACGGGAGAGAGTCGACTCCGCGTCCTCGCTGTAGAGGACGATGAGGATCTGCGTGCCTTCTATCGCACGCTCCTCGAGGAAGAGGGCTACGACGTCCGCGTGGCCCGCGACGGAGCCGAGGCGCTGGGGCTCATCGACTGGGCCCCCGACCTGATCCTGCTCGATCTCATGCTCCCGGTGATGGACGGCTACCAGTTCCTGCGCCGGCTACGGTCATCGCGGCAGGGCGCGCACATCCCGGTGCTCGTACTCTCGGCAGCGCTCCCGCCGGGCCGCGAGACGCTTGCTGGCGCGCAGGCCGTGCTCCGCAAGCCCTTCGAGTTCGATCGTCTGCTGCGGACGATCGACATGTACAGCCACCAGCGGCACTAGCGCGCGATCGCGCCTATTCGAGCAAGGAACTCGATCACCGCCCGGTCGTATTCCCAGGGCCGTTCCAGGTTGCAGCAGTGCCCGGCGCCCTCGATCACGTGTAGCTCGGCGCCGGAGATCCGCCGCGCGAGTTCGCGCTGTCGATCGAGCGATCGATCTTCACCACCCGCGACCACGAGCGTCGGCACGCGGATCCGCTCGTGCAACCCCTCGGGGTCCGGCGCGTCGAGCGCTTCGAGCAGCGCGATCGTCCCGGCGACGTCGCCCGGATCGCGTCGTGACAGCACCAGCTCGATGAGGTAGCCGGCCAGCGGCGTCGCGCGGAAGGCCTCGGAGAAATTCGATGCGAGATGCTCGCGCTTGTGCCGCGCGCCGTCGGCACGGTAGGCGGCGACGTGCCTGGCGGCGATCCCCTTGCGGCCCTCGATGTAGCCGCCGCCGCTCAACACGAGCGCGCGAACGCCCTGTGGCCGCAGTCCGACCATGTGCTTCGCGGTGATCGCACCGACCGAGAGACCCACGAGGATGATCGGCTCGGTCAAATCTCCCTGAGGGACCCGCAAATCTCCCGGAGGGACCCGCAAATCTCCCGGAGGGACCCGCAAATCTCCCGGAGGGACCCGCGATCCGGCGGAGGCCGCGTCGATCGCGGCCCAGCACGCCCGCGCGACGTCGGGCATGGCCATCCCCGGCGGCGCGCCCGGCGACCGGCCGTGGCCGGGGAGGTCGATCGCGACGGCGCGGAACCTGTCCGAGAAATGCGCGCTCTGGTAGGTCCAGCAGGTCAGGTCGTGCGGCAGCGCGTGGAGGAAGGCCACGGTCGGGCCGGCATCCCCCCGCAGCTCATAGGTGAGGGGCGCGACCTTTGCCACGCTGCTGTCAGGCGGCGATCGAACGGACCGCGGCGACGATGCGGTCCACGTCGGGGACCAGCACGGCCTCCAGGCTCTCGGCGTACGGGACCGGAGCCGAGGGGACGGCGACCCGGCGGATCGGAGCGCGCAGAGAGTCGAAGCACTCGTCGGCGATGATCGCGGCAAGCCCGGCCGCGACGCCGCAGCGGTCGAAGCTCTCGTCGGTCACCACGACGCGTCCGGTCTTGCGCACCGAGGCGAAGATCGTGGCGCGATCGAGCGGCTCGATGGTCCGCGGGTCGACGACCTCGACGTCGATACCGTCGCGCGCGAGCCGGTCCGCGGCGGCGAGCGCGCGCGACACCTGGATCGATGTGGCGACGATCGTCACGTCCCGGCCAGGTCGCTTGACGTCCGCCTGGCCGAAGGGGACCTCGTGGTTGCCCTCGGGCACGGGCCCCTCGAGCTCCATGAGCTGCTGGTGGTCGAGGAACACGGTCGGGTTCGCGCTCCGCAGCGCCGCCCAGCGGAGCAGACCCTTCACGTCGGCGGCGCACGACGGCATCGCGACCTGCAGGCCGGGGCTGTTCCAGTACCACGGCTGCGGGCTGCCGGAGTGCTGCGGGCCGCCGGCGCCGCGGATGCCGTACAGCATGTGGAAGATGACGGGCGCGCCGACGCGTCCGTTCGACATCGACGAGATGAGCCCGGCCTCGTTCACGATCTGCGGGATCGCCTCGTACGAGAACGTGCTCGTGCTCATCTCGACGATCGGCCGCAGCCCTTCCATCGCGGCACCGATCGCGATCCCGCAATAGGCGAGCTCGGCGATGGGCGGCCAGATGATGCGCGCGGCATGTCTACGGATGACGGGCTTCATGACCGGTGCGCTGGGTGTATGGCCGGTGAAGCGCGCGCCGATGAGGAGGACGCGCGGGTCCTCGGCCATGATCTCGTCGACGGCCTCCGCCAGCGCCTCCGCGAACTTCAGCGTGCGCGTCGCCGAACTAGTTGTAGACATGCGCCAGAGCCTCCGCGGGATCCGGCGGCGGGCTCGCCAGCGCGAACCGGGCGGCCTCGTCGATCTCGGCGCGCACCGCCGCATCCAGCGCGAGCAGGCCGTCACGATCGGTCGCGCCACGCCAGAGGAGCTTCGCCGCGTAGCCGATGGCGGGATCGCTCTCGGCCGTCCACGTGCGGACCGCGTCAGGCGCCGCGGCAAGGTCCCAGGCCCACGAGATGTCGGTGTCCCCGCCCACGAGCTTGGGGAACGACCCGTAGTTGCCCGGCCAGCGCGACGTTCGCGACTCGACGAAGAACGGGCCCTCGCCGAAGCGGACGCGCTCGACGAGTCGCCGCACCAGGGCGAGTACCGCCTCGACGTCCGTGCCGTCGATGACCGAGGTGTCGATCCCGAACGCCCGCGGGACATCGGACAGGGACGCCGCCGAGTGCTCGGAGGTGGGCGAGCCGCGGCCGCTGCGCTCGAGCGGCGAGACGCTGTTGTTCTCCATGTAGAAGATGACCGGCAGCTTCCAGAGCTGCGCGATGTTCATGGTCTCGGCGAAGACGCCCTCCTCCATCGTGCCGTCGCCGAAGAACACCAGCGTCGCCCGCTGCCCGCGCCGCCGCTTGTTCGCCAGCGCGGATCCGGCCGCGAGGGGAAGGCAGCCCCCGACGATCGCCGAGGTGTGGAGGATGCCGAAGTCAGGCGCGGCGACGTGGAAGGTGCCCCCGCGGCCGCCGAGGTATCCGCCGGAGCGGCCGATGATCTCCGCGAGGACGCGCCCAGGCTCGCCGCCCTTGGCGATGACGTGACCGTGATTGCGATGCGTCGTGAAGACGCGGTCGGTGGTAAAGAGGGCCGCGCACGCGCCGGTCGCGGCCGCTTCCTGGCCGATCGCGAGGTGGTAGTGCGCGCGGATGAGCTCGCTGCCCTGCTCGGCGAGGTGGACGCAGCGCTCCTCGAGCCTGCGGATCCGCAGCATCGTGCGCAGGAGACGCAATGCGAGGTCCGGCGGCAACACGCCGCCGTACGATAGCGACGTGAGCGACGAGCCCGCGCCTCTCATCGATCGGGAGCGCATTCGCAAGCAGCACGAGGAGCGCAAGCAGGAGTTCAGGCTCCACCCGGAGCGCGCCAAGATCCTTCAGCGCGCGACCGTGCACATCGTCCAGAACTACCGCAAGGAGGCGCGGACCGCGTCCTTCACGTTCGCGAGCGACGAACACGCGCCGGTCGGAGACGGCACGGCGCCGTCGCCGCTGCAGTACTTCGTCGCCGCGGTGGGCCTCTGAATGCTCAGTCAAGTGACGCGGTTCGCGTCAGTCCAGGATCTCGCGCTCGACAAGGTCGAGATGGAGCTGAAAGCGACGTTCCCGCAGGAGGGCAAGTACGGGCTCGATCCGGCGATCGGCGTCGCGATGGAGAAGCTCAGCTACCGGATCGACGTCGAGAGCAGGGAGCCGGCTGAGAGGATCGCGCGGCTCATCGAGACGGCCGACGGTGCCTGCCACGCGGCGAACAGCCTTCGCGTCCCAGTGCCCGTCGAGGGGATCCTGCGCCTCAACGGCGCCGAGGTGCCGTTCACGCCGCCCGTCCCGCCCGAGAGCCGCCGGGGCCCCGCCGGGAGCATTGCGGGACCCGCCGGGAGCATTGACTGAGCAGACCCTTCGCGGTCGTACGCGAGCTGCTCCTCGAACGAGCACGGGAGCGCCGCAATCCGTTCAACTACACCGACCCTTCCGAGACCGCCGCGCTCATCGGCACGCTCGAGTCGACGAAGGACGACAGCTGGACGCGGACGTTCGTCGAGGCGGCGGCGCGACACGTCGAGCTCGCGATGGCCGCCGAGCGTGCGGGCAACGCGGACGCGACCGCGCGGGAGCGCCGCTACGCGTACGGCTTCTACCGGGTCGCGCGCTACCCCGCGCCAACGACGCCGGCCAAGCTCGACGCGTACCGCCGCTCGCAGCAGTGGTACCTGCAGCTCGCGCGCAGCTTCGACCCGCCGCTCCAGCGCGTGCGCATCCCGTTCCCCGGCCGCCCCGGCGAGGGTCAGGCCATCGTCGCCGACCTACGCGTCCCGCGAACGACGGCGCGCCCACCGGTCGTGATCGCGTGGGGCGGGATCGACAGCTTCAAGGAGGAACGCCTGACCGACAGCTACCTCGCGCGTGGCATCGCGACGCTCGCGATCGACATGCCGGGAACCGCGGACGCGCCCATCCCGGGCTCCCTGGATGCCGAGCGCCTGTGGGATCCGATCTTCGACTGGCTCGCGGCGCGCGACGACGTCGACGGGCACCGCGTGGCGGTGAGCGGGAACAGCACCGGCGGCTACTGGGCGCTGAAGCTCGCGCACACGCGACGCGATCGCATCCGCGCCGCGGTCGATCACGGCGGCCCGGCCCATCACGCGTTCGAGCGCGCGTGGATCGAGCGATCGGAGGAGGGGGAGTACCCCTTCGAGCTCCCGGAGACGCTCGCCGCGGCGTTCGGGCGACGCACGCGTGAGGAGTGGATCGAGTTCGCGCCCGAGCTGTCGCTGCTGCGCCTTGGCGTGCTCGATGGGCCCTGCGCGCCGCTGCTTTTGGTGAACGGCGTCGACGACAGCGTGTTCCCGATCGCCGACATGCACCTCCTGCTGGAGCACGGCGATCCGAAAACGATCCGGCTCTATCCGGGCGGTCACATGGGGAACGCTCCGGGCGTACAGGAGGTCATCGTGGACTGGGTGGCGATGCGGCTTGCCTGACGCCGCGGCAAGCCCTGTCGCAGCACCGGCGGTTAGCTGACGCGCCACTCCGTGCGGTCGGCGTGATACAGCGCGGTCGCAAGGTGCCGGCCGTTCAGGTTGAAGATCCCG
>Ga0070708_100003605_pt1 | contig 12148 bp, 11 predicted proteins | sample KBSK5503metaG_FD_65469 | JGI IMG/M metagenome (GOLD analysis project Ga0070708, IMG submission 65469) | Corn, switchgrass and miscanthus rhizosphere microbial communities from Kellogg Biological Station, Michigan, USA - KBS K5-50-3 metaG | ecosystem: Host-associated > Plants > Roots >...
ACGTCGTCAGTCCGCCGTGCCTCGACCACGACGACGAGCGAGGCGACCACGTCGACGGTCGCCACGATCGCGCCGGCGCCCGGCGCGCCGGGCGTGGCCGAGACGACCGCGCCCGATCGCACCCGGCCCGGCGAAGGCGACATGCCGGCGTGGCCGCTGTGGCTCTTCGGACTCGGGGCCGGCGGGACGGTGTCGATACTGGCGGGGCAGTACGTGCGCACGCGACCGCGCGCCCGGCTACCCCGCCATCCTTAGACGGTCAGGTCTCCTGGCTGGCGAGCAGCGTCACGCTGGTCGCCAGGAACCACACCATGATCGGCACGAAGCCGAGAAAGAGCCCGAGCTTGTAGAGGTCATGGCTCGTCACGCCTAAGCCGCCGGCAACCTCGGCGCCCGCGGCAAGAACGCCCAGCCACGCGAGCCATACCGGCAGGCCCCGGCCTCGGAAGATCGACAGTGACGCCGCGAGCACAAGGGCGACGATGACGCCGCTCGCCAGCACGAAGCACAGCCCCGACGCGTCCTGGGAGAACCGAACGATGTCGGCCTTAGGGGTGCCCAGCTGCTCGGACTCGAAGGAGGGCACGGCCATGATCGCCGACCCGACGGTGACAATGGCGACGGTGGCAACCGCGCCCCCGAGGAACACCGTCGAGAAGTCGAAGCCGTCTCCCTCGGCCGATCGCAAGATGCGCCACAGGCCGATGAAGAACACCAAGGCGAAGACCATGGAGATCGCCACCACGAAGCTCGCCCCCACGATCTGCGAGTCCTTTTCCACCACGAACTGCACGATCTTGTCGATGGGGTCGTCATACTTCGGCGGATTTCCAGGCGCGAACGCGGCGATGACGTTCATCACCACGAACAGCAGTCCCGCCCCGCCGGCGATGCGTCGATTGGACATCTGGCCTCCCCGGTGCAGAGTGATGAGCGGATACTCGGGTACGTTCAAACCTAAGTCAAACAGCGCCCGGCAACGCGTGGGCGGATCGTCGGAGGGGTGATGAGCGCCGGGGCATGTGAAAACTGCGGCAGCACCCTGGCCGTGGCCCCGGTCACCTACACCGACGACGGCCAGCGACTCGTCCGACTGCTCTGTGAGGAGTGCAAGGAGACGCTGCTCGCACGGCGGCGCACGCGCAGCCGCCACGCACACCGCCGGCGGAGCACGATCGGCGCCCGCCTCTCGAGGATCGTCGGCCAGGGCGGGCCCCTGGCCTATATCGGCGTGGGCCTCTTCGTGCTCGGCGTCGTGCTCGTGCCCGCACTGATCATCATCAGCCTGCTAACGCGGTAATTTCGCCGCCGAACCAGAGGTTCGACGGCGGCCGAGGAAATGCTCACGAGCCTTCGCCGCGACTACTTGCGGCGGCCGAGGATGCCGGCCACCGCCCCGCCGACGTTGTCGGAGTTGCCGCCCGACCGCTCGGGCTGCGCCTCTGCCGGGCGCGCCGGCTTGGGTGGCGCGGGCCTCGCTGACGCAGCGCCCGTTGCCGGTGCGCCCGTGGCCGGGCTTGGGGGCCTCACACTTGACGCCGGCAGCGGCGCGTTCGCGGCGCTGGCCGGGCGATCGGCGTGCCAGCACAGGTACGACGCCGACCACGGCGCCGTGCCGCTGCGCGAGAACAGCCCGTAGGCCGCCATCTCCTGCTCCGCGGGGCTGGCGTCGCGGGCCTTACGGACGCCGTACTGCCCGCCCCAGGTGGAGTCCAGGAACTGGTAGGCGCCGCTGGCACCGGAACGGTCGTTCAGCGCGCGGTAGTCGGGGTCGCCGGTGGGGCCGTTGCCACTCTCGCAGCCGCGGATGCGGGGGCCCCAGAAGCCCCAGTCGCCCTGAAACAGGTCGACGCCGGGCGGGAGGGCGGCCGAGGGGTCAGTGGGAGGGATGGCGTCGCCCGTGGGAACAGGGGCGGCCGGCGGGATCGCCGCCGGGGCCGGTGCCCGCGTCGCTGGACGAGGGGCGCCGCCGGGGCGCCCGAAAGCCGGGGCGACCCCGCCGAGCGCCAAGAACAGCGAGAGCGCGGCAATGACAGGTCGTCGGAACATGCAGAAGGAGTCCTCTCCTCGTCGGCAGGACGTCGCCGGCGCAGCCACACGCATGGGGGCCGCACACCAAACGACTGGATCGGTCGCAACGGACGCGATCGAGGGAAGACCCTACCAGATTTGCTTGCAAGAGTGTGCAATATGCGAACTGCCGTGTGGGGAGGAGGTACGGGACAAATGGGGAAGATGTGACGTATGCAACGGCGGGTGGCGGTGGTCGTCGTCGCTGCGCTCGTGGCGCTGGGAGGAGGCGGGTTCTGGCTACCCGCTTCCGCGGGGCCACAAGCGGGCGCTGACAAATGGGCGCTCCTTGTCGGGCTTGACCACTTCCAGGGCAAGACCCGGCCCAACAGCGGGTCGGTGGGCGACACCGAGGACCTGCACGACGCCCTGGTGCGCAACGGCTGGCGCGACGATCACATCCGCGTCCTCACCGACGACGCCGCCACGCTGGCCGGCATGCGCGACGGGCTGGCGTGGCTGGCGGCCCACAGCAGCGACCGCTCGTACTCGGTGTTCCACTACTCGGGCCACGTCAAGCAGCAGGGCAACACCGTGTTCCTATGGCCCTACGACAACCGCCTTATGCAGGACACCGATCTCGTCAATGCGCTGGCCAAGGTGCGGGGCTGGGCGTGGATCGACATCGCCGGCTGCGAGTCGGCGGCCTTCGACAAGGGTCTCTCGTCCCCGCAGCACCTGGTCACGACGTCGTCGCAGGGGAACGAGAAGTCCTACGAGATGCCGCCGGACGTCCGGAACTCGGTGTTCGTCTACTACCTCGTGGACGAGGCGGTGCTGGGCAACGCCGCCGACGCCAACAACGACGGCCGGGTCTCGATCCAGGAGGCGTTCAGCTACGCCGCCGACCATGCCGAGGCCCGGACCGAGGGCCAGCGCCACGGCCCCCAGCACCCCTACATCAGCGGTGGCGACGGCACCGAGTGGTTCCTGAACCCGCCGCCACCACCACCGCCGTCGCCTCCGCCATCCCAGTCCTCGCCGAGCGGCCGCTGCCTGTTTCTCTGCAAGTAGCCGATTGACCTTGCCATCGTTCGATGGCACGATCGCTGATGGCATGGATACGCGGGCGCAGGAGGCACCGGCGGGGCTGACGGCGGCCGATCTCGAGCGGTTCCGGTCGGTCCAGCAGCTGGCGTACGAGTGCGCCGAGACCGTCGGCGCCACGCTGTCGCCCGGCGTGACCGAACGGGAGGCGGCCACCGCCATGCGGGCGTGGCTCACCGAGCGGGGCGTGGACGACTGGTTCCACCTGCCCTTCGCGTGGTTCGGCAATCGCACCGCCTTCCAAGGGTTTCGCTTCCCCATCCAGTTCTTCCCGACCAACCGCCGCCTCGAGGAGGGCATGCCGTTCATCCTCGACGTGGCGCCCATCGTCGACGGCTACACCGCCGACATTGGCTACGCCGCCGCCCTGGGCGAGAACCGCATCCAGGCCAAGCTGCTCGACGACCTGGCCGGGCACCGCCAGCTGGTGCTCGAGGGCGTCCGGGCCCGGAAGTCGCTGCGCCAGGTCTACGACGACGTCGACGGGTTGTTGGCCCGCCAGGGCTACGACAACCGCCACCGGGCCTACCCCGGCGGGGTCATCGCCCACCGCGTGGGCTCGCCCCGCAAGCCCTCGCTCGCGCGTTCGCGCCTCGATGTGCCGGGCGGGTCGTCTCGCATCGGCCTTCGGGGCTCGGGCTTTATCCGCGGTCGCTTCCGGCAGAAGACGGCGCTCGGGTTCGGCGTGCGCAGTCTTCGAGTGCTGGCCCGCGAGTCGGTCGCCGGCCGACGTCAGGGGTGGTCGCCGCTGTGGGGACCGACGGCCAGGTCCGACCATCCGCCGACACCGGGTCTGTGGGCGGTCGAGCCCCACATCGGCTTCCGGGGCGTCGGCGCCAAGTTCGAGGAGCTGCTCGTCGTCACCGACCACGACGCCTACTGGCTGGACGACGACCTTCCCCACGTCCGTCGGTGGCGAGCGCAAGCAGCGGCCTGACGCCGTTCACGATTCCCGCCCGCGACGTCCGGCTGGCGGCCATCGAAGGCGGCGATCCCGTGCAGCCGACGATCGTGTTCGTGCACGGCTACCCCGACACCAAGGAGGTGTGGCACGACGTCCTCAGCCGCCTGGCCGGCCGATTCCACGTCGTGGCCTACGACGTCCGCGGCGCCGGAGGGTCGACGCGGCCCAAGCGCACGGCAGACTACGACCTCGACCGTCTGACCGACGACGTCATCGCCGTGCTCGATGCGGTGTCGCCCGACCGCCCCGCGCACCTGGTGGGCCACGACTGGGGCTCCATCCAAGGCTGGGAGTTCGCCACAACGCCCCGCCTCGATGGCCGGCTGGCGTCGTTCACGAGCATCTCCGGCCCGAGCCTCGACCACGTCGGCGTGTGGATGCAGGAGCGCGCCCGCCGTCCGACGCCGGCGACGCTGGGGGCCGTGCTCGGCCAAGCGGCGCGGTCGTGGTACATCGGCGCCTTCCGGACTCCTCTCCTTCCCGAGCTGGCGTGGCGGACGGTCATCGGACGGCGATACGGCAAGCTCCTGCAGCGCGCCGAGGGGATCGAGTCGTCCGGCAGCCATCCGGCACCGACGCTGGTGGACGACGGCGTTCACGGCATCAACCTCTACCGGCGCAACGTCGGGCGCCGTTTGCGGCGACCACGGCCGGACGCCGTCGCCCACGTCCCCGTGCAGCTGATCGTGCCTTCGCGGGATCCGTTCATCTCGACCCGCCTCTTCGAGGACCTCCCGCGCTGGGCACCGGTCCTGCGCCGGCGCACGGTCGACAGCGGCCATTGGGCGCCCCGTTCCCAGCCCGACGCCCTCGCCCGATGGATCGGCGAGCTCGTCGACGACGTCGAAGGAGGAGCCGTGCCCGAAGTCCACGCCTCCCGCAGCGGGGACGAGCGCCCTTTCGCCGGCAGGCTCGTCCTGGTGACGGGCGCCGGTAGCGGCATCGGGAGGGCGACGGCCATCTCCTTCGCCGAGGCCGGCGGCGAGGTGCTGGTCGTCGACATCGATCCCGCCGCCGCCGCCCGCACCGTCGAGCTGGTCGAGCTCGTCGGCGGCGTGGCCCACGCGCTCACCGCCGACGTGTCCGACCTCGACGCCATGGAGCACTTGGCCAAGACGGTGGCCGAGGACCACGGCGTGGTCGACATCCTCGTGAACAACGCCGGCATCGGGATCGCCGGCGGCTTCCTCGAGACATCGGTCGACGAGTGGCGCCGGACGCTCGACATCAACCTCTGGGGTGTGATCCACGGCTGCCGGCTGTTCGGCCGCCAGATGGTGGAGCGGGGCCAGGGCGGCCACATCGTGAACGTGGCCTCGGCCGCCGGCATCCAGCCGTCGAAGGACCTGCCCGCCTACAGCACGTCGAAGGCGGCGGTGCTGATGCTAAGCGAGTGCCTCAGGGCCGACTTCGCCGGCGCCGGCGTCGGCGTGAGCGCCATCTGCCCGGGTTTCGTCAACACCAACATCACCCGCACCACCCGCTTCGCCGGGCGCAGCGACGAGGACAACGTCCGCCTGCGGGCCCGCACGACCGCGATGTACCGCCGGCGCGACTTCCCGCCCGAGCGGGTGGCCGACGAGGTCCTGCGGGCGGTGCGCGACAACGCCCCCGTCGTGCCCGTGGCGCTCGAGGCCAAGCTCGCGGTCTTCGCCGCCCGGTTCGCGCCGCGAGCCCGCCGTCTCCTCGCCCGCGCCGGAGGCGTGCCCAACTGATGGCAGTGGCGACCGAAGGGCTCACCATCGACCAGCTGGCACAGCGAGCCGGCATCACCACCCGCAACGTGCGCGCCTATCAGGAGCGCGGCCTCCTACCGCCCCCCCGCAAGGTGGGCCGTACCGGTTACTACGACGACGGCCATCTCGGCCGCCTGCGCATGATCTGCGGCCTGCTCGAGCGCGGTTACTCGCTGGCGGCCATAGCCGATCTGCTGGGCGCGTGGGAGCGGGGCGGCGACGTCGGCGAGCTGCTCGGGCTCGAGCGCGCCCTCGGGCGCCCCTGGTCGGAGGAGACGCCGGTGCATCTCAGCGCCACGGAACTGGTAGCGATGTTCCCCGTCGATGCGAAGGCGCTGCAGCGGGCGATCGCCCTCGGCATCGTCGAGCTCGAGAGCGGCGGCGTGAAGGTGCCGAGCATGCGCATGCTCCGCGCCGGCGCCGAGCTCGTGCGCATCGGCGTGCCGATCCACGCGGTGCTCGATCAGGCCGAGGCCCTGCGGGCCGAGGCCGACCGCATCGCCGAGCGCTTCGTCTCGCTGGTGCTCGAGCACGTCTGGGTCCCGTTCGTGGAGGCGGGCATGCCCGCCGAGCGGCTGTCCAACATCACCGAGCTCATCGAGAGGCTGCGGGCGATCGCGGGCGAGACGGTGATGCCGGCCCTCGCACAAGCGATGGAACGGCAGATCGGATTGGTCGCGCAGAAGACCGTCAGCTCAATCCCATTAGGTCGGTGACGTGGTGATCGCGGCCGGCGGTGTAGCCACCGTCGACGGCGATGGCCTGGCCGGTGACGAACGAGGCGTCGGCCGACAGTAAGAACGCGGCAACGGCGGCGATCTCGTCGGGGCGTCCGTAGCGGCGCAGCTTGTGCTCGTAGATGATCTCCTCGTTCGTCCGCTCCATGCCCGGCATCCCGAACACGCCTTGGGTCATGGGCGTGTCGATAAAGCCCGGGCAGATGGCGTTGGCGCGGATGCCCCGGGGCCCGAAGTCGATGGCCAGGTTCTTGGTGAGCAGCACGACCCCTCCCTTCGACGCGTTGTAGGCGCTCCCGCCGGCGGTGCCCTCGAGGCCCTCGATGCTGGCGACGGTGACGATCGAGCCCCGCTGGCCGTCGAGAGGGTCCTGCTCGAGCATGCGGCGCATGGCGTGCTTGGCGACGAAGAAGGTGCCGGTGAGGTTGACGCGCAGCACCTCGTCCCACGTCTTGGCATCGACCATGTGGACGGGACCACCGCCGGCCATGCCCGCAGCGTGGAAGACACCGTCGAGGCGTCCGAACTCGTCGGCGGCACCGTCGATCACGGCCGCGACCGCGTCCTCCTCGGTGACGTCAACCGACGGGTCGCCGGCGATATCGACCCCGACGACCTTCGCTCCCTCCTCGACCAGCCGCGCCGCCGTCGCCTTTCCGATCCCCGACGCCGCCCCCGTGACCACGACGACCTTTCCCGCCAACCCCCGCATGAGCCCTCGCTTTCGCCCGGCGCGTCGGAGTAGAACACGTTCCTATGAAGTTTGCCCTCTTCTACGAGATCCCCGTCGCCCAGCCCTGGGGCCCCGACAGCGAGCGCATCGCCTACCAGAACACTCTCGAGCAGGCGATCGCCGGCGAGCGCTTCGGGTGGGACGCCTTCTGGACCGTCGAGCACCACTTCCTCGACGAGTTCTCGCACTGCTCGAACCCCGAGGTGCTCTACGGAGCCATCGCCGCACGGACCGAGCGCATCCGGCTCGGCTACGGCGTGCGCCTCATGCCCAAGCCCTACAACCATCCGGTGCGCACGGCCGAGTCGGCGGCGGTCCTCGACCTGATCTCCAACGGCAGGGTCGACTTCGGCACCGGGCGCTCGTCCACACGGGCCGAGCTCGAGGGGTTCGGTGTCGATCCACACGAGACACGAGAGATGTGGCAGGAGGCCATCGGCCACGTCGTCGGCTGCTGGACGAACGACGAGTACGAGTTCGAGGGCAAGCACTGGCAGATGCCGAAGCGGCGGGTACATCCCAAGCCGCTCCAGAAGCCGCACCCCCCGCTGTACGGAGCCACCAGCAGCGAGGACGGCCACCGTCAGGTCGGCGCGCTCGGGCTGGGGCTGTGCTCGTTCGCCGTCGGCGTCTCGCCCGAAGAGGTCAAGAAGAAGATCGACATCTACCGCACGGCGATCGAGGCGTGCGACGCGCCGATCGGCCTCTTCGTCAACAACTCGGCGGCCACGTTCACCATGACCCTGTGCGGGCCCGACCGCGACGAGGCGATCAACATCGCCAGAGAGTCCTTCGAGTGGTACCCCAAGACCGGCGCCCGGGCCATCGGCACGCTGGCCGAGTGGATGGCCGAACAGAAACAGGATCTCGGCAACTACGCCTATGCCGCCGACATGCACGCCCACGACAAGGACGGGTCGCTCGACCTGCTGTCGATGGAGTTTCTGGTCGACAGCGGAGCGTGTGTCGTGGGCACCCCGGCCGACTGCATCGAGACCTGCCGGCGCTACGAGGAGGCCGGCGTCGACCTCCTGCTGTGCCTGGTCAACCCGTACAAGATCTCCCACGAGCACGTCATGCGGACCATCGAGCTGATGGGCACGGAAGTGATCCCCGAATTCCGGGGTTGATCGGGGGCTAACGTCAGCCGCCCGAGCTGAGGCCTTTCCTGGGGGACGGCGTGACCGGCTATGCCATCGAACTGCGTGAGCCCGGCAAGCAGCCCCGGCTCATCGAGGTCACCGGCGCCCTCACTTTCGGGCGGGAGTGCGATGGGGTCATCTGCGATGACCCCGAGATGTCGCGACAGCATCTCGTACTGCGGGCGATCGACGGCGAGCTGGTCGTCGAGGACCTCGGGAGCCTGAACGGCACATCGGTCAACGGCGTCACCATTGCCGGGCCGACGGCGCTCCAGCCCGGCGATGTGATTCGCGCCGGCAGCGTCGATGTAGCGATCCTCGCCCCACTCACAGCGCCGGCGTTGCCTGCGCGGGAAGGCGCGCCCGTCGTCGCCGCTACGCCCGCCGTCGCCGCTACGCCCGGCCACCAGCCGCCGCGCGACCTGCGCCCGGCGCTCGACGAGCTCACCGCCCGCGAGGTCGAGGGGGCCGTGATCCGATTTCGACCGGGAACGGCCGGAGAACGAGCGGCGCCGGCCGTAGGAACGGCCGCCAGGCGGGCGCGGCGCCGGCTCGCGGGCCTGGGCTCCGAGGCGTGGGGGGCGCTGCCGCAGATTTGCCTTGTCGACCCGTTCCCCGATCCGACCAGGCCCGGCGAGATGTTCACGTCGGGCACCATCGTCGACGCCGCCCGCGACGAGATCTGGATGGTCGTCACGCCCGAGTCGCCGCCCGAACCCCTTGAGCGGCCGATGGCGCTGCTGTTCGGCTTGGCGCTTCCCGCTGGACGGGAGCTAGGGGTGCTGCTCGAGGGCTGGGGCCTCCACCGGGGCGACACGCCCGACCCGACGCCCGACCTCCGCAAGATCCCGCTGCCACCGATGGCGATGGCAGGAGGCGAGCTCAGAGGCGCGATGGCGCTGTCGTTCGTGAAGTACCTGCTCGAGCGAGGTGGCGAGCGAGAGTTTCGCCGGCTCCTCGCTGCCCGGCCGGGGCAGGTCGACGAGACCGCGCACGCTATCTACGGGCGCAGCATGGCGGCGCTCGAGGAGAGCTGGCAGCGCACGATTGCGGCCGGCTCCGCCGAGGACGTCAAGACGAGAGCGTTCATCCGGCTGGCACTGCGCTACCTCCGCCCGCACAAGTGGCGCGAGCTCGAGATCCTCGTTCACGCCGCCCTGGGCATGGCGTTCACCGCGGTCATGCCCTTCGCCATCAAGCGCCTGATCGACAGCGCCCTGCCGACGGCGGTGCGAACCCGACACTTTTCCCCCATTGCCAGCGTGCTGGTGATGCTCGCAGTCGCAGCGGTCGTGTCGTGGGGCTCGGGGCTTCGCAGCGCGTACCTCTCGGCTTACGTCAGCTCCTCGATTGTCCGCGACGTCCGGGTGCAGATGTTCGAACGGCTTCAACGCCTGTCGGCTGCTTGGTTCGGTCGGCGGCAACAAGGCGACGTGCTCTCCCGCATGTTCAACGACGTGCAACTGCTCGAGCAGGGCCTCTCCCAGACACTCATGCAAGGAGTCACGCAGAGCGTGGCGCTCATTGTGCAAGCGGCGATCCTGGTGCGGCTCAACGCGCGGCTGGCCGTCATCGTGCTGGTCGGTGCACCGCTAGTGGCGCTCGTGTACCGCTTGATGGCGCGAGGCGCCCAGAAGCGGTCGATCGCCGTCCAAGAGGAAACGGGCGCGGCGTTCGCGGTCGCCGCCGAGAACTACTCGGGGCTTCAGGTCGTGCGGGCGTTCGCTCTCGAGGCCCGCGAGATCGCCCGCTTCCGGCGGGCGCACAACCAGCTCTTCAAGCGGGGCCTCAACCTCCACCTCTATACCAATGTGTTCGGCGTGCTCGTCCAAGTGGTCGTCACTGCGCTCCAGATGGCGATCCTCGGCTACGGCGCCTACCTCATCATCCATGGCCAACTCACCGTGGGCGCGCTGATGGCGTTCGTGAGCGTGATGGGCACAGTGATCAGCCCCGTGACCGCGCTATCGAGCATCACCCAACTCATCCAGCAGTCGAGCGGCGCTCTCGTGCGCATCAACGAGATCCTCGACGTCGACCCCGACATCCTGGACGCGCCGGACGCGCAGCCTCTCCCGCCGCTGCAGGAGGCGATTCAGCTCTCCAGCGTCTCCTTCTCCTACACGATGGAGCGGCGGACGCTTGACGACATCAACCTGACAATCCCAGCGGGTAGGCGGGTGGCGTTCGTGGGCCCGACGGGCGCGGGCAAGTCATCGGTGCTCGGGCTCCTACAGCGGGCATACGACCCCGACGACGGCTCCCTGCTCTTCGACGGCGTCGACATCCGCCATGTAACCCTGGCATCGCTCCGCGGCCAGATCGGGATGGTCTTCCAGGAGTCGTTCCTGTTCGACGCCACGGTGCGGGAAAACATCCGCATGGGCAACCCCGACGCCACCGACGCCGACATCGAGGCGGCGGGGCGCGCCGCTGAGCTGCACGACTTCGTCATGACGCTCCCCCGCGGCTACGACACCCTTGTGGGCGAGCGCGGTGGCCGGTTCTCTGGCGGCCAACGCCAGCGACTGGCGATCGCCCGCGCGTTGGTGCGCGACCCGCGGGTCCTACTCCTCGATGAGGCGACATCGGCGCTCGATCCCCGCACCGAGCGGCTGATCGCCGACACGCTCGACCGCGTCAGCCACGGGCGCACCACGATCGCCGTCACGCATCGGCTGACCTCGATCACCGACTACGACCGCATCTTCGTACTGGACGACGGTCACCTCGTGGAGGCGGGCACGCACGACGAGCTCGTCCGCCAGGGTCGCGTCTACGCCATGTTGTGGGCAGAGCAGACGGGTGCGGCACCACCCGTCGAGGCGCCCTTCGATGCAGTCGCGGCGTTGGCTCGGGTCCCGCTGTTCGCGGGACTCGCACCCCATCAGCTGGCCGATGTTGCCGCCAGGCTTCAGGCAGGGGAACTGGCGCCCGGCCAGCGACTGGCCGAGGGCGGCGGGCGGTTGGTCTTGCTGCGTCGCGGACGCTGCCGCGTGCTCGTTCCCGCGCTGGGCAGCGAGCTGGCCACAGTTGCCGAGCTCGGCGCCGGCGACGTCTTTGGGATGAGCGCGCTGCTCGGCCAGGAGCGGGGCGCGATGCTCGAGGCCCTGGATCAGACGTCGCTGCTCGTCCTCGACCAGATGGCGATCTCCGACACCGCCGTCCGCTTCCCCACTGTGGGCGACGCGCTGACCGGCCGGCGCAAGCCAAGGGCGACGCCCGCTGGCGGCCAGCGACTGGAGCGGCTGAGCGTGCGGCTCGAACGGCCCGAGGCACTGTCCGTGCCAAAGCGCGACGGTTGAGTACGCAGTCCCCGGGAGTGACATGACCCCCCGGGGACTGTCGAGCAACAGGCCTGGGCTTAGTAGACGGTCGTCTGGTACGGCGCGATCCAGGGACCCTGCGAGACCGTTAGAACGTGCACCGGCCGGTACCCGGCAAAGAAGTTGCGGCCCCACCAATCGGTCTGCCATTGCGGCGCCCACTGGATTTCGTCGCCGATGACCTGGCCAGGCTGTCCCGCCCAGAACGTGGCCGGATAGACGGGAGGGAAGAAGTTGGGATACATGAAACCTCGCATTCACTTTTGCACCGGACTGTTTGACCGGTACATGTCGAATTGTGAAGGTCTGACGGGATCCGCGGAATCGCCCCCGCGGCGAGTTATCGCTGGGGTGGTGGGAAGGCTTTCCTAACCACGGGGATAGGTCGCGCTG
>Ga0070708_100003607_pt1 | contig 12147 bp, 11 predicted proteins | sample KBSK5503metaG_FD_65469 | JGI IMG/M metagenome (GOLD analysis project Ga0070708, IMG submission 65469) | Corn, switchgrass and miscanthus rhizosphere microbial communities from Kellogg Biological Station, Michigan, USA - KBS K5-50-3 metaG | ecosystem: Host-associated > Plants > Roots >...
CTCGGTCAACAACGAGCAGGCCAAGGAGATCTTCGGCAGCTGGAAGGAACCGAAGCCGTACATCCGCATCGTGCCGCAGCCTTACTGAGGAGGAGTTCCTCGATCTCCGTTGGCCAGATTTGGCCCACGGACGGTTCACGGGACGCTCCCCGGACGGTCGTACCGCCTCTGACTGCAACTTCTTTGGTCGGGAAGGGGGGATCTGAACGCGAGTCCCCTCTCCTTTCGACGATCATCCTACCAGCGGCTCTTCGCGTTCCTGCGCGTTGTTCGCCGTGACGACGTGCCCCGCTGATCCCGCCAAGACCCCTTCGGGCCCACGTGTAGTCGCCATTTAGTCGCCAGCCCGAGCGCCGTTGTGTTGAACTGATAGCCGAGGAGCCCTAAGAGTCATCCATCGCCGCAAGCGCCGCAAGCGCGCTCGTGGGTAGTCGCCATTAGTCGCCAGAGCGTAAAATCCTGAAGCAAAGCTGCACGTCCCAATCTGTGTTTCGCCGCCGAAGGCGACCGCCGCCCGGGGTGTGACAAACTTGACTCGCGATGGGGACGGAGTGGAGGCCGGTCACGGACGAGCCCGCGAGGGGGAGTGTCCCGCCTCCATGGTTAGCGAGTCTGCCCGGCATCGATCGCATCCACGCCTGGAGCAAGGGCCTAGTTCTCGCAACGCCGGGCACGCGACTCTTCGGCCTGCACATCGGAAACGTGGGCCCCGCGGCCGCCACAGTCAGGATGCCCGCGAGCGCGAACTTCCTCGCTACTCCCCATCTCGACATAAGCCCAGTCGTCTTCGGTGCGCTCGTGTGTGCAGCGACGACAACGATCCCGGCCGGTTTCGAGGTGCTGCCGATCGTCGCATCGAAGCAGTTCTTCCGTCCTCCCCGCCCTCAGCCCGGCAGCCTGCTCGCCCGTTCCCGCGCGCTCAACGCCTCGAGTGTGTTCGTCTGCGCGGCGGTTGAGGTCGAGGATCCTGCGGGGCGGCAGGTCGGCCACGCCGTCGCACAGTTCGCAGTACGCGCGGTCGACCCACCACCTCCCGCCGTTCCCGGGTCGCTCACCCCCGTGGAGGAACCCATCTACTCAACACCGGATCCTCCGGATCGGCCTCCGGTCGGCGCGACGATCCCCGCCGACGTGTTCCAGCGCCACACCGGGCTCGAGATCGTCCGGATGCAAGTCGGTGGAGAACTCCCCCTGCTGCCGATCCAGCACCTGATGGGTTTGCGGGTGATCGAGGCAAGCGAGGGCGAATGCCGCGTGGTGATGCCTGCCAGCCAATGGTTTTGCTTCACGTCGAGGAACGTCGACGCGCTGGCTCTGGAGGTCCTGCTGGAGGGGACTTGCAGCATAACGACCCTAACTCAGATAGGCGCCGGACAATCGGTGATCCTGCTCGAGACCTCGACCCGATTCATTCGCCCGGTACTCGCGGACGGGCGAGAGGTGTCCGCTCGAGGCCGCGTTCGCCAGCGAGCCGGCAACGTGGTCTTCGTCGAGTCGGACGTTGTGGACGCAGACGGATCGCTCCTCGAGACCATGGTCATGTCGTTGGCGATCCTCGAACAACGTGATCGGCGGCCGCCCGAGCCGGAACGGGTCCTGACGACGCTCCTTTTCACCGACATCGTCGGCTCGACCGAGCGCGCTCAAAGGATGGGCGACGCTGCCTGGCGGGCGCTTCTCAGCGAGCATCATGCGCTCGTCCGACGCGAACTCCTGGCCCATAAGGGTCGTGAGATCAACACGGTCGGCGACGGCTTCCTCGCCCGCTTCGACTCGCCGGCGTCCGCCGTCCGGTGCGCGAAGGCCATTCGCGACGGGGTGAGGAGGTTGAATCTGGAGATTCGCGCGGGCGTGCACACGGGCGAGTGTGAGATACAAGGGGCCGATCTCGCTGGCATCGCCCTTCACGTCGCGGCGCGGATCGTCGCGCTCGCAGGAGCGAACGAGATCGTCGTCTCGCAGATGGTCAAGGACCTAGCCGGCGGCTCTGGCCTGCGTTTCGTGCCCCTCGGATCACACACGCTCAAGGGGATCGAAGGCGAGTGGGCGGTCTTCGCCGTAGAGGACTCGTGATGGAGTCTCGCCTGCGAAGCTCTTCGCCTTGTGTCGCGCCGGTACGACAGCGTCCCGAACGTGTCACGCAGCTACCCGCCACGGTGTCCAGCATGAGCCGAGACTTCACCACAACGGCGAAGACTCTTGCGCGCAAGTGAACAGTCGCCATTAGTCGCCAGAACGTGAAAACGCGATGCGTTTCTGCACGTCAGACGCTTGCAACGTGGTCGGGAAGGGGGGATCTGAACCCCCGGCCTCCACGTCCCGAACGTGAGTCGCCGCAAGCGATCTACCTGCGAGAATGCTCGAACGTCGGTGCCGACCTGCGATTTAGACGTTCTCGTTGGTTCTCGTTGCCTCGCGTTGCTCTCATGAATTTGCCGATGTTGGATCATCTCCAAAACGCGTCGAACTCGTACAGGTTGTGGATGTGTGGCCGGGCATCCAACACTTTGCCGTCGGTCACGCGATAGACGTTCGCGGTCTGATAGATGAATCTCTCTCCGTCTCGCTCGCACGTGACGTTCGCGAGCATGATCACGTGCTCGTCGGTCACCGCGAAGTCGTAGGGCTCCGCGTGGTAGGGCTTTCCTTCGAGGAACTCTTTCTGTCGATCCCATAGGGAGATCACGGCTTCCTGCCCGCGGTGCTCGCCACCGAAGGGGCTCCGGCCGGGGACGTGGTAGACGACGTCCTTCGCGAGTAGCTGCTTGAGCGTTTCATGGTCACCGGCTTCGTAGGCGGCGAACATCGCGCGGATGACTTCCTCGTTGGGGTGCAAGCTCGCCTCCTTGCGGCAGGGATCGAATGCGTACCATATGCGGCCGGTCAGCTCGAGCAAAGAGCCATGCGAAATATGACGGACACTTTGGTCAAGCGCGCTCGTGAATAGTCGCCATTAGTCGCCGTTCTGGAACCGTGGACGGAGGCGGTGTGGTGACGGAGATCGCTCAGACCATTGCTTCGACGAGTTGCCACTCGCCGGGGAGGCCCTTCAGCACACGCGCGCCCCGATCCGCGAACTCGATCTGCGATCCCACGACCAGATCCCTCACCGTTCCCGTGGCGAGGATCTCGTTCGGCGCCGCCTCGGCCATCACGCGCGAGCCGATGTTCACAGCGATGCCACCGATGTCCTCGCCGAGGAGCTCGATCTCGCCGGTGTGCAGGCCCATGCGCATCTCGAGACCAAGCCCTTTCAGCCGCGTGCGCATCTCGCCCGCGCAGCGCAGCGCGCGCGCGGGTCCATCGAAGGTTGCGAGTATGCCGTCACCCGTCGTCTTCACCAGCCGCCCTCGGAACGCAGAAACGGTTCCGCCTGCGAGGTCCTCGTGCCTGCCCAGTACCTCTCGCCAACGACGATCGCCCAGAGACGAAGCGCGCTCGGTCGACCCGACGATGTCGGTGAACAGCACGGTCGCGAGCACGCGGTCCGGCTCGGGGCCGCGACGAAAGCCGGTGACGAACTCCTCGACCTCGGTGAGCACCCGCTCGGCGGCCACCGTCCAGAGGCTCATACCGGCGCCGGGGAGCTCGACGAAGCGCGCGCCTTTGATCGCCTCGGCGAGATGGCGGCCGAGCTCGATGGGGATTATGCGCAGATCGACCGCGTGCAGGACGAGCGTAGGGACGCGCACCAAGGGGAGCGTTTCGCGGACGTCGAGGTTCATCACGTCGCGGAGGTAGGCAGCGGCCTGCCGGGGGCGCATGCTGGCGCGGTTGAACTTCGCGTACCAGCGGGCGAACGTGGCATCGTCGCGCCGAGAAGGCTCCGCGATCGCCGCGATGCCTTCCGTGCCCCACGCCTCTTCGATCGCGTGCAGGATCCCCTCGGCTTGCTCGGGCGGCAAGCCGGACGGATAGTCCTCGGCACGGATGTAGCGCGCAGCCGTGTTCCCGAGGATCAACGCCGACGTCCGGTCGGGATGCGACGCCGCAAAGAGGATCCCCGTTGGTCCCGCGTCCTGTACGGCGAACACGCACGCGCGCTCCGAGCCGACGTCGTCGAGTACCGCGCGTACGTCGTCGACGAAGGTCTCCCACGTCGGCAACTGCCCGGGCGGCAGCGCATCGGAGACGCCGCTCCCGCGACGGTCGAACCCGATGAGGCGGCAGAACGACCCCAGCCGTCGCAGGAACCCCGCGAATTGCGGCTCCTCCCACCGGACATCGATGGCGGAGGACATGCCGGCGAAGTAGATGACGTCTGGGCCGTCGCCGAAGATCTGGTAGCCGACGCGATCGTCGCCGATGCGCGCGTAGCGGGTCTCTGGCGGTTCCACGAAGGATAGGGTCATGGGGCGCGCGCGGCTGTGTCAAACATCTGAACCGAAGACCCCGCTGCCGCGGTTTTGGCTGTTGGAGAGCCCTAAAACTGGTCGGGAAGGGGGGATTTCAACCCGCGGCCTCCACGTCCCGAACGTGATCCGTCGCAACTCAGTGACCAGCGCCTTTGCCTCATCACGTGTCACGACCTGCGTTTTCGATCTTCTAGTAGATTCTCGTTCTTCTCACTGGACCTTGTTCGTTGTCCCTCTTCTGGGGACGAAAAGGGGACTCGTTTTTCGGGTCCGCTCCACGGCCTGAGGTGTGGGCGCCTCAATTGAGCCGCCCCAGCGGCGCAGGCCGCTCTTTACCACGCCGTCCTTAGGACGCAGGCAATGAAGAGCGCGACGCCGATCTGTCCGCCTAGCCACCGGTGTCTATCGCCGTCGAGACCGGCGGTGCTGGCGAGGACCCAGGGTGCGAACGGAAGCCAGATTCGCTCTACTTCGCCCTTGGACAGGCCGCTCAGGTCGGAGACCGCGACGGCGATCAGGCCGCCGGCTACCAGCAACCACACGCCTCGGTCTTTGAGCCGGGCGAGCGCGCGTGCTATCGCAGGGCCGAGCGCCACTGCGAACGCGGCCAGGTTTGCGAACAAGAAGTAACCGTACGGTCGAAACCTCGTCCGGAAGATCTCGTATTGGTGGCGCGTGGCGAAGAACCCGGCGATCCAGGAGAACCCCATCGCCCGGAAGGCGATAAGTACGGCCGCGATGCCTAGGCCGGCGAAGACGAGCGGCTGCACCCGTCGCCGGGCGAAGCCGACGACCATAGGGACGGCAGCCAGCGCGACGAGCCCGTAGGAGAGCATCAGAGTGAGACCGAACAGCAGGCCGCCGCCGATCGCGTACGCAGCGCCACGGCGGCCTCGTCGGCCGGTCGCGAGCGCGATCAAGGCGATGGCCCAGGCCGAGACGCCGGTGTAGAACGCGTCGGCGGAAGTGGCGATCCATATCGCGGCCGGCGCGATAGCGAGGAACGGTGCCGCGGCCCGCGCTGCGTCCTCTCCTGCGAGTTCGCGGATGGCGACCATCGCGGCGGCGACCGACGCGCCGCCGCCCGCGATCATCGCGAGCGCCGCCGGCCACGCGCCGCGGAGTCCAACTCGATCGAGGAGCCAGACGAAGAGCAGCATGCCGGGCGGATGAGCGCGCACGTGGGTCGCGTAGGTGCTGATATGCGCGACGAATTGATGCAAGAACGTGATCGGATCCCCGACGCGAGGCAAGTCGTGCAGGTATTCGTTCGCTGAGAGGACGGGGCGGATGATCTCTCTGGGACCGGCGACGAACGTGAGCGAGCACGCCCACACCAACGCGATTATCGGAACGACGAGAAGCACCCAACGCCAGCGAAGCGTCGCAGAGAGTCGCGGAAGCAGCATCAAGACCGCCGCAGACACGGAAAGAGCGATGAGGATGCCGGGTGAGAGGATCAACCCGAAGTGGCCCCATAACGGCGGCGCGCCGATCGAGGAGAAGTACGCACCTCTCCATAGAAGGATCCCGCCCCACGCGCTCGCAATGGCGATCAGCCCGCACCAGAGGAGAACTGCGGCGGAAGGTCGGCTCACGAACCGGCGCCTGGCCGATGGGAGACGTTGTTCTGATGGCGCGCGGAGAAGGGTCACCGGCTGGCTCTCCGCGCTCGATGCGCACTTGCAAGTAACCACACGAAGGCGGCGATCCAGATCGCGGCAAGGACCACCACAACGTTCACCACGTAATCGTTCGGCTGGACGCTGGGGTTCGAAGGCCGCCGGCCATAGCCGAGCAACAGCGGGAAGGAGTAGGCAAGGACGACACCGCTGACCAGGAGCGCAGCCTGGATAGAGGTGCGGATGCGTCCCTTGAGCGAGCGCCGCAGCGCGATGCCCGCAGAGAACACGACGGGCGCTACCAGGAAATCGTGGACGATCGCGGCGCCGACGAGCCACGCCGTGAACGAGACCGGAACCGCTTGGGCTCGGGTGTGGATCACGCCCCAGACGCCGAAGCCGATGATCGGCCACCCGAGGACGAGTCCGACCCAGAAGACCGGTCCGTAGCGCGCGTCCTTGACCGGGATCACAGGACCGTCACTTTGCCCACCCACTTGGTTTGCATGACACCGGGCAGGTTCGGAGTGATGAGCCGAACGGGATACCCGTGATCTAACGCCAGCGGCTCGTCGTGTATCCGCAGAGCGAGCAACGTATCGCGATCGGTGGCATGCGACAGGTCGAGCGTCGAGGTCCGGTAGTTCCCCCTCGGCTCGAGGGACTCGATGCGCACCCCTTCTCCTATGCGCGCTCCGGCCATCGCAAGGATGTCTCGCAAGCGCACGCCGCTCCAGTGCGCCGATTCGCTCCACCCTTCGACACAGGTGATCGGTAGCACGGCATCGTGTTGGGGCAGCGCCTTCAGATCATCGAGCGACAGCGAGAGCGGCGCGCCCACGTTTCCCTCGATGCGGAGCCGATATTCGGGATCGGTTGCCTGCGCAGCAACGCGTGCGTTACGAGCTGGACGGTTGACCGGAAGCCCTTGAGGTCCGGCGGCTGGTCGGCGAGGCGCCAGCAGAGCAAGGCGTCCTAGGGGATTGAAGGTCTGCCCGAGCGTAACTAGAGTCAGCACTCCGGATGCTGCGAGGATCGTGCGAAGAAATGCGCGGCGTCCGAGACTATCGGCGCCGGACTCGTCGGCAGGCTTCTGCTCGGCGCCCGACAACCCTGCTCGGAGTCCCGAGGCTTTGGCTCCCACGTGCACGATGAGCGCCCCGATGGTGATCCACGCCGCCCAGAAGTGAGCGGTCGGGAAGAAGAACGCCCACGGGTACCACTGGAACGTGTTGAAGACACCGGAGAAAAGAAGAAACACAGAGCCGCCCACGAGCGGAAGGAGGCTGATCCGTTCGATCGCGTGCGCGACGCTTTCCGCCGGAGGCCAGCGCCACAGTTTCGGGTAGACGGTCCACAATTTGCCGAGCAGCAACGGGATCGACGCGATCCCGGTGGCAACGTGTACCCCCTGTGTCAAGCGGTACAGTCCCGCTGGCCGGGACGGGTAGTGGAACCACGCTGGCGGATGTTGGATCGCGTGGGAGAGCAGACCAGTCAAGAAGCACACGGTGAACGAAACGCCGAGCGCGATGCCGAGCCACGACGCGATCCACTCCGAATGAAGGCCACTTCGGAACGCGTCGGGACGAAACGGTCCCCTCCGATGGCGCGCCGAGTCGCGGGCGGGATGCGAAACGCTCATCGTTGCGCCAGGGATCGACCCTCCGGTTCCATCTCCATGCCTTCACGATGAGTGAGCGCGCGGAAGGTCGCGGCGAACATCGTTTCCGGCGCTTCGATCGCGACCGCACGGGCGTCGTTGATGCGATCGACGTCCCGCAGCATGGGAAGCGTCGCGACGGACAATCCGAGAGCACCGAACCGGGCCAGCTGTTCTGACCCGGTCGTGTCGGTGCTCATCGCAACCCCGCAAAACGCGGCAGGTGTTGGACGGCGAAGGCCGGCGATCCACCAGCCGCCGTCTACGGCGGGGCCGAGCACGGCGTCGACGCCCGTGGAGAGCAAGGCGCGCGCGGCCGCCCCTAGCAGCGTCGGCGAGACCTGCGGCGTGTCCGAGCCGATCAGAAGCGCCGGTCCGCCGACATCGGAGAACGCGGAAGCGATGCGTTCGGCGAGCCCATCTCCTCGCTGCATGATCAGCTCGATACCTCGGGGTAGCCATGGTCCAGGCTCGCCGTCCAGAACCGCGACACGGCGCGCGACGGGCGCTTTTAGAACGGCGATCAGCGTGTCCGCGAGCGCAGCCTGAGCGAGCGCTGCCGCCTCCTCAGATGTGAGTGGGGGACAGAGTCGCGTCTTCACTCGACCGGCCACTGGTCTTTTCGCCAACACGACGAGCGACGCCGCGGCGATGGAAGTCATCACAGGACCTTCGCCATGTCGATCACCGCGCGCGCTGTGCCACGAATGGTGCCGGTTACCTTCGAGCGCCCTGCCGTCCGTGGCTGGTAGGCGACGGGGACTTCTGCGATCCGCCACCCCCGACGCGCCGCCCGGATGACCATCTCCAGCGGCCACCCGAATCGGCGATCTGTGACGCCGAGCGCGAGGAGCTCTCTCCGCAGGACGGCGCGCATCGGTCCGATGTCATGCAAAGACACGCGGTAACGCCGCCGCACTTCCCATGCGAGTGCTCGGTTCGCGAGCCTCGCGTGGAGCGGCCATGCACGATAGTTCGCGAGACGTGTGCCGAGCATGAGGTCGGCATCGCCACGTTCGACCGGGGTTGCGACCAGCGGAAGATCGGCTGAGTCGAGCGAGCCGTCGCAGTCCATGAAACAAACTACGTCGCCGGTTGCAGCGACGAGCCCTGCGAAACACGCTGCCCCGAAGCCGCGTCGCCGCTCGGAGATGACCTGTGCGCCGAGTCGTCGTGCGATTTCAGCCGAGCCGTCGGTCGATCCGTTGTCGACGACGATCGGGTGGAACCCGTCTGGCATTCCTGTGAGGACCTGGGGAAGAGATCCCGCTTCGTCCAGGACGGGAAGGACGACATCGACGTTCATTCAGGGCATGCTAGACGCGGGACGAGCGGACGAGACCGTAGAAGTCCTTACGATTCACGAAACTCTCGCCGGCAGCAGCGCGTGATACCGCGTCGCACAGCTAGGCTCGTCTCGGATGTGGACCCCCTTGGCGGGCCGGCTCCTGGTGCGTACAACATGGTGATCGAGATGACACACCGCGTCCTCGTCGTTGACGACGATCAGACCGTCGCCGAAGTGGTGGCGCGGTACCTCGAGCGAGAGGGCCTCGACGTCGAGACCACCGGCGACGGGCTTGCGGCGCTCGAGGCTGCCGCCGAGCGGCCGCCCGACCTCGTCGTCCTCGATCTGATGCTTCCTGGGCTGGACGGGTTCGAGGTGTGCCGGAGACTACGCGAGACGAGCGCAGTGCCGATCGTCATGCTGACCGCGCGCGGCGACGAAGACGACCGGGTCGTCGGGCTCGACCGGGGCGCCGATGACTACGTCGCCAAACCCTTCTCGCCGCGCGAGCTGGTCGCGAGGGTCAAGGCGACCCTCCGCCGCGCCGCCACGCCCCAGAGCCTTCAATCACCGCAGATCCTTTCCGCCGGGACGATCCGGCTCGACCTGCGCGCACGTGAAGCGACCAGAGGCGGGGTCCTGCTCTCTTTGACAGCGCTTGAGTTCGATCTCCTTGCGTTCCTTATGGGGCATCCCCGGGCGGCCTTTCGCCGGGAGGAACTGCTCGACAAGGTGTGGGGTTTCGCGACCGGCGACACCTCCACGGTGACGGTCCACATCCGCCGGCTCCGTGAAAAGATCGAGCCCAACCCCGCGTCGCCGACGCACATCCGGACGGTGTGGGGCGTGGGCTACCGGTTCGAGCCATGAAGGCACGGTTCGCGCTCACGTGCGCGGCGGGAGTGGCGGCAACGGCCGGAACCGCTGCGCTGTTCAAGATGCCGCCCAGAGACTCGCTCGAGATCGGCGCTATCGGCCTTGGTGCGGCGCTCGCGGGCGGCATCGTCGGAGCTTTCGTGCTCAAGCTGGCTCGGACGCGCGCGATCAGAGTCCAAACGACCATCGTGGCGCTTACCGTCGTCGGCGTCGTCGGCGGCGGGGCAGCTCTGGCCGCCAAGGCGATGGCGTTTTCGACGGATGACCTCGATGCGCTTGTCGTCATCCTCGTCGCCGCCGGCGCGACCGGCATCCTGACTGCGATCGCTCTCGGACACCGCATCGGAACGGAGGCCCGCGCGATCGGAGAAGCGGCCCGAAGGATGGGAACGGGCGACTTGTCCCCGCGGGCAACGCCTGCCGACACCGGCGAGCTCGGCGGGCTTGCGCGCCAACTCGACGCGATGGCCGAGCGCCTTGAGGAGGCTGGCGGGCGCGAACGCGCGCTCGACACCTCGCGGCGAGAGTTGGTCGCCTGGGTATCTCACGACATCCGGACGCCCCTGGCTGGGATGCGAGCGATGGTCGAGGCCTTGGTCGACGGCGTCGTCTCGGATCCTGAGACGGTTGCTCGCTACCACCAGACGCTTGGTCGCGAGATCGATCGGTTGTCGGCGTTGGTCGACGACCTGTTCGAGCTCAGCAGGATCCACGCCGGCGCCTTACGGTTGCACGTCGAACGAGTCTCGTTACGCGAGCTCGTCTCCGACGTGATTGCGGCCGCAGATCCCCTCGCGCGGTCAAGGGGGGTCCGTGTCGAGGGGCGCGTGCCCGAAGACTTCGACCACGTCGAGGTGTCCTCAGCTGAGTTCACGCGTGCACTGCGCAACATTCTCACGAACGCGATCCGGCACACCCCGACCGATGGCACCGTTTCGATCCAAGCCAGCGTGGACGCCGACGGGGCCTTCGTTTCTGTTGCCGATGAATGCGGAGGGATTCCCGAGGAGGACCTCCCGCGCGTATTCGATCTCGCGTTCCGCGGCGAGTGGGCCCGCACGCCAGTTGCCGACGGCAGGGCCGGATTGGGGCTTGCAATCGCGCGAGGGCTCATTGAGGCCCACAGCGGCGAGATCGTCGCTGCGAACGAAGGCCTCGGGTGTCGCTTCACCGTGCGCGTGCCCACAGCGAGGCCCGCGTGAGCGGGACCACGCTCGTCTCCGGCGGTGCGGGATTTATCGGATCGCACGTCGTCGACGCGCTCATAGCAGCCGGGCGAACGGTCCGCGTGTTGGACGTGTTGTTGCCGACGGCCCATGGTGGGTCGCCGCCATGGCTGAACCCCGCTGCGGACTTCGTGCGCGGGGACGTCCGAGATCCCGACGTTATGGAGCGAGCCCTTGCCGGCGTGGACGCGGTATGTCATCAAGCGTCAATGGTCGGGCTCGGCGTCGACATGCGCGACGTCGCCGACTACGTCGCACACAATGACGTCGGGACCGCAAGCCTCCTGCGCGCGATGGCGACGCGCCGTTTCCGCGGGCGGCTCGTGCTTGCGAGCAGCATGGTCGTCTACGGCGAAGGACGCTACCAGTGCGTCGGCCACGGGCTTGTGCGCCCCGGACCACGCGAGCCTAGCGCGCTCGCTGCCGGACGGTTCGAGCCTGCATGCCCCGTGTGCGGTGCAGCTTTGGCGTCGGAGGCGATCCCAGAAGACGCGCCGCTCGACCCGAGGAATGTGTACGCCGCAACCAAGGTGCATCAAGAGCATCTCTGCGCATCCTTCTCTCGCGAATGCGCCGTTCCCGTCACGACGCTGCGCTACCACAACGTATACGGACCGCGAATGCCCGCCAACACCCCGTACGCCGGCGTCGCGAGCATCTTCCGAAGCGCTCTCGCCGCCGGGCGCCCACCCCGCATCTTCGAAGACGGCAAACAGTTACGCGACTTCGTGCACGTCAACGACGTCGCTCGTGCGAACCTCCTCGCACTCTCTTCCACTGAACCGGTTCCAGGCGCGTACAACATCGCGAGCGGCGACCCACACACGGTGGGAGAGATGGCCGCGACGCTCGCGGCCGCCTGCGACGGGCCCCAGCCGATCGTTACCGGCGCGTACCGTCTCGGCGATGTGAGGCACGTGTTCGCGTCCCCGCTGCGTGCAGGGGTGGCGCTCGACTTCAGCGCATCGATCTCGTTCCAGGACGGCATGCGGGCGTTCGCCGAATCGAGCGGCGGTCGAGACATCCTGAGCACACGCGCAGGCTGAGTGGCGAGTCGGGTTGATCGCGGAGGGGGGATGTGAACCCGGTCTGCATTTCCGAGGATCGGTTCATGATT
>Ga0070708_100003609_pt1 | contig 12144 bp, 8 predicted proteins | sample KBSK5503metaG_FD_65469 | JGI IMG/M metagenome (GOLD analysis project Ga0070708, IMG submission 65469) | Corn, switchgrass and miscanthus rhizosphere microbial communities from Kellogg Biological Station, Michigan, USA - KBS K5-50-3 metaG | ecosystem: Host-associated > Plants > Roots >...
AAATTTCCGATGGCATCGTTCCGACGTTTTGCAAGGCGACGCACTTGTCCGGGTGGCACATGGCGACGGGCGCGCAATCCTTGTCGCTCTTGCAGGGATCGGTCGAAAATCTGGGTGCATCGACTCCGGTCGCACCCTTCGGCGGAGTCGCCGCGTCGTTCGGTGCACGGGCGCCCCCGGTCGGGCTTCCCTTCGACGGAGCTTCTGCCTTTGCCACGCGAGCGGCCTCTTCGTTGGGCGAGGCCGCGGCGAATGAACACCCCAGAACCAGAATCAACGGCGCGGCGGCCACCGCCCGAGAGCAAACACAAACGAAATTCATCGCCATCTCCTCCGAGAAGACCTTCTACCTCCAAATCGAAACCGAGCCTTGCTCAATCGAGCCTCGACTCTACTCACCGGCTTCCGGCGACAAGATAAAACCATGCGATCTCGGCGCGCCGGACTGGCCGTCGGTGCAGAGGATTTGGCCCCGGTCATTGACGCCGAGCGCGACCAGCAGCTCGAAGTCGGACTGCGGAATGAGCTGGTTCAAGTTCCACATCCATCCGTCGCGGGAGACGAAGGCAGAGGTGATGTACTCGTCCCCCAGGTAATCCGGCTTGTCATAGACATTCCCGACGACCACACCCGCGTTGTTGACGCCCGTGCCGGAAGTCCAGGGCAGGCCGGGCAGCGTCCCCAGGTCCCGGATGTCGGTGCCGTCCCAGAAGAAGGCGTGAATCTTCCGGTCCCCGGGGACCAACTCGGAGAGCCCGGCTACCTGTCCCCGGTCGTTGATCGCAAGTCCCCGAGCAAAACCACCGCCGAGCGAGCCCACCGGTCGCATCTGTCCATCGTAGAAGAACGCGTGCCACTGGCCGTCGGCACGCGCGGATTCGCCGGTGACTCCCCCGGCGCTGATGGCGAATGCGTTTGCGCCGTCGCCTCCCAGAGTGCCCAGGTCGCGCATCAACCCTGTCTCGAAGAGGAAGGCCCGGTAGGAGCCATCGGCAAGGGTGGAGCCTCCGACGATCCGCCCCGCGCCGTCCACCGCGGCGGCGATGCTCCAATCGCCGCCCAGGGTACCCAGATCGCGCAGGGCGTCCCCCGCGAGAAGGAAGGCGCGCTTCGTTCCGTCCGGGAAATTCCAATAGCCGACCACGTCGCCCGCCGGGTTGAACCCCATCGCCACGAATCGCCTTGCCTCGGGCTCGTCGGGCAAGAGCAGTCGGAATCCGCCATCCCAGATCCAGGGCCCCCGGTCGGAGTTTCCAAGCACGCGGCCCTGCGCATCGAGGGCCATGGGGGCGCTGTCCTCCCCGGCGAGGACGCGCTGCACGGAGTATCGCGGCGCGGGCGGCCGCTCGCGGGGCGGAGGGAGGCGCGCCGTGCCGCCGAGCCGAGAGGCCAGGTTGACGGCGCGGGCGCGGAGCTCTTCGTCCTTCAGGAAGCTGGAGAGGCGCTCGGTCCCGTCGCGGTCGGGCGAAATCGGGATCAGGGGGCTGACATGGAAAAACCCCTGGATAGAAAAGGCCTCGCTGCTGTGGCAGCCGTTGCACGTCGGCCGGGCAAATGCGGAACGCAGGGTCTCGTCGATCTGCGGATGCCGCCGAAAGGCCCAGGCGCCAATTTCAAGCGACGCGCCGCCGCGCATCGAAAAGGGGATGGTGTGCGTTCCCTGGCGAATCTGGTCGGCGTTGTCGATGATGAACTGGGCGAGCGCATCGCTGCCGTTGAGGCTGTGGTCAGGAGTTTGAGGCGTGGCGGCCAGTCGCAGATAGGCGCCTCGCTCGTCGCGATCGAGCTGCCATTCGCGCAGCTCCCAGAATTGGCCAAACGCTCCTTCGTTCATCCGCAGTTGTGACAGGGCGCTGCCATTGACGCCGGTGGGATCCACGCCGGCGGACGCGAACAGGCGCGTTACCGATTCAAGCGAGCCGTTGTAGGCTTCGCCGAACGAGCTCTGGGCAAGCGCGTGCCACCGCTCTGCCCACGCCCGGCGATCGTCGGAAGTGCCCAGCGGCGGCAGGCGGTATTCGAATCCAACGGCCATTCGCTGCGCGGCGCCGGTGGCCGGATCGATCAGGCCATAGACGAACCTCGCCTCCCCGTTGGCCGGAACGAGATCCGAGCGATTCACGATAGCCAGAAGCTGGAATGGAGCGCGCGAAAGGTCGAGCCTACCTCCCTCGGTTCGCGGCCACGCTCCGGGCCCGCTGCCGAGAAGAAGCTCGATCCCGGCCCTATCTTGAAGTGGAAAACCATTCAGCGAAGGGGTTCGCAGCGAGCGCAGCCAGGCTTCTATGAAGTCCGACGGATCCGTCTCACCTGCCATCTGCTCGACCAGCCAGCGGAAGCTCCACGGACCGTCGCTCGAGTTCGCAGCTCGGAGATCGAGAATCACCGAGGGGTGGACGATCGCAAGCTCCCGGTAGGGGTCGATGTCGATCAGGGTCTCCGGTCCGCGCGAGCCAGCCGCCCCGGCCACGAGAATTAAACCGAGAAGCCACATGTTCATGCCCCCTTAAACGGTCCCCAGACGCAACCACGGCGCCGGCCTATTGCATCGATCCGCCAACGCACAGAGCGCATTGTCGGGACGAAGGGCAACATCGGAAGGGGCGTTGTGTTAGCTTGGGAAAAGCAGAAGGACGATCGAGCGGACGAGGCCAGGTTTGTTTTCAAACCGTGCTCGTGGCCTTCCACTGTACCGATGCCCAATTGAGCCTTGAAACCAGCGCCCCCGACTGCGCCTCCAATCGCGCCGGCACGAACGGTGCCGCGGATGAGGGGACGTCCGCGGGGCCCAGGTGCGCGCGGTCTGCTCCCACGCTGCAGCGGTCCGATTCTAAGCAGGTAGCGGACGTGCGGCATTTGCGGGCGCGGTAACCTATCACTTCCGCCATTGACAGGTTCCGGCCTCCTCGGAGATCGTCCGCCCGCTCGGCCACCTCCCGCAGGAAGGACTGCCGTGTCGACAGCGTCCCGGCAGTCGAAGCTGCCGCCCCAGATTCGCTACATCATCGGCAACGAGGCCTGCGAGCGATTCAGCTTCTATGGGATGCGGAACATTCTCACCGTCTTCCTCATCGACTGGCTGTTGAAAAACCATGTCCCGGCGCAAGCGCAGCGCGAGTCGATGGCCAAGGCGGTCTTTCACCTCTTCGTCTTCGGGGTCTACTTCACGCCGCTGCTGGGAGGGTTCCTCGCCGATCGCTTCCTCGGGAAGTACCGCACCGTCCTCTATATCTCCCTCCTCTATTGCGTCGGCCACGCTTGCCTGGCTCTCTTTCCCGACTCCCGCTCCGGCTTTTATGCCGGACTGGTGCTGATCGCCCTCGGTTCCGGCGGGGTCGTTCCGTGCGTCTCAGCGCTCGTCGGCGACCAATTCACCGCGGAGAACAAACATCTGGTGAACAAGGTGTTCGCCGTCTTCTACTGGAGCATCAACCTCGGCTCGTTCTTTGCCTCGCTGCTGATCCCCAAGACGCTGCGGCTCTTCGGGCCGTCGGTCGCTTTCGGAATCCCGGGCATTCTGATGGGGATCGCCACCTTCGTCTTTTGGCTCGGGCGCAACCAGTACGTGAAGGTTCCGCCGACGGGGAGGAATCCGCACTCCTTCCTCGCGGTGCTGGCCAGCGCCTGGCGCCATCGCGGACGGCCCGGTCACTTCCTCGACGCAGCCCGCGCCCAGCACCCTGCGGAGGCGGTGGAGGGAGTCAAAGCGGTGTTTCGCATCCTCTCCATCTTCGCCTTCATCCCGTTCTTCTGGATGCTCTTCGATCAAAAGGCCTCGACCTGGGTGGTGCAGGCCAGATCGATGGATCTTCGCATCGGGTCCTGGAACTTCGAACCGTCGCAGATGCAGCTGGTGAACCCGGCGCTGGTGATGCTGCTCATCCCATTCACCACCGCGGTCGTATACCCGGCCTTCAAGCGCCTTGGCTGGGAGCTCACGCTCCTTCGCCGAATGCCGATCGGTGTCGCCCTGGCGGCCACCGCGTTCGTGATCGCCGGGCTGCTCAACATCCCGGTCGCGGCCGGCGAGAGGCTGTCCGTGCTCTGGCAGATTCTGCCGTACTCGGTGCTCACCGTGGGCGAAGTCCTCGTCTCCATCGCCGGGCTCGAATTTGCGTATACCCAGGCGCCGCTGACGATGAAGAGCGTCATCCAAAGCTTCTGGAAGCTCACCATCGCCGCCGCCAATTTGGCGGTGGCGCTCGCCTCGGTGCTCGCCTTCTTCAAGGGCACCGCGCTGTTTTTCTATTACGCCGGGTTCGGCTACCTCGCCGCGGCGGGTCTCGCGCTGGTCGCCAGCCGCTACAAGGTGGTCGACTGGTACCAACACGCGCCCGCCCCGGAACCGCCGCAGACCGCACCGGTGGTCGCCAAGACAGGGTGAGAGAGTCAGGGCCGGCGATGAACAGCGGCCGCGCCATGTACGCGCCGCAAAGGAGGATCCGATAAGGCGGCGTAGGCGCGATCCACGAAAACGGAGCCTTTTTACGATCGCTCCCCACTTCTTGCTCTCTGGGGCCATGGGAAAAGAGTCCGATCGTCCCGGCTTCGGGGGTCAGGTCTTCAGAAAACGCGGTCAACCCGGAAGAACGTGACCCCAGATCAGCAACAGGTTGCGCAGCTTTACCGGCGCGTTGGGCCAACCATCTACCGGCGCTGCCTGCGCATTCTCAAATCGCGAGCTGCGGCCCAGGACGCCACTCAGGAGGTGTTCTTGAAGATTCTCAAAAGCCCCCACCACTTTCGAGCCGATGAGGCGCTGCTTCCCACCCTGTATCAGACGGCCACCCACCATTGCCTGAACGTGATGCGCGACGCGGCGAGGCGGCAGAAGAAGCACCTCGACCTCGCGTTCGCTCCCGACGTCTCCACGGACAGCTTCCCCGAACGGCAGCTCACGCAGCAGATTCTTTCACGGTTCGACGTGGAGACGCAGGCGATCGCCGTCGGCGTGTTCGTCGACGGGATGGAACAGGCCGAGCTCGCCGGCGCACTCGGAGTCTCGTCGAAAACCGTCTCGAGGAAGCTGACCCGGTTTCTGACCAATGCGAGGAAGTTCATTCATCGGAGCGAGCCATGACCGCCCCCTGCCCCACCGATTTCGCTCTCGAGGCTTACCTCCTCGCGCGCGGCCATACGCCTACGAGCGGGCACATTCAGCACTGTGAGCGCTGTCAGGCGCGCCTGGCGCGGATGGAAGAGGAGGGAAACGAGTTCCGCCAGTCGGTTTATCCGGCCACGATCGATGCGGTCCTGGCGAGCCGCGCGCGGAGATCGTGGCCCTGGCTCAAGCCGGCGCTCTGGCTGGTTCCGGCAGTCGGTCTGGCTGCCTCGGTTCTCTTGGTCGTTCGCGATCCTCACCCGCTAGCCGACTACATCGGGGTGAAAGGGGGCTCCGTGGAGCTGTCCACCTTTACCAACGACACCGGTGCCGCCAGGGCGCTGTCGGACGGATCGACGGTGTCTTCGAATGCGAAGCTGCGATTCAAGTTCCGCACCGACCACGCCTGCTCGCTCTGGATCATTTCCGTGGATGCCTCCGGCGAGGTCTCGCGCGTGTTCCCCGAGGCCGGCAGCGCCGGGGCCACCGTCTCGGGCGCCCAGGAGCTGGCCGGGGGCGCGCTTCTCGACGGGAAATCGGGGCCGGAACGCTTGTTCGCGATTTGCGGAACCGGCAGGCTGAGGTTCGAAGAGATCGCCAAGGCGGCGCACGCCGCGATCCCGCCGGGCGAAAGCTCGGTCAGACGGCAGCGGACGATCGGAGGGCTCCCGCCCGGCACGCTCCAGACCACCCTGCTTCTGGAGAAGGGCACGCCCGACCGGCAGTGAATGTGCGGGCCGTCCCACAAATCTGTCCCTTCGGGCACGTGCTGGGGGTGAAGGAGCCGAAGATCGGCTAGATTTCGTCCGTCTTTCGCGGAGGGCCCCTCCTGAAGCCAGACGTGACATTGAGGGCAATGCTCGCCGGCGCGCTCCTTCTTCACGGAACGGCGCAGGCCGCGGATCGCTTTGCGATCGTGATCGGGAGCAACCAGGGATCGGTCGGCCGAGCCAAGCTGTGGTTCGCGGAGCAAGACGCGGAGCATTTCGCGAAGACCCTGATCGAGCTCGGCGAGGTGACCCAGGAAAATGTCACCCTCCTTCGCGCTTCGTCGATACGAGAGGTGCGCGAGGCGTTTGACCGGACCGAGGCCAAGGTGGCGCGGTCTCGCCAGTCCGGCAAGCACGCGGTGCTGGTGGTCTATTTTTCCGGGCACGCCGATCCCGTCGGTCTCGAGCTACGCGACGAGCTGCTGCCCTATCACGAGCTGCGTTCCCTGGTGATGCGTTCGATCGCCGAGGTGAAGGTGGCCATCGTGGATGCCTGCGACGCCGGCGCCTTCACCCAGGTCAAGGGCGTACGAGCCGCGCCCTCGGTCACCTTCCCACTGCCGGGAGAGGAAGCGGTCGAGGGGGTGGCGTTCGTGGCCTCGACCGCCGCCGGCGAGGCGGCGCAGGAGTCCGCGGCGCTCGGCGGAAGCTTCTTCTCCCACCATCTCGAAGTCGCGCTCCGGGGAGCGGGAGACTTCGATGGCGATGGACGGGTGACGCTGGCCGAGGCGTTTCGCTACGCCTCGCAGCGAACCGTCTCGGGGACGTTCGGCACGGTGGCCGGCCCTCAACACCCGACGTATGCGCTGCGGATGTCCGGGCGCGGGGACGTCGTGCTTTCGGATTTGCGCCGAGCCGAGGCTCGGCTCAACCTCCCCTCCGACCCCAAAGCGCAGTACATCCTGCGCGGCCCGGATGGCCTGGCGGCCGAAGTTCCAGGCGCCCCCACCCCTTTCACCCTGGGTCTTCCGGCCGGCGACTACACGGTGGAGCGAAGGTCTGCGGGCCAACGCCAGGTCGCTCAGGTGATGCTCCCCAAGGGGACGACGCGGGACCTGCCCACGCTCGGCCCCTTCGACTACGAGGTCGCGAGCCGCAAGGGTGGGCCGCGCTCGTTCGAGCTCTTCGCCGGCCCCGCGCTCTCCGGGCCGATCTTCGGCGGTCCCGATCATCTGGACGTTCCGAGCGCTCGTTTCGGCTGGGCCCCCGGGGCGCGAATCGGAGCCGCCTACAAGCTCGAGGACTGGCGCTTCCGGTTCCATCTGGAATACATCCAGAGCTTTGTCGATCTCCCCGGCGAGCCCCACATCGGCTTTCGCTCGTTCAGCAGCGTGGCCGCGGGTCTATTCACGGTGTTCCGCTCACCGGTGGTGCTCGAGGTCGGACCCGAGCTGGGCTACACCCGCTGCCTGGGAGACTTCCGCAAGTTTGACCATTGCTATCGGCCACAGGATGTCACGGTGGGAATCGGCGCCGCCCTCTCGTTTCCGATGGGGCCCTTCAAGGTTGGAATCGAGTCGGACGCCGCCTTCTTCCACCTCCACCCGGCCTCGGTCTACCCGGGCGTGAACATCGCGATCGTCGGCTCCTACGCTTTCTAGCCGAGCCGGGAGGCGCCGGCCGCTACTTCTTCGCTTCCTTGGGATCGAAGGAGACCACCTGCACGTCAATCCCATGGGCTTCACGGACCAGGCGCAGATCGGTGCTGAGCGAGAACAGGCTGCGCCACTTCGGCAGGTGCGAGCGACCGACGATGATCAGCCCGACGCCGTGCGAGCGGGCGAAGTCGATCAACGCCTGCACCGGCTCCTTGGAGTGAAGGCGAACAACCTCCGCGCCCAGCTCTCGTGCCTTGTCCATGTTGGCGAGCAGATGCCGCTGCGCCTCCGCGTCGATCAACTGCGGCGCCTCCTTCGGCGTCTCGATGTAGACCACGAACCAGTCGGTGTTCAGCCGGCCCGCCATCCGGGAGCCTCGGCGCAGGAGGGTGGCCGCATGGGGCGGAAACGAGGAGAGGCAAACCATCACCCGCCCGAGCGCTGAGCCGGGCGCCGGCTCGTCCCCCGGCCTTCGCGCGCCGGACGCGCGGTCGAGCGTCTCCGCCACCTCGCGCAGAGCGAGCTCGCGGAGGGTGGAGAGGTTCTCCTGCTGGAAGAAGCTCGCCAGCGCCTGCTGGATCTTCTCCGGAGCGTAGATCTTCCCTGCCTTCAGCCTCTCTTGAAGGTCTTCGACCGAGAGGTCGAGGTTCACCACCTGATCCGCGCTACGGAGAAATGAGTCCGGAATGGTCTCCCGCACGGTGACCCCCGTGACCCGCTCGACCAGGTCGTTGAGACTTTCCAGGTGCTGAATGTTGAAGGTGCCGATCACGTTGATGCCGGCGGCGAGCAGCTCGAGCACGTCCTGATAGCGCTTCTTGTTGCGAAAGAGCGGGACGTTGGTGTGGGCCAGCTCGTCCACCACCGCGATGTCCGGCTTTCGCGCGAGCACCGCATCGAGGTCCATTTCTTCCACGATCACGCTGCGATAGTCGAATTTCCGCCGCGGAATCTGCGGCAGCCCCTCGGTCAGCTTTTCCGTATCCGCCCGGCCGTGGGATTCGACGAAGCCCAGAACCACGTCCACGCCCCGGCGGTGGAGGGCCTGCGCCTCCTCGAGCATGCGGTAGGTCTTTCCCACGCCGGCGGCGAAGCCAATGTAAAGCTTCAACCTGCCGCGCTTGCGCTGCTCGATGAGCTCGAGAAAATCCTCTGGCCGCGGGCGTATGATTTCAGCCGGCACGAGCTCTCATCAGTGTTTCAAAGAATATACCCCACGACACCGGACGAAAAGGAAGAAACCTGACCGCGCGTCGGGCGACCAGGAGCATCGCCGGCGCTCAATTCGTGCTCGCCTTGGAACCCTTCTCGGCTCGACCAAACTGCCGGTCCAGAGCCAGATTGAGCAGAAGAACGTTGACCCTGGGTTCCCCGAGAAAGCCAAAGGTGCGGGGCTCGGTCTCGGTGAGGATGAGGTTGCGCACGCGCTCCTGCGCAATGCCGCGAGCGGCGGCGATTCTCGGCACCTGCCACGAGGCGGCCTCGGGAGACAAATGAGGGTCCAGCCCCGATCCGGATGCGGTGAGCAGCTCGGCAGGAACCGGGCCCGGGGCGCCGGGGTTCTCGCCGCGGAGCCGTCCCGCGTCCGCCGTGACGCGGTCTCGCAGCTTCTGCGACGTCGGCCCGAGATTGGATCCGGACGAGGACGTCGGGTCGAATCCCTTGTCCCCGGCCGCCGACGGGCGGGGTTGGAAATATCCCGGGCGGGCGAATTGCTGGGCGATCCATTCCGAGCCCACCACCCGACCCCGTTCGTCGGCGACAAAGCTGCCCTGGGCCGAGCGAGAGAAGAACGCCTGTCCAATTCCGGTGACCACCAGCGGATATAGAACCCCGGTGAGAAGAAGGGTGACGACCGTTGTGCGCAGCGCAATCAGCAATGAAGATTTCATCGAGTCACCTAAACCAGATGTACCGCCTCGAGGACCAAATCGATCAACTTGATCCCGACGAAGGGAACGATCACCCCGCCGATCCCGTAGATCATCAGGGAACGCCGCAGGAGCGCGGCCGCGCCCAAGGGTCGGTATCGTACGCCGCGGAGCGCCAGGGGGATGAGAAGAACGATGATGATCGCGTTGAAGATCACCGCGGAAAGCACCGCGCTGTAGGGCGAAGCCAACCTCATCACATTGAGCGGAGCGATCTGGGGATAGACGCCGGCGAAGAGGGCCGGGAGGATGGCGAAATACTTGGCGACGTCATTGGCGATGGAGAAGGTGGTCAGCGTCCCGCGGGTCATCAGCAATTGTTTTCCGACCTCGACCACCTCGAGGAGCTTGGTCGGATTTGAATCCAAATCGACCATGTTCCCCGCCTCCTTCGCCGCCTGGGTACCGGTGTTCATCGCCACGCCCACGTCTGCTTGAGCCAACGCCGGCGCGTCATTGGTCCCATCGCCGGTCATCGCCACCAGTTTCCCCTTGGCCTGCTCGGCGCGGATGAGGTTCATCTTCGTTTCGGGCGTGGCCTCGGCGAGGAAATCGTCCACCCCCGCCTCGCGGGCAATCGCGGCGGCGGTCCGGGGATTGTCCCCGGTGATCATCACCGTGCGAATGCCCATCGCCCGGAATCGGTCGAAGCGCTCCCGGATGCCTCCTTTGACCATGTCTTTGAGGTGGATGACGCCGAGGACGCGATTGCCGTCGGAGACCGCGAGCGGCGTCCCGCCGGAGTCAGAAATCGCCTTGCTCACCTCGTCCAGCTTTTGGGAAATCTGTCCACCGAGCAGTTTCACCTGGGAACGAATCGCCTCTACCGCACCCTTTCGAATGATCCGGTTGCCAATGTCGGCGCCGCTCATCCGGGTTACCGCGCTGAATCGAATGAAGGAGACCCCGTCGCTGACTTCTCGACCGCGGAGCCCATACTGCTCCTTGACCAGGACGACCACGGATCGCCCTTCGGGGGTTTCATCCGCCAGGCTGGCAAGCTGCGAAGCGTCGGCGAGCTCCTCGAGGGCTACCCCGGGCATGGGGATGAGCTCGCTGGCCATCCGATTGCCCAGGGTGATAGTCCCCGTCTTGTCGAGGAGCAAGGTGTCGACGTCTCCCGCGGCCTCGACCGCCCGGCCGCTCATCGCAATCACATTCTTGCGAATGAGGCGATCCATTCCGGCAATGCCAATCGCCGAAAGAAGTCCTCCGATCGTGGTTGGAATCAGGCAAACGAGCAGCGCCACCACCACGGTCGAAGACAGTCGAATGCCCGAGTAGAGTGCGAGGGGAACCAGCGTCACACAGGCGAAGAGAAAAACGAGCGTCAAGCCGACGAGCAAGATGTGAAGGGCGATTTCGTTCGGCGTCTTCTGCCGCGCCGCCCCTTCGACGAGCGCAATCATCCGGTCGAGGAAGGACTCGCCCGGATTGGAGCTGATCCGGATCATGATCCGGTCGGAGAGCACCCTGGTTCCCCCGGTCACCGCGGACCGGTCGCCACCACTCTCGCGGATCACCGGCGCCGATTCACCGGTCACCGCAGACTCATCGACCGAGGCCACGCCTTCGACGACTTCGCCGTCGCCGGGGATTGAGTCCCCTGCCTCGCAAACCACCAGGTCGCCCTTGCGCAGACTATCCGCGGGAACGCGCTCCTCCTTGCCGTCGACCAACCTTCGCGCTTCCGCCGTCTTCCGCATCTTCCTCAAGGCATCGGCCTGGGCTTTCCCCCGGCCTTCCGCGACCGCCTCTGCGAAGTTGGCGAAGACCACGGTGAACCATAGCCAAATCGCCACCAAGCCGGTGAACCAGCGGGGAGCGGCGGGCGTGCCCACGAACAGGTCCCGGATGAACACCAACGTGGTGAGGACGCTGCCGACCTCCACCACGAACATCACCGGGTTTTTCGCCACCAAGCGCGGCGAGAGCTTGCGAAAGCTGTCCACCGCGGCCTGTCGCAGAATCAGCGGGTCAAACAGGGATAATTGTTTTTGCGTCGCCATTTAGAAGACCTTGCCTCCCATCGCGAGAAAGTGCTCCACGATTGGGCCCAAGCTCAACGCCGGAAAAAAGGTGAGCGCTCCCACGATCAGCACCACCGAGACAAGCAGGACGGTAAAAAGAGGGCCATCGGTCGGGAAGGTCCCCAAGCCCGGTGCAACCGCTTTCTTCCCGAGCATCGAGCCGGCGATCGCCAGGACCGGTACGATCATCAAGAAGCGTCCGGCCAACATCGCGACGCCCAAGCTGATGTTCCACCAGGATGAGTTGGCATTGAGCCCGGCGAAGGCGGAGCCGTTGTTTCCGACGCCGCTGCTAAAGGCATAGAGGATTTCACTGAGGCCGTGCGGCCCCGCGTTGTTCAGCCCCGCGAGGGCATAGGGGGCCACCGAGGACCAGGCCGACAAGGCAAGAATGATCAGCGGAAAGATGAGGATGTAGAGCATCGCCAGCTTCATCTCGCGGGACTCGATCTTCTTGCCCAGGTATTCCGGTGTTCGACCAACCATCAATCCGGCGATGAACACCGAGAGCAAAACGAAGATCAGCATTCCATACAGGCCGGCTCCCACCCCGCCGAAAATCACCTCGCCGAGCTCGATGTTGACCAGCGGGACGAGTCCTCCCAGCGGCGTAAAGCTGTCGTGCATCGAATTGACCGCGCCGCAGGACGCATCGGTCGTCACCGTCGCGAAGAGCGCGGAAGCGGCGACGCCAAACCGGACCTCCTTGCCCTC
>Ga0070708_100003611_pt1 | contig 12139 bp, 8 predicted proteins | sample KBSK5503metaG_FD_65469 | JGI IMG/M metagenome (GOLD analysis project Ga0070708, IMG submission 65469) | Corn, switchgrass and miscanthus rhizosphere microbial communities from Kellogg Biological Station, Michigan, USA - KBS K5-50-3 metaG | ecosystem: Host-associated > Plants > Roots >...
CGCACAAGCCTGGCCGCGAGATGTGCGCCGGCCGGTTCCGCCTCGGCAACGATCGCGATGAGGCGGCCGCGGGCGGCCGTCACGTCACCGGAACGAAATTCCGCCTCCGCGAGGGCGCGGCCGCAATGCCAGGCCTCGAGCTTGAGGCCGCCGTCGCGATGATCGCCCTCGGCGCGCCCAAGGAGCTCGCGTGCCTCCTGGTGGTCGCCTTCCAGAAGCGCAAGGCGTCCTCTGGCGGCGAACATGTACGGGCTCTCGAGGCCCTCGCCGCGGACGGCCGTTGTATCGATGAACCGGCGCAGCCATGTAGCGTCGTCAACCACTTCCGCCACCGCCGCGACCGACCGCCCCTCCGAACAGGCGCCGGGGTCGACGAGTTTGGCGGCGTCCAGCGCGCCGGCTCGATCGCCGGCCGCCATGTGCACCCGGAGTCGCGCCTTGATGTCATCCGCCATGTCCTGCCTCTCGGCGCGCGTCGAGATGGGCGGAAGGACGGCGGCCGATTCGTCGGGAAGCAAGCTCTCGGCGAGGACCTGGGCGAGCATGACCGATGTGCGCCAGACCATCTTCTGATGGCCTGACTCACGAGCACGACCGAGCGCCAGGCGCAGGTCTGTCGTCGCCTTGCCGAGCTCGCCTCGTTCCAGCTCAACGGTCGCTAGCACGTACGGAACCCACGCGTCCGACTCGGAGGTCCACTTCGTGCTTACGCGCTCAGACCAGGCCGCCAACCGCGTGCCGAGCCCCTGATCTCGCGCCGTGAAGACCGCGTTGTAGACGGCGTTGGTGACCTGGAAGCGATACCCTCCGGCGACCGCCGCATCGTAGCTCTGCTCCAGGTGACCGAAGCCTTCCTCCACCCGGCCGAGCGCGACCTCGCTCACCCCCACGAAGCCCAACGCCCAGACGCGCACAATTTCCGCGCCCGCCTGCGTGGCGATGTCCACGGCTCTCGTCGCGTAGTCGAGACCGGTGACGTGGTCCTCATCGAACGCCGCCAGGCCGCCAAGCCTCATGTAAGCGAGGGCGAGCGCTTCGCTCGGGCCGTATGGCTCCAGCACAGCTTGCGCATGTTCGTACTCGGCTTTTGCCAGGTCGGAGCGCATCAGCTCCCAGTAGCAGCGCCCGAGCAGCAGGCGATGCACCGCCGCCTCCTGTTCCAGGCCGGCGTCTTCGAGGTCGGCGACGCCCTGCTCCAGGGCTCGCTTTGCGTTGCCGGACTCGGTGTTGTTCCAGTAGCAGTCACCGGCGCGGCACAGCAGTCGCGCGCGCCGCACCGAGTCCGTGACCAGTGGAGCCGCCCGTTCGAGCAGCTCCGCTGCGCCTCGAAATGCGAGCGTGCGCAAGGCGTCGTCGGCGGCCGCCTCGCACATTGCGACCGCCTCGTCATTTCTACGCGCCATCAGGAGGTGGTTGGCGATGTCGGCGGCGACGTGCTCGGGGGCCGCCTGCAGGACGTCGGCGACGCGCGAGTGCAGCTGCTGGCGTCGCGGCACGACCAGGTCTTCGTAGATGGCCTCGCGGGTCAACGCGTGGCGGAAACGGTAGCGGCCGGACGTGCGGTCCTCTTGCTCGACCAGCTGGGCAGAGACGCTCGCTTCAAGGGCCAACAACGCGACGGACTCGTCGACGCCCGCCACCTCCGCGAGCAGCGCGACGTCGAAGGAGCGGCCGATGACCGAAGCCGCGGCAAGCACCGCGACCTCCGCGCGGCTGAGCCGCTCCAGGCGCTGCAGGATGGTGTCGCGCACGGTCGGCGGAAGGCGCATCTCCGCCAGCGGCTTGCGGTCCCATCCGGTCTCTCCCCTGTAGATGTCACCGCGGTCGAGGGCGTCGCGCAGCATCTCCTCGAGCACGAACGGGTTGCCCTCGCTTCGTTCGCGCAGGAGATCGCGGAACTCGTCCGAGATGGTGGGCTGCTCGAAGATCGCGGACACCACCTCCCCGACCTGCGCCGAGCTGAGCGCGTCGAGGTCGAGCATCACGACCTGCCCGTTGCGCCGCCAACCCTGGATGGTCGGGAGCAGGGCGTGCTTGCGGTGCATCTCGTCTGTTCGGTACGTCGCAACGACGAGCACGTTCGTCGATCGCAGGCGACGGGTGGCGTAGTCGAGCAGCTCTCGCGTCGCCGGATCGGCCCACTGCAGGTCTTCGAGGATCACCAGCAGCGCGCGCTTTCCCGCGGCGTCCCGCAGCAGCATCAGCATCGACTCGAAGAGGCGCATCTTGGCGGCGGAGGCGTCGCCGGTGGAGCTCGCCGGCCTGCCTAGCTGCGGGAAGAGCTGCGCGAGCTCCTCGGCGGCGGGACCGAGCCGCTCGCGGAGCGCCGCGACGTCGGCGGTCGCCAGGTAGTTGCCGACGGCCTCCAGGAACGGCAGGTAGGGCAGCGAGATCTCCGCCTCGCTACAACCGCCCGAGATGACTGCGCAACCCAGGCGGCGCGCCCGCGCCGAGAGCGCCGCGACCAGCCGCGTCTTGCCCATGCCGGCTTCGCCGCCGACGATAACCACACCTCCATCGCCACGCAGCGCCGACAGCAAAGCGTCCTCGAGCGCCGAAAGTTCGTCGTCGCGACCGACCAGGACAGGCGAAAGGACCCGAGAGAGCGCCATTTCTCAGAACAGGTGCGTTAGCCAGTTCCGAAGTGGCTTCCGGCCGCCTGGATCCACGTAGCCGGGCAACATCGCCTTGACCTTTTCGAAGGCCAGGTCGGTCAGCGCCGCGGGGTCCTGCCCGACCGAGGGCATAGCCGGGCCGACGATCACCCGGATCCGCTTGCACAACCACAGCTCCTTCGTGCCGGACAGCGCCACCGGCACGACGGGGACACCGGCCTTGATGGCGAAGTGCGCGAAGCCCTTGTGGAATGGGAGCAGCTCGCCTTCCTTCGGCCCGTAGTTGCCCTCGGGGAAGATCGCCACCGCGCCTCCCACCTCGAGGCAGCGGTCGACGTGCTTGAAGAGCGCCTTGTCGCCGTGCCGCTCGCGGACGACCGGCACGTAGCCGCCAGTCGTCCGGACGAGCCACCACTGAAATTTGCGCGTCACCAGCAGCGTCGGGTCGGCGAGGAAGTGGAGGCGCGGCTCGACGGGAAACAGCAGCAGGAGGGCGAACTCGTCGAGCCAGTTCAGATGGTTGGCGATGACGATGTAGTTGGCGCCATGCGGGCGGGGGATGTTCTCCCGGCCCTCGACCTCGAACTTGAAGAAAAGGCGGAGCAGCGGGATGCCGACGAAGCGGACGACGCGGTACGGGAAGCTGGCGCGCGGACCTACGGGGAGAAGATCCGCCGCCGGAAGGGCGGCACTCGCCGTGGCCATGGCACGGCGAAGTCTATAGGCCCAGCGGCCACCACTCCAGGAAGCGGTTGTATGTGCCCAATGCGCCCTTCACCGTGTGCACGGCATTGGTCAGGTTGTCTGCCTCGGTCGTCGTCAGCTTGTCGGTCTTTTCGTCGGCGCGGACCTCGTTCAGGAAGGCGTCCAGCTGGTTCGACGCCGTCTTGTAGTCGCCGCGCGACGCGGATGCGGCGGCCGCGTCGAGCTTGGCGATGAGGCTTTGCTTCTGCCCTGCGTTCAGGTCGGAGAGGCGTTGCACGTAGGCCGCGATCTTGCTGAGGGCCGCCGCCGGGGTGTCCACCGTGATCGTGTACGTCGCGGTGCCGACGCCAGGGTCCTCGCCCTGCGCGACAGTCAGCGTCACCGTGTAGGTGCCGGCGGTCGCGTACTGGTGTGTCACCTTCCAGCCGCTCATCGCCGGCGTCTTGTCGCCGAAGTCCCAGCTCGCCGTGTGTGGGTCCCCGGTTCCAGGGTCGGTGAAGCTTCCAGTAAAGGTGATCATCTCGTTGGGAACGATCAGCAGTGGCACCGTCTGCGTGGGCACGACGGAGTCGATGTTGGCGACGGGCAGGATGTCGCTGACGTTGACGGTCACCGATGCATTCCCCGTGATGGGGCTGTCGTCGGTCGCGGCGAGGCTGATCACGTAAACACCCTCGTCATCGGGCGTGAAGTTGAACGTGGAGGTGGTTCCGCCGGCCTGGTAGGCGGCGCCGTCCTTGGTCACCGTCCAGCTGTAGCCGAAGCCCGCCTGGTTGTCGGCCGAGGATGCGCTTTGCGCCGAGCCGGTGTACGAGAGGGGCGTGCCCTCAGGGATCGCGGCCGTCGTGGCGCGCAGCGCTGCGGCCTGCGCCGTCCCGATGGTGACCTTGGGTGCAAGCGCCAGCACGTCGACGGTGAACTGGGTGGTGGCGACGTTGCCGTGGCCGTCGTCGGCGGTGATGGTCACAGTCTCGGTGGGCGCCTCGTCGGAGGCCGGCTGCGTCCAGGACCACGTCCCGCTGCTGGTCCCCGTGCGGGTCAGCGATCCGGCGGATGGCTTCAGCCCGACCGTGTCTCCATCAGTGTCCGAGTAGCTGCCGGTGTTGGTCGGCGCTGTGCCTTCGCTCGCCTGCACGGCCGTCTGCGCCGGCACGCCGAGGGTGGGAGGCGCGTTAGGCGCCGGCGCACCGCCGGTGACGAACGTCTGGAAGGCGAAGTTCGTGTTGGTGATTCCCCGCATCCACTTTCCCTGGAGGTCGCAGCACGTCCACTGCGCGCCGCCTGCGTACTGCTCTGCGGTTATGTAGGACCACTTCACCGTGAACGAGCGCACGGCCAGGACCACGATGGCGTACTGCGTGCCTTGCGTGACCGCGACCGAAGGGCTCAGGGTCCAGAAGTGCCAGTCGGCTGTGCCGGTGTAGCTCTGGAACTGATACGAGGTCACGGTGCCCTTTGCGGTCAGAGTCGGCTGGCTTGGATCGACGGTCCAGATCTGGAGCTTGAAGCTCGGCCCGGTGGGGGTCGAACTGGGAAGCCCGGAGGCGCCCTCGAACAGGCCGACCCGGTCCATGTCGCCGGTGCGGCCCGCCGTGAACGTCTGCGCCATCTGCTGATACCAGAACCAGTCGCTGGACCCCGGGCGTCGGGTCATGTCTTGCGGGACGTGCTGGTCCAGCGTGCCGGCCGCGCCGGCGGAGCTCGCAAAACCCAAGGCGAGAGCCGCGGCGGTGGTCGCCGCCGTGACGATCCGTAGGACAGCTCTCCGCAACGGGGTCTTCACTTGACCCGGTTGACGTGCCTGAAGGCGAATTCCTGCGCGGGTTTTGCGACGGGCTGCGAGATTCTCGAGCGGAGAGGGACCGGATCCCGCGATTTCGCGTGTCGTGGGACACCCTCTGGGTGTCCGAGGCCGGCTAGGAGCTCAGCGACCCGAACTGATACGGACGCGGCGGCGTGGGCGGCGGCTTGCCGAGCTCGAGCACGATGTCCTCGAATGGCGTCAATGGCAGCGCCGTCGGGTCACCGTCGACCGGCCGTCCGTCGGAGATGACCGCAAGCGTCCCGTGATAGCCGAGTGCGGCGCCTTTCGCCAGCGGCCGGCCCCAGATCTCGAACAACTGGCCGAGGCTGAACGTCCTGCCTTCCTGCGTGAAGACGTGCACCACGCCCGAGGTGTCGTGGGTGTGGATCCATGCGAAGCAGCCGCCCGTCGCGATGAAGCCCGGCCGGCCGTAGCCCCACGGCTTGCCGACGCCGATGCCGGCGGGGACTGTCACGGGATCGCCGTCCAGAAGGATGGTCAGATGGACGTGGAGGTGACGCGGCGGCAGGTCTTCGACCAGGCACGGGACTCCGTCGACGACCTGGCCCTGCTTCAGGTCTCGAACCGAGGTGCTGACTGATGTTGTGGCGTTCACCGGTGCCTGCGTCCCGCACGCGACGCTGACCGCCGCGGTCAGGGCCGCGAGCAGGGCGCGCACGTCACTGCACGGTGAGGTCGATCGCCGCCTGGCCCCAGCCCGAATCCTTGGTGCCCACGAAGACGACCAGGCGGACGGGCGTCGACAGCGGCACGTCGAGCGTGGCGTGCCCGGACGCGTCGATTGCGACGTCAGGCGCCCAGACGACAGCCTGCCCGACATATATAGGGTCCGGACCTGGCGAGTAGAAACCACCCCCGCACCGGCCGCCCCAGATGCCGATCCCGAGGAGAGAGCTGGAGCCGTTCGTCGTCAAGCGGTCCGGGGTGAGGAATGTGCCGGCGATCGAGTCCTTGTCGACGAGCTTGAATGCCGACATCCGGGCTTCGAATCCATCGGCAAGCGCGTTCGCGGCGACAGCCGCGCCACCCGCGTCGGTGACCGCGATCGTCACGCGCGCGGTCTGGCCCTTGGTGTAGCTCGCAAGGTCCGGCGTCAGCTTGACCTTCAGCAGCCGGATGGCGTTGCTCACGTGGACCGGAAACGCCTGGGTCGTGTACTGGCCGGCCTGGAAGTAGCTGATGACCACGCTGAAGCCTGGCGCGAGGTCGGAGGTCACACTCACCGTCAGTGGGTTGTCGCCTTTGACGAGCTGGACGAGGTGGTACTGGTGCACACGGCCACGCTCGAGCGAGACCAGGGCCGTCTCCGCCGCCGGCGACGTGATCGTGAGTTGAGCGGAGTCGCCCGCCGCGTAGGAGATTTTGTCTGAGACCAGATCGAGACGCGGGTTCACGTCGCCGGATGAACCACCGCCGCTCGGGACGTCGACCGACAGCCCGAGGTCGTCCTCGAAGACGTTGCCGGAGGCATCCTTGCCTTTCACGCGGAGCGTGACCGGGCTGATCTTCGTCGCCATCGGCGCGCGCACGACGCCAATTCCGTTGGCGTCGGCCGTCACGTTGCCGCTGGCGACGACCGTGGTGATCGCGGTGCTGCCGGAATAGTCGGTGCTGACGAGCTCGTAGGACATCGTGGCGCCAGCCGCCCGCGTGCCGTCGCGGGCCTCGACGACGAAGGGCACGATGATCGTGTCCCCCTGGCGGTACATCGTCCGGCCCGGGAGCAAGAACACGTCGTCGACAGCCTGGTAGACGATGGCCGTACGTGCGCCGACCGCCGCGGCGGTCCCTGATCCGTAGGTCGCCGCGAGTGTTATCTCCTCGTCCGCAGCCTTCTGCGCGACGTTCGCCTTGAACGAGTAGGTGGCGTGGCCTGTCGTGTCCAGCTTCACGACGATGCCCGACTTGACGGAATCACCCCACGACGTCGACCCCGGGAAGTTGTCGAGCTCCGCCGGTTGCACCGAATGCTGGCTGGCGTAGAGGGTGACGCCAACTGCCTTGCCCGCAAGCGCCGCCCCCTTGGAGTCGACGCCGGCGATGCTGGCGACGATGGTGTCGCCCGCGGTGTACGACGGTTTGTCGAACGAGACCGTGAGCGAGGCGGCGGGACTGTGGGTGCCGGCCGCCACTATCGTCGTCGACGCCGATGTGAAGTAAAAGCTGCCCTCGCTCGAGGGCGCCCCGGCCAGGACGACAAACGGCGCGTCGGTGCCGTCCGCGTTGAACGCCGCCGCCGGCATGGCAAACGACCCCGAGAATGTGCCGTCCGCCGCAGCCGTGACCAACACGAGCTTGCCGGTCTGGGGCGACCAGACGTCGACCTTCGCGCCGGAACCCAGCGTGTACACCTGGTCGTTGCTGACACGAACCGCGCCCGCGAACCGGACCGTGTCGCCCTTGCGGTACGCGAGGCGGTCGGTGGTGATGAAGACCTTCAGCTGCTGCGACAGGTCGCCGAGGATCCTGATGTCTCCGTTTGTCTCGGGCGCCGCCATCGGCACGATCACGTTCTCGCCGCCCGACTGAGCGACAGCGATGTCAAAGCCCGACGGGTACTTCGCTCCGTACTCCGCCGTCCCGGTGAATGTGCCGGACGCCTTGACGTGGACGCCGTTCAGCAGGTTGTAGAAGGTGATGGCGAACTGCGCGGTTGCCGCGCCCGTCGTGAGGTCCTCTCCGGCGACGACGACGCGCTGGTCGTCCTGCCGCAGGAGTATCGCGTAGCGCGAGAAGTTGATCCACACGGCGCCGTACTGCCCGCCCTGATCGGCGGCGACGACGACGTACAGGCCGTCAGGCTGGCTGACTGTGACGCCGACCTGGTCCTGGACCGTGCTCGTCCTCGCCCCGGAGGCCGTCATCGTCGTGCCGCCGTTGCTCACTGGGGTCATGGACGTGGTGTCGACCGCTCGGTCGGGGTATCCGCCGTTGGCGTATACGAAAGCACCGAGCAGCTCCTGCACGGTGGCGCGGTAGGTCTTCAGGGTGACGCTGCTGGATAGGCCACTGCCCGCCTGGATCGAGAGGTTGACGGGCTGTCCCGAGGCGGCGTTCACAAGTCGGACCTGCTCATAGTTCGACTGGAATGTCACCGTGCGCGGGCTGGGGACGGTGGTAAAGCTGAAGTTGTAGTCACTGCCGAGCGCCGAGCCGTCGCTGCTCTGAACTCCACCGCGCAGCGTCACCTGCACCGTGGCGTTCGTGTCGAATTTGGCGCTCGGCTTGTACACCACCTCTTGAGGCGTGCCGCCCTGCGCAAGCGTGCCGCCTACCATCCCGTTCGTGGCGCCGGTGGAGACGACCCCGAGAAAGCTGTTCACCGTCGCGGGGTCGACCGCGAGGTTGAAATCGAGCGTGATCTTGGTGTCGACCGCGTTGCCGGCGCTACCGGCAGCTGGGACGGTCTTGACGACGGCCAGGACCACCGACTGCTGAGGCGCGGCGACTGCCGTCGTGCCGGGGGGCGCCACGCTGGGCGCGGGACCGACGTGCCTGGCCGAGGTCGTCTGGACCGGGTGAGAGCGCGTCGCCAGGTAGATGCCGAAGCCGGCCACAATGCCGACGATCAGCACCGCGGCGCAAGCGATCATCACTGTCCGGCGGCCGAAGCGAGGGAGACGAAGGGCTGGTATCAACGGTGCGGTCCTTGACTTCTGCCACGAAGGGGGCGCGGCTTGCGGGTGGAACGCCCGGGGTGGCGCGCACGTTACGCGTCAACGCCGACAGTTCAAGGACAGGGAGAGCCGATCGGAAGACCACGCAACTGGTTGCCCTTGTGACGGCCGAGCAGTCTGGAGGCGCGCAAGTGGTTGCATTTGCGCCCGGTGCTGGTGCCGGCGCGGAGATTCAACTCCGAAGCCTCATGGTTCGGTCGCAAGCCGCTTGTCTTCGTCCGCAAGCCATTGGTCAAGCTCCGGATGCTTCTTGCCAATGTCCCGCAGTATCGCCAGCGACTCGTCCGAGTCGATCAGACCGAGCTTTCCGGCGAAATCGAGCATCGCGCCCGCACGGTTGATGAACTCCATCACGAGCTCGTACTGAGCGTGATAGCGCAGGGTCGGGGGTCGTGGATCGTTGATTGCGTCCAGGTCGACGCTGCGCATGCGATCGGCGATGTCATAGGCGGCTCGAACCAACTCCACCGCCTTTTTATGCAGGCGTTCGTCTCTTTGCTTGTTCGTCATTCACTTGTGCTCGGTCGTCCGCCGGACAAGGACCGCAGCCGGTCCTCGGCGCCGTGGCGGGTTGGAGCTATCGCACGCAGGATCCAGCGGTCTCCCTTTCTCTGCTCGACTCGCCACCGAGGACGCCACGGCGATTTGAAGGTGATCGCCCTGCGAATTCGCCATTCATTGCCGCATGCGTCGCGGACCGAAAACTTCGGAGTGGTGCGGTACCTCACAATCCTGCCGTCGTATGGCCCTCGTTAGCCCGGGCTCGGGGCCTTTTCTGCTGACGCCTAATCATCTGCGTGTTACGCCCACGACCTGGGATGCCAGACGCCTCCCCTCATACCTGCCCGAGCAGCGCGTGCGCGTTGGTGGCCACGATCCAGTCGCGGTAGCGCTCGGGCGGCCAACGACGTTGGACCACGAGATGGTCGTAGACGGTGTACGAGTTGACCGTCCACAGGACGTCTCCTGCCTCCTCGACCGACAGCCCTGGCCTCAGAGCGCCGAGGTCGCGAAGGCGCTTCGCGAGCCGCATCATCCCCGCCAGGCGTTGGGCCTCGAGCTGGCGCCAGACTGCGCCGAGGTCGGGATCTGCAGACGCCGCCTCCCTTAGCACGCGGTTGTAAGGGCCGGATCGGGCGTGGATCCCAGGCTGGGTCGCGGCGTGCAACTCGAGCACGCGCCGCGGGTCCGGCTCCTCCGCCATCTTCCGGACCGCGGGGCGCTGTTCGGGAGGGGTAGCGGCACGCTCGGCTCCACCGGCGATCGCCGCCTCCAAGACCCCCTTGAACAGCGCTGCCTTGCTGCCGAACGCCCGGTAGATTGTTTCCACGGCGACGCCTGCGACGGTCGCAACTTCATTGATCGTCGTGCCTGCGTAGCCGCGCTCTGGAAAGAGCCTTCGGGCGGCGGTCAGGACGTCCAAGCGGGTCTGTGCCGCCTGAGCCAGCCGCCGGGTCGAGTCGTACCTGCGGCGTGGCCTCGTCTTGACATGGGGACTATTGGGTGGAATACTCATGCTTCCAATACGGTCGGGGTGGCACGAATTCTAACCCGAGGTGATTTTGAATGTTTGCTGTGATCGTTCAGGAGAGCGGAGACGCCGAACTGGTGCGGGGCAGCGGCGGTCATGTGGCGGCCAACGTAATGCCCCAGGCGAGACGCGCTTTAGGGATCGTTTCGGCAACCTGGACGGCGGACGAGGCCGGGCGGACGCTGAATGTGCTCGTGTTCGAGGACGAGCAGGCGGCCCGCACTGCTGCCGACCGGATACGCAGCGCTCCGCGACCTCCGTTCATGCGCGTGGACAACATCGAGCTGCGGGAGGTTTTGGCCCACTTCTAGTGAGGCGTCAGCCCTCCGATCACGGTCGGGCTCACGGAGGCTGATCGCTCGAGCACCCATGGTCGCCTCGTTCGCGTCAAGGAAACTGCGGCCCACCGCTGTCTTCATCCCTGACCCACCACGAATCCCTTGAAGCTCGGTCGGCCCCTTGACTACGAGCAATAATTGCCGTCTCGTGATTGACCCAACGGCCTTTCGTGCTTTCGAACGTGCTGGCTGGAACGAGCGAGCCCGAGCCTACGAGCGCTTCTTTACGGATATTTCCGAACACAACGTTGTGCCATTGCTCGATGCGGCGCACGTCCACGCCGGACGGACAGTCCTCGACGCCGGTTGCGGACCCGGCAGCCTAGCTGCTGCCGCCGCTTCACGCGGCGCCTTCGTAGTCGGCACCGACTTGTCGGATGCAATGGTGATGCTCGCGGGAGAGCGCCACCCGAAAATTGAGTTTCGACAAGCCGACGCCGAGCAGCTTCCGTTCCCCGATATGAGTTTCGATGCGGTCGTGTCGAACCTGTTGGTCCCGCACCTGCCCAGCCCAGAAGCCGGAATCGCAGAGCTTGCACGCGTCCTGAAGCCAGGTGGTCGACTAGCTGTGAGCATGTGGGATCTGCCAGCTCGGTCTCGACTTGTCGGCATCATGTGGGAGGCAATCGCAGAAGTTGGAGCACCTACCCCGCCTGGTATCCCACGGGGCCCTGCCACATTCAGGTATTCGGACGAAGGTGAGCTCGGAGGGTTGCTTCGATCGGCGGGTCTGGACGACGTCACCGTGCGCCGGATCGAGTTCTTCCACGGGGTTGCGAGTCTCGACCGTCTGTGGGAAGCCTGGACCGAGGGTAGTGTCCGCACCGCCTCTGCGGTGCGTGAACAACGTCCAGGCGTCCAGCTTCAAATTCGTGCCGCTTTCGACCGCCTGGCGGGTGCCTACGCCGATGATCAGGGCCTCACCGTGCCGGTCAGCTTTCTAATCGCTTCTGGCCGCAAGCGCTGACCGCCAGCGAGGCCTTGGGACACCGGACGGCTAAGCAGCGGTGCAATAAACCGCTGCTCCCGAGATCGGATCCGGCTCCGCATAGCGGCAAGCGCCGCTCTGGTGTCGCAACTGATCGGTCTGATGAAGTCGCCGCTGTCGTGGGCCTGTTTCAAAACCAAAGCTCAGCTATGACCTGTTGATGGTTGGGGTCAGCGCGAGATTCCATCTGCGGAGCTTGGTTCGGACTGACCCCCGCATTGCAGACGCCCCTCGCCGAAGTAAAGCTTTCATGTCAATGTGCCGGTGGTCAACGAGCTCTTGTGGCCCGGGCTCACGCGGCGCCAACCGAATCTCGAGCCAATCGGCAAGGAGCATTCCGGCGAAGGTGCCACACGCACCACCTATCGCGATCGCCACAAAGGCCTCCACCGTGGCGAGGGAGAGGCCGGATCGAATCGTGACTGACGCCGTCAGAATCAAGTAGAGCGACGAGGCGAGC
>Ga0070708_100003612_pt1 | contig 12138 bp, 12 predicted proteins | sample KBSK5503metaG_FD_65469 | JGI IMG/M metagenome (GOLD analysis project Ga0070708, IMG submission 65469) | Corn, switchgrass and miscanthus rhizosphere microbial communities from Kellogg Biological Station, Michigan, USA - KBS K5-50-3 metaG | ecosystem: Host-associated > Plants > Roots >...
CTACACCTCTATCCTGATGGAGGGAGCCCGGCAGGTGCCGGGCGCCGCCTGTCTGAGGTTCGCCGACTGTCGGTTTGCGGGGCAGGGGTATGAGGTGACGGTCCCGGTAGTCGAGGACGATCCTCGGAAGATCGCGGACGCGTTCCGGGCCGCGCACCAGAAGCGCTACGGACACACGGGAAGCGGCCAACCGATCGAGATCGTAAACTTGCGGGTGGTCGCGCTGCGCGAGGGGCCGCTGCCGCGGTTCGCGGCGGCCAATCATGGGGCCCGCGCGCCGGTGGGTCGCCGTGCCATCACCCTGAATGGCGAGCGGCTCACGGCTGGCCTGTGGCCCCTCGACGACCTCGCCCCCGGGGTGACGCTGGACGGCCCCGCCGTCGCCGCCGGCCGCGATGCCACGGCACTGATTGAGCCCGGGTGGCGGGGCACCGCCCACCGCTCGGGAGCCCTGGTGCTGGAGCGGCGATGACGTTGGACGCGGTTGGCCTCGAGGTCATGGGTCATGCCTTCGCCTCGATCGCGGAGGAGATGGGACTCGTGCTGATCCACTCGAGCGTCTCGCCCAACATCCGGGAGCGGCGCGATTGCTCCGCCGCCCTGTTCGACGCCGAGGGCACGATGGTCGCCCAGGCGGCCCACATCCCGGTGCACCTCGGCGCCATGCCGGAGTCCGTGGCCGCCGTGCGAGCCCTCGACCCGCGTCCCGGCGACGTCTTCATCCTCAATGATCCGTACACGGGGGGCTCGCATCTCCCCGACATCACCCTCATCGGCGCGATCGAGGTCGAGGGCGCCGTAGGTGGTTACGGCGTCGTCCGGGCGCACCATTCCGACGTGGGAGGGGTTCAGGCGGGCAGCATGCCGTCGGGCGCGCGGGAGATCTTTGCCGAGGGGGTCATCCTGCCCGCGGTCCGGCTGACGCCCGAAGTCGAGCGGCTCCTGCTCGCCAACGTTCGCACGCCGGACGCCCGCCGGGCCGACCTCGCGGCGCAGCGGGCGGCGGTCGAGCGCGGCGCGGATGGGGTGCGGGCGCTCGTGAAGCGCTACGGGTGGGCGGCCGTCCGGGACGCAGCCCGGAACCTCATCGTCTACGCAGAGCGCCGCGCGCGCGAGGGGCTGCGGCGCATGACGGCCACGGGACTCGCCGCCGTGGATTCGCTCGAGGGCGACGGGGTGGACGACACCGATCTGGCGATCGCGGTGCGGGTGGACATACAGGACGGGGTGTTTCACGCGGACTTCACCGGCACCGCCCCCGCTGCGCGGGGGAACGTGAACTGCCCGCTGGCGGTCGCGCGCTCCGCCGTGCTGTTCGTGGTGCGGACCCTGCTGCCGGCCGACGTGCCCACGAACGGCGGCGTGGAGCGTGCGGTGCGTGTGACGGCGCCGGAGGGGTGCCTCGTGAACGCGCGACATCCCAGCGCCGTTGCCGCCGGGAACGTCGAGACGTCGCAGCGCATCGCCGACACGGTGTTTCTCGCGCTCGCGCGCGGGGGCATCGCCGTACCGGCGCAGGGGCAGGGCACCATGAACAACGTCACCTTCGGCGGAATGGACCTCTCGGGCCGGGAGGGGCGGGCGTGGACCTACTACGAGACCATCGGGGGTGGCCAGGGCGCGTCCCCGACGGGGCCCGGGCCCTCGGGCGTCCATGTGGGCATGTCCAATACACGCAATACGCCGATCGAGGTGCTCGAGCTCGAGTATCCGCTGCGCGTGCGGCGTTACGCGCTGCGGTGGGGGAGCGGGGGCGCCGGAAAGTGGGCCGGCGGGGACGGCGTGATTCGCGAGTTCGAGGCGCTCGTGCCGATGGAGGCGAGCGTCCTTGCCGAGCGCCGGCGCCACGCGCCACAGGGCGCCACCGGGGGAGGGCACGGCGCGTCTGGGCACACTATCTTGAACGGGACGCCGCTCCCCTCGAAGGTGGGCACGCTGCTCGAGCCGGGCGACGTGCTCCGCATCGAGACTCCGGGCGGCGGCGGCTGGGGGACTCCGGGTTAAGGAGACGAGCGATGAACTGGGTGCTGGTGAGCGTGATCGGCCTCGTGGCGGGCGTGGTGTCCGGAGTGTTCGGCATCGGAGGCGCCGTCGTCATCCTCCCCGGGCTGGTGCTGCTCCTGGGGCTGCCCCAGCACACCGCCAATGGGACGTCGCTCGCGGCCCTGCTCCTGCCGGTCGGCCTGCTCGGCACTCTCGAGTACTACAAGCGGGGCCAGGTCAACGTCACCTACGCCGCGGTGCTGGCGGTGGGCCTGTTCCTTGGCGCCCTGGCGGGCGCGAAGCTGGCCGGGATGCTCACCGACGCCGCGCTGCGCAAGGCCTTCGCGGTGTTTCTGATACTCGTGGCGGTGCGGCTGCTGCTGCGCTAACCGTTCCCCTCGTACACCTTTCCCTCGACGAACAGCCGGAACAGCTCCTGGTCGAGCTGGCCGGCTCGCACCTCTTCGGCCATGATGTCGAGCGCGCGCGCCGGGGCCACGGCGGATTTGTAGGGTCGGTCTGCGGCGGTCAGCGCGTCGTAGATGTCGCTGATCGTCATCATGCGCGTCTGGACCGGGATCGCGTCGCCCGTCACGCGGCGCGGGTACCCGCGGCCGTCGAGCTTCTCGTGATGGCCGTAGGCGATCTCGGGGATGTCCTGCAGCTCGCGCGTCCAGGGGATCTGTTTCAGGAAGCGGTACGTGTGCGTGACGTGGCTCTCGATCTCGAGCCGCTCCGCCCCGTCGAGACTGCCCTTCGGAATCGTGAGATAACGCACTTCCTCGTCGGTGAGATACGGGCGTTTCTCTCCCGCGGCGTCCTCGTAGGTCTGGCGGGCGAGCGTCGTAAGGTCGTCGAATCGCGTCGTGGGGAGAACGGTCGGCTCGTTGGCCCGGTGCACCGCATCGAGGAACTTGTCGAGCTCGGCGAGCTGACGGGCGTGCTCCGATTCGATGCTCCTCAGGAAGTCCTCATATCCCTCATGCCCGTGCGCCTCCAGGAACTCCGCCCGCCTCCGCCAGAATTCCCGTTCCGCGGTCCGGCGGACGTAATCGTAGCGCTGCCTGATGAGGTTGAGTTGCAGCGGGTAGAGCTTCTTCGCCTTGACGAGCACCTGCTCCCGCACGCCCACCTTGCCGAAGTCGTGGAGCAGGCCGGCGTACCGGATCTCGCGGACCTGCTCGCGCGTGAACCGCACGCCGCGGTACGGCCCCTCGTCCGTCCGGTCTACGATCGCGGCCAGGCCCACGGTCATGTTCGCCACTCGGCCGCTGTGCCCGAACGTCGTGGGATCGCGCTGTTCGATGGCGTGGACCGCCGCCTTCACGAACCCTTCGAACAGACGCTCGATCTCCTCGTACAACTGGCTGTTCTCGATCGCGACCGCGGCCTGGCCGGCGAGGGCCGTGACGAGCTCGACGGTGCGCTTCGAGAACGGCACGACCTCTTCCTGGACGTCCTGCGTGGTCGCGAGCACGGCGTCGAAGCTGCGCTTGCGGTTGATCAGCTGCAGCACGCCGATCACCCGCTCCCTGTGATCCTTCATGGGGATCACGAGCATCGACTTCGTGCGGTAGCCGTAGCGCTCGTCGAAGGAGCGGTTGATGCTGTACTCGACGTCGGGAGGGAGAAAATACGCGTCGTCGATGACGAGCGGCTCGCCGGTGACCGCCGTGTAGCCCGCGAGACTCGTCCGGTCCATCGGCATGGTGAACTCGACGAACGGCGCCTCCGGCTTGGAGAAGGTCTGCGCGAGCCGGAACCGCAGGCGTTTCGGGCCCTGCGGGCTGGTCTCGATCAAATACAGGCTGCCGGCGTCGGACGACGTGATGCGCCGGGCCTGCGTCAGGATCAGGTCGAGCAACCGCTTCAGGTCGCGCTCCGTGCCGAGCGCGACGCCGATCCGGGTCAGCTCGCCGATCTCGCGGCTGCGGCTCGCCGCCTCGGCCCGCGCCCGGTTGGTCTCCGTCCGGGCCGCCGCTTCGCGGTAGCCCGCGCGCACCGCCACCAGCAGCTGTCGCGGGCCGACCGGGTGCGGCACGAATCCGGAAAGCAGCTCGGCCGGCAGGTCCGAGGGCACGTCCGGCTCGCCACCGCGCCCGAGCGCCACGATGGCGCCACCCGCGTCCACGAACGCCCGCAACACGTCGACCGGGAAAATGGATCGGCTTTCGGAGTCGAGCAGGAACACGTTCGGCCGCTCGTCCACGCCCAGGTCGCGCGGCAAGCGCACTTCGCGCACATCGATCTGCGCGCCGTCGAACGCGGGCGCGACGCTGGCCGGCTGCCACGCCCGGGTGTGAAGCAGAACGTACCGCACGGTTCCGGCTAGGCGGCCCTGGCGCGCTCGAGCCCCGCGTTCATCGAGCGCATCGCGAGGTTGCTGATCGTGTCGAGGCAGGCGCGCCCAAACGCATGGGCCACCTCTGGGTCAAAGGGTGAGGGTCATGCCTTCCCGGGCCGCCAGCACGTCCACCGCCTGGGCGCGCTGCTTGATTTGGCGGCGCGCGCCGTCGAGCAGAGCGTCCATCTCTCGGTCGTCGTGCTCCGGCTCGTGGTGAAACAACACCAGCCGCTTCACCGCCGCATCCGCAGCCAGCGCGACGGCCTCTTCGGAGGTCGAGTGGCCCCATCCGCGGTGCTGTTCGAGCTCTTCCGGCGTGTACATCGCGTCGTGGATCAGGAGGTCCGCATCCGCGAGGAACGCCACGAGGTCGCGCCGCCAGGTGGCGGGAATGTCGTAATGGCCGCCCGACCCGAGCTCGTTGTCGGTCACGTACGCGAGGCTTGGCCCTCCGGCCGAGGGCGTGAGCCGGTAGCCGAGCGTGGTGCCGGGGTGGCGCAGCTTCATCGCCCCCACCCGGAACGCGCCCACAGTGAACTCTCCCGGCTCGATGTGCTGCACCGTCAGCCGGGCCGAGAGCGCGTCGAGCGGCACCGGAAACACCGCGGGGTCCATCTGCTGGCGCAGGATCGCCTCGAGCGACGTCGTCCCTTGCCGGGCGCCCCAGATCCGCACGGTGTTGCCCGGCCCGAAGAACGGCTTGAAGTGCGGTAGCCCTTGGATGTGATCCCAGTGCGCGTGCGACAAGAGGATCTCCGCCTGCACCGCGCCGTTCTGTCGCTCGACCAACTCCATGCCGAGCGCCCGAATGCCGGTGCCGGCGTCGAGGACGACCAGTTCTCCCTCGGCGCCCGCCACCGCGACGCATGGCGTGTTTCCGCCATAGCGCGCCGTGTGGGGGCCGGGGGTCGGAATCGAGCCCCGGGTCCCCCAGAACGTCACCGTGCAGGCCATCCGTCTCCGCACGCGATACTCGGGGCTAAGTTATGGAAAATTCAGCACGTAGAGCAAGCCGCCGCCTCACCGGTCGGTCGTGACGCAACTCACGACCGTCCGGCGGACGCCTCCAGCGCGGCTCGGTCCCGGATCAGGATCTCCCGGCGGCTGATCTCGATGTAGCCCTTCTCGACCAGCTCGCGCATCGTGCGGCTCACCGTCTCGCGGCTCGAGCCGATCATCTGCGCGATGGTGTGGTGTGTGAGGCGGCGGGTGATGCGGTCCGAGCCGGCCTCGTCGGCGAGGTCGAGCAGGAGCTGCGCCACACGGCCGTTGACGTCGAGGAGCACGAGGCTGCCGACCTTCTCGTCCACGCGTCGCAGCCGGCGCGACAGCTCCCGGAGCAGCGCCAGGGCAATGCCGGGGGACTGCTGCAGGATGACCTGGAAGTCCTCGCGCCGGATGACGAGCAGGTTCGAATCCTCCATCGCGATCACGTGTGCCGAGCGGGGCTCCTCGTCGATGAGGGACATCTCGCCGAAAAAGTCCCCTTCTCCGAGCACCGAAAGGATGACCTCGCGGCCATCCTCTCCGATGAGCACGACCTTGACTTGCCCCTGGGCGACGACATAGAGGGCGTCGCCGGGGTCGTCTTCGAAGAGAATGACGGAGTTGCGGGGATAGCTGCGCTCGCGGGTGATCTCCGCCACGCGCTCAAGCTCTGTGGGGGACAACTGGCTGAAGAGCGGCACCTGCTGGAGAATGGCCGTAACAGACACGCTCGCGTTCCCTAGAGCTCAGGAGGAGGTGCGCAAGCTTACGTACTAGCGTGCTCGGTGTCAATTCGTTTGAGGCCGAGTGGCTTGCTGCCAAGTTGCGGTCCCAGCTATATTTCTACGTTTCGGGCGGTCTTGACCTCGGCAGGGGAAGTGAGCAGTGAAACCTGGAATCCATCCTAAGTATCAGCGGGCCACCGTGCAGTGCGCCTGCGGCAATAGCTTCGTGACCCGGTCCACGGTCCCCGTGATTCACGTGGAGATCTGCGCCAAGTGCCACCCGTATTTCACCGGCAAGCAGAAGCTGGTGGATACGGCGGGGCGCGTCGAGCGGTTCCGCCGGAAGTACGGGACGGAGAAGACCGCTCGCTGAGTCATGGAGGCCCGACTCCGCCAAGCGCTCGCACGGGCGGAGGAGGTCGCCCGCGAGTTGGCCGACCCCGAGACCACCCGGAACCCCGCCAAGCTGAGAGAGCTCGGCCGCGAGCATGCGCGCCTCGAGCAAATCCGTCAGACCAGCGCCCGCCTCGCCCGCCTCCAGAAGGAGCTGGCGGAGGCGCGCGAAGTCCTGCAGGACAAGGACCCAGAGCTGGCGCAGCTCGCCCGCGCCGACGTGGAGCGGCTGCGCCCGGAGGTGGAGCGCTGCGAGCGCCAGCTCGCCTTGCTGCTCGTGCCCGCGGATCCGATGGACGACCGCGACGCGATCGTCGAAATCCGTGCCGGGACGGGCGGGGATGAGGCGGCGCTGTTCGCCGCCGTGCTGTTCCGCATGTACACGCGCTACTGCGAGCGGAAAGGGTGGAAGGTCGAGGTCGTGTCCCTCTCCGAGGGAAATTTGGGGGGACTGAAGGAGGCGATCTTCGCAGCCCGGGGCCCCGGTGCCTACGGCACGCTGCGCTACGAGTCAGGCGTGCATCGCGTGCAGCGCGTGCCGGTGACGGAGGCGCAGGGCAGGATCCACACCTCCGCCGCCACGGTGGCGGTGCTCCCCGAGGCGCAAGAGATCGACGTCAAGATCGAGGAGAAGGACCTGCGGATCGATGTGTTCCGCTCCTCCGGCCCGGGTGGCCAGAGCGTCAACACCACGGACAGCGCGGTGCGGGTGACCCACCTCCCGACCAATCTCGTGGTTCAGTGCCAGGACCAGAAGTCCCAGCTCCAGAACAAGATAAAGGCGCTCGAGATCCTGCGGGCCCGGCTCCTCGACCGCATCCTCGCCGAGCAGGAGGCGGCGCGGGCGCGGGAGCGGCGGGCCCAGGTTGGCACCGGCGACCGCTCGGCCAAGATCCGGACCTATAACTTTCCCCAGAATCGGGTCACAGATCACCGCATCCACCACACGGTTCACAACCTTTCTGATGTGGTCGACGGGGACCTGGACGAGCTGATCAACGCGTTGAGGCTGGCGGGGGAGAAGGAACGCCTCAGTGCGTGAGCGGGCGGCGGGACGCGGTTCGATCGCGGACGTGCTGGCGGAAGCCGCCGAGCGCCTGCAGCGCTCAGGTGTGGCCGACGCGCGTCGCGAGGCCACGGCACTCTGGGCAGCCATGGCCGGCCCCGGTGTGAGCCCTGGCGACGTCTGGCTGGTGCGCGGCCGTGAGCCCGACGCGGCGCTCGCGGAGCGGTTCCGCGTGGCGGCGGACTGGCGTGCGAGCGGCGTCCCGTTTGCGTACGCGGTCGGCCGCGCGAGCTTTCGCCTGCTCGAGTTGCGCCTGGACAGGCGCGCCTTGATCCCCCGTCCCGAGACGGAGGGCTTGATCCAGCTGGCGCTAGACTGGACGTCCCGCGTGCCACGTGGGACGTGGGACGTGGGACGGGGTGGCGGGCAGGGTGGGGTAGCGGCGGACGTGGGCACGGGGTGCGGCTGCATCGCGCTCTCGCTCGCCGTGGAGGGGCATTTCGAGCGCGTGATCGCGACGGAACGCTCGCCCGGGGCGGCGGCGCTTGCCCGTGAGAACGTGGCGCTGGTGCGCCCGCCGGTTCCCGTAGAGGTGCGGGAGGGTGATCTCCTCGAGCCACTCGCCGGCGAGCGCTACCGGGCGATCGTCGCCAACCCGCCCTACGTGACCGACGGCGAGTACGCCGCGCTCGATCCGGCGGTGCGGTTGTTCGAGCCCCGCGAGGCTCTCGCTTCGGGCGCCGACGGCCTCGACGCGACGCGAGCGCTGCTCGCCGGAGCGGCCCGGCTGCTCGAACCCGGGGGACTCCTGGCCATCGAGATCGACGCGCGGCGTGCGGAGCGGATTCGCCGGCTGGCGCGCGAGCTGGGCTGGTCCCGGGCGGGCATTTACGAGGACATCTTCGGCCGGCCGCGGTACTTGCTGGCTTTTGCCGAGGAGGAAGCGTGATCGACCAGAAGGCTCAGGAACTGGGACGGTTGCTGGGCCAGAGTGAGGAGTACAAGACGCTGCTCCGGGCCAGCGAACGGCTGCGGGAAGATGCGACGTGCCGCCAGCTCCTCGCCGACGTGGAGCGCATGGCGCAGGACATCGAGCGCGCTGCCCACGAAGGCCGGGAGCCGGCGAAAGACCAGGTCGAGCGCTACGACCGCGCGCTCCAGGTTGTTCAATCCCATCAGGTGTATCAGCAAGTCGTGGCCGCGCAGACGAACTTCGAGAAGCTGATGGCGAAGGTGAACGCGCGCATCTACGAGGGGTTGAAGCAGGGGGCGGCGAGCCCGATCATCACGCTCGGATGACGGCGTCGGGTGGCGCGGCAGGTCTGTTCATCGTCGTCGAAGGTCCTGAGGGAGCGGGGAAGTCCACCCTGGCGCGCTGGCTCGCCGCGCGGCTCGTCGCGGACGGCCGTGAAGTCGTAGCGGTGCGGGAACCGGGCGGCACGCCCGTCGCGGAGGCGGCGCGCAAGGTCGCCCTCAAGTTCCCGCACGAGATGGCGCCGGTGGCCGAGCTGTTCCTGATCCTCGCCGCGCGGGGGGATCTTGTGCATCGGGTGATCCGGCCCGCGCTCGAGGCGGGGCACGTCGTAGTCGCCGACCGCTTCGACCTCTCGACCGTGGCCTACCAGGTCGCGGGCGGGGGGTTGCCGGGTGAAGACGTGGCCCGGGCCAACCGGCTCGCTACCGGCGGCCTCGTGGCCGACGTCACTCTGGTGCTGGACGTGCCGGTCGAAGTGGGGCGCGAGCGGCAGCGCCTCGCGGGCAAGGCGCAGGACCGATTCGAGCGCCGGGACGATGTGTTTCACGGGCGGGTGGTGGAGGCGTACCGCAACGCCGCCGGGCCCGGCATCGTTCACGTCGACGCCACGCAGTCCAGGAAGGCCGTGCAGCAAGCCGCGTGGCGCGAAGTCACGGTGGCGACCGCACTCTCAACACGAGGCGTTTCATGAAGCTCCCCAAGATCCTGACCGTCGCCGTTGTGACCGGCCTCGCCCTCGTTACGGGCGGCTGGTTGTTGCAACGTGAGGCCGCCCCTGCCGGATCGGTCTACCAGCAGGCGCGCTTGTTCGAAGACGTGCTGGCCCATGTGGCCGACTACTACGTGGACTCGCTCGACGAGCGGCAGCTCTATCAGATGGCGATCGATGGCATGCTCGACCAGCTCCACGACCCGTACTCCGTGTTCCTGAAGCGCGATGACTTCCGCGCCCTCTCCGAGGCGACGACCGGGAACTACGGCGGGCTGGGCATCCAGATCGACGTGCGCGACGGCTGGATCACGGTCGTGGCGCCCCTCCCCGAGACGCCCGCCGAGCGCGCCGGTATCCAGTCCGGCGATCGGATCGTCGTACTCGACGGCCGCTCGACCGAGGGCTGGAAGAACGACCAGGCGGTGAAGGAGCTGCGCGGTCAGCCGGGCACGCCGGTGGAGCTCAGGGTGCGGCGCGTCGGTGTGGAGCAGCCCCTCACGTTCAAGATGACGCGCGCGACGATCCACATCCGGTCCGTGCCGGTCGCGATGATGCTGGACGACAAAGTCGGTTACGTGCAGCTGAACCCGGTGAGCGAGACCTCGACGCAGGATCTCAGCGATGCGATCGGGGGCCTCCTCAAGAAGGGGATGAAATCGCTGCTCCTCGACCTGCGCGGCAACCCCGGCGGGTTGCTGGACCAGGGCGTGGCCGTGAGCGAGCTGTTCCTCGATCCGGGAGAGGACGTCGTGGCCACGCGCGGCCGGGCGCCCAACACGACCCGTACGTTCAAGGATGCCAAGCCCCAGCTGTGGCCCAACCTGCCGGTCGTCGTGCTCGTGAACGGCGGCACCGCGAGCGCCGCCGAGATCATCACCGGGGCGCTCCAGGACCACGACCGCGCACTGGTTGTCGGGACCCCGACGTTCGGCAAGGGGCTGGTGCAGTCGCTGTGGCAGCTCACGCCGGAGGCGGCGCTGAAGCTGACGACGGCCCGCTGGTACACGCCGAGCGGGCGCACCATCCAGCGCAAGAGCAAGAGCGAGGCGGACCAGGAGGCGCAGGTCGTCGCCGCGGAGGAAGGCCGCGACACGACGCAGCCCGATTCCACGTTGATCTTCCACACCGATCACGGGCGCGTCGTGGTCGGTGGCGGGGGGATCAGGCCTGACCTGTTCATCAGTCCCGACACCTTCACGACGGCAGAGCGCAACTTCATGAAATCGCTGGGGAGTAACATCCCGACGTACTGGGACGTGCGGTCGACGTATGCGCTGGAGGCGAAGGCTTCGGGCCGCATGACCGATCCGAACTTCTCAGTCACGCAGGAGATGGTTGATGACGTGCTCCGCCGGCTGCGCGCGCGCAAGGTGGCGATTCCGGACAGTCTCTGGGCGGGCGCGCGCCCCCTGATCGCCCAAGACCTCGGCTACGAGATCGCGCGCTACGTCTTCGGACGGCCCGTGGAGGTCCGCCGGCGGATGACGATGGACCGCCAGGTCCAGACTGCGGTAGCGCTCGCGCGCCGCGCCCATTCGCCGGAAGACCTGCTCGCGCTCGCGGCGGCGCAGGCCTCCGCGAGCCCCCGGAACTAGGTGGGCGGCGAGCGGCTCAACGACAGGCCCACGGTCGGCATCATCGGCCCCGGCCGCGCCGGCGTGGGCCTCGCGCTGGCGCTTGCCCTCGCGGGCCACGAGGTGCTGTTGTACGGCCGCCGGAAGAAGGCGGTCCCCGAGCCGCTCACGCTCACCGTAGGGCCTGCCGACTCCCCGCCGCCCGCCTGGATCGCCCAGGCGGGCGTCCTCATTCTCGCCGTGCGGGACGACGCCATCCGGTTCCTCGCCGAGTCGCTCGCGCGTGCTGGGGCGGTGCGGCCGGACCAGGTGGTGCTGCATCTCTCCGGCGTGCAGGGCCAGGAAGCCTTGGCCCCGCTGCTCTCCTCCCGCGCCGCGCTGGGCTCGCTCCACCCGCTGCAAACCATCGCCGCAGCCGAGCGCGCGCCCGAGCGCCTGAAGGGCGCCTGGGCCGCCGTGGAAGGGATGCCGCGAGCGGTGCAGGCGGCGGAGGGCCTCGCACGGGCGCTCGGTCTGCGGCCGTTCCGGATCCCATCGGAGGCGAAGCCGATCTACCACGCGGGAGCGGTGTTCGCATCGAACTATTTCGTGGTAGTCGAGGCCGTAGCCCAGCGCCTGCTCTGTCTCGCGGGGCTCGCCGATAGCGAGGCGTGGCAGGCCCTGCGACCGCTGGTGGCGGGCACGTTCGACAACCTCACGGAGCACGGGCCGCTGGCCGCGCTGACAGGGCCCGTGGCGCGCGGCGACACGGCGACGCTCCGCCGGCACATCGAATGCCTGAGTCGAGACGACTCGCTACTTTATCGCGCGCTGGGGCGCGCGGCTCTCGAGCTGGCCCGCGAGCGAGGGATGGACGACGCGACGGCGCTCGCGGTCGCCGACGCCCTCGCTACTGATCCACCACCCGTACCCCGGCAGGGGGCGCGAACGTGAACTCGCGGCCGGGCGCCCCGCCGTTGACCTTCGGATGCGAGAGGATCACGGTGCGGTGCTGCCCGGCGGCTTCGCTGATCTCCAGGCGCCGGACCAATCCGTCGTTCCGTCCCACCCAGAGCACCGCCTCAGTGTAGGGCTGCCCAGCCTCCGTCGGCACGAGCGCGACCACGTCCGCCATCCCGTCCGGCAGGGAGTCGGCACGGAGGTAACGGGCGCGATAGCG
>Ga0070708_100003613_pt1 | contig 12134 bp, 8 predicted proteins | sample KBSK5503metaG_FD_65469 | JGI IMG/M metagenome (GOLD analysis project Ga0070708, IMG submission 65469) | Corn, switchgrass and miscanthus rhizosphere microbial communities from Kellogg Biological Station, Michigan, USA - KBS K5-50-3 metaG | ecosystem: Host-associated > Plants > Roots >...
GCGTCCAGTCATCTTTCGCCAGCTTCACCTCCGGTTTCGGCGCGGCTGCGTTTCGCGGCAAAATCCGCATACTTCTCGTGTCCTCTGCAATCGTGATGATCGGAAGATTCGGAATCTTTTTCAGCTCCCCGGCAACCTGCGAAGTATCGCCCGTAAACGCCATTTTCCTGTCGTCATAATCCGGCGTAAATGTTCCCTGCGGTTTGCCGGGATCCTCCGCGCCCGCGTACGCAAACTGCGTGTTCCACCACAGGAATTTTCTGTAATTCAGTTTTGCGTACAGCGTGATCTTTTCCCCCGCATTATCCGGAATGTGCAGCCGGAAGTGCGCCGTGTCGGCCGCCCCGGGTGGAATCAAATGCGCGTACATGGTCGCCCTGTTCGCCCACGCGTTTCGTTTGTTGATGGGATTTCCGTGCGCATCGATTAGCAGCGACTTGTAAAAATGCGCGCCCTTCTCGACGGGCCCCTTACCATCGTCCTCCACTTTGCCGCTCCAGAAGATAGTCTGTCCTTTTTCGTCCACAGCCTGCAGCTCCAGCCACACATCAAAAGCATCGACCGTCCCGCCAGGGAAAAAATGCCCCACTTTTCTTGTCCGCACCACCACATCCACTCGCACATCATCCCCGCGCCGCACCGCAGCATCCACCGCTCCCAGCGGCGCAGTGATCGGTCGCACTTCGCCTGCTGCTCCCGTGGGCGTCAATACTTCAGCTTCCTCTCCCACTGCAAATGTCGTCGAGAGTTCGGGCTTCGCCCCGCCCCCAGCCGCGGCTTCCGCGTTCACTTTCCCCGCTGGCGACACCGCGAAAATATCCACTGTCAGCTGTTTGTCCTGCAGGAAGCGTATGCTCGTCTCCAACTGCTGCGCATCCTCGTTTGCGGTTGGCACCGCTGTATTGGCGCCGGGGAAGCGGTGCGAGTGCACAAAGCCGTTCACATTCCCCGCATCCTTCGATGCCACCTGTGGCATGTGACAATCCGCGCAAATCATCGGATTCGCCGGATAGTAGAACGACCTCGCGCCTTGCCCCGACACGCCGCTGGCCTGCCAGTTGTCGTATTCATTGAAGCCGCGCACCCAGCGGTAGCGGTTCACCGGCACATCCAGATGCACTTTGTGGCACGTCGCACAAAATTCCGCCACTTGCGTTCGCATGAACGGCTTTAGGAATGTCCGCCGGTGCGGTTCCGGGTTAAGGTTCACGACAAAGTCGTGCAGCCTCCGCACCAGAGGATTTTCGCTCGCTGCAAGCTCGTGCAGTTTCGGATACTCCAGCGTAAAGTCGCCCTGCCCCATGGTGCTCTTCACTTGCACGATGCTGTGGCACATCAGGCAGCTCAACCCCGCCTTTGCCGCCGGCGTATTTTCAATCTGCCGAATCGGCGTATCAAACATCCCGCTGAACAGCAGCGACGGGTCGTGGCATCCCGCGCACCATTTGGAAGACCGCACCCCCGCCACGTCTTGCATGTACTCGATGCTCTTGCGGTACCACTGGTTGTTGAACGAAGAAAAATGATGCGCCGAACTGTTCCACTGCTTGTAAATATCCTCATGGCACCGTTCGCAAGCCTGCGACTGCATGAAATATTTCGCGGGGATGTTGACGCCGCCCTTGGTCTGCGCCGAGCTCGGGAAGAATTTCCCCTTCGGACCGTCTCCTTCGTCATCCATAGTGGCCGGGGAAATTGGCGGATTCGAAATGCGGAAAGCGCTGTTCCACGCCACCGTGCGATACCACCACGCCCCCGCCGAGATTCCCGCTACAACGGCGATCAGCGCCGCGGACCGCAGAACATACTGCGCGCCTCCCGCGCCCAGCCACCCGCGCGAGGCCAGCCACGAGCCAGCAAGAAACGTCACACCCAGCACGCACGCAAAAATATGCGCATAGAGTAATTTCTTCATTGGCAAAGGCGTGCCCGTAAAAATAAGCACCACGCCTATTACTGCCCCCGCCGCCAGCAACAGCCAGCCAATGCGCGCGCCTAGCGTGCTTGCCCGCAGCAATTTCCAAAGAAAGGGCAAAAGCAGCGCCGTCAGAAAGATTCCAGCGCCCACATGAAATAGAACCACAACAATGTAAGGTATATTTGCCGAAGGGAAGCTGTACAAATACACGGCGCTCGCAGCCAAAGCTATCACACTGCGCGAACGCCACTGGCTCATTGGGCCTCTCGCCACTGGGAAGAATTCATTCTCGCAAACTCACCGCCGCAAATAAAGGCGGCCGGCGCTGTGCGGGCGTCCGGCCGCGGGTGCTTTGGGGTGCCTCCACGTCGCCATAAACTCGGAAAGGTGGGAAGCAAACTGCTTGTTGTGCGTGTTATAGCGAGGGCCCAATGAACTGGCAATAGTGCAAAACGACTAGAACGCAAATTATTTTGTAATCCCTTTAGTTTCAATGATTTCGTAAGCTCTTCCCGCGGTCAAATCCTTGTACTCCTCGGTCCTCCCGCTAGGCCATTCGATGGTCACCCGCTCAATCTTCTCGCTCTTTCCAACGCCAAAGGTCACCGGCAGTTCGGATTGCGACAAATAACTCGACCCTCCGCGCACCACTCTTGATTGGCTTTGCCCGCCGAGGAAGATCCGTACAGCAGCCCCAATCGCATCGCGGTTCGATTTTGTTCCCACAAGCTGAAATCGAATGCTGCGGTTTCCTGCGTTCAAATCATTTCTATACAAGTACGCCGGCCCATTATTCGTCGTCATCAGCAAATCCAGGTCCCCGTCGCGGTCGAAGTCTCCATAGGCGAGGCCGCGTCCTACGATCGGAGTTTCAAAGCCGCCGCCAAGTTGCCGCGCCACGTCCCGGAATTTTCCGCCGCCTTCATTCAGGAAAAGTTGCGGCGCTTGCGCATAACCGACGTTGCCGTGAATATTTCGCACAGTTTCGTCGATGTGCCCATTTGCCACGGCCAGGTCCAGCCAGCCGTCCAGGTCAACGTCGAAAAAAGCGCAGCCAAACCCCAGCGTGTTCCGTGAAGGCGCGCCTAGCCCTGCAGCCATCGCAATATCATCGTATGTCCCCGAGCCCCCGGACCCTCTGCCAGCGGACCCGGTGCTAGCGGAATGGTACAGTCCGATCATTTCATTATCGAAGTTCGTGATTGCCACGCCGGGCTTGCCCGTATTTTCAAAATCCCCGGTGTCGATTCCCATCCCTGCTCTGGCTTTTCCGTCCGTGCTGAAGGCCAGCCCCGCCTCGACACCCACATCCTTGAATTTTCCGTTCCTCAGATTTTTGTACAGCTTGTTGGGTTGCGTGTCGTTGGCCACCAGCAAGTCTGGCCAGCCGTCCTGATCGTAGTCGAACATGGCCACGCCCAGCGATTTCGAGCTGCTGTCGAAAATTCCGCTCGAAGCCGTCACGTCCTCGAATGTTCCATTCCCGCGATTGCGAAAAAGCCAGCAGGTGTCTCCGCGATACGCTTCCGGTGTGCAATAGGATTTGTGCGTTCCGTCCAGGCTGCAAAATACATCATGCTCGGGTGACCAGCGGACGTAGTTGCACACGAAAAGATCCAGCAGGCCATCACGGTCGTAGTCGAACCATAGCGCGGATGTGCTGAGCCCTTGTCGCCCTTGCAAGCCGCTCGCGTTCGTAACGTCCACAAATGTGCCCTTGCCCGTATTGCGAAAGAGCCGGCTTTGTCCCACGCAACTGATGAATAGGTCCGGAAAACCATCGTTGTTGTAGTCGCCTGCTGCTACTCCCATTCCGTAGAGCTCGACATCCAGCCCAGCGGCGCGCGTCACATCGCTGAATGTCCCGTTGCGATTGTTCCGGTAGAGCTTCAGCATTGATCGCTGCCGCCGATGGCCCGGCCAGTCCATTCCGTTGATTAGCAGGATGTCCTGCCAGCCGTCGCGGTCATAATCGAGGAACGCGCAGCCCGATCCAAGTGTCTCCGGCAAGAGCTTTCCGCCGTAAGCGCCGCTGTTGTGCTGAAACTGAATCCCTGCGGCAGCGGTCACATTCGTCAGATGAAAGCCGGGATCAACGGGTGACTGCGCGAACAAGCGCGCCGGCGAAATGGCGGCCCCGATTCCCGTCGCGCACGCGCTCCTCAAAAAATCGCGCCGCCTCAAGGCAGGTTCACCAGGCCGTTTCTAATCGCGTAAACCACAAGCTCTGCCGTCTTGTGAATTCCCAGCGCGTCCATGATGTTCGCGCGATGCACGGATACCGTATTCGCGCTCAGATTCAACTCCGCGGCGATCTCCTTGTTCGATTTTCCCGCCACGATGCGCTGTAGCACTTCGAGTTCTCGCGGTGTCAGCCCGCCTTCGCGTTCGCCCTTCAGTGCGCTTGGATGCGCTACTTGAGGATCGAGAACTTTTTCACCTTTCGCCACACGTTTGACCGCGTTCGCCAAATCGAGGTCCATTGCGTTTTTCAAAATGTATCCGCTCGCCCCCGCGTCCAATGCCTGCCTCACAAGCGTGTCTTCTGAATGCATGCTCAGCATCAAAATCGCCGCATCCGGCCTGGCTTCCAGAATTCGCCGCGTTGCTTCGAGTCCGTTCATTCCCGGCATCGCGCAGTCCATCACAATCACTTGCGGCCGCTCCTTCGCCGCCAGTCGCACCGCTTCTTCTCCGTCGCTCGCTTCGCCGACGACTTCGATTTCCGGATCGTCTTCCAGGATGCGCCGGAATCCACGTCGCACCAGAGCGTGATCGTCCACCAGCAACACCGTCAGCTTATCCCGCATGTGGCTCCATTTTCTGGCGCTCGATGCGCAGTCGAACCATCGTGCCTCCCTCCGCGGGCTGCAGAAATTCCAGCGTCCCTCCGATCAACTCAGCTCGTTCGCGCATCGCCACCAATCCAATTCCTCGGCCATTTTTCTCCGGCAGCATTCCTTTTCCGTGATCCTCGATCTCCAGTTCCAGCGCATCAGGCAAAAACTTTAGCCGGATCCATGCTTCTTTCGCTCCTGAATGACGCGTCATATTGTTCAACGCTTCCTGCAAAACGCGGTAGACGTGTACGCTCGCGCCCCCGTCGATTGGAAAGGATGTCCCGGATTTCTCATAGTGCAAGGTGATTCCCGCTTGTCGCTGCACTGTCGGGATATACCAGTCCAGCGTGCTCACAAGTCCCGCTTCTTCGAGCAGCACAGGGTGCAGCGCTTGCGACAAGCTGCGAATATTATCCAGCGTCGATTGCGCGATTTCGCGCACCTCCTTTACCTCTTCTCGCGCTTTCGAGCCCTCCGGCAGGTGGCTCCCCGCGCGGCCCAGCAGCGACCCGATCGCCGTCAGCACTTGCCCGAATTCATCGTGCAGCTCGCGCGAAATATGCCGCAGGGTGGACTCTTGCGTCGAGATCAGTTTTTGCGCCAGCTCGCTGCGCTGCTCGGAAAGCGTTGCCAGTCTTGCAAAAATGATCCGGTTCGTTCGAATCAAATACAGACTCGTCAGCACGATGGCAATAAGCGTTGCTCCTAAAAACAAATAGAGCTGCCGTTGCACGCCGTCGTAAATTTGCGCGATGCGTCCCGCCGCCTGCTCTTCGCCTTCGTTGTTTTGCACCAGCAACCGAGAAACCGCCGTGCTCAACGATTCCTCCCTGGCTTGCAGCGTCAGCCGTATTTGCTCGCGCGCTTCCGCCTCTTTTCCCTCGGCCGCCAACGCAAACATTCGGTTGACTGCGTCCCAGAATTGCGCCACCGATTGACTGAGATACTTTCGCTGCTCGGGTGTTCTGTTTGCTCCCGCCAATTGTTCTTCGAGGTGCAGCGCGACATCCAGATCCTCCCGCATCCGCTCGAATTGCGCCGTCCACGCCGTCAGCGGGTAAGGCTCGCTCGCGTCCAGCATGTCGCGCATCGCCAGCCCTATCGAGTTCAAATCGTTCTGCACGCGGAGCAGTTGCAGGGAATCCTTGCGGTTCCGGTCCACCATTTCACTCTGCAATTTGCGCAAACCGGAAAGTTGCACGCGGATGTAAAACGAATATGCCACCACCGCGGCGAGCGTGATGATGAGCCCGAGCAAAAGGCCTGTTGTCGGCGAGCGCTGCGCAGGTATTTGCACGAAAAAAGGATACCTCAGGCGGCCGCTTGGCGGCGCACGAGGAGCAACAGAAAAATCATCGCAATAGCGGAGCAAAGCGGCACGAGCAAACCGACGCGCAAGCTTCCGGCATGCGCGGAAACAAATCCCACAAACCACGGCCCGACCGCGGATCCGATCGATGACATGGAAAACATCAGTCCGCCGAGTCGCACTGCTCTTGCTCCGTACCAGCGGGAGAGCCATGCGACGCAAACCGGGAAAATCGTCGCGCATCCCAAGCCCGCAATTGTCATGGTCGCAAACGCCAAGTCTTGCCGCGTTGCCAGGACTAAAAGCGTGTTTCCAACAACGACCACGATCAGCGCACTCATCACCAGCCGGTATTCACGGACACGCGCGAGAATAAATGGCGCGGACGCGCGGCCGGCCAAAAGCCCGCCGTAGAAAAACATGGGTGCAAGCGTGGCCCAGAAGGTCCCGCCCCCGGAGAGACGTTTGGCGTGCGTGGCGGCCCAGCTGCCGAGGCTGACTTCAATTCCAACGTACAGGAAGAACAACGCTGCGAGCGTCAGCGTAATCACCAAGCCGGGGCTGGCAGTTGCCGTCTTTGCCGTGGCGCCGGATGTCGTATGCTTTCCTGCGGGCAATTCCGCAAAAATAACGGAGAATGCCAGCAAAGCGCCGAACGCGGCCAAGACGTAGAGCAGGCGCGTGAGAAACCCGTACTTGAGGGCGAGCATGACCAGCGGAGAGCAAGAGACGGCTCCTGCGCCCCACGCCAGATTCACCAGGCTCACCAGCGATGCGCTCCGCGCGCCGCCGATTTCAGCTACCGCTAGATTCGTTGGGGGCACTACCAATCCATAACCTATTCCCAGTGCCGCCAGCGCGAAAAGAACTACTGTCATCGAGGGAGCGTTGATTGTTGCGAGCCCTGCCGTCATCAGAGCGTAACCAAGAACGAGAGGGGTCCTGCTTCCGAGATAATGCGTGATCAAGCTGGATAGCCAGACACCGCCAAGCGACCCGGAAAACTCAACGGCGAAAAAAATGCCAGCTTGTGAGTCGTTGAGAGACCAGCGCGAAATGAAGAGCGGCAGCATGGGACCCGAGAGCGTGATCTCGAGACCTGTCAGGACGAATCCGGCGAAAAGCAGCACCAGCAAATAGCGCTGGCGTGCTGCAGCGTTGATGGCGATGGCTTGCGTGCTCACTGGTTACCAACCATTTTGCAGGACGATGGCGCTGCGAGCAACCCAGCGTTTGTCGGCGGCCTTGTTTCGCCTGCCCAAAAGACGAATCCTGCGAATTTCAATACTTAGTTCTTCCCATTTAACGATGCGATAGTATGGAGCGCCTCCAGCATGCTTTTATAAACACTCTTTGGATGCTTTGATGATTGATGTTGGCCTCATCGGATTTGGGCTTGCCGGCCGGTCGTTTCACGCGCCGGTGATTCGCGCCGTACCCGGATTGCGGCTGGCGGCAATTTTGCAGCGCAGCGGCAACGAAGCCGCCGAAAAATATTCCGACGTGCGCGTCGTGCGCACGACGGATGAACTCCTATCCATTCCAGAAATTCGCCTCGTCGTTATCGCCACGCCAAACGAGTCGCACTTCCCGCTCGCCCATGCGTGCCTGGCCGCCGGACGCGATGTGCTCGTCGACAAACCCTTCACAACTACGCTCGATGAGGCCATTGAGCTCGTAGAGTTCGCAAGAAAACAAGGCCGCCTGCTCACCGTTTATCAGAATCGCCGCTACGACGGCGATTTTCAGGCCATCGTGCAGCTCGTTGCGAGCGGAGCGCTGGGACGCATCGTTCGATTTGAATCGAATTACGACCGGTTTCGACCGCAGTTGCGGCCCGGCGCCTGGCGCGAGCGCTCCGGCCCTGGCACGGGCATTTTTTTTGATCTCGCGCCGCACCTCATCGATCACGCGCTATTGCTTTTCGGAATGCCGGAAGCGCTGACAGCCGATATCCGTATCGAGCGCGAAGGCGCCGGGACGGATGATGCGTTCGACCTCGCTTTCCACTATCCCCGCGGTCTGCGCGCGGATTTGCGTTCCTCCATTCTCGCCGCGGCCACTCGGCCGCGTTTCCTTTTGCATGGAACACAAGGCGCGTTCGTCAAGCAATCCTTCGATCCGCAAGAAAGCAACTTGCGGAGCGGCTACATCCCCATGGACACAGCGTGGGGCGCGGAGCCGGAGGAAAACTGGGGCCTGCTGACCCTTTCTGTGAACGGCACTCTGACGCAGCGCCGCATTCCCTCGGTGAATTGCGACTATCGCGACTTCTACACCAACTTGCGCGACGCGATCCTCGGGAAAGCGAAGCTGGCAGTGAGCACGGCGTGGGCGCTCGACGTGATGCGCCTGCTTGAATTGGCGCGCCAGAGCAGTGCACAGCGCCGAACTGTTTCCGTGCCCTCAACAAATTAAACATTGTTCGCGCGGCACCCGCTGTGTACGACCAAATCCGCCCAGGTAGCAATTTGCGAAGGTGAAGGGCGGCACTCGCGTATAATCGAACTGTTCGCGAGAGGAGCTGCGTTGGCATCCGTCATTGAACTAGCACCCTCGATACTGTCCGCAAACTTTGCGCAATTGGGCGCTGAGGCGAAAGCTGCGCTCGAAGGCGGCGGCACGGTTTTGCATCTCGACGTGATGGACGGCCACTTCGTGCCGAATATCACCATCGGGCCGCCCGTCGTTGCTTCGCTGCGCAAGACCATTCCGGATGCGACGTTCGATTGCCACTTGATGATTGAAAACCCGGATGAGTTCATTCCGGCATTCGCGGAAGCCGGGGCGAACTGGATCTCTGTCCACCAAGAAGCCTGCGTTCATCTGGACCGGACGCTCCATTTGATTGAATCGCACGGGTGCAAGGCGGGCGTGGTGATTAATCCGGCGACTCCGGTACATTTGCTCGACGACGTCCTGGAAATTGTGCACCACGTATTGGTGATGTCCGTGAATCCCGGGTTTGGCGCGCAACATTTCATTCCCAATTCGCTCAAGAAGGTCGAAACGCTCGCACGAATTCGCGATGCGCGCGGTTTGGGATTCCGCATCGAGATTGACGGCGGCGTCGCGCTCGATACGGTCGGCGAGATCGTTCGCGCCGGCGCGGAAATTCTCGTGGCCGGGAATGCCGTGTTTTCCCGCGGCGATATTCGCGAAAATGCTCAGACGCTCTTGCGCGCGGCGCGTTCGGCCGCGGCCACTAGCACGCCGCCACGCCTCCGCCGTGCCGCTACTGCTCTTCGTAATTCCAAGTCAGACCTCCGTCGACGACGAACGTAGTTCCCGTGACATAGCCGGATTCAGAAGACGCCAGAAACGCGGCTATAGAAGCGACGTCTTCGGGTTTGCCAAGACGGCGCAGCGGGATATTTTCCAAGAGACTTTTGAGTTTCACGGGATCGTTCAAGAGATTCTTGTTGATGGGCGTTTCGATAGCGCCCGGCGCGATATTGTTGACGGTGATGTTGTACGGGGCGAGTTCGATCGAGAGATTTCGCGTGAGCATTTTCAGCCCGCCTTTGCTGGCGCAGTAGGAAGAAAAGTGCGGGAAGGGAAGCTCTTCGTGAACGGAGCTGATGTTGATGATCTTTCCCGGGCGCTTGGCCTGCATTAAGTAACGGACCATCGCCTGCGTTACGAAAAACAAGCCTTTCAAATTCACATTTAAGACAAAGTCGTAATCGGCTTCGGTCACGTCCCAAAAACTGGCGCGCTTTTCGACGCCGGCGTTGTTGACGAGAATATCGAGCCCGCCGAGTTGGGAGACGGTTTCGGAAATGAAGCGCTGACCGTCGGCAAGTTTTGAGATGTCGGCCTGAATGGCCACGGCTTTTCCGCCGCCGGTGCGAAGGATTTCAACGACGCGCTCGGCGCTTTCTTGGTCCGAGCGGTAGCAGATCGCCACGGCAGCGCCGTCCTGGATAAAACGCTCGGCGATTCCCAAACCGATTCCCTGATTACCTCCGGTGATGGCCGCAACCTTACCTTCCAAGCGTTTTGACACGAGTCACGCCTCCATTCCCACGAGCGCGTTCCCAAAAGGGAACGCCGATAAGCGTAACACTTGGATGTTGCGAATCTGTTTCGGACACAGACGAAAGGGAACACTTGATGGGCCCCCCTCCCCGGTTTTTTCGTAAGTGCGGATTCTAAAGGGTTTTAAATCCTGTGTTTTGGAAGTGCGGATTGTAAAGGGGTTAGAGGCGGATTTTACGTAAGTGCGGATTCTGCGGGACTTAGCGGCGAGTGACGAACGGCGAGCGGCGAGAATAGAGAAGAATCGCGAGGAGATTCTCGCTTGGGGCGTGCCACGCCCGGCGTTTGCCAAAGAGTGCGGAAGCTATTGATTGGAAAAGGGTTGTCGAAATACTGTTTTTTGAAGAGTGGGGAAGAACATGAAAACCAAGGATTTATTTTTGCGCTCGTTTTGCAGAAGAGTGAAAAAGTGGAGCAAGAACGAGAGCTGAACGCAAAGGCACAGAGTTCGTGGAGATTTGGGGAAGGCGGAATTCGGAGGGAAACGACTGGATGATCGACGTTCGGGAGGGGGCGGTGCGTGCGAGACATAGGAAATAGTAGCAGGACTAGTACTGATTGTCAATAGGATTTTGAGTTTACTGTCTGCTTATTCGAACGGAGAGGCACGGATTCGAACAAGAGTGGCGGAAGTCGAGAGGCGACAATGAGTTGGCGGGATTGAGACGATTTGGTGAGACTGTGGAAATGTGTGGAAGAGTCAAAATCTCAGAAGGCCAACCCTAGAACACCTTGGAGCTGCAGGGAGTATCGGCATGTTGGCGGACGGAGTAGTGACTTGTGATAGGCGCAGGTTAGTTTGGCAGGAAGCGGCCTTCGATTAGGAGGGCCAGGGCGGATTCGAGGGAAAGGCCGGCGGCTAATAGCGGTTGGATCCAGAGGCGGTGGAAACTTTCGGGGCGGTCTCCGACCTCGGTGAACAGGTGATCCAGAGCTTCGAGCTTCCAGCTGCGCTCGAGGTCTTCGCGGTTGAGGCGTTCGCGGAATTCTTCGACGAATGTCTGGAATTCTTTGTTGCTCGTCTTGCTTCTCATTTCGGGAAACCTTCAAACGTTCCAGCGTTCGTGTTTCTGGCAAGCCTCCTGCCCACCCTTCCGTGGACTATCCAGCTGAGAGCAAGAACGTCGCCAAAGCGGTGGCGGGGGAGGCTGGTCAAGTTTTTTGTTGGCTTCCGCTCCTGAGGCGGCGCCAGCCATTGAAGGCTGACGCCGGTAATCAGGAGGGACGCATATTTGGTTAAGCCGAGCCGGTTTGCCGGCGATCGTTACGCAACGATCGTTACGCAATGATTGCTACCCGACGATGAAGAGCGTCGTGCCGCCGCGATTTACGAGCAGCAGCGGATTGTCTCCGGCTTTGCGAACGGCGCTCTCGAACTCGGAGACGTTGTTGACGGGCTGATGGTTGACTTCCTGGATGACATCGCCTTTTTGCAATCCTGAGTTGGCCAACTTGCTAGCTGGATCGATGTCGGTGACGACGACGCCTTTGGTCGAAGCGGAAATGCCGAGCTGGTGGGCAATGTCCGCATTGAGGTTAGAGACTTCGACGCCGTTCAGCGCTTTGCCGCCTCCCTGGCCGTCACTCGAATTGGCTTGGGCGGTTTGCGTGGGCATTTCGGCGAGCTTGACGGTGGCATCACGCATGTCGCCGTTGCGGAGGAACTTCAGGGTGACGTCCGTGCCGGGCTGCATCATGGAGATGCTCATGCGGAGCTGATTGCTGTCCGTCACGGGCTTGCCGTTGACGTCGAGAATGATGTCGCCGCGTTGAATGCCGGCTGTATGCGCAGGGCTGCCGGGTGTGACATCGCCAACGACGATGCCTTTCGCCTGCTTTTCGCCAAAGGCTTTGGCCATCGCAGGAGTTACGTCTTGGGGATAGATGCCGAGATAAGCGCGGGTCACATGGCCGTTTTTCAGGATTTCGTTCATCACCTGACGAGCAAGATCGGACGGGATGGCGAAGCCGATTCCCTGGCTGCCGCCGGAACCATGAGAAAGGATGGCGGTGTTGATACCGACTA
>Ga0070708_100003614_pt1 | contig 12133 bp, 11 predicted proteins | sample KBSK5503metaG_FD_65469 | JGI IMG/M metagenome (GOLD analysis project Ga0070708, IMG submission 65469) | Corn, switchgrass and miscanthus rhizosphere microbial communities from Kellogg Biological Station, Michigan, USA - KBS K5-50-3 metaG | ecosystem: Host-associated > Plants > Roots >...
TCGGAGCGGGCGGCGATCTTTGCCGAGAACGACGACGGCCCGACCGCGCTTCTGTTCGCGGCGACCTTTCCGGATCGCGTCACCGCGCTGGTCCTGGCCAACGGCGCCGCCAAGCTGGTGGCCGGAGAGAATTACCCAGGTGTGCCGCTCGAGGCCGCCACCGCCTTGGTGGATATGGTGGAGCGGGGCTGGGGGACAGAAGGGCTCGTGGAGCTGGTGGCCGCGAGCGTGGCAGAGGATCGGCGCACGATCCGGTCGATCGCGAAGTTCCAGCGAGCGAGCGCGACACCGACCGTCGCTGCGACCCGGTTCCGTTACGCCCTCGGCTTGGATATTCGGGGAGTCTTGTCCTCGATCCACGTCCCGACGTTGATCATCCAGCGAGAGCAGAGCATGTTTATCCCCACGTCGATCGGCCGTCACCTGGCGGACAACATTTCGGCGGCTACGTACGTCGAGGTTCCCGGTGGCGACATCTTCTGCTGCACGCAAGGCGAGCAGGAGATCCTTGATCGGGTGCAGCAGTTCCTCACCGGACAGGTGGCGTCACACGACAGCGACCGGGTACTCGCGACGGTACTGTTCACCGATATTGTCGACTCAACGCGCCGGGCGGGAGACGTGGGCGACCGGCGTTGGAAAGAATTGCTCGACGCGCACGACGACCTCATCCGCGAGCAGATCGAAGGCTTCGGCGGGCGGGTGGTGAAGACCACCGGCGACGGCGTGCTCGCAACCTTTGACAGCCCGGGCCGAGCCATCCGCTGCGGCCTTGGACTGCACGATCGCCTTCACTCGATCGGGATCGACGTGCGAGCGGGCCTCCACACCGGGGAAGTGGAGCTTCGCGGCGAGGACGTGGGTGGTATCGCGGTGCACCTAGCCGCGCGGGTGGCCGCCCTCGCCAGCGCGGGGGAGCTACTCGTCTCCCGGACGGTCACCGACCTCGTCTCCGGATCTGGGATCGAATTCGAAGACCGGGGGGAGCACGCGCTCAAAGGCGTGCCCGGCGAGTGGCGCTTGTTCGCAGTCAAGACCTGAGCTCGGGAGTCCTCCGCGGTAGTGCTGCCTGCAGGTGCGGAGCGGGTTCCTTACGACAGACCGGCGGCCGCCAGAGCCGCATCGCGCCTAATGAAGTCGCGGATGCGGAAGATCTTTCCGTCGCGGGATTCGATCACCTGAAGCAAGCCCTCTGCCTTCGGAGGCAGGAACGGGGGGAGCTGGTCCATGTGAGGAACGAGCACGAACGTGTCGCCGGATCCAATGAACTCCGGCATCCGGAGGGCAACCCCACGATTCAGTGCGTCCCAGACGGTGGCCATCGCCTCTTCACGTGAATGACAGTTGCCTTGGTCGTTCCACGCTCGCCACTCAACGTTCGGGTCGAGGAGGGACTCGAAGGCGGACAGATCTTCACGCTCGACGAACACCTGGTACGCCTCGCCGAGCCGATCGCTGACGGTGGCGGTCATGGCTCCTTCATCGTATCCACGGCGCCCGAACCGTGCGCTCGAGGGCCGGCCGCGTCAAGGCCCGTCGGTGTTCGCACCCGGAAGTTCAAGCAGACTCTCTACCGCCGCGAAAATATCAGCGCAGCTGATCTCGTCGTCGCCTCAGGCATCAAATTGGACGATCGTGGCTTTCACGCGCTCGAAAGGCGCTCGACGAGACCTGGCGGCTGAAGCTTTAGGCGCACGAACCTTGACGACACGGTCCAACGACGGCGAGCATGCCGCCATGTCGAACGAGGTTTGGCGGGAACCGGTGCGCGGAGGATTCTGGGATCCCGCCGTCGTCGCACTACCCGGGATCGACCGGGTCCAAGCGGCCTTTCGCGGTCTCCTGCCCAGCTCGCCCTTCTCACGGCTAACCGGCGTCCGCCTTACGCAGGTCAGCGCCGGTTCTATCACGATCTCGCTCCCGGCATCCGATTGGCTCATGTCGTTCGGGGGTCTGATCGAGCCCAGCATCGTGATGCAGCACGCGCTCGGGACTGCCGTGCTGACGACGGTCGGCCCCGGCAGGATCGTGGATCCGCGGACCTTCTCGGTCAGCTACGCGCGCTCGGCGACCCGCGAAACCGGAACGATCGTCGCTCGCTCACGCGTCCTCCATACCCGTCGAAACATCGCTCTCGCCGAGGTCGTCGCCGAGGATCCATCCGGCCGCCTCATCGCGCACGCCACAGGTGTTGTGATGACGCCAACCGTCGCGGTCCCGGACCGATCTCCTTCCCTGGAACGCGTCGAGGAACCGAGCTATCAGACTCCCGATCCTTACCTGCGTCCCATGCCATTCGACACCGTCGGTTTCGACGCGTTCGGCGACCGGACTAATTTGCAAATCCTGAAGGCACAGTTCGCCGGCGAGCTGCCCTTGCCTTCTCTCCACACACTCGTCGGCGCCCGGATACTGGACGTCTCCGAGGGCCGGTTGACGGTCGCTATCCCCGCGACCGAATGGCTCTGCGACCCGATGAGAACGATCTCGAACGGCGCGATCTCGACTCTGGTGTGCGGCATCATCGGAACAGCTAGCGGCAGCACCAACCCGGCACCGGGTGTGGGTCTCGGCGTGCTCTCCTTCGAGATCACGTTCTTCCGGCCGGTGCTGCCGGATGGTCGCGACCTTGTCGTACGCGCGACGGTCGCCCATCGTGACGACGAATTGATCATCGGGGGCGGCCAGGCCTACGACGGCGACGGAAATCAGATCGCATCGGCTTCACAAACCGGGTTCCCGCGAGAAGCGCGGACACCCGAAACACGCGGGCGAGGTGAGCGAGTGCTCGCCACCGTTCTCTTCACCGATATCGTCGGCTCCACGGAGCACGCAGAGCGTCTCGGCGACGAGAAGTGGACCGGGCTCCTCGAGGAACACCATCGCCTCGTCCGCAACGAGCTCACGATCTTCAAGGGACGCGAGATAAAGACCACGGGTGATGGGTTCCTGGCGCTCTTCGACTCCCCCACCCGCGCCGTCCAATGCGCCCGCGCGGTCCGCGACGAAATCCGTCGATTGGGCGTCGAGATCAAGGTCGGCCTCCACTCCGGAGACGTCGAGCTGATGGGCCGCGACGTCGGCGGCATCGCCGTTCACACCGCCGCACGAATAGCGTCCCTTGCGGGGCCCGGCGAGGTGCTCGTGTCTCGCACCGTCAGTGACTTGGTCGCCGGCTCTGGGATCGAGTTCGAGGATCGCGGCGCCCATTCGCTCAAGGGCGTGCCCGGCGAGTGGCGCCTGTACGCGGTGAAGAGCTGAGCGCCTCCAGCTCCACGCCCGTCGCCCGTCGCACCGGGTGTTACGACGGGGGACGGCGGGTTTATGGATCGATCGATCACGGAGACGCAGATCGAGATCCGGGTCCTTAATTCACTAAGCTGCACCGGAGAGGGCGTCTATCTCCTATCTCGCGGCCAGGTTGACGGGATAGAAGATAGAGGCCTCCTTCGTTGCCGTTTAGTGAATTAGTGACCCGATAGAGGCATCCTCACGGGTCGCTTGTGGGTTCACCCTGGTCGGGCCGAACCGGCCGACCGACTGAGGACTCGAGAAGCATGGAGCCCGACTTGAACCATAAGATGTCCCCCGGGGACTCGGCCACCTTTGGGGAAAGCACGGGCCATGACATTGCCTACCAGCCGTGTGCGACTTAGCCGTCTCTGCGTCGTCGCTACCTTTGGCGTGGCGGTCGCCGCGTGCGGAGGTCCAACCGCGAGCGGACCGCGTCCGGCGGCGCAAGCGCACTTGATGAGGGCTGACGAGCTGGTTGCGGGAAAGCTCGACGCGCTGCCGACAGGGAGCCAGTTCGTCCGAATCGTGGTGTTCCACCAAGCTCCCGGCGAGGCGACTGCCTCGCGCAAGCACCAGGCCGGGCTGATCTACCAACAGACCGGCCAACAGCAGCTCGCATACAGCGGTCGCCAAAAGATCGACATCGGTGTTGGTACCGCGGTGTTCTCGGAAAGCGTGGCGCATTCACACACCAACATTGGAGGCACGGAGAACACCTGGTACTTCATCGCCCTCTGGCCAATCGTCCAGCGTGGCGCCCCACTGGTCGGCACGGCACAGGTCGCATTCGAGACGGAGGACATCCCCTCGAGCACGTTGCAGCCAGGGTCGTACGTCGAGACGCTGCGTAAGGTAACCCTCCAGACCGGCGGACACAGCGCGGCGCACCGCTTCGGCGGCCTGGAAGTTGTCTTTGTTCTTGACGGGACGCTCACGGTCGACACGGCCGGCCATGGTCCCGTGCGTCTGTCCGCCGGTCAGGGCTCGTACGTCGCCCCCGACACCACCACGCAGGAGCTCGCTGGCGGAAGCGGTGCAGTCGACTACCTTTCGTACTTTGTGACCCGACAGGGGGTGGCGTTCGAGACCGACGTCAGGAGCGCTCCCCCAAGCTAACCGATGCGGCGGACCCGATTACCGCCGGCGTCCGCGACGAAGAGATGTCCGGCGGAATCCAGAGCCACACCTAGGGGCAATTCCAGCTCCGCGTTGGTTGCCGGTCCGTTGTCGCCGGCGAAGCCCGCCTGGCCGTTGCCGGCGGCCGTGGTGATCGTGCCGCCGACTGACATCTCTCGAACGCGGTTGTTGAGTGCGTCGGCGATGAACAGGTCGCCCGCAGCGTCGACCGCAAGGCAGCCACCTCCACTGAGTGGTCCGCTGGCAAGATGGAGCCCAGCGCTCGTTGCCGGGCCGCCGTCCCCGGAGAAGGTCTGATCCCCCGTGCCGGCGACGGTGCTGATGGTGCCGTCGACGGTAATACGACGCACCCGGTTGTTGAGGGTGTCGGCAACGTACAAGTTGTCATTCGCATCGACCGCGAGACACTGCGGGGCGTTGAGCGCAGCCGCCGTCGCCGGTCCGCCATCACCCGCATAGCCCGTATCCCCGGTGCCCGCTAAAGTCATGATCGTACCGTTGGCCCCCACAGCGCGGACCCGACTGTTTCCGCTGTCCGCGATCAGAACCGCGCCTCCGAATCCGATAGCAACACCGGTCGGCGCACTCAGCTTCGCGCTGGTCGCCCGTCCGCCGTCGCCGCTGAAGCCGGGCTCGCCTGATCCTGCGAAAGTGCTGATGATCCCTCGCGGGTCGACTCGTCGCACACGGTTGTTCAGCGAGTCGGCGATGAAGACATCACCAGCACTGTCAACCGCGATCGCTTGCGGAGCGTTGAGATCTGCGGACGTCGCCAATCCACCGTCGCCGGAGAAACCGGCGCGTCCCGTGCCGGCGACGGTGGTCAGCGTGTCATCGGGATTGATCCTGCGCACCCGGCTGCCTTCGATGAAGAAGAGGCGCCCGTCGGAGTCGAGAGCGAGGGCGGATGGATGGGCTAGATCGCTGGTCGCGGCAGGCCGCCCGTCGGGCCCTTCGCCACGAGTGCCCGTGCCGGCTATCGTCATGATCGTCGGCACGGCATGTTGCGCCGTACCGCCACCAAGTGAGCGCACGAGCAAGAGCGCTACGGTGGCCACCACGGCCGCGCTTGCTGCAGCCACGAACAGCAAGCCGCGGCGAGTTCTTGCTTGCCCGCCCAACGGTTGACCATCCCCCCAAGTGACGCTGTAGAGACGCCACTCCCCCGGGACTCCTTTGAGCGTGTGCACTCCGAGATCGACGAGTCCGTAGTCGGAGCCGCTGATGACGTCGCGCAGCGTCCCGCTGATGACCACCTGACCCGGCCCAGCCTGAGCCGAGACGCGGGCTCCGATGTGCACGCCCATGCCACTCAGCTTGGCGCCGACCGTTTGAACCTCGCCCATGTGTAACCCAGAGCGGATCTCGATTCCCTCTGCGTGCAGTTCGTCGGTCAGTGCACACGCGCAGGCGATTGCACCACCGGGCGTGTCAAACACCGCAAAGAAGCCGTCTCCTGCGTTGTCCACCTCGCGGCCGCCGGCACGGCGGAGCGTCCGCCGCACGATTCGGCGGTAACGGGCCAGCAACTCGTGCCATCGCCGGTCGCCGAGCCTGGCCGCGAGCTCGGTCGACGACACCATGTCAATGAAGAGCACAGTTGCCAGCCGCCTGCCCGAGGTGCGGCCCCTGGCGCGCATGAGCGTATTGTCCGTCTCCACGCGGCCCCGGTCCATCAGCACAACCCACAGCGGAGCGTATGGGCGACGCGGCCGAGGGGTGACGTCCTAACCTTCCTGTAACAGTTGAGTGGCCTGAGTCATCCTTACGACGACGTCCAAGTCGATCGAGAGGAGGCCCAGGCCGATGAGAAGGGTACCTCCGAGTGCGCGTGTCCGTGAAGACGTCGGGAGGCTGTTTTCCGACGGCGTCGCGCAAAACACCAACGTCGCGAGCGAGCTGATGAAGCTCGGACTGCAGATGCTTGTCCAGCAGGGTCTGGAGCAGGAGCAGGCTGACTTCGTGGGCCGCGACCGCTACGAGCGGGGATCGGATCGCGGCTGGCGCAACGGTTACGAGCCGGCGGTATCCGCACCGCGGAAGGCAACGTGTCGTTGCAGGTGCCGCAGGTGCGGGGTGCGGCGGAGCCGTTTCACCCGAAACTCCTCGCGTTCCTCGCCGGAAACTCCGATGTGCTCGAGCGTTTGGTCGCTGAGATGTACGCGCGCGGATTGTCGACGCGCGACGTTGAAGACTGCTTCAAAGACTCCACCGGTGAGCTGGTGATCTCCAAGAGCGCGGTCAGCGAGATCACCGACCGACTGTGGGAGGACTTCCAAGCGTTCCAGGCTCGCGATCTCGCCGATATCGAGGTCGAGTACCTGTTCGTCGATGCGATCTACGAATCTCTGCGCCGCTACGGGGCGAAGGAAGCTGTGCTCGCCGCGTGGTGTATCACCGCCAAGGTCGCAAAGCGCTGCTGCACCTGGGGGTCGGCAACAAGGAGTCTGAGGCGTGCTGGCCGAGTTCTTCCACTCGATGATCGACCGAGGTCTTCGGACGCCGACCTCGGTCACTGCCGACGGCGCCAAAGGCCTTCGCAACGCGATCGACGCGGTCTTCGCGAACAGCCTGCGGATCCGCTGCTGGTTCCACAAGATGGCCACCATCCACTCCAAGCTTCCTGACGACGACGCGGAGGAGGTGCTCGCGCACGTGCGTGCGATCCGCGACGCGGCGACAATCAAAGACGCGTTTGAGCGTGCGCGTTCCTTCGCTGAAGGGTTCGGGCGCGAGTTCCCCGCCGGTGGTGTGCCTGCACGACGACCTCGACGCATCGCTCGCGCACCTGCGGTTGCCGGCCAAGCATCGCCGCGTTGAAGTACTTCAAGTATCGATTGTTTGGTTCTGCCCCTCAACCTCCGAGGCGTCCTAGGGATCTATGCGCTCGACGTGGCGCTCGGCTTTGGGTGTCGCTGCGGCGAGGGTCATCTCCTGCGCGACCCCATTGTCCCTTTCGTGAAAAAAGAGGAGAATGTGAACAAGAGGGCCGCCGGGCTGGTTAAGGAAGCGCACTCCTTCGACCCTTGTTGCGCGTGCGGAATTGCGGGCTTCGTCGGCTGGTGTGGGTTCGTCCATAGGAAGCGGGTGGCGGGGATGGCTTCGGCCGGCTTGGGAGTGGTCTGGCGCTGGGGACGGGCGAGGGCATCACGCAGGGCGCGCGCTGCCGCGGCTGCTCTGCTGGTGGGATCGACTCTGACGCTCGTCGTTGTAGCCGCACCGCCGAGCGCTGTCGGGGCGAGCCCGATAGGACCGGTCGCCTACGTGGCCAACGCCGGAGACAACACGGTCACGCCCATCGCCACCAAGACCAACTCCACCGGCACCCCCATCAAGGTAGGAATCAGCCCCTTCGGCATCGCTATCACCCCGAACGGAGCTACGGCCTATGTGACCAACAGCGGTGACGGCACAGTCACGCCCATCACTACCGCCACCAACACCGCCGGGACCCCCATCAAGGTAGGCAACAATCCCATCGGCATCGCCATCACCCCGAATGGGGCCACAGCCTATGTGGCCAATCACGCCGACGGCACGGTCACGCCCATCACCACCGCGACCAACGCCGCCGGTAGCCCAATCAAGGTAGGCGCCGGTCCCGCCGGCATCGCCATCACCCCGAGCGGGGCCACCGCCTACGTGACCAACTTCGGTGAGGACACGGTAACGCCCATCACCACCAAGACCAACTCTGCCGGTACCCCCATCACGGTAGGCATCTTTCCCTTCGGCATCGCCATCACCCCGAACGGAGCCACCGCCTACGTGACCAACTACAGCGACGGCACGGTCACGCCCATCACCACCGCGACCAACTCCCCCGGTACCCCCATCACGGTAGGCAGCGGTCCCGCCGACATCGCCATCACCCCGAACGGGGCTACCGCCTATGTGACCAACGCCGATGAAGGCACCGTCACGCCCATCGCTACCGCGACCAACTCGGCCGGTACCCCCATCAAAGTAGGCAACGCTCCCATCGGAATCGCCATCACCCCGAACGGGGCTACCGCCTACGTGGCCAACCTCCGTGACGGCACGGTCACGCCCATCGCCACCGCGACCAACTCCGCGGGTACCCCCATCAAGGTAGGCGGCGGTCCCGCCGGCATCGCCATCACCCCGATCGGGGCCGCGGCGGCGCCAACGCTCGTCTCGGACAAGGTCAGCTTCAGCATCCCCGGAAGTCAGTTGAAGCCGGGAGCCCGGTTCTTCGTCTTGGCGCAGCGTTGCTCGATGACCTCCGATACCGAAGGGGCCCTCTCGTGCACCGCCGGAATCGATGGAGTGGTCAGTGCTTTCCATGGGATCGTGACCGTGAGGGGCTCGATTATCGTGCACGAGTCTCCCGGGGACGTTATCGGCTTCGACTACACGATTGTTTCACCGGGTGGCGTGCTCGTCGGATCGGGCAACGAGTCGGATCAGGAGGGCCCGCTGCCGGTGGTAGTCGCCGGGACCGCACAGATCAAAGGGGGCGTCCTCTCGGGGGTAACGTTCAAGGTCTACGAGGTGCCGACCAGTATCTAAGCATCCAGGGCAACGGGCCAAGATTCTCTTCGACGTGCCCCTGACTAATTGCCAATCACAGCGAGTAGGTGAACAAGCAGTTGTTGAGCCTGCGGAGCCGCCTGGAGAGAGTCGAAAATGGGCGCGGTGCTCGACGAAGGTAGGGCTCCCCAGGGCGGGGTTCATCTGAGTCGTTTGGCCGAATCAAGTCTCCCCGCGTTACGGCATGTTGCAGATCGGACCCCTTTGTCCATAATCCCGCGGCCAGGTTGACGCGCTAGTAGACAAGGGGTTTTGAAACTGAACACCCACCAAGTCGGACCTCAGTTAGGAAGTTAGTCGTCTCCGCACTCGGGGGGCACAGGTTCATGGTGTTCGGATCGTTCGGATCAGTGTGAACTAGAGGCACGAGGAGGATGCGACGATCCGGAGGGCGGTGTTGGCACGGAACACGTACGCCCGCCCGCCGCTCCCGTGGTAAAGGACCTCCAGATCATCAGCCTCACCGTTTCTGCTGTCACTTATCGAAAGCACAAGGACAAGATCGCGGTCCTGCTTCGCGGGAATGACAGCGCCGCGAGCAGGAATTCGCTCGCGCCAGGCGGGATCCTCGGGAGTGGGAGGAACCGTTCCGATTAGCGTGTGGTTGAAGATAGGAGTGATGCTTGCGCTCTGGATACGAAGATTGTTCGATCCGACCAAACTAACTGAGTCTATGGTGAGGTCCTCGCCGCTCGCGTTCTGCATCGGATTCGTTCCGTCGAACGCGATGCCACCTTCGACGGGAATACAGTATCGCTGCCGAGTACCCGGACGACCCAAAGGGCCAAACGGAACATGGCTGCGGCTGCGGAGAATGACTCCAGTCACTACCGCGATCGCGGCCAGAAGAAGGATTGCGATCGAGGCACGTCTGACCAATTGCCTTGGAGGCCTCACATTTCCCATACGAAACGGACTGGCGGTTGCTCCGTTCCTCCCGGATATCCGTTCGTGCCGCACAAATGATAGCTGTAGTAGAAGTAAAAATGGATACCCGTCTTAGTCGTATAACCGGATGTCGTTTCAACGTCGAGACCGATTACGGGACCCAAGTGCCAGCCGTCGCTCCAAGTGATGTTCGTGGTGGTGTTCTTGTCGAAGGTTGAGCCGGCCGTTTCCTTGACGCAATACGTCGCTTGTGGCGTATAGGAGGAGGGGATGTTACGGATCTGACTTCCCCCGGCAAAGTCGTAAGCCCGTACTTCGTAGTAGTCTTCCTTTACGGCTCCGCCGCGGCCCGACTGCGCACAATATATGTGGTACCTGCCAGCCTGCCATTCGGTATCCAAGTATGTGTAGGCCATTCCGCTGATTCGGGGCCAGGTTGTTAGTGAGTCAGTGCTGACCGAGCTGCTGCCACTGGCATGAAAGGAACCATAGTTGCCGCTTGCGGAGACCCCCACGCCGAGTGTGCTCTCCGCTCCCTGTTCATAACTCCATGTCTGTGCGACCCCGCCGACCGTATTGTAGACTTGGCCGATAAGGTCCCACTGTGGATCGTAAATCTGATCCAGTTCACCGTTGCCCCCATTACATGCGCCACTCGACGTAAGTACGGTGCTCAGGGCGGGTGTGGTTTTGCCGGCTAATGCGTCGGGTCGCTCACCGGCTTGATGGAGCAGTTGCAAGGCGATCTCAGGAACGGCCGGTGCTTCTGATGACGACAAAGCGCGACTGAACGAGTACGCCCCCACGCTGTCTGCAGTTACCGCCACAATATCGAAATCAGCGAAATTATCTGAAGGTGTCGCAGTGATTGAACGGTAATCGAACGTTTCTGGGACGCGAAGCACGAAGTAACCATCTGCTCCCGAGATGGTCTCGGCGACTCGCACCAGCTTAAAGGAATCACCAACCTTCATAGTCTTTCGAACCGATTGAGGCGGCCACGCCAAGAGGCTCACAGCAGCATTCTTGACAACGGCTCCGTCCGCTCCCTTGACGACACCGGTCGCGAAGATCACGAACGTTGAACCTTGCACCGCAGCAGCGGGGACAAATAAGCAGAGAGACAATCCGAGAATACCGATTAGCAATGTCTTAACTCGCATGGTCCCCCCCGTCGAACGGTCGTAGCGCTATGTGGTACTTTCCGGAGGCCGAGAGTCGCCCCCTCCGGCTGTCTGAGTTCCCTCCCCTCCGTAGTAGCAAGCAGTAGCAGCCGAGCCCTCCATCACCTAAGTACGTTCCAGCCCCAGATGCGTCTCACCGTGAATACGCTCAAACGGCCCGAAAGTTGCGAAAATAATTTCCAGCTTCCATTTCCGCAGGTCAGGGCGTCGGGCCCTTGGGGGGCAGGGCACCTCCCGAGTGGGGTCGCGGGGTTACGCCACGGCCGCGGGCCAGAGCGGGCGACTCAGGTGCCGCAAATGGCCGCGATCGCCCGCTAGCGCAATCGTCGTCCGCCGCGAGTGTCCCCCTCGGACCCGCCGCGTCGACACGCCCTTCACGTAACACTCGGCGACGACCAGCTGTTCTATCGCTGTGAGAGGTGCGGGCAGGTCTGGTCGCCGAATCTTGAGAGAGGTGGACGGCTGCCGCGAGGTTGGTGGCGCTGCCCGAACGGATACAACCACCGTACAGCCTGAACGAGATGGTCGGATGGTGTTCGCGGCGCTGACGATCGCAATACCCCGTCAACCTGCGCGGGCGATATAGGGAACGACGGAAGTCGGACGCTTCAGCCGCTGAACGCTCGGCACGGGTAGGTTGCATGGTCGCGGTTCGCTATTAGAAGATCGCCTTTTCCAGGAGAAGTAGGTGTCCGGAGACGGGGCTCCATGGAGAACGCCACGCACCTTGACGGTGGCGATCGTTCTTGGCGCGGTGGTGTTTCTGGCCGGCCTCGCCTTGCTGGTCGTTGGTCTTGTGGTCGGAACCGCCACCTTCGGCATTCAGCTCTTTGGCTCCGGGAATCCATGCAACGGCACTGGGCCGGCCTCGGCAGCGCTGAAAGCTGGCGTCCTCCTTCTTTTCAGCGGCCCGCTCCTGGGATGGGGGGCGGTGCCTGCGCTCGTGGTTTGGCAGCGACGCAAGACATTGCTGGCATGGAGCGTAGCCGGGTCGTGCTTCGTCGTCGTTGTCCTTCTTGTCGTCGTGATCGCGACGAGCCGAGTTTGCCGAAGTGGTTGATGACCCGGTGGGGACA
>Ga0070708_100003615_pt1 | contig 12130 bp, 12 predicted proteins | sample KBSK5503metaG_FD_65469 | JGI IMG/M metagenome (GOLD analysis project Ga0070708, IMG submission 65469) | Corn, switchgrass and miscanthus rhizosphere microbial communities from Kellogg Biological Station, Michigan, USA - KBS K5-50-3 metaG | ecosystem: Host-associated > Plants > Roots >...
AAAGGCTTGTTCGAAGAGCTGCGCCTCGCCAACCGCAACGCGCAGAGCGAACGCGATCGCAGGCGGGCGCTTCGCGCGTGGGCTCGGGCACGTTCCCGCGGAGCGGTCCCGGCGGGTCGGGAATCGCCGGGAAACGGCGACCTCGCGACTGCGCCCAGCGGAGACGACTCCCGGGACCGATTGGAGGTGGTGTCCGGCGAGGCGGCGGCGCAGCTCGCGCTCAAGCCCGAATCCCGGCTCAAGGTCATAACGTCACCGGGCGGGATCGCGTTTACGGTCATGATGTTCTTGCTGTTGATCTGGCCGTTCTCGCACGTCGGCTTCAACGCTTCCACGTTCCTCGAGGTTCAGAGGATCCTCTCGTTCGCGATGGTCGTCATGGGGCTGAACCTGGTGGCCGGGTATACCGGACAGTTGTCACTCGGCCAGAAGATCTTCGTCCTGATCGGCGGCTATACCGTCGGGGTGCTGACGACGCGATACGACACAGGCTTCCTCGGGAACCACTGGATCGCATTGATCCTCGCCGTCGTCTTCGGGATGGCGATCGGGGCGCTGCTCGGCCTCCCTGCGCTGCGAGTCAAAGGCGCGTATCTCGCCATTGTGACGCTGGCGTTCGTGCCGATCTTCTACGTCGCGTTCAACAGCCAGTTCCTGAAGCCGATCTTCAACGCCGCGCAGGGGATCTCCGACATCAAGACCCCAGTCGGAAACCTCGCCCGGCCTCCACGGCGTATCGTCACGTTCCCCTTCTCCCACAAGATCATGACCGACGTCGACTACTACGTGTTCATCCTCATCGCGTTCGCGATCTTGTTCTTCCTCGCGCGCAACCTCGTCAAGAGCCGGTGGGGACGCGGGATGACCGCCGTTCGCGAAAGCGAGATCGCCGCCAAATCCTCCGGGGTCCGCGTCTACAAGGTCAAGGTCACCGCGTTCATGATCAGTGCCGCGTACGCGTCCCTCGCAGGCGCGATCCTGACCACGTTCACGACGGGACAGATCTCGCCCGAAGCCGCCGCCGCCGTCCACATTCGAGACTCCTTCGTCTACGTCGTCATGATGATCATCGGCGGCACCGGCACGCTCGCCGGGCCGATCGTGGGTGCCACGACCGTCCACGCGATCCGGCAATTCGTCATCCCGCGGATCAGCGACTTCCTGCACGTGAGCTTGCTGAACTGGACGACGACGATCCTCGCCGCGCTGGCGCTGGTGAGCGTCATCACCGCGCCGGCCGGCACGGTCGGTATCTTCAATCAGCGCATGGAGCAAACGCGGGCCCGGCGACGGCGAAAGCATCCCGAACCCGCGCCTGCCAGGCTGCCCGAATCGCTCGTGCGCCCACGCGTCCGAACCGAAGGCGTCTCCGGTGACGATATCGTCATGGAGACGAAGGAGATGTCGAAGATCTTCGGCGGCCTCCGCGCGAACGACAAAGTTTCGATCAAAGTGCGGCGCGGCTCCGTTCATTCATTGATCGGCCCGAATGGGTCCGGCAAAACGACCTTCATCAACGTCGTCACGGGGGTCTACACGCCGGAGGAGGGCGAGGTCTGGTTCGGCGGCGACCGCATCGACGGCAAGCCCGCCTTCGTCACCGTCGAGAAAGGCATGGGCCGCACGTTCCAGAACCTCCAGATCTGGCGGCGGATGACCGTCGTCGAGAACGTCATGGTGGGCTTGCACACGCGCGCTCGCGCCGGGTTCACCGCGAACATGATCCGCACCCGTCGCGCGCGAAACGAGGAGGCGGAGATCAAGGCGCGCGCGATGGGGCTTCTCCAGTTCGTCGGGCTCGAGAAATGGGCCGACGTTCCCGCTGGTGCGCTCCCCTACGGCCCGCAGCGGTACCTCGAGATCGCGCGAGCCCTCGCGCTCGACCCGATCCTGTGCATCCTCGACGAGCCTGCCGCGGGCTTGAACCCGGCCGAGGTGCACGACCTGATGGGAGTGATCCGTCGCATCAAGGACACCGGCATCACCGTCTTCCTGATCGAGCACCACATGGACCTCGTCATGGGTGTGTCGGACGACATATCGGTGCTCGACTACGGCAAGAAGATCGCGGAAGGCACTCCGGCCGAGGTTCAGGCGAACGAGCGCGTCATCGAGGCCTACCTCGGCGCGGAAGCCCTCGAACACGTGGGAGCGTAGCGATGGCCAAAGGCGTAGCGGTGGGCGGGAGACGCTCGCAGGAACCGGCCTCACCCCAGTCTTCCCCAGCTCCGCGGGCACGGAAGCGCAAGATCGGTGACATCGTGATGGAGGTCGACGACCTCCACGTGTTCTATGGCGCCGTCGAGGCGCTCAAGGGCATGAGCTTCAACGTCCGCGAGGGCGAGGTCGTCGCGATCATCGGATCGAACGGGGCCGGCAAGACCACGACGCTGAAGACCGTCTCGGGCGTGTCCGAGCTCTACAAAACCGTACGCGGCAGGATCTCGATCATGGGCAGCCGCGTCGAGGCGTGGACCGCGCACAAGATCGCGCGGCTCGGCGTAGCGCACTCACCGGAGGGCCGGAAAGTTTTCCCGAACCAGAGCGTTCGCGACAACCTGATGCTCGGCGCGTTCACACGCAAGGACTCCGAGGTCGACAAAGACATCGACGAGCAATACGAACGGTTCCCGATCCTCGGACAGCGCCGTAACCAACCGGCGGGTTTGATGTCGGGCGGCGAGCAGCAGATGCTCGCGATGGCGCGAGCGCTGATGGCCCGGCCAAAGATCATCCTGTTCGATGAGCCGTCGATGGGCCTCGCGCCGCTGATCGTGAAGCAGGTGTTCGACATCATCGGAGAGTTGAAGGACGAGGGGAAGACGATCCTGCTCGTCGAGCAGATGGCTTTCCAGGCGCTCGGGATCGCCGACCGTGCCTACGTGCTCGAGACCGGCGCCATCACCATGGAGGGCACCGGAAAGCAGTTGCTCGAGGACCCTCGGGTTAAGGAAGCGTACCTGGGGGCCTGACGCCCGAAGCGGTTCCGTCGCTACGCGACGACCTGGGATTTGATCAGCTTCGCCCGCACGATCAGGCGGTTCTTCGATGTGTGCGGCGGGTCGCACGTCGTCAGCGTCAGCTCCGCGTCGATCGTGGGCTCAAGGACGCTCGTGTCGAGCGGGTGCGTGATCCACGGGTTCCCGTGCCCGTCGAACGGCGGCACCACCTGATAGGTGTAGGTCCCGATCGGCGTGAAGAGCGTAATCAGGTCGCCGGGGCGCAACGCATCGAGATGGCGGAACGGCTCGCCGAACCCCGTCCGGTGCCCGGCGATCGCGACGTTGCCCTGCTCGCCCGGCAGCGCTGTGTTCTCGTAGTGCCCGGCGCCGGCTCGGAGCGCGTTGCCGCTGATCCCTTCGACGACGATCACGTCGACCTTGCACGCCGCGCAGGCTCCCATCCTGTCGATCTTGAGACGCGTCAGCGCGCCGCCGACCGCGATCTCACGGAGCTTGTAGAGCTCGATCTCCCTCTTCGAGCCGAACTCCGCCTGGAGGTGATGCTGGCGGTTGCGCGCAACGATGTCGGTCCACACCGGATAGGCGAGCAGCGCCACGCCGGCGAAAGCCATCAGGATCGTGAGAACGGTCAGGCCGCGCCGCCCGGAGCGACGCCTCGGGAGGCACCCCACCAAGAACGCGAACGAGGCGACGACGCGTTTCGGCAGCGCTTCCTTCCGCTTTGGCGCGCGCGGGGGCTCGAATCTGTCCGGGGAGGAGGGCCAGGACTCGCTGTCTTGAGGGCTCATGTTCTCCTCCAACTATTAGCACAGGCCGCGCGGCCGCATGCGTTCCGCTTTGCCCTGTTCTCGGTCCGATACCGACGGCGGGCGCGCTGCCGCCGGCCGTCGCTAGCGTGGCCGGTCAATTAAACGAATCAGCTGCCGTTCTGGTTCCCGCTACGCGCCGCTTGATTCGGCTGCAGTCGGGCCGTATTTGAGCCGGGGGTCTTTGCTCGCCGGGATCTTCCGGAAGTCCCAGGAGACGATCTTGTCGGGCACCAGCTTGAGCCAAACGTGGCTCTTGATGTCCGGCAAGTCCTCGATATCCCAGTTCTTGCGAGCGAACGCTTTGCGCGCTGCCGGCAACTCGGGGTCGTCCCCGGCTTCAGCCGGTGTGCCGTACAGAACTGCGCCGCGGAGCTCCGAGTAGTCGCGGCCGGTATCGACACACAAGGCAACTCTTGACCCGGCCTTAAGGTCCGTTTGACGTTTGCTCCGCCGCAACGAGGTCAGCCAGATCGCGCCATCACGCCAGAGGAACCAGAGCGGCGCCACGTGCGGCGTCCCGTCAGCCGAGACCGTGCCGGCCCGAAGCGTCCGCTCGCTCGTGAGGAGCTCGTCGAGCTCCTCCGGCGTGAGTCGCAACAAACTCCTCGGTAGCGGCATCGCGACCGGAGCCTATCAATCAGCGACACCTTCTCACCTTTCGCAGCCGCACGGCGTACATCGGATCGGGGAGCGACTGTCGTCGCGTGGATCGCATCGCCCAGAGTCTCAGTCGCGATACGTGAGCACGTCGTCGTCCAGATGGGCGTGCGCTCGGGCCCGGGCCCGGCGGCCGTACCAGCCCGAGAGGAAACGGAAGCGCGGGGAGACGTCCACCTCGACGGTCGCGTCGGCCGTTCCTACGTCGCATGAGCACGACAGGAGCCTGGCGCCGTTCGCTTCGGCGACGTCGCGCGCGGCGGCTTCGGGGTCGCTCCCCTGATGCAAGACCGGCGCCTGTTCGACGACCGCGGCCAGCGCCGCGGCGTCCGCCGCCTGCTGAGCTCGGCCCCGCGCGACGAGCATCGAACCGAGATCGGCGGCGGCGAGCGCGAACAGGGACATGAGGAGCGCTCCGGCGACCATCAGGATCGAGACCGATCCCCGCTCGACGGTCACGAGGGTGGTTCCCGCTCGACGCGGTACTCGGAGGAGGCGCTCAGCGTTACGTCGGCGGGCAGGAAACGTCCGACGTAAGGAACGACCAACGGCACGCGATAACGCACGGTGACGCGTACCGGTGATCCGACGGAGCGATCCGAGGGCGTCACGGTGATGTCGGCTCGGTTCGCGTCGAGGTTCCCGGAGCGGATCGCCGCGTCACGCGCGCGGGCGTCGTCGTTCCAAACCGCAGCCTCGCGTGCGCCCTCGCGAGCGGCGTGCTGCACGATCAACTGCTCCGCGACCACGAGCGCAACCTGGACGACAAGCAACAGCGCGATCAGCACCAGCGGCAGCACTGCCGCGAACTCGACTGATGCGGTTCCTCGTTCGCCGGCCCGGCGGAGGGGGGTGGGCTCCGCACGGCTTTCGGCCGCCGCGGAGCCCACCCTGCCTCCTAGTTGAACAGCGCCACCACCTTGTCGAAGATGTTCTGGAAGAAGTTCGTCAAGGCCCCGCCCTTCGCCCAGTTCAGCAGGAGGAAGGCGATCGTCGCCGCCACCAGCGTGACCAGCGTGTACTCCGCCGTCGCCGCGCCGCGCTCGCTCTCCAGCGACGCGACACGTCCGACGATCGCGCGGCGTAACCGCCGCACCCCGTTCTGGAGCGATCCGATCATGGCTCTCCTTTCGATCGCCCCGTCCCCACGACCGCGCGGCCGCCGCGCGGCCACCCGGCGGCATCGAGCCGCCGGACGAACCGTCACCCGCACTCATCTCGCTTGGAAACTCCTCAGCGCGGTGATAACCACAGGCGCTACCGTCAGCAACACGAAGGCGGGAAGGAAGCAGACGACGAGCGGGAAGAGCATCTTCACCGGCGCCGCGCGCGCGGATTCTTCGATCGAGGCCCGGCGCCGGGAGCGGATCTCCCGCGCTTGAGCCACGAGCGTCGCCGCAACCGAAGTGCCGTACCGTTCCGCGCGCTCGAGGGCGCGCACGAGGCTGCGGACCTCCGCCACCGGAGCGCCTTCGACAAGGACTTGGTACGCCGATGCCCTGCGCATCCCGACGTCGAGCGCCCGCAACGCGGCGCGCATCGCCTCACCGAGCGGACCACCGACGTCCGGGCTGACGGTTCGCAGCGCGCGGTCGAGGTTCATCCCGGCGAGCGCGCACGCGGCGAGCAGGTCGAGCGCGTCGGGTAACGCGGCGCGGATCGAGGAGTCCCGTTCGCGCGCCCGGCGCGCGAGGCGAAGGTCGGGGACCCGCCAGCCCGCAGTCGCGAACAGCGGCACGGCAGCGAAAGCCGCGAGCCCTTTGGTGAGAACGACCCCGGCGAGCGCGCCGATCGACGCGAGCCCAACCTTCCGTCCGGCGAGCTCGTGGGCTGCTCCTGCGCCTCCAGCGGCCAGGGCGATCGATCTGCGCGTTCTCTCCGGCAAGGGCACGATCCGCCCCAATGTTCGTAGGGGCGATGTGCGAAGGCTCGGCGCAACAGTTCGCAGCGACCCCGCGGGACCGAGGCGGGCAACAGCGCGCCGGGTGGCGATCACGCTATCCCCCTTTCCGCCGCGCGGCCGCCGACGCCTGCGGTAAGGCGGCGGATCCAAAGGATCCCCGCTCCTTCGAGCCCGCCTCCGACCGCCAGCAACAACCACCCGATCGGCTCTCCGAACAGCAGATGCGCTTGATCACCGGCGCCGGCACTCATGAAGAGCAGGAAGACGACCGGCAGCGCGGCGACCACAGTGGCCGACGCCCGTGCTTGCGCGGTGGCGGCGCGCAACTCCCGCGCCAGGCGGTCACGCTCGCGAAGGGTCTCGGCGACTTCATCCAGGACGCGCGCGAGTTCGCCGCCCGCTTGCCGGGCGACGCGCATGGCCCTCCCGACGAGCACGCCTTCCGGAACCGCGCAACGCGATGCGAAGCGCGTGATCGCCTCGTCCAGGGACACACCCGCTTCGAGGTCTCTCCGCGTTCGAGCGAGAACGTCGCGCATCGGCTCCTCCGCTTCCTCAGCCGCCGCGTCGAACGCCTGAGGCAGGCTGGCGCCGGCGCGGATCGGCGCGGCGAGCGACGCAAGAACCTCGGGGAGCTGCGCGGCGACGCGCGCCGAGCGGGACCCGATCCGCCGGCGCATCGCGATCTCCGGAGCCGCCGCGCCCGCGACGAGCCCGGCCATCCCCGCCGGCGGGCCGAGCCACAGCATCGCCACGGTCGCGCCGCCGAGCGCGCAGGCAACGCAGAGACGCACGAACGCCGCCGGCGTGCGCCCGAGGTCCGCGCGAAGGAGGCGGTCGCCGAGCCTCCGCCCGTATCGCGTGCGGTCGAGGATCCGGTCGAGCAACGCCCGCCGTTCGGGGGCAAGCCGTCGCAGGCGGCGCCGGGCCCGAAGCAGCGCGATCACATCCACTCCGGTCGCAACTTGGTGCCGTTCCCGGCGCCCATGTCGGGCGGAGGCGCGAACGCCGGCGCGAGAAGGAGCTCCTCTCCCTGAAGTCCGTGAACATGCAGCACCTCTTCGACGCGGCGGGCTCCTTGAGCGGTGCGGGCCATGTGGACGACGATGTGCACGGCCGAGGCGATCTGTCCCCGCACGGCGGGAAGCGGAAGGCCGGTGGAGGCCATCAGTACCATCGCCTCGAGCCGGCTCAGAGCGTCGGCTGCCCCGTTCGCGTGGATCGTCGACATGGAGCCGGTGTGGCCGGTGTTCATCGCCTGGAGCATGTCGAAGGCTTCCGGGCCGCGAACCTCGCCGACGACGATCCGGTCGGGTCGCATCCGCAGGGCGTTACGAACGAGATCGCGCACGCTCACTTCTCCACGCCCCTCGATGTTCGGCGGACGCGTCTCAAGAGAGACGACGTGCTCTTGCGCGAGGCGCAACTCCGCTGCGTCCTCGATCGTGATGATCCGCTCGTCGCGCGGGATGAAGCTCGAGAGGACGCCGAGGAACGAGGTCTTGCCCGCGCCGGTGCCGCCGGAGACGAGAACGTTCTTGCGGGCTTCGACGGCGTGGCGCAAATGGAGGACCAATCCGTCGTCGAGCGTCCCGAGCCGCACCAGGTCGGGCGCGGTAAACGGTACGCGCGCGAACCGGCGGATCGTGAGGGTCGGCCCGTTGACGGCGAGGGGCGGAATGATCGCGTGAACCCGCGAGCCGTCGGGAAGACGAGCGTCGACCCACGGCCGGCCTTCGTCGACGTGGAGTCCCAGCGGCGCGACGACGCGGTCGATGAGGTGGCGAACGGCGGCGTCGCCCTCCAGGACGAGCGGCACGCGCTCGACGCGACCGTCGCGTTCCACGTAGATGCGTGCCGGGCCGTTGACCATCACCTCGGTGACTGCGGGGTCGCGCATCAATTGCTCGAGCGGACCCAGACCGACGATGGTGTCGGCGATCTCGCTCACGAGCCGCGCGGCATCTCGCGCGGACAAGATCAGCCCGTCGCGCTCGAGCAGCCTCGCGACCGCTTCCCGCACGCGCACGCGCCGCTCCCACCGGGTCGGCGCTTCCAACGCGGCCGGCGCCTCCACGATCAGAGCCGAGCGGATGCGTTCGCGGATCGCCGAGAACGCTTCAGGATCCATCCGAAACCTCCGCGAACAGGGCCGCGGCGAAGCGGTCGACCGCCCGGCGCGCGGGCCCGCGCGACGGCAGCCTGCCCGACTCCCCCGCCCGGCGGATGGCCGGATCTGCGGGAACGATGATCGCCGGCGGCTCGCCGAGCACGCGCGCGACGTCGCGCGCGGACAGCCGCATCCGAGAAGCGTGATTCAAGACCACACGGCCCGTCCCGGCGACCTCCCCCATCGCGCGAGCTCCACGCATCGATCCAACGTCGGGACCGCAAACGAGGAGTGTCGCGTCTGCGAGTCGCAAAACCGTTCGCGACGCTTCGTCCCCGCCGCGTCCGGCGTCGATGACGGACACCGGTACGGTCCCACGGAGCAGGGCGAGGAGCCGCGTCGCCTGCTGCGATGTTGCTGATGCGACTCGCGGAGCCGCGCACACGGCACGACCGGACGCGTGCGGTGTCATCGCGGCCGAAAGCGAACGCGGATCAAGATCGTCGACCGCTGCCAGGACGTCGGCGAGCGTGGGCTCCGCCCCGTCGGCCAGGAACGCGGCCTGACCGGCGCCAATCGGATCCAGGTCGACGACGACCGAGTCTTTGATCGCCCGCGCAAGCATGGCGGCGACGGTCGTCGTCCCCGCACCGCCGCGCGCGCCGGCCACGGCGACGATACGGCCGTCGGAACCTCCGGCGGCGAGCCGGGCTCGCGAGCAAGCGTCGCGGAGGATGCTCCGCAACATTGCGCGATCTTGCGGCCAGCACACGATCTCCTGCGCGCCGCACCGAAGAGCCGCGCGAGCGACTTCGGTTACGTCGTGATCGGCGGCGAGCCCGACGATGGCGGTTCCCCCGGGCGGAGGCGATGACGAGATCCGTGCCAGCGCCGGTTCACCCGCCAGCACCACCGTCGCCCGCGCGGGATCGAGGGCAAGGTAGAGATCCTCCTCTGCCTCGACCGCATGTACGAGCTCGTCGACGATCCCGGGATCGGGATGCGCGACGGCGACTCCGACGCTTCGAACCACGTTGTCCTCCGCTCGAGGCGCCGGGCGGCCTGGCGCCTGGTCATCGGGGAGGGCGATGGGAGGTCGGGAAGAAGGAGAAGAGCTCGGACGGTGATGCCGAGGGATGATGCCACGGGCATGGAGCACGGACAATGGGGTGCGACCGGATGCCGACAAGCCCGAGTTTCTTCTCGCTCTTCCCGCGCGAGAGAACATGCGGGGCGCGTCACCCGTCAGAACGACGATCGCACGCCGGGCTCGATCCCGCGGACTACAATCGGGTCACGAGGGGGTGATCGAGACAGTCTTCCTGGATTGGGGACTCGCGCTCGGTGCGGGCTTGATGTTCGGGCTCGCAGGCCGCGGTGAGGTGGCTTCTTCCGCCTCGCTTACCCGGACGCGCGCCTTCCGTTGGGGTTTGGCCTATCTGCACATCGGCGTGCTGGCGATCTCCCTCACGTTGTACGCGCTCCAGCCGGCGTGGATGTGGATGTACTGGGTCGACCCGTCCCATCTTCCGCTCGTGATCGTCGTCGTCGCGTTCGTCCTGTACGAAGTCTGTTACTTGGGCGGGTTCGCGCTCGCCTCGGAGCTCGAGCGCTGGCGCCGCAACAGCACGTGGGCGCTCGTCGGCGCGATGTTCGTGGCGATCACCGGCGCGGAGGTCTCTACCCGGACGCGGCTGTTCCATTTCGGTTCGTTCGATGCGTTCGCGTCGGGGCACGCGCCGCTCGGGATTCATCTTTCGCCGTTCCATCTCGAGCCCGCGCTTGCGATCGTGCTCGGACCGGGCTTGCTCGCGACCGCCGCCGTCGTGCTCATCACGCTGAAGCTCTGGCGTGAGAACGAACGTCGAACGACGTCCACTTCCAACGTCGCAATCGCGCCGGCTGGATCTCCATCTCGCTGATGGAAGCCGCCTTCTTCGACCTCGACAAGACGATCATCGCGCGTTCCTCCGCGCTCGTTTTCGGGCGCCCTTTCTATAAGGAGGGGCTGATCACGCGCTCCCACATCGTGAAAGGGATGTACGCGCAACTCGTCTACCACCTCGTCGGGGCGGACGAGAACAAGATGGACCGGATGCGCGAAGCGCTGCTCGAGCTGACGAAAGGCTGGGACAAAGGGCGCGTCTCCCAGCTCGTGCGTGAGACGCTCACGGAGCTGATCGACCCGATCATCTTCGAAGAGGCCCTCGAGTTGATCGAGGAGCACCGCATTGCCGGTCGTCGCGTCTTCATCGTGTCCTCGTCCGCGGAAGAGATCGTCAAGCCACTCGCCGAGTATCTCGGCGTCCCGAATGTCATCGCGACCCGCGCCAAGGTGGACGAAAACGGCTTGTATACAGGCGAATTGGAGTTCTATGCCTATGCGGAGGGGAAGCGAGAGGCGATCCTGGCCGAAGCCGCGCGAACGGGCCTCGATCTGCCACGCTCCTACGCATACTCGGATTCCGTGACGGACCTCCCGATGCTCGAGTCGGTCGGCCATCCTCACGCGGTCAATCCCGACAAAGAACTACGTAAGATCGCAGAAGAGCGCGAATGGCCGATCCTCGAATTCCGTAACCCCGTGTCATTGCGCCGGCGCATCGCCGAGCGCGTTCCTCGTCCTTCGCCGACGGCCGCCGCGCTCGCGGGCGCAACCGTGCTTGCCGTGATCGCGTGGGCGTGGCTCCGTCGCACGCGCGGCGAACGTCGCGCCGCAGCGTAGCGGCATACCTCGGACCAACGTCCTCCCGAGCGTCCCGATAAGGGACTAGGCCCAAACGACCTAGGTGGACTATGTCCTTGTCTCTTCGTTCCTCGTTCTTATGTGTACAGGCGCTCCGCACTGAAACGAGAGGGCCGCGAAAAGGACGGAGCCTCGCGAAGCGGACGGTAGACGGGACCGAGGTCCCAAAGAAGCGGCGCAGGGTGGCTCGTTGAACGGGTGCAAAGCGAAAGACTCTCCGGCGAGAACGTCGGAGCCATGTCGAGGAGGCAAAATGTTCGAGGTAGGGGTGCTGCAAGAGAAGAAGACTCGCAAGCTGGCGCGGATCAGCGTCGTGCTTGCCGTACTCGTCGCAACGTGTGGGATCGGGATCGGCCTTTCGGCCGCGGCTCCGGATCCCTGTCAAGATGTGTGGCAAGGTCTCACGCCGAAGAACCCGCTCACCAAGACGGCGAACCCGACGAGCGTTCACCCGGGCGACACCGTCACGTACACGTTCGGGTGGACCTCGACCGGCGACGTTGCGGCCGCCCTCGAAGACTGCTACCGGGTCGACGACGGTTCGAACGACACGCTGAACGCGCTCGTCACCGGCTTCTACCACTCGGTGGATGTCCCGAACGTCGGCGCCAGCGGCACGGCGCAGACGTACGCGTACACCATCACGATCCCCAACGATTCCTCCCTCGTCGGACACTCGATCGTCAACCGAGCGAAGATGACCCACGGCAGCGTCGAATCGCGGACCGGCCTCGTCGAGGTACCCATCACCTGCGCCGAGAACTGCGGCGGCGGCGGCACGACGACCGGATCCTCGACCGGCGACACCAGCGGGACCTCCACCGGCGGAACCTCGACCGGCGACACCAGCGGGACCTCCACCGGCGGAACCTCGACCGGCGGCACCAGCGGGACCTCCACCGGCGGAACCTCGACCGGCGACACCAGCGGGACCTCCACCGG
>Ga0070708_100003616_pt1 | contig 12129 bp, 11 predicted proteins | sample KBSK5503metaG_FD_65469 | JGI IMG/M metagenome (GOLD analysis project Ga0070708, IMG submission 65469) | Corn, switchgrass and miscanthus rhizosphere microbial communities from Kellogg Biological Station, Michigan, USA - KBS K5-50-3 metaG | ecosystem: Host-associated > Plants > Roots >...
AAACACCACGCCGATATAAATGGGTTGCGATGAGCCATTTGCATCAGCTCGGCGAGGGAACTATCAAGCTCCGGCGTGTGCCTCTGTGCCCCAGCTTTCCTGCGACAAAGACCGTATTTTTTGGGGACTCGGCAGAAATTGCCTAGGCCAAACGTTCCACAGACAGTCCTCGTTTGCCTTGCGACATATTTATGTGTCCGATAGTCATCAAACCGATCGAGTGACATCAAGGCTCGTCCGCCGCCTCAGCGAGAACCTCGGTGACGGCCTCCACGATGGAGGCTTCGTCGTCGACCACGAGGATGGTCTTCATCGGCACGGTCGCATTCAGTCTTGGCACGGGGCCACCGCGCTGCGCACCAGCCCGATGAGCGCCTACAGCTCGAACGGCTTGGGGAGGTAACCCGCCGCGTCGAGGGCCTTCGCCGCCGTCGCCGCGTCTCCGGTTAGGGTTTTCCGCAGTAGTCAAATTGCGAAATCGACTCGGCTGCCTTGGGGCGGAGCGTCCAGGCTTCAACGAAAAACCTTGCTTGCTACGAGTGGCGGCTTTAACAACGCGCAACCTTGCAGGAGGGGGGACCTACGACACAATCTCAGCTCGGTCCACATATCCGCGCGCTTCGCGAGAAGCGTTTACTCACTCAAGAGCAGCTCGCCGAACGAGCCGGCATCAGCCATTCGTATCTTTCGATGATCGAGCTCGGGGATCGCACGCCGCACGTCGAAACATTGCTTTCCCTCGCCAGCGCCCTGGGCATCGCGGTCTCCGAGCTTTTCCTCGACGCAAACGAGCCATGGGGAACGAACGGACAGCCTCCCGACCGTCAATTGATGACATATCTGGAAACGCTGCGTCTGACTCCGGGCGATGTGAACAAATTGCTCACGATTGCCAAGGCGATGTTCGACAGGCGATCGTAACAGCCCAAACGTCGCAAGAGGATGAGCGCGGCTCGAGGTCAGTGAAGGCGGCCACTCAGTCTGGCTTTGAGGTGCCTGATTCGTCTCTGGAGGACCGCGATCGTCTCTTCCAGCAATTGAATCTCGCGCCGAAGGCGGCCGTTTGGCAATTCCTGAATGTCCCGCGCGGTCGATTCAACAGGCTTGAGTTTTCGAGTCGACACGAGGCGGCTTCTCCACCCTTCAATTCATGAAGCCGGCCCTTTCGTGAAGACGCAAGTACCAAAACCTTGTCGGATTGCAACTCCGAACTGATCCAACACCTGGTCCCAGAGGGGGGCTTCCGGCGGTTCGTTGAGGGACCGACCTCGCCGGGCGTCCAGTTTGTCTGTCGTTCCGGGTAACCCGCCCATGTCCCGGTCTCCTGGGAAATGGTCGCAACGTGTCTGACCATACATCGGGTCGAGGCTTACTCCGTCGTCGCGCCCCAGTTGACGCCACGGACGCTGGAAGCGCGTGCGCCCGGCTGCTTCGATTCGCCGTAGCACTGCTACGTTGCAGTGCGGCGGTTGAGCGGGGCGAAGGACGGCGCCCGCTCCTGCTTCCGCTGCGTTAGGTGTGGCACGCCGATTGCTCATCCCAGTCATCGCGACGCGAGTGTTCCGGTCGACGAACCCATTCGCCCGAACGACGTCGCAGGTTTCCGCCAGCACCAGGGCGAGCGGATGCCAGGAAGAGGCGAAGGAACCGCTGTCTTACAAGAGAGGGATCTCAGATGCGGAACCGATTCTCTATCGATCTTTGGATGTTTGTTTCGGTTTCGTCCATCGCTCATGCCGCAACGCTGACCCAGTGGCTGCTGCCCGGAGGGAGCCCGCTCCAGATCGACGCCTCTTCGTCTTCGCGGCGGGTCTACTTCATCGACCAGGCATCGGGGACCATCGATGAGCTGAATCCGGCGGCCTCCACATTGACCTGGTGGCCCGCCCCGTTCACCGCCACCGAACCTGGGGGCATTGTTGTCGACACGCTCGCGATGCCCAGGTTCGTCTACGTGACCGATCTGTTAGCGAATATACTCGGCCAACTCGATCTCACCACCAACACGTATTTCAAATACTACCTCGCGACGCTCCCTTGGGGCATCACCGACGGGCCTCGACAGTTGGTCTATGACAGCACGCACACCGTGGAGCTCGCCGGCGATGCGATCTGGTTTTCGGCCTCCGCAACCGCGGGGACGCCGCCCAATCCGATCATCGGATACTTCTCTCCACCTTCGAAGTTCCGCGTCTGGAGGCTTCCGGCAACCGTTGCGATGCCTGGAGATACGATCGACGGCCTGGCGTTCAATCTGACCGCTGGCGTACCGTCGGTGTATTTCACCGTGAATGGCTCAGCGAACAGCGTCGGGGTGCTGCTCCCGCTGATCAACCAGGTCAACTTCTGGCAGCTTTCGGCCGCGTACAGCCGGCCGGCGCCCATCGTCGCGACGACCGCAGGAGATGTTTTCCGGGTGCAGTGCGCCGGGTGCGGCACGGTGGCGCGAATCAGCACGTCGACCGGCGTCCTGGACGAGTGGTCTTCGAACGATCTCACCGACCTTTACGTGACGCTCGACCCGATGTCCCTGGCCCCGCGATTCACGGCGATCAGCGGCGGGGCCCCAACCGCCGATCTGCTCATCACGCCCTGTCCGATGAACACCACGCCGCTGGCCTTCGGCTCCGACACCGCCAATCCGGACCTCGACTTTATCGGCTCCGACCCGACGCCGGCCCCGCCCACGGTCATCGGCGTTCCCCAGGTCACAAGCCCTCTCACTTTGTCGCCGATCTGTCCCTTTTTCGGGTTGGCGCCGATCGGCTCGGGCGGCCCGATAAGCGCGGACGTTGCCGCCGCCACCTGGATTTCGGAGACCTCGACCAGCGCAATCGCCACGTTTTGATAGGTCGCGTCACCAAGCCCAGCAGGTCTCAGGCTCCGATCGGCAGGCGGCGGATCCGCTTGCCCCTGGCGATCGAGACGGCGTTCGCGACCGCGGGAATGATCGGGGGGACCCCCGGCTCGCCGATCCCTCCGGGCGGATCCGTGCTCGGGACGATGTACACCTTGATTTCAGGCGCTTCGTTGATCCGGAGCACCCGGTAGTCGTGGAAGTTGCTTTGCTGAACCCGGCCGTTCTCCACGGTGATCTGTCCATGCAGGGCAGCGGTGGAGCCGAAGATCACCGCGCCCTGCATCTGAGCTTCCACCGTCTCCGGATTGATCACCTGTCCGCAATCCACGGCGCAGACCACCCGCTGCAGGCGCACCGTTCCATCCTCGCGCAACGAGACCTCGGCCACCTGGGCCACGTAGGTCCCGAACGAGCGGTGGCAGGCGATCCCGCGGAAGCGACCCGGGGCAATCGCGCCGCCCCATCCCGCTTTGCTCGCCGCCAGCTCCAGCACCCGCCTCAGCCGTCGCGTGTCGACCTGGTAGGGCGTTCCGCTCTCGCTGAACTCCAGAACCTTGTCCCGCTCGAGCAGGTGCATCCGGACCTCGAACGGGTCCTTGCCGCCCAGCGCGGCGAGCTCGTCGAGGAAGCACTCGTTGACGAAGGCGTGCTGGGAGTGGGCGACGGATCGCCAGGCGGCGGGCGGGATGGGAGTGTTGGCCATCACGTATTCGATCTGGAGGTCGGGGAAGTCGTACGCGATGTCCGCGGCGCCTTTCACCGCGTTTTCCGGAAGCCCGTTGACCGCCCGCGCCGGATTCCAGTGCGCGCTGGAGGACGGACCGGTGAAGTGATGGGACCAGGCGATCGGCCAGCCGTCGCGATCGAGACCGCCCGCCAACCGGTGATGGCTCGCGGGTCGAAAGAGGTCGAACTGGATGTCGTCCTCGCGCGTCCAGAGGACCTTCACCGGGGCGCGGACCCATTGCGAGATCTGGACGGCCTCGCGCGGCCAATCCGCATCCGCCCGGCGTCCGAAGCCGCCGCCCAGATAGGTGGTGTTCACCCGTATCGAATCGAGCGGCAGTCCGGTGACCCGCGCCGCGATCTGTTGCATCACGCCCGGGGCCTGGGCCGGAGCCCAGATTTCGCACCCGTCCTCTTTCACGTGGGCGGTGCAGTTCATCGGCTCCATCGCCGCGTGAGCGAGAAATGGGACTTCGTACTCCGCCTCGAGCCTCTTCGCCGCGCCCGCCAAGGCCTTCGCCACGTTGCCGGCGCGGCGCGCGACGGCCCCCGGCCGCTTCGACAACTCGAGGAAGCGTTTCCGGACGCCCTCGGTGCTCAGGCTCGCGTTCGGCCCCTCTTCCCAGGTCACCTCGAGGGCGCGCCGGCCCTGGAGCGCAGCCCAGGTACCGTCCGCGACCACCGCGACTCCGACCGACATTCCGCCGTCGATCGGCACCACCTGCCGCACCCCGGGGACCGCCTTGGCCCTGGTCGCATCGAAGCAACGGAGCCTTCCTCCGTAGACCGGACAGCGCAGCACGCTGGCATAGAGCATCCCCGAGACGCGGACGTCGATCCCGAAGACCGCGCGGCCGTCGATCTTCTCCGCAGTGTCCAGGCGACGCGTGCGCCGCCCGATGATCCGGAAGCGATCCGGCGTCTTCAGCGGAACCTTCTCCGGCACCGGGAGCAGGGCGGCGGTCTCGACGAGGGAGGCGTAGGCGAGCTTTCGCCCGGTCGGGACGTGAATCACCGAGCCGCTCTCGGCGCGACACTCGTCCGTAGAAATTTTCCACTTCTTCGCCGCCGCCGAAATCAACATCTCTCGAGCCGTGGCCCCCGCCTTTCTCAGCGGCTCCCAGGCGGTGATCACGCTGCTGCTGCCCCCGGTGATCTGCTCGCCGTAGGCGCGATTGAGGCCGTCCCGCTCCACGGCGATCGCCGCCCAGTCCACCTCCAACTCCTCGGCGATCAGCATCGGCAGCGCGGTGTGTATGCCCTGACCCATTTCCGACTGGGCGAACATGAGCGTGACCTTTCCACGGCGATCGATGCGGATGAACGCGTTCGGATGGAACACGGAATTGTCCGGCGCCGCGCTGTCGCCTTTGGCGGGGAGTTGAGAGGAATGGCTGGGTGGCGAATTCTCGCCTTTGGCGGGCAGTCGCAATCCCAGGACCAGGCCGGTTCCCAGCGATGAACAGACGCCGATAAAACGCCGCCTGCTCAGATTGATGACCGTGCTCATTTCGAGCCTCCCCCTGCGGCGCGATGAATCGCCTGCCGGATCCGCCGATACGTTCCGCAACGGCAAATGACCGTGCTCATTTCGAGCCTCCCTCCGCAGCGCGATGAATCGCCTGCCGAATTCGCTGATACGTTCCGCAACGGCAAATGTGCCGAGACATTGTTTCATCGATCTCAGCGTCGCTCGGCTTGGGATTGCCGCGAAGGAGGGCGGCGGCGGACATGATCATTCCCGGTTGGCAGTATCCGCACTGGGGGACATCATCGGCGATCCAGGCGCGCTGGACCGGATGGCTTCTATCCTTCGAGAGAGCTTCGATGGTGACGACCTGAGCGCCGGAAATGTTTCCCACCCGGGTGATGCACGAGCGGACCGCATCGCCGTTCAGGTGCACTGTGCACGCGCCGCAAACTCCTATCCCGCAGCCGAACTTGGTGCCGGTGAGACCCAGATTGTCTCTCAAGATCCAGAGCAGCGGCGCCTGCGGATCGGCTTCAATCGAATGCTTCCGTCCATTGACGACGAGGGTGATCGGGGACATTCCTCCTCCTGTGCGATGGTGAGACTTCCGCGACGCAACGGTGAACGGAGGCTGAGATTCGTCAATCGCCGGGGGGCGATCGGGCGCGAAGTTGTGACCGAAGGGACGCTGTCGCGGAGACGACGAGCTTCTCCTCGCCATTCGTCACCGGCCCAGGCCGTCTCGCCCCCGCAATTTGTCCTCGGTGCGGATCGAGGTCTACATTTCTTGACCGCTCAATTTGGAGCGAAGCGCCGCACGCGGGTTTTGAAAAATGACACTAATGGAAGCCACGGCCTCCGCAGCCGATCCCCGCCCACTCCAGGCGCGCGAGCGCGCACCGCACCGCCCCTGGTCGCTGCGCGAGGCGTCGATCATCTTCGGCGCCTGGACGCTGGTCGCGTCGCTCTCCACGTTACACAACGGTCTGTATCGCATCCACAGTGGCGAAAGCGCGAACTGGGTGCGCACGGTGGGGGTCTCGTTTGCCGATTGGTACAGCTGCGGCGTGCTGACGCCGCTTTTCCTCTGGCTGGTGCGGGCCAAGCCGCTCGGCCGACCGCTGCGGTGGCAGCGGGTGTTGTTCTACCTAGGCGCCAACGCCGTGCTGGTGGCTCTGAAATACTCGCTCTACTACCCGATCCGGACGGGTCTTTTTCCCAGTCCCGAGTTTACGCTCAAAGCCGTCGTGATGAAGGGCTTCCTGTGGGAGTATCTGGCCTTCGCCGCGATCATCGGGGTCGCCCACGCGATCGAGTCCAATCGCTCCCTGCGGCTGCGCGAGCTTCGAGCCACCGAGCTGGAAGCGCGGCTGTCCGCGGCTCAGCTGCAACTCTTACGGAGCCAGCTTCAACCGCACTTTCTCTTCAACACCCTTCATGCGATTTCGTCGTTGATGCACCGCGACGTCGGGGCGGCCAACGAGATGCTCGCGCAGTTAGGCGACTTTCTGCGGGTGACGCTGCAACGATCCGAGGACCAGGAGATTTCTCTCAAGGACGAGCTGGAAGTGCTCGAGCGATACCTTTCGATCATGCGGATCCGGTTCGGAGACCGGCTCACCGTGTCGCACGAGATCGACCCTTCGGTGCTCGACACATCGGTCCCCCAACTCTTGTTGCAGCCCCTGGTGGAGAACGCAATCAAGCACGGCGTCGCCCCACATGCCGGACCGGCCGGGGTCTGCATCAAGGCGGAGCGGTTGGGGGACTCGGTGGAGATCCGCGTCGTCGACGACGGACCGGGGCTGCCGGCCGGAATCGTTCGCGAGGGATTGGGGCTCACCAATACCCGCAAGCGCCTCGAGCAGCTCTACGGCCCGGCGGGACAGCTCACCCTCCATCCGCTGCCGCGCGGGCTCGAGGTCGTCGTGAGAGTTCCCTGGCGCTCGGACCGTTCGCCCCGACTTGCCGCCTCAACCGCATGATCCGGAGAATCACCGCCATCATCGCCGACGACGAGCCGCCCGCGCGGCAATACCTGCGACTCCTGTTGCCCGAGTCTCTTCTGATGAAGTCGGAGCGTTCACCCCGACTTGCCGCCGCTAGCGCATGATCCGGAAAATCACCGCCATCATCGCCGACGACGAGCCGCCCGCCCGGGAATACCTGCGACTGCTGTTGCCCGAGTTCCCCGAGGTGCAAGTCGTGCGCGAGTGCGCGGATGGGCGGGAGACACTGGACGCGATCCAGAAGCTTCGACCGGGGCTGGTCTTCCTCGACATTCAAATGCCCGAACTGGATGGGTTCGCGGTGCTGGAGAGTCTCGAGCCCTCCACGATCCCGGCGGTCGTCTTCGTCACGGCGTACGATGCCTTCGCGCTCCGGGCATTCGAGGTCCACGCGCTGGACTACCTGCTCAAGCCCTTCACCCGCGCCCGGTTCCACGCGGCAATGGCTCACGCGATTCAACGCTTCGCGGACCCGGGCGGGTCCAAGGACGATCCGAGGCTCGGCGCCCTCCTGCACGAGCTGCGCATGAACCGGCGGGGCGAAGGGCGGGTGGCGATCACCACCCATCAGGGCGTGTACTTCCTGCCCCTCGCGGAGATCGACTGGATCGAAGCCGCGGGGAACTATGCCCGGCTGCACGCCGGCGCGCAGATCCACCAGCTGCGAGAGACGCTCAAGACGCTCGAGGCAAGGCTGGACCCCGCCACCTTCGTACGGGTGCACCGATCTGCGATCGTCAACCTCGGTAGCATCCAGCGGCTGGAGCCATGGTTTCATGGCGAGTACGCGGTCCGCCTGCGCGACGGGACCCGATTGATGTGCAGCCGGAAGTACAGCCCTTCCCTGCGCGCTTTGACCAAGAACAAGATCGTTTAATCGTCGACCGCTGCCGTGGAAGGCCGAGGAACGGTTCACGCGTCATCCCACGATGCGGACGCGCTCTCCGATGGTCGATGAATAGACGACGTTCGCGGCGTACCGCTGCGCGGTTGCATCTGTCCTCGGAACGCAAGCACGCGATCGCTTCCGACATTCGGTCTGCAGGAAAAGGCGGGCTAGGACTCAAGTGATCGCGCAAGAGCCGGCTTAACGGCCGCATCGCCGAACCGTCGTGAGATCGCTGTGTGAGCGGCTCGAGGTCATCCCATCCTTCCCAGGGTGCCCGGCGATCGTCGTCGGTTGCCCTTTGTTGTACATACGGCCCCGGTTTCCGGGGCCAGATGTACAAAGCTTTCGAGGTCGCGGTCCTCAACTGTTGCGAGGCGGCCGGCTCAAGCTCCACCGTCGCCGGCCTAACCTGATTGGCCGTCCGAGCCGCTCGAGCTTCATCGCATAGTCCCGGCCCGTGCTCTCCGGGTCGATCGCCGCCGCGGCGTACCGCTGCGCGGTACCAAAGCTTTGTACATTTAATGCCGGATTCCGGCAGCGTATGTACAAAGCTCGTTGAGACCACGTCGGAGTACCAGCCCTCAGAACGAAGCGCGGCGCGATTGCCTCGCCGAGATGGACTCAAGGGGGCGGGTCTGTGCTTCTGAGAGCGCTCAATCCGGATCGCGCGGCGCGGTCCGCCGGCGCTGGCCGTAGCTGCGGAATTTCTCGATTACCCGCGCTATTTCGGCGTCATCCAGCACGTGCGGCTCGGCCACCTGAATGGCGCGCCAGTATTGCTCGGCAAGCAGCTCGACCTCGGATGCGACCCTGAGCGCCTCGGCGAGGCTCGCGCCGACGGCGACCATCCCATGATTGGCCATTAGACACGCATGGTCGTTGCCCAGGGTCTCGACCGTTGCTCTCGATAGCTCTTCGCTGCCGAAGGTCGCATACGGAGCGCAGCGGACGACCGAGCAGCCGGTGACGCTGATCATGTAATGAACCGCGGGAATCGGTCGCCGGAGACAGGCGAGCGTCGTGCAAAACCGCGAGTGCGTATGGACGATGGCGTTCACATCGGCGCGGCGCTGGTAGACGTCCCGGTGAAGGCGCCATTCGCTCGAGGGAAGCCGCTGACCGAGCGGCGCATGTCCATCGAGCGACAGCTCGACCATGTCCTCGGTCCCCATCTCCTCGTAGGGCATCCCGGTCGCGGTGATGACGAGGCCGCGCTCGACGCGGATGCTGAGGTTCCCCGACGTTCCGTGGCTCAAGCCGGCGGAGCTCATGCGTCTCACGGTATCGAGCAGCTCGCGGCGTTCACGGAAGAACCTCATCCGCGGCGCTCCGGATATAGACGCAGCAGCCCGTCGGTGGAGGCTTCGCAGACGCCGCGCTCGGTGATCAGCCCCGAGACCAGCCGGGCCGGCGTCACATCGAAGGCATAGTTGACCGCGGGGGACTCGGCGGGGCTGAGCCGGACCGAGCCCGCGCGCCCGTTCGACGCAAGGCCGGCCACTTCGTGGACCTCGCTGTCGCTTCGCCGCTCGATCGGAATCTCGCGTCCGCTGGCGATGCTCCAATCGACGCTGGAGGATGGTAGGGCGACGTAGAAGGGCACGCCGTTGTCTTTCGCGGCGAGGGCTTTGAGGTACGTCCCGATCTTATTGCAGACATCGCCCGCCGCGGTGGTGCGGTCCGTTCCCACGATGCAGAGGTCGACCTCGCCGGCTTGCATCAAATGGCCGCCTGCGTTGTCGACGACGATGCTGTGCGGCACACCCTGCTGCCCGAGCTCCCAGGCGGTGAGGTAGCCCTGGTTGCGAGGCCTCGTTTCGTCAACCCAGACGTGAATTGGAATTCCGGTCTGGTGCGCCCGATACACCGGCGCCAGGGCGGTTCCCCAGTCGATCGTCGCCAGCCACCCGGCGTTGCAATGGGTGAGGACGTTGACCGGGCTTCGCCGATGGAGCGCGGCCGCTTTCTCGATCAGCGCCAATCCGTGCTCGCCGATGCGCCGCCCGATCTCGACCTCCTCATCCGCGATGCGCTCGCAGTGCTCGTAGGCGAGGACGACGCGCCTCGATGCCGGCAGCGGCAACAGTTGCTCGCGCATCTCGGCGATCCGCCCGCGAAGATTCACCGCCGTGGGCCGGGTCGCACAGAGGGCCGCCGAGGCGCGGTCGATCGCCGCCTCCGATGCGTCCCGCCGAACCGCCAGCGCCAGCCCATAGCAGGCGGCGACGCCGATCAGAGGGGCGCCGCGCACCTGCATCGTGGAGATGGCGTTGGCCATCTGCTCCAGGCTTTCGATCCGGACCGTCTGGAGCTCGTGCGGCAGCCGGGTCTGATCGATGATCTCGACCGCCCAGCCATCCGCGGCTGGCCAGATCGTCCGAAGAGGTCGACCATCGACGTTCATCGCCGGCGAGTCTGCCCCAATCCGCCGGCCCGGAGCGAATCTTTCTGGCCGCTTCTGTAGCGAATCGTTCTTGCCCGGTCAGCCGGTTCATTGCCGACTGGTCCAAGCGTTTTCTCAAATCCGGCTCTATTCGCACCGTCCAGCGGCCTGTATCAAAGCCAGCGAGGCGACCATCGTGAGATTCGGGGCGCGTAAGCGCTGGCTTGGGTCGCCTGGGGAAGGATCATGAAACATCGTTGGCATGGGATTGCTGGCGGCGTGCTTCTGGTTGGCACACTGCTTCCCGCGCTTCTCGACGCTCAAACATACGCGCGCATCGCGATCATCCGTCCCCACGACGGGCACACCGTCGATTTCGAGGCAGGTTACATCCGGCACCTCGAGTGGCACCGGCAGAATAGGGACACTTGGGTTTGGTACGGTTGGAGCGTCACGTTCGGTGAGCGGCAGCGCTCGTTCGTCTACGCTTCGTTTGGGCACTCGGCGGCCAGTCTCGACAACCCGGTGTCCCCGGCTGAGGACGAGCGGGACAACCTGCTCAACGTCGCGCCGCACGTCGAATATGCGGGGAACGCGCTTTACGAGTACCTGCCCGGAATTTCGCGCGGCACGGGTGAGCCACAACCGTCCGCTCGGGTCGAGCTCACCACCGTGGACCTCGTGCCCGGGGCCGCGAAGGCTTTCGAAGCGGCGCTCAGCGCGGGCCAATCCGCGCTGAAGGGCGAGACGCTGTGGTACCGGATGGTGGCGGGTGGATACTCTGCACGCTACGTCCGGCTGCGTCCGCGGCCGAGCCTGTCCGTGCTTCTCGACGGCAAGGGCGAACAGGCGCTTCCCGACGGAGCAAGCTCATCGATCGCGAGGACCACCGTCGAGATCCTGACGCTGCGGCCGACGATGAGCTACGGCCTCGCGCCGCCGGCCCGCAAATGAATCGAGGAAATCTTGAGTGACCTAAGCTCGGTGCGTATCCGGCTGGTCTGCCCCGACAGATGCATTTTGCTCGCTGCGATGGTCACACAAGACGTCGACCCGATTCGCGCTTGTAGGAGTGCTGGAGGACCTGATACGGAGCGTACGGGGCGAAACCATCCTGGTCGCGGGATGAATGGGCCGACTCGCCCCAGGCGCGAGGGGAAATCATGCAATGGTCGATTCGAAAGATCTGTCTCGGTTGGGTGCTCGTCTGCGCGTTGACCGCGCGGGTGGAGGTTGCCCGCGGCATGGGTATCGGCTCGGTGACCGACGTGGGGCCAGAGGGCGGTATTACCTCGACGGGGAGTCAGGGATTCCTGTTCGCAGGCCTGGACATGGTCCTCGTCAACGCTGGCCGTGCCGGGATCTATAGGACCGTCGACCGTGGACAGAGCTGGACGCGAAGCGAGCAAGGGTTACGCGCCGCCGGTGGTGTTGAGCCCCTTGCCCAAAGCATTTGCGAATCTCGCTCATTCCCGGGGGTTGTGTACGCCGTTCTGACGGATGGGGTATCCCACTCCACGAGCTTCGGCGAGACTTGGGACCCGCCCACGCCAATCCAAGGGACACCCCTTTGGTCCTGCGCGGTCGATCCATCGGACCCGTCCGTAGTCTACGTGTTGGGCCAGTACGCCGACGAGCTCTTCCCAGGGCGGCTCTTCAAATCGACGGACGACGGCCGGCGCTTCTCGATCGTCGGCGGTGGACTGCCGCAAAACGAGTCTTCTTTTGCCCTGGCCGTCGCTCCGACCAATCCCCTCAAGATTTACGTCGGCCTCACCAGCCTCTCTTCGA
>Ga0070708_100003617_pt1 | contig 12126 bp, 10 predicted proteins | sample KBSK5503metaG_FD_65469 | JGI IMG/M metagenome (GOLD analysis project Ga0070708, IMG submission 65469) | Corn, switchgrass and miscanthus rhizosphere microbial communities from Kellogg Biological Station, Michigan, USA - KBS K5-50-3 metaG | ecosystem: Host-associated > Plants > Roots >...
AGTCGGGCCGATTGCTGGCTGTCACTTTTGCACCGCCGACGGACGAACCACCTCTTCGTACCAGCCCGGATGGTAACGCTTGGCAAATCTCTCAGAGACATCGCCTCGAATGATGGAGCCGAAAGCGCCGCGCTCGGCGAACACGCTCATGTAGATGTGAATCATGAACAGGCCGATGGTGAGCATGGCCGCGGCCGGATGAAGGAGCACCGCAGCGTAACGCAGGACGCGCAAATCCCATGGAACCTGTTCGGTGAACCAGAGAATGACTCCGGTGATCAACAGAAGCAGTCCGCAGTAGAAAAACCCCCAGAAGAGCAGCTTCTGCCCGGCGTTGTAGCGCCCTACCGCCGGCATTTTGCCATCCTGATTAGTGATGTAAAAACGCAGCGAGCGCCACCAAGCCTTATCGGCTTCGGTCGTCCGCATCTGTCGCGCCCACATCACTGCCAGGTAAATGACTGCGGCCGTAAAGAGCAGACCGATCCAGGGATGCAATATGCGCGAGACCGGCCCGCCGCCGAGAAGAGCTGCAAGCCAGAAGAGCCAAGGTGACCAGAACGCCAGACCAGTCAGCAGCAAATAAATGTATGAAAGTGCAGCGACCCAGTGCGTTGCGCGCTCGCGATACGAATAGCGAACGATGCGCCCAGGCGGAAGAATTTGTTGCCCCGCGTTCATGGCTGTTCTCCTTTGCCTGGAGTCGCCTCTTCCTCTGTTCGCTCTTTGGGGCCGTATCGAAGGTAATGGGCGAAAAGGCCGAGGAGGCCGCCGATCATCGCGATGTTTCCCAGCCATTTCAGCGGGTGTTTCCAAAGCCTAACGGACAAGGGCACTTTCGGATTTTTCGGAAGCCCGCCGTAAAGCTCCGGCTGAGTTGCGTCGTGAAGCACGTAAATGACTCCCGTGCCGCCGACTCCCGGAGGGTCATACACGCCGGCCTTCGGGAAATTGAAGTGCTCCCGAAGCTGCTTTGCTCGGCCCTCGGCCAGTTCCTTCATGTCGTCTTTGCTGCCAAAGTGAAGGCATCCAGTCGGACAGGCTTTGATGCACGCCGGCTCCAGGTTTTCAGTGACTCGGTCTACGCAGAGCGTGCACTTGAAGACCCGCTTCGTCTCGGCATTGAACTTCGGAATGTTGAAAGGGCATCCGGTGAGGCAATACCCACAGCCGATACATTTGTCCTGCTGAAAATCGACGATCCCATTAGCGTACTGGACGATCGCGCCGTCGGCGGGACACGCCGCGAGGCATCCGGGCTCGGCGCAGTGCAGGCACTGGTCCTTGCGCATCAGCCACATGAAGGTGCCGTCTTCGCGCTCGTGTTCGTCGAATTTGATCAGATTCCAATAGTTCCAGCGCGTCTCCGGCATCGTCTGGATGGTGTTGTCGAAGACCGTCTCACCGAAGGGCAGGTCATTCCATTCGAGGCACGCCACTTCGCACGCTTTGCAGCCGATGCAGGTGGTGGTGTCGATCAATTTGCAGACGGTGTATTCGCGCTGCGTGCCCTCGCCGGGAACCGGGCCAGCATGCCCTGATATCTTCTGGATCCGCAGTGTCGCCTGGCTCATCTCGGACCTCTAAGCCTTCTCCACCTTCACCAAGAAGCCCTTGAACTCGGGAGTGAAGGCGTTGGGGTCGATCACCGTCGGCGTGAGGAGGTTGACCGAGGTCCTTGCGTTCTTGCCCTGATCCTCCTGGATGCCGCGGTAGCCCTGGTGGAGTGGAATGCCGATTTGATACGTCTTCTTGCCGTCGATGATCATCGGCTTGATCCGCCGGGTGACCCACGCCTTGGCGATGTACGCCGGCCCGCGCGCGCTGGTGACTTTGACCCTCTCGCCGCCTCGGAAACCCATCTCTTTTGCCATCTCGAAGGGGATTTCCACAAAGGGCTCCGGCACTAGTTGCACATTCATCGGATTGTTCTTGGTCCAGGAGTGGTAGTGCTCGGTGAGCCGGTAGGTCGTGCACACCACATTGAATCCATCCTTCGGAGAAGCGTACTTGTCGTCCGGACTGGTGAAGCACTCCGCCACCGGATTGTGGGTTTCCTGTGGATGCAGCGGGTTTTCGATCGGGCTTTCGAACGGCTCGTAAAACTCCGGGAATGGGCCGTCGGCGAAAGCCGCGAGGGGAGCGAAGATCCGCCCTACGCCCTCGGGATTCATAATGAACGGCCCCATGTGATCCTTGGGCTTGGAGTCCAGCTTGAAGTCCACCACGTCGTGTCCCATCCACAACTGCGTTTCCTCGTTCCACCAAACCTGCTCGCGAGATGGGTCCCATGGCTTCCCCGTTACGTCGCAAGACGCGCGGTTGTAGAGAACGCGGCGATTGGCCGGCCAGGAAAAGCCCCAATTCGGATGGATTCCGAGGCCCGAAGGATCCGAGGGATCGCGCCGAGCGGTGAGATTTCCCGCCTCGGTGAATGCACCGGAATAGAGCCAGTTGCCGCAGGAAGTCGAGCCATCGGCCCGCAACCAGGAAAACCCGGGTAGCTGCTGGCCGTACTTGATCTGCTGTTTGGAAATAGGGTCTTCCAAGTCGGCGAGCGCCTTGCCGTTGATCTCCTTCAACACTTCGGCAAGCGACGGGTTGGATGGATGGGTGTAATCCCAAGTCAGCTTGAGGATCGGATCGGCAAACCTCCCACCTTCCTTTTGATACAGCTCGCGCACCTTGAGGAAAATCTGCGCCAGGATTGCTTGATCCAGGCGCGCTTCGCCTGGAGGTGGGACCGCCACGTTCTTCCACTGCAGCCAACGGGCGGAGTTGGTGAAGGTCCCGTCCTTCTCCGCAAACCCGGCACACGGCAGTCGATAAACCGTGGTCTGAATCTTCTTCATCTCCTCGGGGGTGATCCCGGGCGATCTCCAGAATTCGCTGGTCTCATCGGGATAGATTTCGCCGACGACCAGGAAGTCTGCTTTCTTGAGCGCGTCGATGTTCTTCTTGGTGTCTGGGCCGACCTGGACGCCGTTCATCCCGAACGAGAAGATGCCCTTGACGCTGCCCCTGTACATGTTGTCCCAGATGAAGGTCCAGGAGTAGTTGCGATCCACCTTCGGCAAATAGTGGAATGCCCAATCGTTGTCCTTGGTGGCCGCCGAACCGTAGAGGGCCTTGAGAAAGCTGACCGCGAACTTCGGCGTGTTTCCATAGTAGTTCCATGAATCCCAGGGCTCCGGCTTCGACGGCGTCGGGGTGGTGCGCTTCATCCAGGCGTCGAAAGACGCATCATCTGGAATTGGGACTTTGAGGTAGCCGGGCAGACTGTCGAACAGGCCGGCCATGTCGGTCGCGCCCTGAATGTTCGAGTGCCCGCGCAGGGCATTGACACCTCCGCCCGCGCGTCCCACGTTGCCCAGCAGCAACTGAAGAATTGCCGCGTTGCGAATGATCTGCGTCCCGAACGAGTGCTGGGTCCAGCCAAGCGCGTAGATGATGGTTGCCGCCTTCTTCATGTCCCCGTCTTTTCGCACCGAGGTGAAGAGCTCGGCGGCTTTCAGGAATTGGTCCTTGGGGACGCCGGTGATTCGCTCCACCAACTCCGGCGTGTATCGCGAGTAGTGCTTACGCAGCAGTTGGTAAACGCATCTTGGATTCTGGAGCGAGAGGTCGAACTCGACTTGCTCCGGCAGGGAGGGCGGGAGCGGAGCGCCGCCGATCCCCCGTGCCGAATCCTTACCTACGGCAGCTCCGGTGCCGGCATAGTTCCAAGAGGCTTGGGTGTACGTTCTGGTCTTGGGGTCAAATCCCGAGAAGAGTCCGTCTACGTCGGCCAGCTTGAAGTCATCTCTCACGATGAACGCCGCGTTGGTGTAATTGACGAGGTATTCTTTGGCGATTCGGTTGTTTTCAATCGCGTAACGGGTGATGCCGCCGAGAAAGGCGATATCCGCTCCAGCGCGAATCTGGCAAAACAGATCGGCTGTGGCGGCGGTGCGGGTGAAGCGCGGGTCCACCACGATCGTCTTCGCGTTCCGCGTGCGTTTCGCCTCGATCGGCCACTTGTAACCGCACGGGTGATTTTCGGCGGGATTCCCACCCATGATCAGCATCATGTCGGTGTTCTTCATGTCGACCCACCCGTTGGTCATTGCACCGCGTCCGAACGTTGGTCCCAAACTTGAGACCGTGGGGCCGTGTCAAACCCGTGCCTGGTTTTCGAGGTGCACGATCCCTAGCGCGCGCATCGTTTTGACAACCAGGTAATTGAACTCATTGGTGTCGGTGCATCCGCCGGTAAAGGCGATTGATTCGAGACGATTTACCGTGCGACCCGCCGAATCCTTTTCGATGAACGTCGCGTCGCGAGTCCGCTTTACCCGCCGGGCAATTTCAGTGATTGCATCGTCCCACGAGATGTCCTGCCAGTCGGTGGCGCCCGGACGTCGGACTTGCGGCTTGAGCAGGCGACGAGGATTGAGGATCTCTTGGTGGAGCGAGGCGCCTTTGGGGCACAAGGTGCCGCGGTTGATGGGATCGTCTGGATCTCCTTCCACGTGAACCACCTGCGGAGTCACGTTCTTCGCTCGGTCGCCGATGGTGTAGATGATCGCGCCGCAGCCCACCGCGCAGTAGGTGCAGGTGGAGCGAGTTTCACTGGCTCTCGCTATCTTCAGCTCTCGCAACTGCGCATAAGCCGGTTTCAGATCGAATCCAAACACCGCGGCGGCCGCTCCACCAACCGCCGTCATTTTCAGGAAATCTCGCCGTGAAGGATACATCGGTCCTTTCCGCCAGTCCGTAATCCGACCAGCGGCCCCAAATGGCCTCTGCCAAGGCCAAAGCACTTCGCGTGCCACCGTTCCCCTGAACTGCGTCTTTCGAAACCCTCGCCGTTCCTGTTGACGCGATGTGCAGCGCGAAAGAGCGTCTAGAGTTTTGGTTGGGATGGGAGGGCAGTTACTGTCTTGGGCTCAATCGTCAGTGTCGCGATAGCAACATGGAGACGTCTGGCCGACACGCTTGCCTGATTAGACGTTGGTTCGACGCGGGCAATCGCCACGCTGTACGGCAAACGGACGGAGTCCCGAAAAGCAAAAACCTTTAGGCTGGTCGGCAAAGTCGGGGTAATCACGGGCGGCTCGACTGGCATGGGCCTGGCCACAGCAAAGCGCTTCGTCCAAGAAGGCCTGGATCATGTGTTCATCACGGGCCGCCGAAAGCACGTGCTAGCTTGTTCGCCTTTTCCTCGCGCATGGTGGGAATCCACAACGATGCGCTGTAGCGTATCCGCCGCCGCCGTCCACCAGCAGGAGGCAGCCATGAAACGAGTGTTTGCATTTGCAGCCGCCGTCCTCGCCGCCGCCGCTCTGTCCGCCTGCAAAGGCGCCGACGCCAAAGGCGCGCCCGACAAGGTCGCGCAGCACCTCGCCACGTTCGACGATCTCGACTTCAACGTTTACACGCACCAGAAATGGGACGAGTTGGAGAAGAGCCACGCCAAGGACATCGTCGTCCACTATCCCGACGGGCACACCACCAAGGGTGTCCCCGATCACATCGCGGAGATCAAGGGGATGTGGGTCTTCGCGCCCGACAACCGGCTCGGCACCCTCCAGCCACTTCCCGGAGCAGCGTCGATCAAGCACTAACGGCCGCGCTACGCGCCGGAGCGTAGCACGCCAGCCGCCCGCGAACACCGCCCCTGGGCATACAATCGGGGAACCTGATAACAATCCAGGTTTACTTGGAGGCGGACTCTGGCGGCGTTCCAGGCGACATCCTGGAGATGATCAGTGTGGAGGTTCCATTTCCCTGGCCGGGAGCCCAACTTGTGACTGCGGTCTCTCAGCAGAACCCGACGCTCGCGGCTGGAACATCGTACTGGTTGGTGGCAGCGGGGCCGGGTACCGATACGGTCTGGGACTTCAATGCGACAGGCGACCCTTCCACAGGCGGCAATTTCGCTTTCAACCTGCGTTCGAAGACCGGGGCCACCTCGCCACCGGCGCAGAGCGTCTGATTTGCTCACTGCTTTTGCGAGCTAGAGTCTGTGCGCCCCGCAGTAATCCCTCGCCGAACCGCGGCGATGGGTGCTCGATCATCGAACGAGATTCGCGTCCCGACAGTTCGAACTCCTAAACGGTCGAACAGCGCCTCGAGATCAACCGGAGCCGGGCTCGCGCGCATCCTTTCGTGCAGCCGCTTCAGCACCGGCCGGGCGATCGCGCGGTCTCCGGCTGAGAGTGCTCGGTCAAGACTCCATCCCTCTGCAATTGTCCCGCCCTCCGCGAGGATCCCCCGAAGTGCGTCCTGAAGCGAAAATTGATTGCCAGTCCGCTCTCGAATCTCGACATCGGCCAAAAACCAGAAGAGAGCTCCGCCCCAATAGGTTCGTCCCCACGTCGGAGTGTAGTCGAGTCCCTGGTCGCCCGGTTGGGGAAGTCCCTTCGGCAGCCCACGAACCAGTTAGGTCCAGACCGCCTCGGCGGGCAAGGCTCGTTTGCGAGCGCGGATAATCGGCTCGAGGTAGGTAGCCAAGCCTTCTTCAGCCCAATGATGACGACGCGCGACCGATGGAAAGCCCAAGTGGGTGAGCTCGTGGACGAGCACCCAGTCCTTGTCCAATTCCACCTGGGAGACATCGGGTCCTAGCCACAAGAGCACGGTGGCTCCTCCGCGGCCGAAGACGCGGCCGTGAATGCGGGCGCCGCGGCTTGGTACGACCAGCACCAAGGAATCCGGCAGTGGGAAACGGCCAAAGTACTCGCCCACCGCGGCAGCCGAGGCGGAAATCCAGCGGACAACCGCATCTACAGTCAGCTGCCGCTCCACCGGTACGAGCGCTATCTGCAGCGTGCCGCCTTGAACAGCGACGCTTTGCATCCTAAGTGGTCCGAACGCGGCATACGGGGCGTGAGCGAGATAATGCGCGGGCATTTGGTAACTTGATGGCTCCTGACCCACCTTCGGTAAGCCAATCGCGAAACGAATCCCGCTCGGTGATTGTACGCGAAGCTGCAGAAGCGTTCCGTCCGACACATTAAGTGGCCGGAGGAGCCATGCGCCAAGTGGCGACTCCAAGACGTCGCCGTATCTCGCCGCGGAATCAGCGTTCTGAAGCTTGCTTGCGGCCTCAGCGAGCTCGAAACGATAGCGAATTTGGCAGCCGTCGGCGCAGTCATCGATAAACCACGAGGTCTCCCGCGAGGCCACGGCGGCCCAGCCAGTGCGGCGCAGGACCGACACCTCTCGCAGGAATGGCTCGGTTCCCGATTCGACGCTCAATTCGGTGGAAGTGCCGGATGGAAAGCGTGCGTCGATCCACAGCACACTTCCGTCCGCCGAGACCTGCACCTCGTAATTCCAAGTTTCCGCCTCGGCCTTGCTGCTCGCTGCAGCCGTACAAATTCGGGCAACGAGAATAGCGATGAGCACGATGGGGTACACAATGCCTTAACCTAACCTCTCCACTCGCGATTACCCACATGATTCCGAATCATTCCCGCGAGCAGAAGATTCTTTCGTCAGACACACTTTGTCGTGTTCAGATTGACAGCCAGCGCGAGCGAAGACTAGGTCAGCCTGTCTTTTCAAGGAGGGTCCAATGCAAAGCCTAGCCTTGCGCGTACTTGTCGGTGCGATCTCAGTTCCGCTGCTGTCGAGTTTGGCCGCGGCGCAAGATGTTGACGTTCCCGGAAATCTCACGATGGTGAATTCAACGGCCACCGAGGGCAATATTCTGAAAGGCGAGCTTCCGTTCCTTCACAATTACGGAATGAACAATACGTTCCTCGGCATCAACGCGGGCAATCTGACGATGAGCGGCGCCAGCAACACCGCCACGGGATTCCAGGCGCTCCAGAGCAACACCAGCGGCTTCAACAACACCGCCCTTGGGAGCGGTGCGCTCTTAAGCAACACGACTGGCTTCCAGAACACTGCCAGCGGACTCGCTGCGCTCTTCAGCAACACGACCGGCAACGACAACACTGCCACTGGGACCGGTGTGCTCTTGAACAACACCACCGGCAACGGGAACACCGCAAGTGGGGCGCAGGCGCTCGTCAGCAACGAAAGCGGCAGCAGCAACACCGCCAGCGGAGTCAACGCGCTATTCAGCAACAACACCGGCAACGGCAACACCGCCATCGGGTTTCAGGCCCTTCAGAGCAACACCATCGGCGGCGGCAACACCGCCATTGGATCTGGCGCCAATGTTTCCGCTGGCAATCTTACCAACGCCACGGCTATCGGCGCCGGAGCCATCGTCGATGCCAGCGACAAAATCCGGCTGGGCAATGGCTCGGTGACGGTTGTCGAAGGTCCGCCCTACAGCCCAATCTCCGATCGCAAAAAGAAGGAAAACCTCCGGCAGGTGGATGGAGAAGAGGTGCTCACCAAAATCCGAGCGCTGAGAGTCACCAGCTGGAACTACATCGGTCAAGACGCCAAGGAATTCCGCCACTACGGTCCTATGGCCCAGGACTTCTTCACCGCCTTTGGCCATGATGGCCTCGGAACGATTGGAACTCCCACGACCAACACGTCGACCGACATTGATGGCATCCTCATGATAGCAGCGAAGGCCTTGGAGAAGCGCACGGTGAAACAGAGCGAAAAGCTGGACGCTCTCAGAGCTGAAAACGCCGAGCTCAAGGGGCGCCTCGAGGTTTTGGAGCGGCGGGTCGGCAGCGAGGCAGAACGTTAAGTCCTTGGTTGAGGGTCGGCGCCAGGCAGCGTGAAAACGTTGCCAACCCGGTGGTTCTCACGGAACACCTACGGAACAAGAAAGCCTCCGAGTTGCCCGGGAGGCTTCTTTCCCGTCGAAAGAAGCGCTTGACCCTGCCGGGATTCGAACCCTATTTTGGCAATTAAATTAAACATGCGACAGCGCACGCCTTTTTGCTGTTTTGCTTTGCCGGACGGGGACTTGGGTCGAAAGAGTTTGTCTACGTGAAGTCTCGTCAGAGTCCGTCAATCGACCTGAGTTTTGGAGACATATTGGAGACACGGGCGATCTGAAACAGGAGAGATGGGACGACTTTCAGTCCACCCGGTCACGTCGATCTCTACCTGAAACTCCTCCTGCGCGCGGACGCTCTGGCTGGCGTTTTCGACGGCCTACGGTGGCGTCGCCTAGAGAGGTCAACACAGCAGACTACCGAGGCGCGCCAGTGTGCCATCCGCAGGTCATGAAACCGGCGCGCCGCCGATCTGGGCCCGCCCGCTTCCGCGACCGGCCTGCGCGCTCGACCGCGGCGCCAGTCTCGATTCAGATACCCCACGTCCCAATCCGACACTACCTCCAGCACGCAATGGACCTGCCGACCACTCGATGGAGTTGGACTCCTTGTGGTGGCCTGCTTCGTGGAGGGGGCCGCTCGGCGTGGCCGGGAGCGAGCACTCGGGGGCAGGCGAGCCCGCGTCGGCGTACGAGCGGTTCGCTGGCGCCGCTCGCCGGTCACTCGCAGGCAGGTGGCGCCGCCGAGAGCCGGAGCGCACCTTGCTGCACGCCACCGTCCGTGCTCACCTGCGAACGTTCCTCGAGGAAGCGCGGGCGCGCACTGACGAGGGCGCGGGCTTGCCCCGGTTCGTGGAGGCGGAGTTCGAACGCTACCTCGCCTGCGGAATCCTCGCTCACGGTTTCGCGCGGGTCCGCTGCGGAGGGTGTGGCGATGAGCTGCTGGTCGCGTTTTCCTGCAAAGGACGCGGCTTCTGCCCGTCCTCCACCACGCGTCGGATGCACGACACGGCGGCGCGCCTGGTGGATGGGGTGCTGCCACGCGTGCCGGTGCGGCAGTGGGTCTTGTCACTGCCGCGGTGGGCGCGGTGGCTCCTGGCGCGCGACCCGAGGCTGGTAGGCCGGACGCTGAATGTGGCGCTGCGAGCGATCTTCGCGAGCCTGCGCAGGCGCGCGCGGCGCGAGGGAGTGCGGGACACGCGAGCGGGCGCGGTCACCTTCGTGCAGCGGTTCGGCGGGGCCCTCAACCTCAACGTCCACTTCCACTGCGTGGTGCCCGACGGAGTCTTTGCGCGCGAGGAGGGCAGGGTGCGCTTCGTGCCGCTCGGAGCGCCGCCCGATGAGGAGGTGGAAGCAATCCTCCGACGCGTCGTGGTCCGCCTGCTGCGGCTGCTACGTCCGCGGGCCGAAGGGATGGACTTCGAGCCACTCGACGCGCTGGCAGGCGCGCAGGTGGAAGCTCTGCTGCTCCCGTCTGTCGCGCCCCAGGAACCGCCGCGCCGTAAGCAGCACTCGGCCTTCCTGGAAGGCTTCTCCCTGCACGCCGGGGTGCACTTGACGTCAACGACCGCGAGGCTCTGGAGCGCCTCTGCGCGTATGGGGCCCGCCCGCCGCTGTCGCTGCAATGGCTGGCCGCGCTGCCCGATGGACGTCTCGCCTACCGACTCAAGCGCCCGCTCCGGGACGGCCGCCAGGTGTTGGTGCTGCAGCCGACAGAGCTCTTGCGCCGGCTAGCGACGCTGGTGCCGTCGCGCCGCCACCACCTGGTCCGCTACCACGGAGTTTTCGCACCCAACGCGTCCTGGCGCGGGGCAGTCGTGCCGTGCCCGCCGGAAGTAGAAGCACAGTGTGCAGTCGCGCCTCCAGAAGGGCCCGTACTCCGGCCGCCCGGGCCTCGCATCTCGAAGGCAGATGCCCGAGCGCGCCCGCCTTCCCGGCTGCCCTGGGCTGAGCTGCTGCGCCGGGTCTTCCGCGAGGACCTGCTGGCCTGCGACCACTGCGGTGGTCGACGATTGGTGCTCGCGTTCCTCAGCGAAGGCAGCGTGGTCAAGGCCATCCTCGAGCACCTCGGGCTGCCGACGACCGGTCCGCCGGTGGCGTCGGCGCGGGGGAGTCCGCAGACGGAGTTCGCTCCCTGGCCAGACGACTCCCTCCAGTGCCAATGAACGCCGCGATCCTCCTCACGCCGCAGGCGGAGCCACGCCGTGAGGGCGACTTTCGCTCTACCAGGTTGCCGCTTTGGGCCTTGAGCAGGGGCCATGGCAAGATCCTGCCGGGACCTCAGAGCCACGAGGAGGTTACAGAACGTTTGGTTATCTGTCCTAAGAAGCAGACCGGCGCGTGATAGGTGCGACTGGCCCTGAATCTTGGACTGAACAAATGGGCAAACTGGCCGGCGCTCGTGATGATCGGCCAACCCGGCAGTTGAGATCACTTCTCCTTAACCACCCGCGACCGGGTGCCCACCATCTCGCGGATAGCGCCGATGATGATCACGGCGCCGATGGTCCCGAGCATGTACAGCGTCCAGATGAACCGAAGCGCGCCATCCGTCTTGAGAAACTCGTCGCCGTAGCCTCTTCCGTTCAAATGGATGATCGGGATGACGATAGCCATGAGACCTCCCAGCAGGATGACGACGCGTCCGAACAGGCGATCTCGCAGCAGCAACACGCTCGACGACCACGCGGCGAGGATGAGAATGGCGTAGGGGTTGTTGACCACGCGCCGGTCGAAGCCGTGGACGTAGTCGTCAGCGATGTGCATCGCCACCAAGACGATCGCGAGCAGGGAAAGCACCGTCAGCAACTCTTTGTGCTTCATCGTAGCCGTCCTGTCGTGACCTGGGGATGTCGCGCCGCCAATTGAAATCTCCGAGGCGGCTCGGCCGTGACGCTACTCGCTAAAGCCCGGGACTGGCTAGCACGGAGCGAGCAGAAGCTGAAGTCGAGCGGTTAGGATGTCGTTGACCTGGCGTCGACCTCGAAGCCCCGTGCCCAATGCACGTGTCGTCTTCTTCATCCCAAGTTCACGTTACGACTGCTGAGCGACCTTCCCAGCGACTGGTAGAGGCGTCGGTCCCTCTCGGGCTGGCGATCCTCACCGCGCTGGTCTTGATCGCCGGATCCGCTTGGCCGTCCCCGGGCGGATCCGAGAGGCCGTCCGTTGACACTCCATAGCGCGATGTCAAGGAGAGCGTGCCGTTCGCTCGACCCTCACCGAACTCGCTCGCGCAGCTGACTCGAAGAGTCTGTGAGCTTCCGGCGCCATACGCCGGGCGCGACGCCGGCCCACTGGCGAAACGCATGGCTGAACGATGCCTCCGACGCGTAGCCCGTCAGCTGCGAGGCCTTCGCGAGCGTTGCGCCATCGCGGAGCAGCATCGCTGCCTTCTGCATGCGGAGACGCGTCAGGTAGCCGAGCGGTGG
>Ga0070708_100003618_pt1 | contig 12124 bp, 10 predicted proteins | sample KBSK5503metaG_FD_65469 | JGI IMG/M metagenome (GOLD analysis project Ga0070708, IMG submission 65469) | Corn, switchgrass and miscanthus rhizosphere microbial communities from Kellogg Biological Station, Michigan, USA - KBS K5-50-3 metaG | ecosystem: Host-associated > Plants > Roots >...
GTCGACGAGATCGTGCGTCGCGGCGGTATCGGCGCGGTGGTGCAGGGCGATACCGCCCGTCACCTCGTGTACTCCATCACCCTCCGGCAGTCGATTCCGTCGGTGGTGGCCGACGTCGCCACCGACGACATCGTCGGGCGGCGAGTGCGGCTGCGGGCCATCGGCCGTCACGAGCGCGGCCATGGCGCCAACATCGTCGGCGTGTTGCGGCCGCCGCCCGGCGCGACCGGCTACGTGCTACTGCTCGCCCACGGCGACGGCTGGTTCCAGGCCGCGGCCGATAACGGCACGGGATCGGCGGCCGTGCTGCGGGCGGCCGAGCTCCTGGCTGCCCGCCGGCCCGCCGCTGGGGTGGTCGTCGCCGTCGTCGACGCCGAGGAGGTGGGGCTGGTCGGCTCCAGGCATCTCGCCGAACAGCTGCGCACCGTGGGTGTCCCCGCCGCTGGCGGTCCGCCGGTGCGCATGCGCGACCTCAAGGCGGTCGTCAACCTCGACGCGTCGTCGGCGCGGGCGTCCGACGCGCAGAGCCTTCCGCACAGCCTGCTCGGCAGCGATGCCCCGGTCTTCAGCTGGCGGGCGATCGTGTCGTCCGACGGCTCTCCCCTCGGCGCGCTGTTCGCCGCCCGCGCCGCCCAGCACGGCGTGTTCGGCCTGCCGCTAGGCGCCCGAGCGTGGCTGGCGGCGATCGGCAGCTGGCGGACCGACGCTGGATGGTTCGACGACGCCGGCGTGCCCGTGGTGTGGCCGGTCGCCGGCTACCCGGAGTACCACACCGACGGCGACGGCTTCGCGGCGGTCGACGGCGCCGACCTCGAGAACGTCGCGCGCGCGGCGGCCGACACCGTTGGGGACGCGGCGTCACTGCCTGCCGCTGGATGACGACCATCGTCTACACCGATGGCGCGTGCATCGGGAACCCCGGCCCCGGCGGATGGGCGTGGGCCGTCCCCGGTGGCGCCTACGCCAGCGGCGCCGATCCCGCGACGACGAACCAGCGGATGGAGATTCGCGCCGCCCTCGAGGCGGTGCGGGCCAACGACGGCGACGTGGAAGTCGTGAGCGACTCGACCTATGTCGTGAACTGCTTCCGCGACCGCTGGTGGGAGGGATGGCTGGCGCGCGGGTGGCTGAACAAGGCCCGCAAGCCCGTTGCCAACCGCGACCTCTGGGAGCCGCTCATCGACGAGGTCAGGCGTAGGGGGAACATCCGGTTTCGTTGGGTGAAGGGCCACGGCGACGATCCCATGAACGACGTCGTCGACCGGCTGGCCGTCGAAGCCGCCGCCATGCAGCACGGCCGCCGGGGGACCGAGCCACCAGCTGACCTCGGACCGCCCGACACCTTCCAACACTCGTCTTGAGCTCGGGCGCGCTCTGCGGCGTCGACACCGGTGGCACCTTCACCGACGTTGTCGCCGACGACGGTCGCATTCTCAAGGTGCTGTCCGACGCCCGTGGCACTGCTACGCCCGTACGGGAGGGGGTCGGCCATTTCGGGCGGCCCCGCGTGCTGGCTCACGGGACGACGGTTGCGACCAACGCGCTGCTCGAGCGGCGGGGCGCGACCGTCGCCCTCCTCACCACGCGCGGGTTTGCCGACGTCGTCGAGATCGGCCGTCAGGACCGGCCGTCGCTCTACGACCTGTACGCCGACCGACCGGAGCCGTTGGTGCCGCGACACCTGCGCCTCGAGGTCGACGAACGCGTGGGCGCCGGCGGCGAGGTGGTGCGTCCGCTCGACGCCGCGTCCGTCCCCGAGATCCCTCCCGACGCCGACTGCGTCGCCGTGAGTTTGTTGCATGCCGACATCAACGCGAGCCACGAGCGTGCCGCCGCCAAGGTCTTGCTGGAGCGCGGGCACGACGTCGTGTGCTCGCATGAGGTGTCGCCGGAGTTCCGGGAGTACGAGCGGACGCAGACGACGCTGGTCAACGCCTACTTGCAGCCCGTCTGTCGGGCCCATCTGCAGGGGATCGCCGACGTGGCCGACGAAGTGCTCGTCATGGCGTCGGGCGGAGGCCTGTTGGCGCTCGACGTCGCCGCCCGGCTTCCTGCGGCGCTCTTGTTGTCGGGGCCGGCCGGCGGCGTGCGGGCGGCGGCGGCGGTCGCCGACAGCGTGGGCTTCGCCGACGTCGTGAGCTTCGACATGGGAGGGACGAGCACCGACGTCTGTCTCATCCGTGGAGGTGTGCCCGAGCCGGCGCCCGAGCGAGTCGTCGCCGATCTTCCGGTGCGGCTGCCGTCGCTCGACATTCATACCATCGGCGCCGGCGGCGGCTCGATCGCCCGCATCGATCCCGGCGGGGCGCTCGCCGTCGGTCCGCGGAGCGCGGGAGCGTGGCCCGGGCCTGCGTGCTACGGCCGCGGTGGCGAAGAGCCGACCGTCACCGACGCCGATCTGGTCCTCGGGCGGATCTCGCGGGAGGCCGCCTTTCCCGGCCTCGGAGGACTCGATGTCGAGGCCGCCGAGGCTGCCTTGCGGCGGGCGCGGACACCTGCCGAAGGCGTCGTCGAGGTCGCCGACTCCGCCATGGAGCAGGCGGTGCGCAAGGTTTCGGTCGAGCGCGGTGTCGACCCCCGCTCGCTGGCGCTCGTCGCCTTCGGCGGTGCGGGACCGCTCCACGCCTGCGCAGTGGCCGCCGCGCTCGACATGCGGGCGGTCATCGTTCCGCCCCGGGCGGGTGTGCTGTCGGCGGTCGGCCTCCTGTGCTCGCCGCTGCAGCGGGAGCTCGTGCGGTCGTGGCCCACGCCCGGCGCCCACGATGGCTTGGATCGCGCGCTGGCGGCCCTGGGCGACGAAGCCCGTTCGCTGCTCGGCGACGATGCCGGCGACGTCGACGTCGAGACCGCCCTCGACTGCCGGTATGCGGGCCAAAGCCACGAGCTGCGCGTGCCCGACGTTGCATCCTTCCCAGAAGAGCACCGCCGCCGCAACGGCTACGTGCCCGACCGGGCGACGATCGAGGTGGTCGCGCTGCGGGCGCGTGCGTCGCGTCCCCCGCGTCTCGCCGTGGGCGACCTCCCTCCGGTTTCGACCCGTCGCCCGGCAGCGGGGCCGTGCACGCTGGCCGAGCCCGATTGCACGGTGTGGGTGCCCGAGGGCTGGCGGGCGGACGTGGCCGACGACGGCAGCTGGGTGATCACCCGATGAGCAGCCCGTGACCGCACTCGACGCCGCCGCCCTGCAAGTGCTGATCCACCGCCTGACGGGCGTCGCCGACGAGATGGGTGCCGTCCTGCGCCGGGGCGCGTTCAGCCCCAACATCAAGGAGCGGGCCGATTGCTCGGCGGCGTTGTTTACCTCGGCGGGCGAGGTGCTCGTGCAGGCCGAGCACATCCCTGTGCATCTCGGGTCGATGCCGGCGTCGGTGCGGGCGGCCATCGACGCGTTCGGCAGCACTGTCGGGCCCGGCGAGCAGATCGTGCTCAACGACCCGTTCGCCGGCGGCACCCATCTGAACGACATCACGCTGGTGGCGCCGTGCTTTGTGGGCGACGAACTCCTGGGCTGGGCCGCCAACCGCGCCCACCATGCCGACGTCGGCGGCACCGCGCCGGGCTCGATCCCCGCCGACGCCGTGGAGATCGACGAGGAGGGCTTCCGCATCTCGCCGGTCCTTTTGACCGACGAGCTCGTGTCCACGCTGTGCGAGCACTCGAGGACTCCCGCGGAACGCCTAGGCGATCTCGACGCCCAGCGCGGTGCCAACGCGGTGGGCGTCGCCCGCATGGCCGGTCTCGCCGGCGAGCCGTTCGACAAGGTGCTCGTCTACGGGGAGCGGCGCATGCGAGCGGCGCTCGCGGCTCTGCCCGACGGCCACTGGGAGTTCGAGGACGTCCTCGACTCGTTCGGGCCTCGCCCCGAACAGCAGCATCCGGTCGGGGTGCGAGTGGCGCTGACGATCGAGGGCGAGGAGGCGACCTTCGACTTCACCGGCACCGACGCGCAGACCCGCGGCAACGTCAACGCCGTCGAGGCGGTCACGGTGAGCGCGGTGGCGTTCGCGCTGCGCTCGGCGACCGATCCCACCATCCCCGCCAACGGCGGCTCGCTGCGTCCGGTGCGAGTCGTCGCGCCGTCGGGGACGGTCGTGGCCGCGCAGCCGCCGGCGGCCGTCGGTGCCGGCAACGTCGAGGTGAGCCAGCGGGTCGCCGACGTGTGCCTGGGGGCGCTGGCGCAGGCCGTGCCCGACCGCGTGGGCGCCGCCAGCCAGGGGACGATGAACAACGTGCTCATCGGCGGCAATGGTTGGGTGTACTACGAGACCATTGCCGGGGGGCAGGGCGGCCGTCCTCGCCGGGCGGGGATGAGCGGCGTCCACACCGCCATGACCAACACCAAGAACACGCCCGTCGAGGCCCTCGAGCGGGCCTTCCCGATGCGGGTGCTGCGCTACCGCCTGCGAGAGGGGAGCGGCGGTGCCGGTCTCCACGCCGGCGGTGACGGCATCGAGCGCGACCTCCAGATGCTCGAAGACGTCACCGTGTCGCTGATCACCGAGCGTCGACACTCCCAGCCGTGGGGCTTGTGGCGCGGCCAGCCCGGCGCGGTCGGGGAGAACTGGCTCCTGCCGCGCGGCGACGAGTCACGCGCCGAGCGCCTGCTCGACAAATGCACGCTTCAACTCCAAGCCGGCGACGTGCTGCGGATGCTCACCCCCGGCGGAGGGGGTTGGGGCACGCCAACTAGTCGACGACGGTGATGGCGGACTCGGGGCAGGTCCGGGAGGTCGCCCAGGCCAGCGCCTCGAGCTCGGCCGGGACGTCGCCCGTCACCTTGAGGACGGCGTAGCCGTCGTCGTCGCAGTCCCACAGTTCGGGTGCCTTGGCGTAGCAGAGGCCTTGGCCGACACAGCGATCCTGGTTCCACTCGAGCTTCATGCCAATGCCTTTCGCATGCGGAGATCAGAAGGTCAGGAGGTCGTGGGGGTCGCGGAGGTGCTGCAGTTCGTTGACCGTCGACACCACGCGCCGGTCATGCTTGATGAGGACCCGGCTGATCGACGCGTGGGCCGGGGTGAAGAACATGTCGTCGCGGGTGCCGAGGATGTCTCCGAGGTAGGCGTTGATGCTCGCCCCGTGGGATACGACGACGACGCGCTGACTGCGATGGAGGGCGGCCACGCCTTCGATGCCGGCGATGACCCGGTCGAGGAACTCGTCGACCGGCTCGGAGGCCGGCCACGCCCGCCACTGACGGGTGCGCGACCACAGGTGCTGGAAGCCGGCGAACTGCACGTCGCCCAGCGCCTGCCTCGCTGTCTTGTCGGGCGGGAGGTCGCGGAACATGCCGAACTCCTCGATGCCCTCGACGACCCGCACGGTCGCGCCGACGGAGGCACCGATCGCCTCCGCGGTCTCGCGCGCCCGCGCCGTGGTGCTGCAACACACGGCGTCGACCGCGTCGCGCGCCAGCACGCGGGCGACGGCCTCGGCCTGGCGCCGCCCCAGGTCGGACAGCGGCGGGTCGAGCAGCTCGTCGACGGGCAAGTCGAGGAACTCGTCGGACACCGCCTGCTTGCCGTGGCGCACGAGGACCAGCTCGGTGACCCCGGTGACGCCGACGAGCATGGTGGGGTCCACCCGCAAGTGCGGCTCGGTCATGGCAGGACCTCGACGGGCACGGCATGAGGCCCGCGCACGTGTCCGCGCGTCCAGGTCACGCCCCCTTCGTCGGCCCGAAACCGCGGGAACGCGGCGATGAACTCGTCGAGGGCGACGCGCAGCTCGAGCCGCGCCAGATTGGACCCGAGGCAGCGGTGCACCCCGAGGCCGAATGCGGCGTGGCGGTTGTCCTCGCGGTCGATCACGAACTCGTCGGCCCGCTCGAAGACGGCCGGGTCGCGGTTGGCGGCGCCGAACGGCACCAGGATCCGCTCGCCGGGGCGGACCGGGCAGCCGGCGAGCTCGGTGTCGAGAGAGGCAATGCGTCCGACCGACACCGGCGCGTACGCCCGCAGGAACTCCTCCACCGCGCTGGGCAGAACCGCGGGATCGCGGACGAGGCGTTGGAGGTCCAACGGGTGGGTGCCGAGGTGCCAGATGGCGGTGCCGAGGGCGCTCCACGTCGTGTCGATGCCGGCGACGACGAGGAGGTAGGCCATGCCGACGGCCATGGTCTCGGACAGTGGCGCGCCGTCGAGCTCGGCGTTGGCGACGGTGGTGAGCACGTCTTCAGCGTCTCCACCGCGCCGGACCGCGATCAGTGGCGCGAGGTACGCCTTCAAGTCGGCCGTGGCCTGGTCGCGGACGGCGGGGTCGTCGTGCCCGTCGACCATGATCGCCCGCACCCAGCCGCGGAACGTCTCGGCGTCGTCGTCGGGCAGCGCGAGCAGCGACGCGATCGCCTTCGTCGGAATGTGGCGGGTGTACTCGAGGGCGGCGTCGAACGTGCGCCGGTCGCCGATGCCGCCGATCAGCTCCTTGCAGTACGCGCGGATGCCGTCTTCGAGGCGGGCGATCGCCCGCGGCGCGAAGCTCGGGAGGAGGATGCGCCGGTGGTCCTGGTGCTCGGGGGGATCGCTGGTGATGGGCGGCGACTTCTTGGTGTTGGTGCCGGGGGGTCGAACCCCCGTCTCGCGAGACGAGAAGGTGTCGGTGGCGTGGCTGACGTGATCGATCAGCGCATGGGTGGTGATCAACCAGCCGCCGCCGTAGCGCTCCGTGCGGGCGACCGGGCAGCTCTCGCGCAACGATTCCCAGATGGCGAAGGGGTCGGCGGCCCAGGCGGGATCGGCGTGGTCCCAATCGGTTCGCCAGTCGTGGACCGGCTTCGTCACGAGGGTCCCTTGGCAAAACCCATCACTGATTGGTTATAGTAGCGCAAGTGACTGACGACGGCCTCTACTGGGAGAGGGACGACACCCACTGGCCCGGCCGGCTGTCGCGGTGGTGCGCCGAAATCATGGTCGAGCGCTACGCCCAGGGCATCAAGGAGCTGGCCGCCGAGCACGGGTGGCTGATCGATGGCATCGCCATCAAGGAGATCGACAACTGCGTCTACTTCGCGGTCGTGCCGGTCGGCGGCAAGGCCCGGAAGGCACCGCCCAACTTCCTCGTCCCCCTGTTGCTCAAGCTGGTGCCCGAGATGCGCCGGCGCATCGCCCGGCTGCGCGACGACAACCGGTCGGGGTACTGGGAAAAGGCGGTCGACGACTGGGTCGCATTCCGCGAGCGGGAGCTGCTCGAGCAGGCCGAGGCGCTCCTCTCCGTCGAGGTGGATCGCCTCGACGACCACCAGCTCGCCGACCTTGCCCGCGGCGCCGTCGATCACGCCGGCGACTGCATGAAGGAGCACTTCCACTGCCACGGGGCGGGCATCGCCGCCATCTCCACCCTCGGGCTCGAGCTCACGCGGCAGCACGGGTTCACCACCGCCGAGTTCGCGGGCCTCATCACCGGGTTGTCGGACAGCACGACGGGGCCGGCGGCGTCCCAGCAGGCGATCGTGGATGCCGCGGCTGCCGCCGACGGTCTGGCGCGGCTGCGCGCCGCCACCGATCTCGACGACGTGCGCGCCATCGGCGACACCGTCGCCAAGGCCCTCGACGACTATCTGGCCACGTGGGGCCGGCGCGCCATCCGCTACCAGGTCGCCTACCCGACCATCGGCGAGCGCCCCGACTGGGTGCTGGCGGCGTTGAAGGCGCAGGCCGAGCGCGCTGGCGATGCCGGCGAGCGCGGGCGCTCCCACGCCGTCACGCGCGCGGCGACCGAGCGGCGCGTGCTTGCGGCCCTCGGTGACACACCCGAGACCCGCCGCCGCATTGCGTTCGCGCAGAAGGCGGCGCCGCTGCGTGAGGGGAACGAGACCGCCACCGTGGCGCTGCCCGTGGCCGCCGCCCGCCGCGTGGGGCAGGAGATCGGCAGGCGCCTCGCGGGGCGCGGCGCCCTACAGCACCCCGACCACGTCTTCGACCTCACCGTCGACGAGGCGAGCGCTGTGCTGCGAGGAAGCGCGGATGCCCCCCCGGACCCCGGCGCCCTCGCAGCGGAGCGGAACCGGGAGCGGACGACGGACCGTCCCGAGCCGCCCCATTCGTTCGGCACGCCGATCCCGCCGCCGGACCTCTCGGCGTTCCCGCCCGATGTCGCCGCGACGATGGGGGCACTCCTCTGGCTCGTTCAGAAATCTCAGTCGGGCGACTCCGAGGCCGACGGCGACGCCGCCGCGCTGGCGGCGCGATCGGTCGGCGGCGACGCCACCGGCATCGGCGGTTCGCCGGGGATCTACGAGGGCACGGTCCGCGTGATCCGCGGCGAGGACGAGTTCGACAAACTGAGGGACGGCGACGTCCTGGTGTGCCCGATCACGTCGCCAATCTGGTCGATGCTGTTCCCCCAGGTGGGCGCGCTGGTGTGCGACGCCGGTGGCCCGATGAGCCACCCGGCGATCATCGCCCGGGAGTTCGGCGTGCCCGCGGTGCTGTCGACCGGCTCGGCCACCACCACCTTCGCCGACGGCGAGCGGGTGAGGGTCGACGGTGACAACGGCGTCGTCGTGCGCCTAAGGGCCGGCGCGTGAGAGCGGCGATCCTGCCGGAGGCGCCCGGCAAGCTCGTCGTCGACGACGTCACCATCGATCGTCCGCGCGCCGACGAGGTGCTGGTGCGCGTGGCGGCCTGCGGTCTCTGCCACAGCGACGTGCACCTCTTGGACGCCCACCTCCCGGCGACGCTCCCCGCCGTCCTCGGCCACGAGTGCGCCGGTGTCGTGGACGCGGTCGGCGCCGATGTGCGCTCGGTGCGCCCTGGCGATCACGTGGTCACGTGCACGGCGCAGTACTGCGGGAGCTGTGCGCGCTGCGGTGCCGGTGAGACGTGGCTCTGTGAACGGCGCCGGTCCATCGGTCGCACACCGGACGACCCGCCGATGCGCTGGGACGACCGGCCGCTGCACGCCAGCGGCTCCCTGGGCGGGCTGGCGGAGCTGATGCTCGTGCACGAGCGAGCGGTTGTCGCAATCCCGACAGAGGTGCCCCTCGACCTCGCCGCGCTCCTGGGTTGCGCGGTGCTCACGGGCGTCGGCTCGGTGCTCAACGGGGCCAAGGTCAAGCCGGGGGAGACCGTCGCGGTGATCGGTTGTGGCGGCGTCGGGCTGAACGTCGTGCAGGGTGCGCGCCTCGCCGGCGCGGCCCGCATCCTCGCCGTCGACCGCCAGACGGCGAAGCTGACGCTGGCGCGCACGTTCGGCGCCACCGATCTTGTCGATGCCGCGTCCGTTGACGCGGTCGTCGCCGTCCTGGAGCTCACGGGTGGCGGCGTGGACCACGCATTCGAGGTCGTGGGGCTGCCGGCGACGATCATCCAAGCCTTCGAGATGGCGCGCGCCGGCGGCACCGCCTACGTCGTGGGGGTGCCCGCGACCGGGGCGACCATCGAGCTGCCCGGCGGGCCGCTCGTCTTCCGCCAGAAGGGCGTGCGGGGGCTGATCATGGGGTCGTCCCGGTTCACCGAGGACATCCCGATGCTGACCCGCATCTACCTCGAGGGCCGGCTCGAGCTCGACGCGCTGGTCGCCGAGCGCATCGACCTCGACGACGTCAACGCCGGCTACGACACCCTGCGCACCGGCACGGCGGCCCGCTCGGTGGTGACGTTCCCGTGAGGGTCGCGGTCGTCACTGGCGCCAGCCGGGGGATCGGTGCCGCCACGGCGTCGGCGCTCGCCGCCGGCGGCGACGCCGTGGTCCTCGCGGCGCGGTCGGTCGACGACCTCGACGCCGTGGCGCACAAGATCCGCGCCGACGGCGGTGACGCCACGGTCGTACCGACCGACGCCGCCGATATGTCGCAGCTCGACGCCCTGGTGGACGCGACGGTCAACCGGTACGGGCGCCTCGACGTCCTCGTCAACAACGCCGGGCTCCTTCCCACCGCAGTGCGCAGCGAGCGCATGGCGGTCAGCGACTGGCAGTACGCGTTCGACCTCAACGTCACGGCGCCCTGGTACCTCGCGTGCCGGGCGAAGGAGGCCATGGTGTGGAGCGGCGGTGGTGTCATCGTGAACGTCACGAGCACCGCGGCGCTGTATCCGTCGGTGGGGTTCTCGGCGTACAACGCGTCGAAGGCGGCGCTGTCGATGCTGACGCGCACCCTCGCCCTCGAATGGGCACGCGAGGGGGTCCGGGTCGTCGGCGTCGCGCCCGGCAAGGTCGACACCGCGCTGGTGGCGCCGATCGTGGCGTTCAGCGAGCGCCACGAGCTTCCGCTCAACCCGCTCGGTCGCATCGGTCGCCCCGAGGAGGTGGCGGACCTCATTGCCTACCTCGCCAGCGACCGCGCCGCGTATGTCACCGGGAGCATCGTCACCATCGACGGCGGCGAGGTGCTGGCCACCACCGGCGCGAGTTCTGCATCCACCACGAGCTGAACGAGGGTTCCATGGCACAGACCACCGTCTTCCACGAGTTCTCGGCAACCGACGAAGCCCGTCACCCCCGAGGCCCCGACCCCTGGTGGCAGGAAAGCGTGGCCTTCAACTGGTTCGACCGGCGGCACGGCATCGGTGGCATGCACCGCATCGGCCACGAGCCCGGCCATGGCCCCGAGGGCACGATCGCCCACCATCACGGCGTGTTCGACGCCCACCACCGTTTTCGACACAACGTGGTTGTGCCCATGACGAACGAGCTCTCGGACGCGTGGTTCGGCGACACGTCCGCGTCGTGGACCTGCGACGAAGCCGGCCCGCGGTTCCGCTTCGAAACGGACGCGGTGGAGCTCGACCTCCGCTACACCGATCTGTATCCGCTCACCGACTTCATGCCTCGCGCCAGCGCGGCGCTCACCGAGGAGTTCGCCCCGCACCACTACGAGAGCTCCAGCCGGGTCGTCGGGACCGCCCGCGTCGGCGCCGCCACGTACGGCATCGACGGCTTCGGCCACCGCGATCACAGCTGGGGCGTGCGCCGTTGGGACGACGCGCTGGCGGTGCACCGGTGGGTCTGCGGGGTGATCGAGCCCGACGTCGCCTTCGGCTCGATCACGTGGCTGGCTCCGGGCTCGCCTCTTGTGGGCGGCGGCTACGTCGTGTGTGACGGCGAGGTTCGGATTGCCGACGCCACCGATGTCGTGGTGTGGCTCGAGGCCGATGGGGTCACGCACCGCGGCGGCGAGTTGGCGCTGACCTTCGGCGACGAGCGGCTCGTGTTCACGTGCCACGCGACGGATGGTTGGGTCAACCGCCACCACGACGTGGTGTGGATCGACGAGCTGTGCACGGTCGAACACGACGGACGAACTGGGTACGCCGACTTCGAGGTGTCTCACAACCCGCGCATGGGGACGGCGCCCGTGAGCGTCTTTCTCCGCGCGGGAGACGTCAACGGGCTGGTGCCCCGCTGACAACTCGCACCGCCGTTGTCGTCGGCGGCGGCGCCGCGGGGATCTCGGCGGCGTTCTGGTTGCAGCGGGCGGGCGTCGACGTTCGTGTCCTGGAGGCGGGCGACGCGGTTGGAGGTCGGTGCCGGTCGGTGACCCAGGACGATTACCGCTTCGACACCGGCGCGGGCGCGCTGCCCGACACCTACGACGCCGTGCTGCGCATGGTCGCTGCCCTCGGCATCGGCCACGAGGTCGAGCGGCGGGGCGCGGTGATCGGGACGCTCGTTGACGGGCGCGTCCACCGCATCGATCGGCGGCGGCCCCAGTCGTTTCTCGGCGCCAGGCATCTCTCGGCGGGCGACAAAGTGCAGCTGTGGAGGTTCGGCGTCGACCTCGCCCGCATGTACCGCTCGATCAACGACGACGACCTCTCGACCGCTGCCCGTTTCGACGTCGAGACCGTGCGGGAGTGGAGCGATCGCCGGCGGCTGCCGGTCGCGCTGCGCGAGCGGTTTGTCACCCCTCTGTGCCGGGCGTTGTTTCTCGTCGAGCCCGAGCAGACGTCGGTCGTCGACCTGTTCGGGGCCGCCAAGGCGTTGTTGGTTGCCGGACATCTGCTGACCCACCGCGACGGCGTCGGCTTCTTCCTCGAGCGCGCCGCCGCGGACCTCGACGTCGTGCTCGGCGCCTGCGTGGGGGAGGTCGCGCACTACCGCGGCGGCGCGCGCGTGACGTGGGACGACGCGGCCGGCGCCCATGTCGACGAGGTCGACGCGTGCGTTGTCGCGCTCCCCGCGCCGG
>Ga0070708_100003619_pt1 | contig 12124 bp, 8 predicted proteins | sample KBSK5503metaG_FD_65469 | JGI IMG/M metagenome (GOLD analysis project Ga0070708, IMG submission 65469) | Corn, switchgrass and miscanthus rhizosphere microbial communities from Kellogg Biological Station, Michigan, USA - KBS K5-50-3 metaG | ecosystem: Host-associated > Plants > Roots >...
GCACTCACAACGCGCTCGGCCTTGCGAAGTGGAAGCGTTCCCGGTTCCTCATCTCCTCGACGAGTGAGGTCTACGGGGATCCTCAGGTGCATCCGCAGCCGGAGACCTACTGGGGCAACGTGAACCCCATCGGGCCGCGGGGCGTCTACGACGAGGCGAAGCGGTACGCCGAGGCGCTGACGATGACGTACCACACCCAGCAGGGCGTGGATACAGCCATTGCTCGCATCTTCAATTCGATCCTCGCCGACGAGCAGGTCCTCTTCGATGACGGCAGGGAGCTGAGACGAGAGCGGGTCTCCGAGCTCGCCGAGCGGCTGGCGTTGTCGGCTCGGCTGGTCGGATACGCGCGGAGTTCCGGCGGTGGTGCCGCCCTGCTCGGCGCCGACGAGTTCGAGCTCGACGGCTTCTCCGTGCCGTCGTTCCGAGCGGACGGCCGAATGGTCGCCGCGCCCGCCTCGGCGCTGCTCGCGCACCCTCCGACGGGTCCGTGCTTCGAGCTTCGAACGAGGTACGGCAGAACAATTCGCGTCACCGGCGACCACTCCGTCTTCGTCGAGGACTCCGATGGCATGCCCGTTGCGCGCGAGGTCGCGCAGATCGAGATTGGAGATCGCATCGCTGTCGCGGGGCGCGTCGTCGTACCCGAGCGTGACCGTCGTTCCGTGAGCATGCTCGACGTCTGGCGTCACGCGGAAGGGGATCCGTGGGAGCTGACAGTCGAGGCTCCTGGCCTCGGGACGCTCGCCTGGAAGCACCGCTTCGATCTGCACGGCCTGCTGACGAGCGAGCGACCCAACGCCGGGCCGAACTGGCGGAACGGCGCCTGGCCTGCGCTGATCCGAATGCGCGAATCGAACCGTCTGCCACTCCCGGTCCTCAGGAGAGTCATTTCGGCGATCCCCGACGGCGCACGGGTACGCGCGTTCACCAGAGGAAGGAGCGTCTCTCTCCCGGAGCGGATCGAGATCACGGACGACCTGCTGTGGCTGCTCGGGCTCTGGGTGGCCGAAGGAACCGCACACGAGCGGGAGGGGCGGAGTGCCTTTCTCACGCTGAGCGGTGCGCCGGAGCTGCTGGAACGCGCGGCCGAGATCATCCGGCGAGAGTTCGGGCTCCACGTCGTTTCAGCCGCCGGCGGCACGGCGCGAGCCGCCGCGCTGTTCGTGCACTCGCGGCTCCTGCTCAGGCTCATGGACTATCTCGGATTCGACCGGAATCGGAAGCGGATTCCCGGCTGGATCCTCGGCCTGCCGCTGGAACGGCTGAAGTGGTTCATCGAGGGATACCGCGAGGGTGATGGCGTCCACTCGGGTGGGCAGATGCAGGCGGGGCGGCATCGGTTCTCGACCGTCTCGGAGGAGCTGAGGGACGACCTCGTGGTCGCCCTCGGACGGTTCGGCCTCGTGCCGTCTGTCGGTCGCTACGAATCGACCTTCAAGCAGCGGACAGGCGAGCGGCGCTACCCATTCTGGAGGCTGTCGTTCGCGGGCGTCGAGCCGTGGAGTCCGCTTGAGTGGGACCGGGGAGTGCGGCAGGCATTGAACGCACGACGTTGCGGAGATCTGGTCTGGTCGAGAGTCGTCGCCATTCGCGAGATCGAGCCGACTCCGCTTGTCTACGACTTCTCGGTGCCCGGGCTCGAGAACTTCTGGGCCGGCACCGGGGTGATGGCGAAGAACACCTACGGGCCGAGGATGCGCAAGAACGACGGGCGGGCGTCCGTGAACTTCCTCAACCAGGCGCTCGCCGGCAAGCCGCTCACCGTCTACGGCGACGGCTCGCAGACGCGCTCGCTCTGCTACGTCGACGATCTGATCCGCGGGCTCTACGCGCTGATGATGAGCGACGAGCACCTGCCCGTGAACCTCGGCAACCCCGACCACGAAGTGACGATGCTCGAGCTCGCGCAGACGGTGATCCGCGTCACCGGCTCGACGAGCGAGATCGTGTTCGAGGCGCTGCCGATCGACGATCCACAGATTCGCCGCCCCGACATCACGCGTGCGCGGCAGATCCTCGGCTGGGCACCTGAGGTCGATCTCGACGAAGGACTGCGCCGCTGGTTGACAGCGCTCGGCCGGGAGCCCGTCCAAGCCTGATGCGGACGCGGTCCGTTCTCCTCGCCGTGGTGGCCGCCGCGGCGCTGATCGGCGCGACCGCGCAACCTGCGCAGAGCTCCCGCTACCTGCGGATCGGAATCTACGACGAGGCGCAGACGCTGTACGGCCCGATCCCGCAGACGTTCTCGCTGCTCGGGCAGCTCCACGTCCAGGAGATCCGCGAGAACCTCTACTGGGGCGGCCCCTACGGCGTTGCGCAGAAGCGGCCGGCGAAGCCCCGGGACCCGAGCGATCCCGCCTATCACTGGACGCTCTACGACCGCACCGTCGAGTACGCGCAGCAGTACGACATCAAAGTCCTCTTCTCGATCTATGCGACGCCGACGTGGGAGAGCGGCAACAGCTCGAAGAACGTCGCGCCGAAGAGCTTCAACGACCTGCGCGACTTCGCATACGCCGCCGCCCAGCGCTACAGCGGCGACTACGCGGACGACTCGGGCCGGATTCTGCCGGCCGTCAAGGAATGGACGGCCTGGAACGAGCCGAACAACCCGACGTTCCTCGCGCCCCAGTACAAGAAGGTCGGGTCCTCCTGGGTGGTCCAGAGCGCGGTCAGCTACGCGAAGATCTGCAACGCGATCTACGACGGCGTACACGCGACCTTCAACGCGAACGAGCGCGTCGCCTGCGGAGTAACCGCGCCGCGCGGCAACAACAATCCCTCGAGCGATCGTCCCTCGGTGTCTCCGCTTGCGTTTCTGCGCGCGTGCAAGCAGGCCGGCCTGCTGCGCTTCGACGCGTGGGCGCACCATCCGTACTACGCCGGCCCCAGCGACCAGCCGACGACGAAGCCGGTGACGGCGAAGGGCGCTCCGGCGACCGCGGTCACGCTCGGCAACATCGGCGATCTCATCAAGACCGTGACCCAGCTCTACGGCAACAAGCGGATCTGGATCACCGAATACGGTTACCAGACGAATCCCCCGGACACGCTCTTCGGGGTCTCGTGGGCGAAGCAGGCGCTCTACCTGAAGCAGGCGTTCGGGATCGCGAAGCAGAATCCCCGGATCGACATGATGCTCTGGTTCCTGCTCAAGGACGACCCGAGCCTGGACGGCTGGCAGTCGGGCCTGATCACGATCTCCGGCAAGAAGAAGCCGGCCTTCGCCGCGTTCCGGAGCCTCCGTCCGTAGGGACGCAGAACGGTGGCGGACGACCTCGCGAGGTGGCCGGGCGTTGAGCGCCGCGAGCCGCCGATGTCGTCTTCGACCTGGGTGGTCCGCAACGCCCTCGCGCGCTGGCTCAGGGCACAGGCGGCCGAGCTCGAGGGAGGTGCGCCCGTCCGGATCCTCGACGTCGGCTGCGGGGTCAAGCCGTACTACCCGTTCTTCGCTGACGTCGTGACCGAGTACGTCGGCGTCGACGTCGTCGAAAACCCGGCCGCGGAGCTGCTCGGGCCGGTCGAGGCGCTGCCGGTCGACGACGCCTCGTTCGACGTCGTCCTCTGCACACAGGTGCTCGAGCACTGCGACGACCCGGCGCAGGCGGTGCGGGAGCTCCACAGGGTCGCCCGCGCGGGCGGGCGGGTGCTCGCCTCGACGCACGGTGTGCAGGTCTACCACCCGTCGCCCGCGGACTACTGGCGGTGGACACACGAGGGTCTCAGGCGCCTCTTCGAGCAGAACGCCCTCTGGGCCGGCCTGACCGTCGAGCCCGCCGCCGGAAGCGCCTCCGCTCTCGCGATGCTGCTCGGAACGTACGTCGAGATTGCGTTTCGTCGGACCGCGCTCGCGCGCCCGCCGGTGTGGCTCCTCAACCGAGCGGGAGCGGCGCTCGATCAGCGAAGCTCGAGGCTCAGGGACCCCGTGCCCGGATCGTTGATACCGAACTTCCACGTCGTCGCCGTGACGTAGGTGCGGCTCCTTCGCCGCAACGCACTCGGCGTCTACGCGGTCTACGCGGCTGCGATCACCTCGGGCCTCGTCGTCACTCCGATCGTGATCCATTCGATTGGCAAGCCCGCCTTCGGCGTCTGGTCGTTCATCGGCGCCGTGACCATTTACCTCTCTGTGCTCGATTTCGGCGTCGGCCCGTCGATCGTGCGTTTCGCTGCGGAGGCCCGTGGTCGCGGTGCGCACGACGATCTGAACGAGGTTGCCTCGACCGGACTTGCGATGTATGCGGGCGTCGGTCTCGCCACACTTCCGATCGGCATCGCGCTCGCGTGGGTCGTGCCGTGGGCATCGGGGGCACCACATCGCCTCGTCTGGGATGCGCGCGTCGCGACGTTGCTCGCTGTGCTTGCCCTCGCGGCGCGCTTTCCGCTCGGGCTCTTCAACAACCTGATTGTCGCCCAGCAGCGGTGGGATCTCCAGAACCTCGGCAGCCTCGTCAGCACCACCCTCTACGCCCTGCTGGTCGCCGTCCTGATGCCGCGGTACGGCGGTCTCGTGCTGTTGGCCGCGTTGACACTCGGAGCCTCGCTTCTCCGGCTGCTGCTCCCGTTGCTCTGGTTGCGGCGCGAGCTGCCGGCCCTGCGGATCCGGAGGAACCTCGTAACGGGCGCCCGGTTACGCGAGCTCCTGGGTTTCAGCTTTTCGAACTTCCTGGTTCACATCGCGCAGAAGATCGTCTTCTCGACCGACGTGATCGTGGTCGGCATCGTGCTCGGAGCGAGCGCGGCGGGTGTGTACGCCGTGCCGGCGAAGCTGTTTGCGCTGACGTTCGGCATCGGTACCGCATTCACGTCGTTGATGTTCCCTGCGTTTGCCGAGCTCGAGGGCGCCGGCGCGATCGAGCGGCAGCGTCGCCTGCTTCTCTCGGGGCTTCGCGCCGGCACCGCGCTGATGCTGCTCCTGGCGCTGCCGCTGCTCCTCATCCCCGATCTCTTGATCCACGCGTGGATCGGCGGAGGGTTCCACGGCTCCTATGCCGTCCTCGCAATCCTCGCCGGCGTCCTGCTCGTGCATCAGCCCATCTACGTCCTCACACAGTTCCTGATCGCGCGTGCTCTGCAGCGGGAGGTCGCCTGGGTGTCGATCGCCACGACCGTTGCGAATCTTGCGCTTTCGTTTGTCCTCGCGTGGGCCTGGGGCATCCGGGGAGTCGCGGTGTCGACGCTCGTGACGGACGCAGCTGCGCTCGCCTACATCTTGCCGCGCTACGCAGTGCCGGCAGCCGGAGCGTCGAGGTCGATGCTGATCGGCGCCCTCGCCCGCCCAGCCGTCCCGGCGCTCGCCGCGGCCGGGGTCGTGTTAGTCGCTCTCGCCCGTGTCTGGGAGCCACGCACGCTGGCCTCGCTCGCCCTTCTCGGTGCGCTCTGGGCGGTCACCGCTGCCGCGGGGATCTGGCGCTGGGGCCTCGCCGGCGGTGAGCGCGAGCGCGTGAGGCGCGAGCTGCTGCGACGCCCGGCGCAGGCTGTCGCGGATCTCTAGCGGCACCGGGGGCGCGTCTATGATCGCCCGATCGGGGTTCTCGAGCATCAGACCGGCTTCGTCGAGCGGGCGAGCTGCCCAGGTTGCGGCCGAAACGAGTCCGAGACGCTGTTCGGCTGCGGTTTCGGCGCGGAACCGATCCTCGGATACCTGCGGTGGTTCTATCCGACGCTGACGGACGCCGACGTTGCTCTGCTCGACGGCGAGACATACGTCCTGGAGCGTTGTCGCAACTGCACGATGGTGTGGCAGAGGTTCGCCGCGGGCGATGAGGTCTTGACCCAGCTCTACGGACGATGGGCCCGGGCACGCTCTGATCCGGGTCGAGATGACTCCGTCAGGCAGGTGGCGTCGCGAGCCCAAGAGATCCTGACGGCGCTCGAGTACTTCGGTCGGCGGCCGAGCGAAGTCGCGATGTTGGACTTCGGAGCAGGTTGGGGTCGGTGGTCGCGCATCGCCGCCGCCTTCGGTTGCCGTTCATTCGCAGTCGAGATCTCCGAGGAACAACAGGCTTTCATCGCGGCAAGCGGCATCGAACTGCTCGACCTCGATGCGCTGCCCGCCTCGACCTTCCAGTTCGTCAACAGCGAGCAGTCGTTCGAGCACCTGGTCGAACCGTTCGAGACGCTCGAGCGGCTCGCCGCCGCGCTCGCCCCCGACGGCCTGATCAAGATCAGCGTGCCCAACGCGGCGAGCGTCATGCAGGCACTTGGTGCCGGCGACTGGCGCGCGCGCTCGCTGAACCCCGTCGCGCCGCTCGAGCACCTGAACGGATTCACGCCACGCGCGTTGGAGGCCATGGCCATCCGCGCCGGGCTCAGGAGAGCGCGTATCCCACTCGGCGACCAGTACGCAGCGCAACTCGGCTGGAGGCCGGTCCGCGGTTTTGCGCGGAGCCTGGTCACGCCGGTGGTACGAAACTACCGCCGACGCACGACCATGCTGTTCACGCCCGGCTGACGAGCGTCTCGGGGCGAGGCGGCAGGTAGGCCGAGAGCACCTCGTCCGCGTAGCGCTGTGCGAGCACGTTCCAGTCCAGCTTGCGACCTGCTCGAACTGCCGCCGCGGCGAGCTCGGCGCGGGCGCCGTCGTCGGTCAGAAGCGTGGCTGCCGCGTCGACGAAGGACCGCGCGTCCGACACCAGCACGCCCGCCCCGGTCTCGCGCAGGTTGGCGGTCACCTCGTAGTCGTACGACACCGTCGGCACGCCGAGGCCGATCAGTTCGGACACCTTGGCTGCCCGCACACCCTGGTCGGCCGTACGCGCATACGGCGCGACGTCGAAGCACGATGCGGTCGCGAGCGCGCGCTCACGCGACAGCCGGCCGAAGAGCACGACGTCATCGCGCCCGCTGAGCCGCGAACGTAGACGGTCGCTGGGCTCGCCGACGAGCCACAGGCGGGCGCCGGGAACACGCTCGTGGATCTGCTCCCATAGCTCGAGGAGGTGGTCGACGTTGTAGAGCGTGTTGCCGGCATCCGGGTCGCCCTTGGTCAGCAGGTGCGCGGCCATCCATCCGAGCACGGGCCGGCCGGGCTGCTTTCGCTCGGCGGCCTCGCGACGCAGCTCCGGCGTCGCCGCCTCGAGGTTGACGCCCTGCGGGATCACGATCCATGGCTTGTCGACACCGAGTGCCTCGTACCGGCGGGCGGCACTCTCCGCTGTGACGACGTAGGCGCGCACAGCGGGAAGCTGCAGCAGCGTGACCTCGCGCCCGGTGAAGAAGGGATCATCCGCATCCATCACCGCCGCGCCCGGCCAGTGCGCGAGCTGGTCGAAGTCGAGCGAGAGCAGGTTGGCATAGCGCCGGCCCGCACGGCGGAGCGCCGTTCGCAACAACAGTGGCTTGGTCGCCGTGAACGCCCGGAACCCGATCCCGCGCGGGATGCGCGACTCGGGCAGGCGCAAGAGGTAGGCGTCGAGCCGCTCGAGCCGGGGCAGCAGCTCGGCGTAGCGCGGGTTGTTGTGCCCGCGAAACCAGATCGAGAGCAGCGCAACGCGTTCGGAGGCAGGCTGCGCGCCGGCGAGGAGCGACCGGACCGAGATCTCCTTCACCGAAGCGCCTCCTCGTACACCGCGAGAGTCCGCTCGGTCATGCGTGCGACGGAGAACTCGTCGCACGCACGCTTGCGCCCGGCGTCGCCGAGGGTGCGTCGCCGGGCGGGGTCGCCGATCAGCTCGGAGAGGCGCTCCGCGACGGCGTCTGCGTCGGCCGGGGGCACGAGGTAGCCGGTCGTCCCGTCGGCGACGATCTCCGGTACGGCGCTGACGCGCGTCGCGACGATCGGCAGACCGGCGAGCATCGCCTCGAGCAGCACGATGCCGAAGCCCTCCCAACGCGACGTGTGCGCGAAGATGTCGGCGCGGGCGAGCCAGTCGCGCGGCTCGACGCGCCCGAGCACGAGGACGGTGCCGTCGAGGCCCAGCATGTGCGCTCGCTCCCTGGTCGCCTGCTCGAGCGGGCCCCAGCCGAGAATCGCGAGCCGCGCATCCGGACGCGACTCGCGCACGCGGGCGAAGGCTGTGAGGAGCGTCATGTGGTCCTTCTGCTCGATCAGACGGCCGACCGCGAGCACGAGCGGTGCATCGTCAGGGACCCCGACGTCCGCAGGCGTCACCTCCGACGGGGTCGACGGCGGCTCGTCGAGTCCGTAGTGGATCGTCACGAGCTTGTCCGCCGGAAGACCCGCGCGCAGGTGGAACTCGCGCACCGCGTCCGAGATCGCAACGATTCGGCTGACGCCGTGCATCAGCGCCCGGTCGACGTACCGGAACGGCCCGAGGAGGTAGCGGTCGTCGTTGTGCCTCGTAGAGACGAACGGCGCCCGCAGCGCGTGCGCGGCGAACGAGCCGTAGGCGTCGGCGTGGACCATATGCGTGTGGACGAGGTCGGGCCGTTCCGCCCGCAGCGCGCGGACGACCCGGCCCGCGAGGAGCGGTGAGACGTCGAAGCGGCACGGGACCCGCTGCCAGGGGATGCGCCGCTCGTCAAGTGCGCGGTGGAACCGTGCCGCGTCCCGACCGGCGTCGAGCGAGATGAATCGGGCGTCGACGCCGCGCTCGCGGAGCGCCGGCAGGAGTGCGAGCAGGTGCTGCTCGCAGCCGCCGACGCCCTGCACCTTCGCCATGTGCACGACCCTCAACGGCGCAGGATCCTCAGGTACACCGCTTCGGTCTCGTCGACCATGCGCGTGGTCGAGAAGCGCTCTCGCATTCGCGTCGCGCCGGTCGCGCCGAGGCGCCGGCGCAGCGCGGCGTCGCCGTGCAGCTCACGCAGTCGGCCTGCGAGTGTGTCGACGTCGCCGATCGCCGCGAGATACCCGCTCTCGCCGTCGTCGACGACCGAGCGCGTGCCGCCCGCGTCCGTCGCGACGACGGGCGTGCCGGCCGCGAGCGCCTCGATTGCCACGACGGGGGCTCCCTCGTTCGCCGAGGTGAGGAGGAACGCGTCGAAGGCGCCGTACCAGTCGCCGAGGTCGTCGATGTAGCCCAGCAGCCTGACGCGCTCGGCGATCCCGAGGCTCGAGGCAAGCGCCTCGACGTCAGGGCGCAACTCGCCGTCGCCCGCGAGCACGAGCAGGCTTCCCGGCACCTGCGCCGTCGTCCGGACGAGGTCGAGCGGGCGCTTGATCTTCGACAGCCTGCCGGCCCAGCCGATCACGAGGTCGTCGTCGCCCGCACCCAGGACCGCCCGTTTGGCGCTGCGGGAGGCGGCCGCGCCGGCAACGCGTCGGTCGAGGTCGAAGCCGTAGCTGATCACCGTGATCTTCTCTCGTGGGACGACATGCAGGCGGAGCAGGTCGTTGCGGACCTGGTCGCTGACCGCAATCACCTGATCCGTGGCGTGGGCCAGGGCTCGTTCGACCAGGCGGAACACCCGCTCGCGCCTGCTGTCGAAGTAACCGCTCAGAACGTGACCGTGGAACGTGTGCACGACGCCGGCGGGGCGCGCCTTTCCGGCAACGAGAGCGGCGATCCGGCCGGTGGCTCCCGCTTTCGACGTGTGCGTGTGGAGAACGTCGGGCCGCCGCTCGCGCAACAGCCGTCTGATCAACGCCGCGGCGTGCAGGTCTCGACGTGGCGAGAGCTCGCGCGTCAGCGCCGGCGCACGCAGGTACGGCACCCCGAGCTCGCCGGCGAGGCCCTCCATCGACGCTTCACCGGGCGGGATCGTGCCGGCGACGACGAGCACGTCGTGCCCGAGCGCCCGCTGGCCGGCCGCGAGCTCGAGCACCGAGAGTGCGGCGCCGCCGACGTTCAGTCGCGCGATGACGTGGATGATCCTCACTCGGCGAACGTCACGCTCGAGAGTGCGAGAACGACGCCGCCCACCAGCCAGAAGGTCGCCGCGAGCGGCGTTCCGCCGAACAGACCCTCGCCTGCGAGCGCGCCGATCGATCCAGCAAGCCACGCGACCGGCAGCGAGGCGGCGACGCTGGTCGCGCGCCGGGCTGCACGCACGGCAGAGCGGAACAGGCCGGCGAGCGTACCGACCATGGCCGCCGCGCCGACAAGGCCGAGCTCGTAGAGGATCTGGTCCCAGGTCTGCTGGGGGATAAACGGCTTGTCGGCGGGAGGGAAGTAATTCGGTGGCTGATCGGAGAACCGCCGCCTCGCCGCGGGCAGGTAGGCGGTGAACTCCTTCGGTGGAAGCTCGCCGTACCAACCCGTTCCGAACCCCGGGTGGGCCAGGAACACACGACCTCCGACGTACGCGTAGATCAGCCGCTGGCTCCAGCTGGCTGCGTACTGGCCCGGCCTCGTGGCGGGCTTCCCGAACCACGACTGCAAGAAGCCGAGCTCGCCGGCGCGAAGCCCCAGCGTGCCGGCCGTCACGACCGCGATCACCCCGGCTGCAACCACAAGTCTCGTCCGTGTCACCCAGCGGCGCCGCCAGGCGACGAGGATCAGCGCGAGCGTGCCGAGGTACAACCCGAGCAGGCTGGCCAGTGCCGCACCGAGGATGCAGCCAACGCCGCCGGCTCCCATCGCGATCGCGGCCCGGCCGCGACTACCTCCGCTGAACACCACCGCGAGCCCGTACAGCAACGGGAGCGTCGCCAGCGCCGCGAAATCGTGTTCCCCGAGGAACGACGCCTGGCGACCACCCGAGGTGAGGAACCGCACGGCGCCGATCGCGTCCGCAGCCAGCGTGAAGACGAGCAGCAGGTCGACAAGCGCCTCCAGCTGCCTGCGGCTCGTGAGGAACAGGGCGGCGCCGAGTCCCAGTGCCGTCAGCTCCGTCACCTTGATTCCGGAGACGAACGCGGCGGCGCCGTTCGCGGCGGCGCTGCCGACGAGGATCAGGCTGAAGACCGCCGCAGCGGCGACGGGGAGCCACAGCTCTCGTTTGAGCCCTCGGTTGGCGATTGCGACGACCGATACGAGCGCGAGCGCGGCGAGCAGGATGTCTCCGGGGACGACGGCCGCCGTGGTTCCGCCGATGCCAACGTCGATCGACGGCTGGTCGCGCGCGCGGACGAGGCAGAAGGCGACCGTGAGCAGGAGGAGTGCGAAGCGCGGCGATCGCACCTGTGGCCACAAGGCCATGGACTTGAGCGCGACCACGCCCGCCTAGGATAGTCGGATGCGGGTCGTGTTCCTCACCGGCATCTGGCCGCCCGATATCGGTGGTCCGGCGACGCACGGGCCCGACTTTGCAGCGTTCCTCCGCGATCGAGGTCACGAGGTACACGTTGTCACTATGGGCGACAGCGAGCCGACCGAGCGACCCGTTCCGATCTCGTCGATCGGACGCGGTCGCCCCTTCGTCGTCCGCTATCCGCAGGTCGCCGTGACCGGCTTTCGGCTCGCCCGTCGCGCCGATGTCGTATACGCGACCGCGACGTACGCGGCTGCGGCGGCCGCGGCGGCGTCGTCACGACGTCCTCTGGTCGCCAAGCTCGTCTCCGATCCCGCATACGAGCGCGCCTGGCGTTACGGCCTCTTCAAAGGCTCGCTCGAGGAGTTCCAGCACGAGCGTTCGCCTCTCCTGACGACCCTGAAGCGCCTCCGCACCCTGTCGCTCCAGCGCGCGCGCCGGATCGTGGTGCCGAGCCGCTACCTGGCCGAGATCGCGGCCGGCTGGGCGCTCGACGGCTCGCGCATCGACGTGCTCGTCAACCCGGCGCCGCCGCCCGTCGAGATCGAGGCGGAGCCACTCGACCCGCTGACCTTCGTCTTCGTCGGTCGGCTGACGACGCAGAAGGGGCTTCCCGTCGCGCTCGAGGCGCTCCGCGGCGTCCCCGACGCGCGGCTCGCCATCGTCGGCGACGGCCCGGAGCGCGAAGACCTCTCCCGACTCGCCGACACGTTCGGCGTGAGCCGGCGTGTCTCGTTCGCCGGTGCGCTCTCGCGCGATCAGGTGCTGCGACGGCTCGCGGGAGGTTACGCGGCACTCCTCCCGAGCCTCTGGGAGAACCTCCCGCACGCGGCTGTCGAGGCGCTGTCGGTCGGCACGCCGGTGTTGGCGACCGCGGTCGGCGGCGTCCCGGAGGTCGTCCAGGATGACGTCAACGGGCTGCTGGTGGCGCCCGGCGACCCTGCCGCGCTCGCAGCGGCGATGCGCCGGTTGACGGAGGACGGTGCGCTGCGCGACCGGCTCGCGGCGGCGGCACGGCCTTCGG
>Ga0070708_100003621_pt1 | contig 12113 bp, 14 predicted proteins | sample KBSK5503metaG_FD_65469 | JGI IMG/M metagenome (GOLD analysis project Ga0070708, IMG submission 65469) | Corn, switchgrass and miscanthus rhizosphere microbial communities from Kellogg Biological Station, Michigan, USA - KBS K5-50-3 metaG | ecosystem: Host-associated > Plants > Roots >...
CCCATGAGGGCGCCGCTGCCGACTGCGGTGGCGCGGCTGCCGTAAGTCCCCCAGCCCATCGGCGTCTGATCCGTGTCGCCGTGCAGGATCTCGACGTCGTCCACGGAAACGCCGAGCTCGCTTGCCACGATCTGCGCGAAGGTCGTCTCTTCCCCCTGGCCATGCGGCGAGATCCCGACAAAGACCTGAACCTTGCCCGACGGATGGAAGCGGACGATGGCGCTCTCCCAGAGGCCGCCGCCGAAGCCGACGGCGCCCGCCACTTGCGACGGCCCGAGGCCGCAGATCTCGGCGTAGGTGGAAATCCCGATACCCAGGTACTCCTCCTTGTTTCGCTTCTCCGCCTGCTTCTTGCGCAGCCCCGTGTAGTCCGCGATCTTCAACGCCTTCTCGAACGCCCCCGCGTAGTTGCCGGTGTCGTAGACGATTCCGGTCGCGACGGTGTGGCCGTCGTCGAATGGTGGGATGAAGTTCTTTTTGCGTAGCTCGGCCGGATCCCTTTTCAGCTTTGCCGCGAGCATGTCTACGAGCCGCTCGACGAGGAACGTCGCCTCGGGCCGGCCCGCGCCGCGGTAGGCGTCGACCGGCGTCGTGTTCGTGAAGACTCCCCAGACGTCCTCGTGAATGTTCGCGATGTCGTAGACGCCCGAGAGCATCAACCCGTGGAGGATCGTCGGAATACCGGTCGAGGCGGTCGAGAGGTACGCGCCGAGGTTCGCCCAGACCTTCCCGCGCAGGCCGACGATTTTGCCGTCCTTCTTGGCGGCGAGCTCGACCTCCTGCAAGTGATCGCGTCCGTGGATGGTGCCGCGGTAGTTTTCGCTGCGCGTCTCGGTCCACTTGACGGGCACGTTGAGCCGCTTGGCCGCGAAAATCACCATCGAGTCTTCCGGGTAGTGTGGGATCTTGCTGCCGAAGCCGCCGCCCACCTCCGGCGCGATGACGCGGATCTTGTGCTCCGGAGTCCCCGTGTCCAGCGAGAGCAGGAAGCGCGCGATGTGCGGGTTCTGCGTGGTCGCCCAGAGCGTCACCTTGCCCGTTGCGGGCGCGTACTGGGCCAGCGCCGCCCTCGGCTCCATCGCGTTGGGAATGAGGCGCTGGTTGACGATCCGCTCTTTGACGACAACGTCGGCGCTCTTGAAGGCGGCCTCGACGTCGCCGCCCGAGACCTTCCAATGGAAACAGATATTCTTGGGGACGTCGGCGTGGAGCTGAGGCGCCCCCTCCTGCGTGGCCTTGAAGGCGTCCACGACGACGGATAGCGGCTCGTAGTCGACTTCGACCGCGTCGGCGGCATCGCGAGCCCGATAGCGGTCCGTGCCAACCACGATCGCAACCGCGTTGCCGACGTAGCGCACGACGTCCGTCGCGATCGGCGGATAGGGCGGGGTCTTCGTCTCGGAGTTCGGCACCACCCAGGCGCAGGGGATCGGCCGGAAGCCCGCTTCCACCATGTCCTTGCCGGTGAAGACGCCGAGGACGCCAAGCATCTGCGAGGCTTTCTTGGTGCGGATCGACTTGATCTTCGCGTGGGCGTAGGGCGAGCGGACGACGGCCAAGTGCGCCATCCGGGGCAACGCCAAGTCGTCGGTGTACTTCGCCTGTCCCGTGAGGAGCCGCGGATCCTCCCGCCGCTTGATGCCCGATCCGAAGATGCGCGCTGCCATGCTCCCTCCTACGCCCGCATCCGCTTGCCGGCTTCCTTGACCGCGGCCACGATGTTCTGGTACCCGGTGCAGCGGCAGAGATTCCCCTCGAGGCCATGCCGGATCTGAGCTTCCGTCGGGTTTGGGTTGCGCTCGAGCAGGTGGCAGGCGGCTAAGATCATCCCGGGTGTGCAGTAGCCGCACTGCAGGCCGTGCTTCTCCCAGAAGGCTTCCTGCAGCGGATGGAACTTGCCGTTCTCCGCCAGCCCCTCGATCGTCGTCAGCTGTGAGCCGTCGGCCTGGACGGCGAGCACCATGCACGCCTTGACCGCCTGGCCGTCCATCAAGACGGTGCAGGCGCCGCACTGGCCTGTGTCGCAACCGACTTTGGTTCCCGTCAGGCCGAGCGTCTCGCGCACGTAGTGGACGAGCAGAAGCCGGGGCTCGACCTCGTCCCGATGACTAACGCCGTTGACCGTGATGGAGACGGAGTGGTTCATGGCGCCTCCTCGCTCACGTCAGACGAGCAGAGGTGCGGAAGTCTATACCTTGTTTTCCCCGCGACGTTTGCGACGGCGCCCCGACTTCTTGCCGCCGGCCTCGACCTTCTTGCGCACGCAGGCGAAGAACGCGCCCATCAGCTTCGTCGAGATGCCGCCCAAGAGCCGCGCCGCGAGGCTCGCAATCTGGCCCGCGAGGGTTACCTCTGCCGTCCAGGTCAGCTCGGTCGAGCCGTCCGGTCCATCCGCGAGCGTCATCTCGGTCGTCGCGTCGGCAGCGCCGATGGGCGCCGTGCCGTGCGCCTTCATCCGGGCGCGGTTGGGCTTCTCAAGGTCGAGCCATTCGACGTCCGTCGCGAAGCGGGCCTTCACGGCTCCGAACCCGACAGCGGCCAACACCCGGAACTTCTCCCCCGGCACGACCACTTCGATCGATTCGAGGCCGGGAGCGCAGCGCGAGACCGAATTCGGGTCCGTCAGGAACGCCCATACCTTCTCGCGCGGCGCCGCAATCGCCGTTTTGCCTTCGAGATGCATCGCTTGCCCGGCGAGCTTACCTCTTCGTCCGAGCAGCCTCGAAGGCGGTAAGCTCGGCCCGGATTCGCTCCCGAGTCTTCGGCACGGCCCACGTCAGCCTGCCGTGACGAAACCGAGGACGTTGCGTAAGAAAATTGAGAGGCTTCCCGGTCGTTTGTGGACCGGCCGCGGCTGCTACTTCACCGGCTTGTTATCGAACTTGCCGGGCTGCTCTGTGTAAAGCAGCGCGCCCTCGGGCTGACTGTTCGAGTGCGGAAGGTTGGCCGGTATGAAGACGTAGGAGCCAGCACCGTAGTTCTTCTCGGTATCGGGGGTACTGCCGTAATGGAACGTGCCCGATACCACCACGATCTTAAGATCGCTTGAGTGAGTGTGGACCCCGGACTTGCTGCCGGCAGGGAACCTGACGAAGCCGGCCCACCGGCTTCGACAGACCGAACGGCCTTCAGCGATCGGCCCTTCCTCGCCGGGATGGTCCGCGCGTTCCAGCACCGCACCGCCGACATGGACTCGTTCGTCGGGCTCGTGGCGGCCGCGGCCCTGCTTCTGTCGGTGGGCTCGACCTTTTTTCCGCGCGCTTTCGCGCCGCGGCGAGGAAGTCCCGAGGTCGCGGCGAGCGCCGCGAGCGGGAAACAGAGATCCTCGCTCTCCCAACGATAGCGCCCATTGACTGCGATCGGGGCGGAGAGTATCGGGACATAGAGGATCGCGGCGAAGAGAAGAGCGGCGAGGGCTCGGTCGGAGTCCGAGCCCGTGTCCCGTGCGCGCCGAAAGAGGAGAACGAAGCCTCTCGCGGCGCCGACGACGAGCAGTACGGCGCTCCCACGGAGGAGCCAAAGGACGGCCCGAGGGTGGCGCGTAGCGGGATGTCCGTCGGGCAGGACCGAAATTGCGGGCTCGGGAGGCGAGATTCGTCTTCCATAAAGGGACCAGCCGGCGACTGTGGTGTCCTGCGAGGCGATCAAGTAGAGCTTTTTCACGTAGAGAGCCGCGGCTCGCGCAGGATGTGCGCGGATCCACTCCAACGCTTCTCGCCGCGCCGCGTCGTCGACCGCGAGGTTTCCGCGCGCGAGGATGCCCGGCCGGGCCCGCTCGAGGTCCGCGTGCCAGTCGTACCAGTCGCCGGTCGCGTGCGGGTTGTTCCCGATGAAGAGGCCGATACCGCCGACGGAGTTCAAGAACGTGAAACGGCCAATCGCGCGTTGGTTGCGGATCGCCCACGGAAGCATCACGAGATGCTGGACGGCGAGAAGAATAGCCAGCTCCATGAGGATCGTCCGAACGGGAACGCGCCGCGCGAGGAGAGCGATGAGCCAGAGGAGAGCCAGAAGGTAACCGACGCTCCGGGTCAGCGCCGCGAGGCCGATCACGAGACCCGCGAGGCCTGCGAGCGCGAGCGAGCGCGTCCGTCGGGCACGCCGCGCAGCAACCCAGACGAGGAGCACCAGCAGGGGAGCGAAAACGTTCTCGGAGGCAAGGAGGAGCGGCATGAGAAGCGCACGCGGGTAAATCGCGTATACGAGGGCGACCGCGATCGCCGCCGATCGACCCGCGAGCTCGCGCGTCAGCGCGGCGAGAAGCAAGAGCGTCAACGCCGCCAAAACGAGATTGGCGAGCTTTGCGGCGGCGAGGGCCCCGCCCGCCTGAGCAAGGGCAACCGCGGTGGCGAGCACGATCGGATAGACCGGCGGATGGCTTGCGTCGGGAAGGTTCTCGATGACTTCGTACGAGCCGGACCGGACGAGGTTCTGAGCCCGCTCAAAGTATTCCAAGAAGTCCGAAACTGGCCGCGTCGGAACGGTGAGGATCAGCAGCAGGCGCAGCAGCAGCCCGCCGGCGACGATCGCGGCGAGGATGAAGCCAAAGCGCCTAGTGCCCAGCGGCGGTCTCCGCGGATTCGCCCAGCGTTACAGTGCCGGCGGAGACTTCTATCCAGCAGCCTGCGCTGCTGCAACCTGCACTGCCAGGCTACCCGGGCAGGGCTCGAAGACGAGCTCCGTGGTGATGGCGATGGCGGCCCTGAGAGACCGGTAAACGGGGCAGCGGTCCCGGTAGAAGCCGTGGGCGAGGGTCGCGCGGGGCTCGTAGGCATCCGGCGAGACCTTGTAGTGATCCGCCACGGCACCGTGAACGCCGAAGGTGACAAGCTCCGGCTCCGAGGGGAGGTAAGCCTTGCGGACCGGTCCCTTTACGCGCTCGATTCGGACTTCAGATCGGTAAATCACGTCACCCATTTCACACCCCTCTCTGGGCCACTCGCCCAATCATCCCTCCACGATGCCGTTCTTGGGACACTTGAAACCGCTCTGACCCCGCCGGCATCCAAGGGGCATATGAGGCTATTGTCTGCGCGGGGATGGGATCCGAAGAGTGGATAACCGGCCGTACATAACATGCCTGGAGCTGATCGAGTTTCTCCACATCTATCTGGACGGCGAGCTGCCTCCGGACCGCGTCGTCGAGTTCGAGCGCCATCTCTCGGTCTGTGACTCCTGCGTCCACTATCTCTCGACGTACAAAGAGACGATCTCTCTTGGCAAAGCGGTGTGCCGCGACCCAGACGCCCCCGTCGGGGCCGAGGTTCCCGAGGAGCTGGTGGCCGCCATTCTTTCGGCGCGCCGCGGCGCGAGCTGAGCCGTGTCGGAGGCTGACGTGACGGCAGAGGGGCGAAAAGAACGAGGGTCGGAGCAGGAATTGGTTCTGCTGTTGCAGAGCGGCGACGAGCTCGCCTTCGAGCGGCTGGTCCGCGAGCAGGGCGGGCGGCTCCTGGCCGTTGCCCGCCGTTTCCTGCGCGACGAAGAGGAAGCCCGGGACGCGGTACAGGAAGGGTTCCTGTCGGCGTACAGGGCGCTCGATCGCTTCGACCAGGGCTCGCGGCTGTCCACCTGGCTGCACCGCATCGTGATCAACGCCTGCCTGATGAGGCTGCGGAGCCGCCGGCGCCGGCCCGAAGAGCCGATCGAGGACTTTCTCCCTCGGTTCCAGGACGATGGCCACCAGGTCCGCCACCCGACTCCCGAGTGGGAGGGCTCGGCCGAAACTCTTCTCGCCCAGAGCCAGACGCGCGCAATCGTGCGTGAAGCCATCGACCGTCTTCCCGACAGCTACCGGGGGGTGCTCCTGCTGCGCGACATCGAGGAGCTCTCGACGGAGGAGGCCGCGCGGTCCCTCGGCGTGACGGAAAACGCGGTCAAGATACGGCTTCACCGCGCCCGCCAGGCCCTGCGCGGGCTGCTCGAGCCTCACTTTCGTCGGACGGCCTCGTGCTGACGTGCCGGGAGGCGATCGACCGTCTGAGCGAGCTGGAGAGCCGAGATCTCACCCCAGCGGAGCGGCGGGAGACCAAGCGCCATCTGGTCGGTTGCGAGGACTGTCTTCCCTACTGGAGGAGCTACCGGACGACGGTCGCGCTCGAGCGGGCGGCGTATTCCAAGGAGGACCCGGCCGATCTCGAGATTCCCGAGGCGCTCGTCCGCGAAGTCCTGGCCTCGGCTCGGACTGTGCCTGCTTTCCTGGCCTCGACGGGCTATGTGGTTCACATCTTCTGGGGAATCGCCGCCGCGCCCTTGCTCACCTTCTGGCTGCGGTGACGCCGGAAGCGACGGGCGAAACCCGCCCGCCGGATGAGGCATCGAATCCTCGGTGTCGACATTATTGGAAGAGACGTACAGTGAGGCCGTGAGGCGGGCTGAGACAGACCGACCCGCGGGCGGCGCTCCCGTTCCGGGCTCGGAGTGGCTCGAGGCAGACGGGCAGGGCGGCTTCGCTTCGGGCACCGCGGATCTGGTGCGGACGCGCCGCTACCACGCCCTGCTGCTCGCGGCGGCGGCGCCCCCTTCCGAACGCTTCGTTCTGGTCAACGGCCTGGAGGCCTGGATCGAGACGCCGGAGGGCCGCTTCCCGATCTCATCGCAGTCCTATCTTCCCGGGGTCGTTCACCCCGACGGCGTGTCGCGGATCGAGAGGTTCGAGACCGATCCCTGGCCGCGCTGGACGTTCCGTCTCGCCGAGAACCTGCGCGTCATGCAGGAGATCTTCGTCTCCCGGAGAAGCGGCGCCACGGCCCTCGTCTGGAGGCTGAGCAAGAAGAGGCTGGACGCGACGCTCTCGGTGCGCCTGCTCTTCTCCGGGCGCGATTACCACGCCCTCCACCACGAGAACCCGGCCTTCCGCTTCCAACCGCAGCGGCGCGGCTACGGCTGGCTGTGGATCCCTTACGAGGGCGCGCCCGCCGTCAACGTGGCGACGAATGGATCGTACTTGCACGATCCGATCTGGTACCTCAACTTTCTGTATTCTCAGGAAAAGGCTCGGGGACTGGACGCCGCCGAGGACCTCGCGTCGCCCGGCGTCTTCCGGTTCGATCTCGTCAAGGGCGAGGCCGTGATCCTCCTCTCGACGGAAGCGCCCGCCGGCGAGGACGACGCGGTCCTGCTCGCCCGGCGTCTTCGAATCGACGAGAAGCGCCGCCGATTCGGGTTCCCCTCCCGCCTCGAGCGCGCCGCCGACGACTACATCGTCCGCCGCGGCGAAGGCAAGACGATCGTCGCCGGCTACCCGTGGTTCACCGACTGGGGGCGCGACACCCTCATTGCCCTGCGCGGCCTGTGCCTGGCGACGGGGCGCCTCGAAGAGGCGCGCCAGATCCTGCTCGAATGGGCGGGGACGGTGTCGGAGGGGATGCTGCCCAACCGCTTTCCCGACCGGGGAGGGGAGCCCGAGTACAACTCGGTGGACGCCTCTCTCTGGTACGCCGTCGCCGTCCACGACTACCTCGAAACCTGCGTGCGGGCTCGACGGCGGGTTCCGGTGTCCGAGCGCGACGTGCTCGCGGGCGCCGTTCAGGCGATCCTGGAGGGTTACAGGCGCGGCACCCGCTACGGAATCCGGGAGGATTCGGACGGCCTGCTCGCCTGCGGGGTCCCGGGAGTCCAGCTCACCTGGATGGACGCCAAGGTCGGCGACTGGGTCGTGACGCCGCGTATCGGCAAGCCCGTCGAGGTCCAGGCACTCTGGTTCAACGCGCTCTCGATCGGAGCGCGATTCTCGGGGCGATATAACGAGCCCGCGGAGAAGGCCGCAGCTTCCTTCGCGCGCCGCTTCTGGAACCAGCGAGGCGGGTCTCTCTACGACGTCATCGATTGCGACCACGTCCCCGGGACCTTCGATCGGCGCTTCCGTCCCAACCAGATCTTCGCCGCCGGAGGGCTTCCGTTCGCACTCCTGTCCGGGGAGCGGGCGCAGAGCGTCGTGGACGCGGTGGAGGCGCGGCTCTGGACGCCGCTCGGGCTTCGTTCGCTGGCGCCCGAGGACCCGGACTATGCCGGCCGCTATGCCGGCGGCGTCGCTGAGCGCGACGGGTCCTATCACCAGGGGACGGTCTGGCCGTGGCTGGCCGGCCCTTTCGTGGAGGCCTGGGTGCGTGTGCGCGGGGGGACGCCGGAGTCGAAGTCGGAAGCGAGGAAGAGGTTTCTCGAACCCCTCCTTCGCCACACGCAGGAGGCCGGCCTGGGTCACCTGCCCGAGATCGCCGACGGCGATCCTCCCCATGCGCCTCGCGGCTGCCCGTTCCAGGCCTGGTCGGTCGGCGAGGCCCTGCGCCTGGACCGCATCGTGCTCGCGGTGCGCTGAGGCGGCCAGCTAGGAAACCGCTCGGGTCGCTTCCAGAGGGCCGCGGTGGCGGGCGATTGCCCCGGCGAGCACCGCCAGGAGAGCGTAGGACGCAAGCGCCTGCGCCGCGAATGCACCGGCGCTGGCGAGAGCGGGCAGGAAGGGAGTCGCGACTGTCGTTGCTATGAGTGCCAGACCGAAGGCCGCGGTCGCCACGGCCGCGCCGCGGCTGCGGGGGCGCGTTGCGCGCAGGAGAGCACGCCTCCAGCGATCAGGACGGCGAGCTCCCCGGCGATCCCCGCGAGCCGATGGTTCCAGAGCCCCAGCCCGATTTTCGGCGATCCGGCGCCCGGTCCAAGCGGCAGGTCCGGGGTGTGAACCGGGACGTCGAGCAGGAAGTGCGAGAAGACCGCCGCGCCGAGGATCGTCGCTGCGGCGGCCCGGCCACGAGGCGAGTCACGGCCCGCCAGGAGCAGGAATCCGGCTGCGACGATCGCCGACCAGACGATCGCGCCGAGCAGGCTGTGCGAATAGAGGCGCGGGCTGTACCGTTGTGCGGCCAGAGAGACGCCCATAGTGGCCGATGAACACGCGGCCGAGATGAATCCGGCTATTTCGCCATCTTCCGGGCGGCCTGGATGGCCGAGTCGACGCCGGATTGCTTGCGGACCTCGCGGACCTTCGCGCGGGCGTCCTCCGAGAGTCGGCGGATCGCGGCCATGTAGCGCCCCTGGGCCTGGCGCGCCACCCGCTGTGCGCGGGTGATGGTCTTGCGGGCGCGCGGCAGAGCGCGCCGCGCGGCTGTTCGGCCAGCCGTAGCGAACCGGCGCGTGGCGGGTCCGGAGGCCTCTCCGAGAGCGGCCAGCCTCTCTCGAATCGCCTGGATCGTTTTCTCGCGGCGCTGGAGCGCACGGGTGACGTCCGCGGCGGCGATCTTGCCTTCCTCGAGGAGCAGTTGCAGCGCCGCGGCGGCGCGATCGGCGGTCAGCTTCAAGGCCTTTCGGGTCTTTCGTCTCACGGGAGCCTCCCTTCGAGCGGCCATTCTATGGCCAGGCGGCCGGAAACCGATTCGGGCGGTCGGCATCCAATCGCCAAGCCCTCAGGAGCGGTGAAAGCGACGCTGACGGTGAACCGGCCTGCGAAGAGGGTTTATCGTCCGGGATCCGGTCGGCCACGCTCTGGAAGTGGTGGAGAAGTGAGATGAGCGCTCCCGCGAGACAATCGGAAAAGCCACTCTTCATCCCGGTGATCCTGGGCACACCGCGCCAGGGACGGTACAGCGAGCACGTCGCAAGGTTCGTGGCGGGGGAGCTGGCAGGATTCGCCGGCGTCGAGACCCAGCTCGTGGACGTGCGGGACCTGCCCATGCCGGTCACCGGCGCCGGCGAGGACGTCAAGGACCCGTCCTTCTCCGAGCTCTGTATGCGAGCGGACGCCTTCGTGATCGTGGCGCCGGAGTACAACCACGGCTATCCCGGTTTGCTCAAACACGTGCTCGACACAAACCTGAAGGAGTACATCCACAAGGCGGTCGGCCTCTGCGGAGTTTCGGCCGGCGGCTTCGGCGGCACGCGCGTCATCCAGAACATGCTGCCGGTCATGCGCGAGCTCGGGCTCGTGACGATCTTCTGGGACGGAAACTTCTCGAGCGTCCAGAAGCTGTTCGGCCCGGACGGGGCGCTTCTCGATCCCTCGTACCCGAGACGGATCGAAAGGTTCCTCAGGGAGCTGATCTGGATGGCCAGGGTCCTGCGCTATGGACGCGAAAACGTTCCTGTGGAGTCATGACAATGGACGAGCACGAACAGGCGAAGACCTCCCCAGATGGCCGGCTGCTCTGCCCCCGCTGCGGCGGGCCAATGAACTTCCACGCCCAAAAGTTGGATCGCAGCGTCGATCCCGCCACCGATACGGACATGGACGGTGTGCTCGCCGAGTTTCACACCTGCCCCGCCTGCAAGTACGTCCACGAACGGCTCTCTCGCTCCTGATCCCTCTTCCCAATTTTCACATCCCTCCCTCCGCTGGCGGAGAAGGCCCCGAGCGAGATCCTTCCCCTTGCCAGCGCCCCGGACGATCGCGGAAACCACAATCCTCCCTCGGCATCCAATAACTGCATCGAAATCCGAAGCCGGGGACGACGAGAAAGTGATCGCGAATCCTGCGATGATGGGGCCGCGTAATCGGAATGACATGAAAATAGCGGTCGTCGGAGCCGGAGGGGTCGGAGGGTACTTCGGCGGGGCGATGGTGCGGGCCGGCCACGACGTGCGCATGCTCGCGCGCGGCGAGCACCTGAAGGCCATCCGCTCACGCGGCCTGGAGATCCGGGAACCGGGGGTTTCCTGGACCGTTCGGGTCCTCGCCTCCGACGACGCCGGCGAGCTTCTTCCGGCCGACCTCGCGATCGTCGCCGTCAAGAGCTACTCTTTACCCGAAGTGGCGCCGGTGGCCCGGCGGCTGGCCGAGGGCGGGGCCATCGTGGTTCCGCTCCTAAACGGCGTCGAGGCCTTCGAGTCGTTGAGGGAGCAGGGAGTCCCCGCAGAGCGGATGCTCGCGGGACTGACCGTGATCAGTGCGGAAAAGACTGCGCCAGGAGTCGTCACGAGGAAGAGCGATTTTCGGCGCGTCGTCGTCGGCGAGCGCGGCGGCGGGGTCTCCGAGCGTGCCGAGCGGGTGGCGGCGGTCTTCCGCGACGCCGGCGCGGAGGCTCGGGTCTCCGAAGACATCGCCGTGGACCTGTGGCGCAAGTTCCTCTTCCTGACCACCCTGGCGGCGGCCTGCGGCCTCGCGCGCGCGCCGATCGGAGGCGTTCGGGAGGCACCGCTCGGGCCGGAGCTCCTGGAGCGCGCGGGACGCGAGATCGCCGCCGTCGCCCGGGCGCGGGGCGTGGCGCTTCCGGCCGAGGAGGAGGACAAGGTCCTTCAGACGATGGTGGATCTTCCGGCCGACTTGAAGCCGAGCTTCCTGCTCGACCTGGAGCGCGGGGGGCCAAACGAGCTCGACATCTTGAGCGGCGCCGTGTCGCGCTATGGGCGCTCCTGCGGCGTCCCGACGCCGGTCCACGATACGGCCGTGGCCGCGCTCTCCGCCGTCGCCCGGTCAGGTTGAAACCGGCGCCGGCGGCACGGCATCGAAGGGCTGTCAACAGGAAAGGAACGGCGATGACGAAATCAGTGACCTGTTACCGATGCAACGTCACGATGGTGCCCCAGCCGGAGCCCCTGGACCTGTCCTGGGCGGGCGACGGCCCGAACGCCGCCGACGTCGATTTCCAGGGGATCCTCGTGGAAGTCCATCGCTGCCCCTCCTGCGCCGGATCGCCACGCGGCCGGTCACGATGAGGCTGCCGGAACGAGCTCGGCTGGCGGCCGCGGTCTGAGCCCATGAAAGCCATCGCTGTCTTCCCCAGGAAGCCCGACTCGGTTCACCTGGCGGAGCTCCCCCGACCCTCCGTGGACGACGTCCCGGGCGGCCGAGGTGTCCTCATCCGGGTCCTGAAGTGTGGCGTGGACGGAACGGACAAGGAGATCAATTCGGGCGATTACGGCGCGACGCCGCCCCGCTGCGGCTTTCTCGTGCTCGGGCACGAGAATTTCGGGCGGGTCGAAGCGGTGGGCCAGAACGTATCGGAGGTCGCTGCAGGCCACTACGTCGTCGCCACGGTCCGCCGCCCGGGCTCGAGCCTCTACGATCTGATCGGGACCTCCGACATGACGACGGACGATTCCTATTTCGAGCACGGCATCAATCTCCTGCACGGCTTCCTGACCGAGTATTCCGTCGAGGACGCCGACTTCGTGGTCAAGGTGCCGCAGGG
>Ga0070708_100003622_pt1 | contig 12111 bp, 12 predicted proteins | sample KBSK5503metaG_FD_65469 | JGI IMG/M metagenome (GOLD analysis project Ga0070708, IMG submission 65469) | Corn, switchgrass and miscanthus rhizosphere microbial communities from Kellogg Biological Station, Michigan, USA - KBS K5-50-3 metaG | ecosystem: Host-associated > Plants > Roots >...
GGCGCACCCGCAAGCAGGCCATCCCCTTCGGGCCCTTCCTCGCCGCCGGCGCCATGCTCGCCGTCTTCGTAGGCGAACCATTGCTTCGCTGGTACAACCGTTCTTAGCGGGCGGGCACCCGGTCCTTCGGACACGCCCGCCCTTCCCCTGACGGACGTGACACGCACCTCCCGAGGGACCTTGCTCGGTGTGCCGAAGCGCCTCGCTTCGCGACGGCGCTTCGTTAGCCTTAGCTCATGCTTCGGTTCCTTACGGCTGGCGAGTCGCACGGGCGCGGGCTCGTGGTCGTGGTCGAGGGGCTGCCCGCGGGGCTGCCGGTCACGATTGAGGAGATTCAGGGCGAGCTGGCCCGGCGCCGGCTCGGGTTCGGTCGGGGGCCACGCATGCGCCTGGAGCAGGACGAGCTCACGATCCTGAGCGGCGTGCGCCACGGGCGCACGCTGGGCTCACCGGTGGCCATCGAGATCCTGAACACCGAGTGGCCCAAGTGGGAGCAGGAGATGTCGCCCGCCCCCGGCCACACGGAGAAGCCGCTGACCGCGCCCCGCCCCGGGCACGCCGACCTGGCGGGGATGCAGAAGTACGGCTTCGACGAGGCCCGCGACGTGCTCGAGCGGGCGTCGGCCCGGGAGACCGCGGCGCGCGTCGCCGCCGGCGCGGTTGCGAAGGCGCTACTGCGGCGGCTGGGCGTCGAGGTGTTGTCTCACGTCGTGCAGCTGGGCCCGGTCGTCACCAAGTCGACCACCCGCCCGACCTTCGCCGACCTGCCTTCGGTGGACGAGTCGCCGGTGCGGTGCTTCGACGCCGACGCCGAGGCGGCGATGATCGCCGAGGTCGAGGCCGCCGCCAAGGCCGGGGACTCCCTCGGGGGCGTGGTCGAGGTGCTCGCCTACGGCGTGCCCGTGGGCCTCGGCAGCCACGTGCACTGGGACCGCAAGCTCGACGCCCTGCTGGCCCAGGCGCTGATGAGCATCCAGGCGGTGAAGGCGGTGGAGATCGGCGAGGGAATGGACATCGCCGGCCGCCGGGGCTCCGAGGCCCACGACGAGATCCTGTGGGACGAGGCCTCCGGCTACCGGCGGGGATCGACCAGGGCGGGCGGCATCGAGGGCGGCATCTCCACCGGCGACCTCCTCGTCGCCCGGGCGGCGATGAAGCCCCTCGCCACCCTCAACCGCCCGGTGCTGCGCACCGTCGACGTCAGCACCAAGGAGGAGACGGTGTCGTTCAAGGAGCGCACCGACGTCACCGCCGTACCGGCCATGGGCGTCGTCGCCGAGACGATGGTGTCGCTCGTGCTGGCCAACGAGGCCCTCCGCAAGTTCGGCGGCGATTCGCTCGACGAGGTGCTGCGCAACCGTGATGGCTTCCTCGAATCGCTTTCCTAGGCACGTGGTCCTGGTGGGGATGATGGGCTCCGGCAAGTCGACCGTTGGGCCGGGGCTGGCCGAACGCCTGGGTCGCCGCTATGTCGATAGCGATGAGGTGATCGAGCAGCGAACAGGGATGACCATCGCCGCCCTGTTCAAGTCCAAGGGCGAGCCCTTCGCCCGTGACGTCGAGCAGCGGGTGCTCGCCGGCGCCCTGGCCGACCCGGTGCCGTCGGTCATCGGAACCGGGGGGGGCATCGTCACCCGCATCGCCGGCCGCGATGCCCTGCGGACCGCACCGTTCGTCCTGTGGCTGCGCGGACAGCCCGAGACCCTGGCTCGGCGGGTCGGCAACGGCGCCGGCCGGCCGCTCCTCGCGGGAACCGACGTTCTGGAGACGGTGCGGCGGCTGACGCGTGAACGGCGGGCGCTGTACGAAGAAGTTGCGCACGCGGTCATCGACGTCGACGTGCTCCAGCCCGAAGGCGTACTGGCGACCGCCCTCGGCTTGCTCGAGCTCGCGGGTGCTCGATGATTACCGTGCCCGTTCAGCTCGGCGACCGCTCCTACGACGTGCTCGTGGGCAAGGGGGCCCGCCACCGCCTTCTCGAGCTCCTCCCCGTCGGCGCCCAGCGGGCAGCGATCGTGACCCAGGACGAGATCGGCGTCGCCGTCGACGCCGGTGTCGACCAGCACGTGTTCCTCATCGACTCGGGCGAAGAGGCCAAGAACCTCGAGACCGTCGAAGATCTGTGCCGCCGGTTCTCGGCGTGGGGGCTAACCCGGCGCGATGTGGTGGTAGGGGTGGGCGGGGGCGTCGTCACCGACGTCGCCGGGTTCGCGGCGGCCATCTATCACCGCGGCGTCCCCGTCGTGCACGTGGCCACGACGCTGGTCGCCCAGGTCGATGCCGCCATCGGTGGCAAAACGGGCGTCAACCTGCGCGAGGGCAAGAACCTCGTCGGCGCCTTCTGGCAGCCGGCCGCGGTCCTGTGCGACACCGAGGTCCTGGAATCGCTTCCGCCCGAGGAGTACCGCAGCGGGCTGGGCGAGGTGGCCAAGTGCCAGTTCCTCCCCGGTGGCGAGGGACTGGCCGACCTGCCCATCGACGAGAAGGTCGCCCGCTGCGTCGAGATCAAGGCTCGCGTGGTCGGCGCCGACGAGCGCGAGGGCGGCCTCCGAGCGATCCTCAACTACGGGCACACGCTGGCCCACGCCCTCGAAGCCGCCACCGCCTACAGCGCCCTGCGCCACGGCGAGGCGGTGGCCGTCGGCCTGGTCTACGCCGCCGAGCTCGCCCACCGCCTCGGCCGCATCGACGAGGAGCGGGCGAAGGAACACCGGTCGGTCGTCGAGGGCTACGGCCTACCCACGGTCATCCCCGCCGAGCTCGAGGTCGAAGACTCCGAGCTGCTGACGCTCATGGGTCGCGACAAGAAGGCGGTCGACGGCATCACCTTCGTACTCGACGGGCCGAAGGGCGTCGAGGTCGTGACGGGCGTGCCCGACGGCGACGCCCTCGCCGCGCTGCGGGCCGTCCGATGAGTATGAGCGAGCACCGAAGCGAAGCGGAGGAGCGCAGCTCCAAAGGACATGGTGCCGATGGCTTCATCGGCGCTGCCGCCGAAGGCGGCGGCCCGTGAAGCCAGTCGTGCTGTTGCTGTCGGGACCGAACCTCAACCTGCTGGGCGACCGAGAGCCCGAGATATACGGCACCGAGACCCTCGAGGACCACGTGGCCACCGCCCGGGACGCCGCCACTGCTGCCGGGCTGGAGCTCGAGCATCTCCAGTCCAACTCCGAGGCCGAGCTGGTCGAGGCGGTGCAAGGCGCCCGCCACCGGTGCGCGGCGATCATCGTCAACGCCGCCGCCCTCAGCCATTACTCGTGGTCATTGCACGACGCGCTGGCTACCTTCGAAGGAGTGGTCGTCGAGCTACACCTGAGCAACCCGCTGGCCCGCGAGCCGTGGCGGCACACGTCGACGATCGCGCCCGCGGCCACGGGCATCATCGCCGGCTTCCGCGGCCACGGGTACAAGCTGGCCGTCGACGCCGTCGCCCGTATGTTGGAGGACCGTGCCTGAACTGATCGCGTCCGATGTCACCGCGCGGATCCCCCGCGTGCGCGAGCGCCTGTCCGAGCACGCCGACGCGCTGCTCGTCACCCGGCTGGTGAACATCCGCTACCTCACCGGGTTCACCGGCTCCGCCGGCCTGCTGCTGCTCCTGCCCGACGACGTCGTGTTCGTGACCGACGGCCGCTACAAGGAGCAGAGCACCGAGCAGATCGGCGCCGCGGGCATCGACGCCAGGATCGAGATCGGCACCACCGCCGCCGCGCAGCAGGACGCGCTGCGCACGGCGGCCACGGGCATCGCCCGGTTGGCCCTCGAGGCCCACGACGTCACCTGGGCCCAGCAGCGGGCGTTCGCCGCCGACTGGTTCGCTGGGTCAGAGCTGGTGCCCACCGAGAACCTCGTCGAGGACCTCCGCCGGGTGAAGGACGCCGGCGAGTTGGCGAGGATGGCCGAGGCTGCCCGCATCGCCGACCACGCCCTCGCAGTCACCCGACCGTTGCTCGCGCAGGAACCGACCGAGGAGGACGTCGCCATCGCGCTCGATTTCGCGATGCGGCGGGGCGGTGCCAGCGGGCCGTCGTTCCCGACGATCGTGGGCTCGGGTCCCAACGGGGCCAAGCCCCATGCCCGCCCCGGGAGCCGGCGCATCCGCGCCGGCGACCTGGTCGTGCTCGATTTCGGAGCCGTCTACGACGGCTACTGCTCCGACATGACCCGCACGGTGAGCATCGGCGAGCCCCGCGACGACACCGTCCGCCGCATGGTCGACGTCGTGTCCGAGAGTCAGCGGGCGGGGGTGGCGGCGGTGGCTGCGGGCGTCACCGCGGTGGCCGTCGACGAGGCCTGCCGGCGGGTGATCGATGCCGCCGGGTGGGGCGATGCCTTCATCCACGGCACCGGTCACGGCGTCGGCCTCGAGATCCACGAGGCGCCCCGAGTGTCGTTCTCGTCGGGCGACACCCTCGAGGTCGATCAGGTGGTGACCGTCGAGCCCGGCGTCTATCTTCCCGACCACGGCGGCGTCCGCATCGAGGACACCGTCGTCGTCACCGCGGAGGGGTGCACGGTCCTGACCCACGCCCCCAAGGACCTCGTCGTCTAGTGGCCACGATCTCGACCAACGACTTCAAGAACGGCATGGCGCTGGACCTGCCCGACGGCCTGTTCACCGTCGTCGAGTTCCAGCACGTGAAGCCGGGCAAGGGCGGCGCCTTCGTGCGCACCAAGCTCAAGAACGTCCGCACCGGGGCGGTGCTCGACCGCACCTACCGGGCCGACGAGAAGGTCGAGCAGGCGATCATCGACAAGCGGGAGATGCAGTACCTCTACCGCGACGGCGAGCAGTACGTCTTCATGGACAACACCACCTACGACCAGATGCACGTCGAGGCCGGCACCCTCGGCGACGCGGTGAAGTTCCTGAAGGAGGGCGACTCGCCGGTACTCCAGATGTACGGCGGGCAGATCGTCGGGGTCGACCTGCCCGCGGCCACCGAGCTCACCGTCACTCAGACCGAGCCGGGCGTGCAGGGCGACCGCGTCTCCGGTGCCCGCAAGCCGGCCACGCTCGAGACCGGTCTGGTCGTGCAGGTGCCACTGTTCGTCAATTCCGGCGACCGCGTGAAGGTCGACACCCGCACGGGCGAATACCTCACCCGCGCTTGAGGAGGATGTGATCCGCGGCGAGCGCGCCCACACGCGCCGGCAGGCGCGGGAGCGGGCGCTGTCGCTCCTCTACGAGGCCGAGGCCAAGGACTGCACACCTCGGGCGGTGCTGGCCGAGCTCCCGGTCGAGCCCGACCGCTTCGTCTGCGAACTCCTCGAGGGCGTGGAGGACCACGCCGAGGAGCTGGACCGGCTGATTAGCGAGCACGCCCGCGGCTGGACCCTCGAGCGCATGCCGGCGGTCGACCGCGCCTTGCTGCGCATCGGCGCCTTCGAGCTCGTCCACCGCCCCGACATCCCTACGGGCGCCGCCATCTCCGAGGCCGTCGAGCTCGCCCGCCGCTTCTCGACCGAAGACTCCAGCCGCTTCGTCAACGGCATGCTGAGCACCATCGCCGCCGAAGCCCGCGGCACCGACACGGCGTGATCTCGAGTCGGTAATCCCGCGGAGCGGCGGGAGCAGACCGGACGCACCGTCGTGCGCAGTTGCTGCAGCCGACACTCAAGACGCGGTTGTTCCGAGCCGACAGCTTCGTAACGGAGGCCGCCGTGCGGAGTGGAGCGTGCCAGCTGCTCGGTCGCACACCAATGGAGGGGAAGGGATGAAAACGGGCGAGTCGCTCAACGATGCTCGCATCGGACGGTCAGCCGCAGTCGAGCGGGCGGCGCTCAAAGATGAACTCCGAAGCGACGAGCGTGCCGGCGACAGGTCGCCGACTCGAGGCGCGCGCCGCGGCGTGGGCATGACGGTTGCCGTCGGAGCGGTCGTCGCGCTGGCGGGATTCATGATCGGTACGAGACCGCTGGCCGATAACTCGTTCTTCACTCATCTCGCGACCGGACGGCTGATACTGCGCCACGGTATTCCGCATGTCGATCCCTACTCTTTCACTGCACATGGGCATTTGTGGGTTGTGCAGTCATGGCTGGCATCGGCCATCTATGCCATAGCCGATCGCATCGGCGGTGGTCATGCCTTAGTCCTGCTGCAAGGGTGTTTCTCCGCCGCGCTGGCTGGCCTCATCTGGCGGCTGGCTAGGCCAGCCGAGACGCTTATCAGCCGCATTATCGTGATCATGCCGGCGATTGCGATTGGGGCATCGTGGTGGGTCTCACGCCCCTTGATGTTCGGCCTTCTGTTCTTCGCGGCCTGTGTCCTTCTTGCTGAGCAGGATGAGTTGTCGCCGTGGTGGCTGCTCCCGATCGGGTGGCTCTGGGTCAACAGCCACGGCAGCTTCCCATTTGGGCCGCTCTACTTCGGCGTCCGCCTGGTCGGGCGCGCGATTGATCATGGCGACCTGTCCCGCATGCGTCGACTCTTCATCATCTCCGTCGCCGGCGTCCTGGTTGGTGGTGTGAATCCACTCGGCCTGAGATTGCTGGCCTTTCCGCTGAGTGTCCTCGGCCGCGGGACGGTGTTGCATCAGGTCGTCGAGTGGCGAAGCCCTGACTTCACGAATGTCGGCAATCTCGCGTTTCTCCTTAGCGCTGTAGCCGCCTTGGTCATGCTTCAGCGTCGACGCTCGTGGGAGGAGGCGCTAGTGGCGGGCGTGTTGGCTGGTGCAGGGCTGTTCGCGCTGCGCAACACTCTGATCGCCAGCATTGCCTTGACGCCGATCTTGGCTCGCGGTGTCCGCGGGCTTGGCCGCATTCGCGGCGATCGGCGGACGGTGGTCGCGCTTGCAGCCACAGGAGCGGTCGTGGTGGTTGCCTTCGCCAGCCTCGCGTCCACTCTCAATCGCCCGGCTTATGACTTGAAGCGCTACCCGGTGGCGGAACTGAACTGGATGAACAGCCACGGGCTGCTGCAAAAGCGAGTCGCCGCCCCGGACTACGTCGGCAACTTCCGCACCCTGCGCGAGGGGGCAAACGCCGAGGTCTTCATCGACGATCGCTACGACATGTATCCGAGTGCTGTCGCGCGGAGCGCGTTCGCGGTCAGCGATGGTGCTCGAGGCGCTCTCGCCGAACTGCGGCGCAGGGGTATCGACGTCTTCTTGTGGGATCGCCGACAGGCGATCGCGACGATCGTCGCCGAGAGCCCGGAATGGCGCGTGGTTCATCAGACAGAGAAGTGGATCGTTGCGGAGCGCGTCTAAGCGGGGCGGGGCGCTACTCCTTCGGGCGATGGGGCTCCTCGTGCCGGTCGGCTGATCGGCGCCGGCGGCCACCAGACGCGGGCGAGTCGGGCGGCCTCCTCCATGCGAGGAAAATCGGCGCCCGCACCGAGCGGCTTCAGGCGTCTTGTCGCAAATAGTCCCTGCCCGCTGGCGCTACACTGAGTGTGCCGTTAACGCCGGTCCTGTGAGGCCGGCACGGAGGAGACGAACGCAGTGGCCGAACGCGAGAGAGCCGCAACGCCCCCGTACGGGGGCGTTTTTGTTGCCCGCACGCAGGTCATGGACGCCAGCGACCTGCGCCGGGCGATCGTCCGTATCGCCCACGAGATCATCGAGCGCAACCACGGGCTCGACAACGTGGTCGTCATCGGGCTGCAGACCGGCGGCGTCCCCATCGCCGGGCGGCTGGCTGGCGCCCTCAAGGAAGTCGACGGCGCCGAGGTCCCCGTAGGCAGCTTGGACGTGGCCCTGTACCGGGACGACATCGGGCTGCGACCCGTCCTGCCCGAGGCGGTCACCGACATCCCCTTCGACCTCAGCGGCAGGATCGCGGTGCTGGTCGACGACGTGCTCTTCACCGGGCGCACGGTGCGGGCCGCCCTCGACGCCCTCACGACCTTCGGCCGGCCCCGCGCCGTCCAGCTGGCGGTGATCGTCGACCGGGGACACCGGGAGCTGCCGATCCGGCCCGACTACGTGGGCAAGAACCTGCCCACTCGCCGCGACGAGATGGTCGACGTCCGCGAGGATGGCGTCGACCTCGGGGTCGTCGAGTGAAAAGCCTGCTTTCGGTCGCCGAGCTCGACGTCGCCGACCTCGACGAGATCATGCGGCTCACCGACCAGTTCGTCGAGGTGAGCGAACGCCAGATCCCGCGGGTCCCTGCGCTGCGCGGCCGGACGGTGGTGTCGCTGTTCTACGAGGAGTCGACCCGGACGCGCCTGTCGTTCGAGACCGCCGCCAAGCGGCTGTCGGCCGACACCATGAACTTCGCGGTCTCGACATCGTCGGTGAAGAAGGGCGAGTCGCTGCGCGACACCGTCCAGACCATCGAGGCCATGGGCGTCGACGTGATCATCGTGCGCCACCCGTCGGCGGGCGTGCCCTGGCAGGTGGCGAACTGGGTCGACGCCGCCGTCGTCAACGCCGGCGACGGCGCCCACGAGCACCCGACCCAGGCGCTGCTCGACTGTTACACGATCCGCCAGCAGCGGGGCTCGCTCGAGGGCCTGCGGGTGGCGATCGTCGGCGACATCGCCCATTCGCGGGTGGCCCGTTCCGACGTGCTCGCCTTCACCACCCTGGGCGCGGAAGTGACCCTCGTGGCGCCACCGACGCTGCTGCCGCCGAGCTTGGCGGGCTGGCCGGTGATGGTGAACAACGACCTCGACGACGTCCTGCCCAAGGCCGACATCGTCTACCTGCTGCGCATGCAGCTCGAGCGCCAGCACGAGGCGCTGCTGCCGTCGCTGCGCGAGTACACCGCCCGCTACGGCCTCACCCGCGACCGCGCCCGCCTGCTGGCCGACGACGCCCTCGTGATGCACCCCGGCCCGATGAACCGCGGGGTGGAGATCGCTGCCGAGGTCGCCAACCGCCCGAACTCGGTGATCACGCGGCAGGTGGCCAACGGCGTCGCCGTGCGCATGGCGGTGCTGTTCCTTCTCGCGGGAGCGAACCCACGCGACCACATTGTCGGTGACCCCAATGGGTGAGGTTCTCATCCGCGGCGGCCAGGTCGTCGACGCCACGGGGTCGCGCGTCGCCGACGTGCTGGTGCGCGACGGCGAGGTCGCCGCGGTCGGCGATGGCCTCTCGGTGCGCCGCGGCGGGCGGACGTTGGACGCCGGCGGGTGTGTCGTCGCCCCCGGGCTCGTCGACCTGCACGCCCACCTCCGCCAGCCCGGCCGGGAGGAGGCCGAGACCGTCGAGAGCGGCAGCCGGGCCGCGGCGCTCGGCGGCTACACCGCGGTGGTGGCCATGCCCAACACCGAACCGGCGGTGGACTGCGCCGCGGTCGTGCGGGAGGTGCTCGACCTCGGCGCGTCGGCGTTGTGCGACGTGCACGTGGCCGGGGCCATCACCAAGAACCGCGACGGCTGCGAGCTGGCGCCCATGGCGGAGATGGCCGAGCTGGGGGTGCGCCTGTTCACCGACGACGGCGCCGGCGTCCAGGACACCCGGCTCATGCGCCGGGCCCTGGAATACGCCGGCGGCCTCGGTGTCACGCTCGGCCAGCACTGCGAGGACGCGTCCCTAGCCAACGGCGGCGCCATGCACGAGGGGGAGTGGTCGAGCCGCCTCGGGCTCCCGGGCATCCCCGCCGAGGCCGAGGAGCTGATGGTGCTGCGCGACATCACCCTCATCCGGCTCACTGCCGCGCTGGGCGCGCGAGTGCACTTCCTGCACCTGTCCACGGCGGGCTCGATCGCCATCGTGCGGGCGGCCAAGGAGGCTGGGCTTCCGGTCAGCGCCGAGGCCGCGCCTCACCACTTCACGCTGACCGACGCCGAAGTGGCGTCGTATGACCCGGTGTTCAAGGTCAACCCTCCGCTGCGGCCCGCGAGCGACGTCGACGCGGTGCGCTCCGGGCTGGCCGACGGCACCATCGACGCCATCGCCACCGACCACGCGCCCCACGCCCCCGAGTTCAAGGAGGCGTCGTTCCAGGACGCCGCCTTCGGGATGCTCGGCCTCGAGACGGCGCTTTCGCTGGCCTTGACCGGCCTCGAACTCCCGATCGCGCAGGTGCTCGCCTTGCTGTCGTGGAAGCCGGCGCGCATCGCCGGGCTCGACGGCCACGGGGGGCCTATCGCCGAAGGCCGCCCCGCCCACCTTTGCGTCATCGACCCCAGTGCGACGTGGACCGTCGACCCCGAGGCGCTGGCCAGCCGCAGCCGCAACACGCCCTACGCGGGGCGCATCCTGACCGGCCGCGTCCGTCACACCGTGCTGGCGGGCGAGCCCGTGGTCATCGACGGCGAGGCCCATCGGTGACTCGTCCCGACTCGCTGCTCGTCCTGGCCGACGGCACCACCTTCGAGGGCGAGGCCATCGGCGCGCCCGCGGAGATCGCCACCGGCGAGGTGGTGTTCAACACCGTGCTCTTCGGCTACCAGGAGGTGATCACCGACCCCTCCTACGCCGGCCAGATCATCTCGTTCACCTACCCGCACATCGGCAACTACGGCGTGGTGGCCGACGACTCCGAGAGCCGCCGCCCGTACTGCCGGGGCGTGGTCGTGCGCGACCTCGCCCGCCGCCGCAGCAACTGGCGGGCCACCGCCGACCTCGACGAATGGCTCGTGGAGCACGGCGTGCCCGGCATCACCGGCGTCGACACCCGCCGCCTCACCCGCCACATCCGGGAGGCGGGGTCGATGCCCGCGGCCTTTGGCACCGCCGACGAAACGAGTTTGAAGGCGGCGGCGCTGGCCGAGCCCGGCACCGACGGCGTGGACCTGGTGGCCACCGTGACGACGGCAGCGCCCTACACCGCCGGCACCGGCCCGTTGCGGGTGGTGGCCTACGACTTCGGCATCAAGACCAGCATCCTGCGGCTGCTGGGCGAGATCGCCACCATCGAGGTGGTGCCGGCGTCGACGCCCGCGGACGATGTGCTCGCCCAGGAACCCGACGGCGTGTTCCTTAGCAACGGCCCCGGCGACCCGGCCGTCGTCACCTACGCCTGTGATGCGGTGCAGCGTCTGCTCGGGGAGGTGCCCGTCTTCGGCATCTGCCTCGGTCACCAGATCCTCGCCACCGCCCTCGGCGGCACGACGTACAAGCTCAAGTTCGGCCATCACGGCGGCAACCACCCCGTGCGCCGCCAGGCCACCGGGGGCATCGAGATCACCAGCCAGAACCACAACTACGCCGTCGCCGAGGGCTCGGTGCCCGGGGCCGACGTGACCCACGTGAACCTCAACGACGGCGTCGTCGAAGGCCTGCGCTGCCACGACATCCCCGCCTTCAGCGTGCAGTACCACCCGGAGGCGGGCCCGGGGCCCCACGACGCCCGCTACCTGTTCGACGAGTTCGCGCAGCTCATGCGGGCGAAGGCGTAACCGGCGTGCCCAAGCGGACCGACATCCAGTCGATCCTGCTGATCGGCAGCGGGCCCATCGTCATTGGCCAGGCGTGCGAGTTCGACTACTCGGGCACGCAGGCCTGTCGCGTGCTGCGGGCCGAGGGCTACCGCGTCATCCTCGCCAACTCCAACCCGGCGACGATCATGACCGACCCCGACTTCGCCGACCGTACGTACATCGAGCCGCTCGACGCCGACGTCCTCACCGCCATCATCGAGCGCGAGCGGCCCGACGCCCTGCTGCCCACCCTCGGCGGCCAAACCGCTCTGAACCTAGCCATCGCCCTCGTCGAGCGCGGGGTGCTCGACGACTACGGCGTCGAGCTGATCGGGGCGTCGGCCGAGGCCATCCGCACCGCTGAGGATCGTGAGCGCTTCAAGGCGGCGATGACCGAGATCGGGCTGGCGGTTCCCGCGTCCGGGTTCGCGTACACGCTCGACGACGCGCTCGCGGTCGGGGACGAGATCGGCTACCCGGTCATCGTGCGGCCGTCGTTCATCCTCGGCGGGGCCGGCACCGGCATCGCCCACGACCGCGACGACTTCGAGCGCATCGCCGCCATCGGCCTAGCGGCCAGCCCCATCAGCGAGATCCTCATCGAGCGGTCGATCAGCGGCTGGAAGGAGTACGAGCTCGAGGTGATGCGCGACCGCGCCGACAACTGCGTGGTCGTCTGCTCGATCGAGAACCTCGACCCGATGGGCGTGCACACGGGCGACTCGATCACCGTCGCGCCTGCACAGACGCTGTCCGACGTCGAGTACCAGCACATGCGCGACGCCGCC
>Ga0070708_100003623_pt1 | contig 12111 bp, 11 predicted proteins | sample KBSK5503metaG_FD_65469 | JGI IMG/M metagenome (GOLD analysis project Ga0070708, IMG submission 65469) | Corn, switchgrass and miscanthus rhizosphere microbial communities from Kellogg Biological Station, Michigan, USA - KBS K5-50-3 metaG | ecosystem: Host-associated > Plants > Roots >...
GCCCTCTCGGTCGGCCTCGGCCCCATTGGGCTGGCCGGCTATCTCGACAGGCCGCAGATCGTGACGCGGCCGGCCGCGGACAAGATCGACCTCGGCGAGTTCGACCAGTGGGGCGAGCCGCTCCGCGACGGCGTCTCTCGCGTGCTCGCCGAGGATCTGGCGCGGCAGATGCCGTCCGCCAAGATCTCCGTCTTTCCCTGGCGGGGCCTCGAGCAGATCCGCTACCAGGTCATCGTGAACGTGACGCGGCTCGATGGTCCCTCGGGCGGCGACCTCACCCTCGAGGCGCGCTGGCGCATCCTGGACAATGCCGGAAAGGAGATGATCGCCAAGACCACGCGGATCTCGGAGCCCACGGGCGCCGCGGGCTACAGCCCGACGGTCTCGGCGATGAGCCGCGCGCTGGCGGCGCTCAGCCGCGAGATCGCCCAGGCGCTGGCCGCGCTCCCCCAATAGCGGCGCGCCGCCGCCGCGGACATGGCGATTAGGGCGGTGGGCGGGCCAGAAGGAGGCGCGGGGGCCGCGCCCGGCGCGGATATCCCGAGGCTCCGCGCCCGCCTCGTGCTGCCGCTGTCGCTGGTGCTGGCCGTCGTCGGCGGCGGGACGGTGGGCTACTTCTGGCTCTGGCGCGAGGTCGGCGGCACGTGGCTCGACGCGCTCTTCATGACGGTGACCACGATCACCACGGTCGGCTACGGCGAGGTCAAGCCGCTCGACTCGGCCGGCCGGATCTTCACGATGGTCGTGGCCATCGTCGGAGTCGGGAGCCTCTTCTACACGTTTGGCGTCGTGATGGAGTATCTGGTCGCGGTGAGGCTGGCGGACCCCACGGGGAGACGCAAGATGGACAAGCGTATCGAGGCGCTCAGCGGGCACATCATCGTGGCCGGCCTGGGCCGGGTTGGCCGGCAGGCGGTGCACGAGCTGGCGGAGGCGCGCGTGCAATTTCTCGTGGTGGACCCCGCCGACGCCACGATGCGCCATGCCGAGGAGCACGGCTGGCTCTGCCTGCAGGGCGACGCGACCGACGACGCCGTGCTCGAGCGGGCCGGGGTCCGGCGGGCCCGCGGGCTCATCGCCACCACGGCCAACGACGCCACGAACATGTACATCGTCCTCTCGGCGCGCGTGCTCAACCCGAAGCTCTATATCGTCTCGCGCGCCGTTGACGAGTCGAGCGTGCCCAAGCTCACCCGCGCCGGCGCCGATCGCGCGATCAGCCCCTACGCCATCGGCGGCCACCGGCTCGCGCACCTGATCCTGAGCCCGACTGTCGTGGATTTCTTCGAGACGGCATTGCGCCGCGGCAGCGAGGCGCTCAATATCGAAGCCGTGGCCGTCGGCGCCGACACGTCCGCGGTGGGACGCACGCTGGAAGCGCTCGCCCTTCGGCAGGCCACCGGCGCGACGGTGCTGGCCGTCATGCGCGACGGCAATCCCACGGTCAATCCCCCGGGCGACATGGAGCTGGCCGCCGGTGACCGCCTGCTGGCTCTCGGCACCCGCGCGCAGCTCGAGCGCGTCGAGCACCTGCTGGCCGGGGGAGACACGACCCGGTGAGCGCGGCGCTGACCGGGATCCGCGGGTGGCTGCTCCTGGTGGCGATCGGCATCTGTTTGGCGCCCGTCCGCATCGGGGTCGAATTCCTGAGAGGCCTCCGCCCGCTCGCGCCGGCGACGTGGCGCGCGGTGACGACGCCGGGAACGCGCGTCTACCATCCGCTCTTCGGGCCGCTCATCGTGGGCGAGATCGTGGTCAACGCGGCGCTGTTCATCTGGGCGTGCGCCCTGGTTTACCTCTTCTTCACGCGGCGCCGGGCTTTCCCGACGGCGATGATCGCGTTCATGGTGGCGCGCGTCGCGGCGCAGGCCACGGACCTGGGCCTCGCGCTCTTGATTCCGGCCACCGCGGCCCGCATGGGGCCGGAGGCCTACGGGGGGCTTCTTGCCGGCGTCCTGGTCGCCCTGGTCTGGGTGCCCTACCTGGTCAAGTCCCGCCGGGTCGCGCTCACCTTCGTCCGCTAGCCGCTCGTCGCTGAGCGCCGGCTACCACCGCGCAAACCGCGTCCCGGTACTGGGTCAAGTTGCGAGCCAGACGAGGCCCGAGGGAGCCAGCGGCGTGAGGCGTACGTAGGTGTACGTTGAGCGTCGCTGGCGACCGAGAACGAAGTATGGCGAAGCAAATTGGCCCAGTACCCGGTTGCGTTTCGCCTCCGGTCGGCCCGACAATGATGCCCAATGCGCTCCTTCCGCGGAGCCACCGTGAGGCGATTCGTGCTCCTGGCGGTCCTGCTGACGGGCATCGCCTGCGCTTTCCTCTGGCGCAATCAGCTTACGGTGAGCCAGATCCAGGCCTTCGTGGCGGGCCTGGGGACATGGGGACCCGTGGTCTTCTTGCTCCTCTACGCCGTCGGCCCGACTTTCCTCGTGCCCGGCCTGCCGCTCGACCTCGCGGCCGGCATTCTCTTCGGCCCGGTGTGGGGAACGGTCTACTCTCTCGTGGGCGCGACCGTGGGCGCCACCATCGCCTTCCTGGGCGCCCGCACGGTGGGGCGGCAGTGGACGGAGGAAAAGCTCTCGGGACCGCTCAAGAAGCTCAAGGAGGGCGTCGACAAAGGCGGCTGGGAGTTCGTCGCCTTCGTGCGCCTCGTGCCGATCATCCCCTTCAACCTGCTCAACTACGCCCTCGGCCTCACGCGCATCCGGCTCGTGCCCTACGTGCTGGCCTCGTTCATCTTCATGGCCCCGGCCACCGTCGTCTACGTCTACGCGGGCTGGGCGGGGGGCGAGGCGATAGCGGGCGAAGGGACGCTCTCGCAGACGCTCGTGCGCGTGCTGATCGCGCTCTCCGCGCTGGGCATGCTCGCGGTGTTGCCCCAGCTCGCCGTCCGCTTCGCCAAGCGCCGCCGGGCGCTTCGTGGCTGAGGCGTCACGCGCTCATCGCACGGGCGATGCTAAGTACCACTGGTTGTCGAAGGCGTCGCGCACGGCGGCGCGGCGCTCGCCGTAAGGCTGGACCGCAGGCTCTTCCATTGACGCGGCGCCGGCGGCGAGCGCGCGACGGTACGCGGCGTCGACATCGTCCACGTAGAGATAGAACATCGTGGGCATGGGCTGCCATGGCCCGTGGGCCTCGCCCACCTCGACGACCGACCGGCCCACGCGCATCTTCGCGTGTTTGATCGTCTCGTCCGGCTCCCGCACGACCTGCATTGCTTCGGCGGCGAAGGCCTGCTGCAGAAAGTCGACGAGCCGGTCCGATCCGCGGGGATGCAGGTAGGGCGTCACGCTGCCGAGGCCGGCGGGGATATGTCCGCCGCTCTGGTGGGTGGCAATGTACCAGTGGTTGCCCGCCAGGTCCTTGACGCTCGCCTCGCGGTCTCCGTACGGCTGGTCCACCGGCGCGCGGAGCGAGACGGCGCCGGCTTCGAGCGCGCGCTCGTAGACCTGGTCTGCGTCCGGCACGTACAGATGAAGCGCCGTGGGTGTCGGCGTTCCGCCCCAGGCGTGGCCGCCGCCGATCATCACCTTCGTATCTCCGATCCGAACCTCAGCGTGCAGGCCGCCGCCAGTTCCTGTCGTCCGCACCAGCTCCTGGGCGCCGAACGCCCGCTTCACGAACTCGATCAGTTCGACCGCGGGCCGGACGGCCAGGTAGGCGGTCACCGACTGTAGAGCTTCACCGGTGGGCGCGGCAGTGGTCTCGGTCATGGCGGCTCTCCTTTCGAGATCGGCCGCGAGCCGCGCCTTGAAGGCGGGACGAGGCAGATCGCACAGCTCCTGGGCGATGCGGAGCATCTCGACCAGCTCCGGATCGGCGGACGGCACGGGGGCGCGTGGGTCGGCGAGAACCGCCTCCAGCGCCTCCGACAGCCGATCGATTCGATCGTGTTCACTCATGGACGTCCCTCATGCGGGCCCGCAGGCTTTCGAGCGCGCGGAACTGGAGCTGCTTGACAGCGCCCTCGGTGCGCCCGAGGCCCACGGCGATCTCGCGAATGCTCTTCTGCTCGACGAAGCGCTCCAGAAGCACCCGCTCCTGGTCTTTCGGCAGGCGACTCAGCAGCCCGGCGAGCACCGCCCGGCGCTCGACGCCGTCGCGGGTTTCGTCGTCGCCCCGCGCGGGCTCGGGGATAGCGTTCTCGCGTGTGGCGCGCTGCCAGCGGTCGGCCAAGGCGTTTCTCGCGATCTGAAGCAGCCAGCCGATGAACGGCGTACCCCGCCACTCGAAGCGCCCGAGGTTGGCGAGGGCGCGGTGAAAGACCTCGGCCGTCAGGTCCTCGGCTTCCGCGCGGCTGCCGGCGCGGCGCGCGATGAACGCGTAGACGCGGTCGAAGTGCCGCTGGTACAGCTCGCTGAAGCGGCGGGGATCCCGCTGAGCGGCCTCGATCAGGGCGCGCTCGTCGTCCTCGTCCGGAGAGATCCGTGCCGCCGGGGCTCGTGGCTCCATCGCTTCATACCTTATAACGCCCGGGGAAGGCGGAAGGTCACGGTCGGCCAGCCGCCTCTGCTAAGGTGTGGGGACATGGCCAAGACGTTTCGCCAGATGGTCAAGGAGGCGCGCGGCCAGGTCAAGGTCATCAGCGCGCGCGACGCGAAGGCCGTCATCGACCGGGGCGGCGCGATGCTGATCAACGTGCGCGAAGCGTGGGAGATCGCCCAGCACGGGACCATCCCGGGCGCGCGCAATATCACTCGCGGGGAGCTCGAGATCAGGGCGGATACGGAGCTGCCGCGCCGGGATCCGGCGCTCGCGGACCGCGGGCAGAAGATCTTCCTCACGTGCGGAGCCGGGGGCAAGTCGACCTTGTGCGCGAAGGCGCTCGGCGACATGGGCTTCACCGACGTCTGGGTCATAGGCGGCGGCTGCCGAGGGTGGAAGGAGGTCGGCTATGATCTCGCCGGGCCGCCCGAGCCGTAGAATGCGCCGCAGCCGCGACGGGCTACGGCACGGGGTGGGGCGCGCGCCGGCGGGGCTCGTAGACTGTCCCGTCGCGCAGGAGCGCGAAGAGGATGCCGACGAGCCGGCGTGCGAGGGCCACAACGGGAATCCCCTTGCCCCGTGCACCGCGATCCGCGTGGCCCAGTCCCTCAAGTCCGCCGTGCGCCGCCCGGTCGATTACGGGACCATCACGGAACCATGTTGAGGATGAACTGAACTGTACTTTGAAACGCGTTCTCCCACCCGCCGGGACCCCTGGTGCCTTCGTCCTGAACAATGTAGGCGATCGTGAAATTGGCAGAGAAGCCCGCGCGGCCGGACGCCGGCTCAAAGACGAACGTGTTGCCGTTGACGAAGCTGAGCTTGCCGGACGTGGGATCGCTGACGTCGTGGATGACGACGTGGCCGCCTCGGCTACCGATCTGCATCAGGCAGCGCGGCCCAGCCGACGCCGACAAGTCGGTGCGCACGAAGGGAGGGGCGCGATTGGGGTCCGGCACCAGGCACGAACCAACGGCCGCCGCCGCGCTCACGGCGGCCGGCGATGGCGCGGAAAGCCAGCGGATCGCGAGGGCGACGTTGACGGTGAAATCGATGTTTTTCGTCGTGGCCATCGTCGAATAGGCGATCGCGAAATGATCGTAGCCGACATAGGCCGGCTGAGGCGTATAGGTCACGGTGTCGCCGTAGGGAAAAGAGACTTGGCCGTGCCTAGGCGGGGATATGGTCCGTAGGTTCGTGACCGGAATACGGCCGCTGTCGCCGATCTTCATCGGGCACGTTTGGCCGCCGCCGCCCATGTTCACGGGCACCGTGATCCCCATTGTCGAAGGGGATCTGACGTCGACCGTCTGGGGCACGTGGCACTGCCCGTCGAAAACGACTGGGGGTGACGCGGCCGACGCCGCGGCGGGTGTTGCGGGGGGCGCTCCGGTGGACGCCGGCGCGGGCGGCGACGGCGTGGTCGGTTTATGAACCGGCCGTATGGGTTGAGACAGCGGCGGGCCCGTTTCGCCGGCTCGCGAACTTGCTTGCCTGTTGTCCTCCGCCGCTTGCAGCCGGACGCTCGGCGTCACGCAGACCCGGTCGTTCGGGAACGCGTCGCGCCACACATAACCTGGAACGCAAGCATCGCTGCCGGGATTCCGGTGCGCGGCCGCCTGAGCGTTATCGTAAGCCGTTTGGGCGCGCGTTGCGGCTGTGACGCACACATGGTCGGTTGGGCCGGCTTCGCGCCAAATAAAGCCCGGCTTGCAAGCCGCGCCCGTCGTCTGGGGTTGCTGCGCCAGCAGCGGCCACGGGCTCGGTTCGGCCGACTTCTCCGTGAATCCCAGCGCTTCTACTCCCTGCGGCGTGACGTTCACCCCGGGACCGCCTGGTGTCAGACGAACGACCCCCTGGCTGATGGCGGTCACGGCCGTGGCAGCGAAAGACTGGCCCGGGGTGCCGGCCAGAAGGCCGGCCACCGCCGTCAGCGTCGCGAGATTAATTCGTATGGCCTTGAGCAGCCCGGATATTGGATTCCTTGTCATCCTCTCCCTCCGCGATTTCGAATTGTTTCCACCTCGGCGCGTCCTCCGTTCAGAGAATGGGAGGCGTTTCGGGTGGTGAGGCGGGCGTGCCCTGAGCCGGCGAGTGCATCCTCCCATCGAGAGGCACTAGGAGCGGCTCTGCGTTTCGCTCCATCTCGCGCTTGACCTGTGAGCCTCGTTATCTTCATCGCTCCCTCATCGTGCTCCGCCCACGAGCCGGGTCACAGGGGTCAGGGGGCCTGGTGTATCCGGCGGTGAGGAACGACGTGGATCGGCGGCGGAGGCGCCGGGGGCGGTTGAGGCACCGGGGGCGTCTGGGGAGCCAGGAGAACCCGATGATGCGGGGGGCGGTTCTGCGGCTGAGTCGGCTGGCTGCCGCCATTTGGTGCCTGGCCTCCCGATGGGTTCCCAGTTGGTTGAGCATTCGGAGAATCCGGCACCGAGAATGTCGATCCCGAACCGGTCGTCGGGAGGGAACCGGAAAGCTGGGGTGAAGAGCTCCCCGACCCGTCCGACCCTGCCACCCCCTGTTGTGGGGTATCGCCGCGATTGCCGAACTTCGACATCAATGACTGCACGGCATCGCCAAGCTTCGAGATGCTGTCAATCGCTGAGTCGGCCGGACCTTGCGGAGGTGACTGCCCTGGCGTCGTGGCGCCTTGGGCGGGTGCGGGAACAGGGGGCTGGAAACCTGCCGGGGTCGGAAGCACCGACGAAGACGCGGCGCCCGCTGCGCCCGGGACCGAGGGATAGCTTGGCGGCTGGACCGGTCGGCTAGCGAGGGTCTGAAGCTCCGTCGCAATAGCGGGAAGCTGTTGATCGTACGCGCTCGTATCGCACGCGCCTTGTTGGATGGCGCCATCGCGGGCGGCCAGCACGCCCTGGGCATGATCGAGCTTGGCTTGAAACTGCGGGGTCATCTGCCCGGTTTGGACGGCTTGATCGCGCAGCTGTGCCAGCGCGGCGCGGACACCGTCGAGCTGTCCGGGGAGTCCACACCGGATCGCAAGGTCTCCGGGACGGACGGACGCGCCCGGCCCCACACCAACCGTCGCGGTGCCTTGCCCCGCACTCAAGACCCAGCCCTGTCCAACTTCCGTGCGGCTCCCGTCGTTTCGAATAAAGCCGAGCTTGGCACCCGGCTGAAGGTCCGGGATCTGCCGGGTGTCAACGGTGATCCCTTGAGCACGAACCGCTTGAACGACCGCGTCCTGCGCAGAGGCGGAAGCGACAACGACAGCCACCAGAGAAATCACCAGAAGCGGTCCGATACGTCTCATTTTTATCCTCCGCATCCTCGTCCGTTTGGAGCGCCCGGCTACACGTCGTCCAAGGTCGTCTCGACCATCTGCGAGATCACGGCACAAAGATCTTCGAGATGTTGTACCCGGACCTTCTGCCCGGTGCTCACCCGCTCCACGATGCCCGTCAGTCGGCGCCCTTCATCCCGGGAGATTCGAAGGACAAACACTGTGTGGGTCCGTTCGCTCATGTGTCGCTAGTACACCGCGGCCGTTACAGATCCGTTCCAGCGCGCGTTACAGGTGGGTGGCTCGACCTTGCCCGGGGGCGGTGCTATCGTTCGGCCACCGATGCCGCGGCTCACCCTAACGCTTCTCGGGGGCTTTCACGCTCACCTGAGCATGGGCCCGCCGCTCGTCCTGGCGCGGCGTAAGGCCCAGGCCCTGCTGGCTTATCTCGCCCTTCCCCTTGGGCAGCCGCACCCTCGCGACAAGCTCGCCGCACTGCTCTGGGGGGACTCGCCGGAAGAGAAGGCGCGGATCGGGCTGCGGCAGGTCCTGTTCAACCTCCGGCAAACGCTCGCAGAGATCGCCCCGGAGGCGATCCGGATCAACGGAGAGACGGTCGCCCTGGACGCAACCCTCGTGGACCTTGATGTCGCCGAGTTCGAGCGAAGGCTCGCTGAGGGGACCAGCGAGGCGCTCGAGCGGGGGGTCGCCCTCTACCAGGGCGATCTCCTGGCCGGGCTCGCCGTCAACGAGCCGCCCTTCGAGGAGTGGCTCCTCGGAGAGCGGGAGCGGCTCCGGGAGTTGGCCGTCGACGGCCTCGCCCAGCTTCTCGCCCGTCAGCGCGCGTCAAACATGCCCGAGGCTGCTATTCAGACCGCGTTGCGGCTCCTCACGCTCGACCCCCTTCAAGAGGCCGTCCACCGCGCCCTAATGCGCTGCTATGTTCAACTCGACCGTCGGAGTGCGGCGCTCCGCCAGTACCAGCAATGCGTGGCCGTCTTGCAACGGGAATTGGGCGTCGCGCCCGAAGCCGCTACCCAGGAGATCTACCGCGAGATTCTCCGGGGGGCTCCCTCGCGGCGCCGGCGGGGACCGGACATCGAAGCGGATCGGCTTCTGCCCACTCGAGGCCCCCGGCCTGAGCTGCCGCCGCCGGAGATCCCGCTCCGCGGTCGAACCGCCGAAATGACGACGCTCCGCGCCGCGCTGGAGGAGGCCTTAGCCGGGCGCGGCGGGCTCGTCGCGATTCTCGGCGAAGCGGGTATCGGCAAGACGCGTCTCCTGCAAGAACTGCTGGCCGAGGCCCAGAAGCAGGGCTACCAGATGTGCCTGGGACGTGCCCACGAAACAGACCAGATCCTGCCCTTTGGCCCCTGGGTCGATGCCCTCGGGGCGGTGCCGCTCGGCGGGGTCATCCATGAGCTTGATCCGCTCCGGCGGGCGGAGTTGGCTCGACTCTTCCCAGAGTGCGGCGTACAGCCCCAACCCGGTGGGCCGCCGGCAGAGATGCTGAAGCTTTTCGAGGCCGTCGCGACGCTCATCAAAGGACTTGCGAGGCGCCAGCCCCTCCTGCTGCTCCTCGAGGATCTCCATTGGGCCGATGAGATGAGCCTCCGTCTCGTGGCCTTCCTCGGGCGCCGGCTGCAGGCCTGGCCCGTCGTGCTGCTGGTGACGCTACGCCACGAGGAGGTCACGAGTCTGCCGTTCCTGGATCGGATGCTGCAGGAACTGAGCCACGAGCGACATCTGGTGGTTCTCGAGCTCGGCCCATTATCCAGGACCGAGACGGCGGCCCTCGCGGAAGCCCTCGCGCGCCCGGGAAGCGCGCAGGCGACGGTGGTGACCCTCGGCGAAGCCCTCTGGAGGGCGAGCGACGGGAATCCGTTCGTGATCGTGGAAACGATGCGCGCCCTCGGAGAGGCGTCCCTCCGCGACGCCTCTGCGAGACTCCCACTCCCGCGTGATGTGTCCGTGTTGATCAGCCAGCGCCTCGAGCGACTGGCGCCGGCGAGCCGGCAGCTTCTTGTCCTTGCAGCGGTCGTGGGACGCGAATTCGACTTCTGGCTCCTTCAGCGCGCGTCTGATCTCGGGGAGGAGGAGGCGGCCGAGGCTGTAGAGGAGCTGGTCCGGCGCCGGATATTCCACGGCGTTGGGGAACACTTCGACTTCACACACGAGGTGATCCGACAGGTTGCGCTGACGCAAGTCTTGGTGCCGCGCCGCCGCCTGCTCCACCGTCGCGTCGCGGAAGCCCTCGAAGCTGGGCATGCCGGCGCTTTGGACTCCGTCGCCGGCGCAATTGGCCGGCACTATCACGAGGGTGCGGTCTGGCTCAAGGCCGTCCCGTATCTGCTGACCGCGGGAAGACAGGCTCTGGAACGCTCCGCATACCGAGAAGCGCTGGGGTGGTTCGAGCTGGCGCGGACGACCGTGGGCCATCTGCCTGAGAGCCGCGCCGCCCTCGAGCAGGCCGTGGATGTGCGGGTCAATCTGTTTCGGGCCCTGGTGCCTCTCGGCGAGAGAGAGCAGGTTGGCGAGCACCTCCGCGAGGCCGAAGTCTTGGCCCGACGACTAGACGACCCGCAGCGCCTGGGATGGGTCACGGCTGTTCAAGCCAACCACTTTTGGTTGGCCGGGGATCTCGATCGGGGCTTGGAGGCGGCGACACTCGCCGCGAGTATCAGCGAAGATGTCGATGACGCCGCGCTAACACGCGTGGCGACGTTCTTTGCGGGCGTCATTCGCCACTTCCGCGGCGACTACCGGGGCGCGACCGCGGCCTTTCGCCGCAACCGCGTAGCGGCGAGCGAGCCACAAACGCCTGAGTATTTCGGTGTGCCGGGCCCGCCGGCGCTCCTGTCAGCCAGCTGGCTGGGCTGGAGCTTAGCCGAACTCGGCGACTTTGCGGAAGGCACGGCCGCGATCGAAGACGCGGTGCGGGCAGCCGACGCGCTGGATCACGGGTTCACCCGTGCCGACGCGTATCGCGCCGCCGGATCCCTCTATGTGCGTCAGGGCAACCTTGCGCGAGCTGTCGACGCGCTCGAACGAGGACTCGACCTTGTCCGCCGCGCCGACCTCGCCTTGTGGTTCCCGTCCATCGGTTCGGTGCTCGGCTGCGCGTACACGTTGAGCGGCCGATTACCTGAGGCGACCGCTCTCCTCGAGCGCGCGCTGGAGCAAGCGGAGCGGCTCGGGATCTCAGCCGGGCACGCCCTGCGAACCGTGTGGCTGGCGGAGGTGTACCTCGCGGCTGGCCGAGTGAGTGAGGCCCGCCCGTTGGCCGACCAAGCGCTGACCCTCGCCCAGGTCGGGAAGGAGGGTGGCAACGAGGGGTGGGCGCTGCGCTTGGCTGCGGAGATCGCCGGTCAACGTGATCTTAGGGAGTCGGAGGACTTCTTCGCTCGGGCCCTCGCCCTAGCCGGCGAACGGGGCATGCGCCCGCTCGCCGCCCACTGCCACGCGGGTCTCGCGCGACTCTATCGGCAGACCGGTGAACGTGAAAGAACTCAGGAACACCTCGGTACGGCAAGAATGATGTACCGCGAGATGGCCATGAGCCTCTGGCTGGACAGGCTGGACTGAGCGTCTCCGGGCAGGCGGCGGGTGATGGCTCGTAGTGATTTCGGTCAGAGGTTGCTGCTCTATGTGTGGCGCTGCCGCAGAGTCCATCATTCTGCGCCTCGCGGTCGACAAGACCGGCGACGAACCCGCAGCGCTCAGGGACTACGAGGCGGCGGGCGGGCGCGGTCGTGTTGAGCGGAGGCTGATCGGATCGCTAGCTGTGCCTTTGCAGTCAGAGTTCCGACGCTACACCGGCCTGCTGAAGCCCTGGCGGGATAGCACCTCGCATGGGCGGGCAATACATATGACCGAGGCTGAAGCATTCGGAGCGCTGATACTTTTGCTCCGATTCACCATCTTTGCTGCGGAGCACCGCGCGGAAATCGTTGGTTCGTCGTCCGCGTCTTAGTTTGCAGCCATTGTTGGGAGGCGATCTCGTGGGCACAATTCCGGGCACAGTCGTTAGTTGCGTTGCGACGGAGTGTCCTGTAACCTGCTGAAGTCTCGATTCGGGCTCGTGGTGCAGCCTGGTTAGCACACTGGACTGTCAATCCAGAGGTCGCGGGTTCAAATCCCGTCGAGCCCGCCATTTACATCCACTGCGGGGCACATCCACTGCGGGGGCGAACCCAATGAGGGGGCGGCGGCCTGTCGCCCCCTCTGACTGACCCCGACCGTCTTCTCTGCTTTCCAAGGAGAGCGACCATGCGTGGCGACAGGCTCGAATTCGGACTCAAGGTGCTGGGCTCGGCCGTGGCGCTGGTAGGACTCCTGCTGACCGGCGTCCAGTTCACGCGGAACCAGTCGGTCGAGGCCGCCAAGCC
>Ga0070708_100003625_pt1 | contig 12110 bp, 7 predicted proteins | sample KBSK5503metaG_FD_65469 | JGI IMG/M metagenome (GOLD analysis project Ga0070708, IMG submission 65469) | Corn, switchgrass and miscanthus rhizosphere microbial communities from Kellogg Biological Station, Michigan, USA - KBS K5-50-3 metaG | ecosystem: Host-associated > Plants > Roots >...
GGGGATCGAGCGCCCTCTGGGCAGTGAGCGGTTCGACAGCTCAGTCCGCCGGCCGACGCCGAAACGGGTACTTCACTTTTGGCTGCCAAAAGAGTTAGGTCGACTGGTCTTCACCAAGGCGGCATGGATGGCCCAGGCTACGCCAATCACCATACCCACCGAGCCCATTGGCAGTGTCCCGAGGCCTCTCGATCTCATCGAGAGGGTCGCCAGGAGCGGCGGTAACGATCCCGATCTCACCCTTGTCTATGAAAAAGCGATTCGAGAGACGATCGAACAGCTTGAGGCCACGGGGTCCCCGGTGGTTACCGATGGCGAGCAGAGGAAATACCACAATTTCGCGTCGTACCCCGTGGAGGGGCTTCCGAATACGGCCCCGGATGGTTTCAAAATCCCGTTCTCAGACGGCCACACGCGCCGCCTGCCGCGGCTCACCGCAGGGCCGTTTCGTTACGCCCGATATGCCGACGCTTTCCTGGACGTGGCCCTGCGCTATGCGCACGTCCCAGTCAAGCAAGCGGTCATCTCGCCCTCGGCCTTGAGCCTGATGTATCCCGCGCAGAAGCTCTCGAATTATTCGCGTGAACAATTCATCGAGGATTTGGTCGGCGAGCACGAGACCGAGATACGGCGCTGTCTGAAAAAGGGCGCCCACAAGGTTCAGGTGGATTTCACCGAAGGGCGCCTCGCGGTGAAGCTGGATCCGTCGGGCAACCTGCTCAACAGCTTCATCGACTTGAACAATCTCGCGCTGTCGCGGTTCTCGCCGGAGGAACGCAAGCGCATCGGGGTCCACACCTGCCCGGGGAATGATTTCGATTCGACGCACAGCGCGGATGTCGACTACGCGGAGCTGCTGCCGAGCTTCTTCGAGCTGATGGCGGGGAATTTCTACGTCGCCCTGGCGGGCGAGCCCGACCGCCGCCAGGCCCTGAAAATCATCCGTCGATATCTGAAACCGGATCAGATGGTTTTCGTGGGAGTGACGGCTCCCACCGACCCGCGAATCGAGACCGCGGAAGAGGTGCGGGACCGGGTCATTGAAGCGGCGGAGCACATACCGATCGAGCAACTCGGTACGACCGACGACTGTGGTTTTTCGCCCTTCAGCGACGATACTTCCACCAGCCGCGAGACCGCGTTCGCCAAGATCCGGGCGCGGGTGAGCGGCACGAAACTCGCAGCGGAGCTTCTCGGAGGGCATCGATGATCGCCAAGGACGAGGAGGACCAACAGCTCCGATCGGTGATCCTGGAAAATGCCAAAAGCATCCTCATCGCCCGCCGGCGTGCCGAGCGGAGGAGCAACGCCTACCTGGCGGAAGCTCAGCGGCTCAGTCATACCGGGAGCTTCGGCTGGCGGCCCTCCACCGGCGAGATGATCTGGTCGGAGGAGACCTTTCGAATCTTCCAATTCGATCAGGCGACGAAGCCTACGATGGATCTCTTTCTTCAACGCGTTCATCCGGAAGACGCGACCCTGGTGAAACAGACCATCGAGCGCGCGTCGGAGGAAGGGAAGGATTTCGAGCAGGCATACCGGCTGATAATGCCCAACGGCTCGGTCAAGTTCGTCCATGTGGTGGCTCATGCCTTGAGCGATGATTCGGACGGCACCGAGTTCGCCGGCGCGGTGATGGACGTCACTCCGGCGAAGCGGGCCGAGGGAAGAATTCGAGAGGTGATCGACACCATCCCGGCGCATGCCTGGACCGCCCGGCCGGACGGCTCGGTCGATTTCATCAATCAGCGTTACGTCGAGTTCGCCGGCCGGCCCGTGGAGGAGCTCCTGGGCTGGGGATGGGGTTCTACCATTCATCCCGATCATCTGACCCGGTACGGGGGTGAGTGGCGCGCGGCAGTGGCGGCAGGGAAGCCGTTTGAGAGCGAAGTGCGGGTGCGGGGAAAGGACGGGGATTATCGCTGGCTGCTGGTCCGCAACGTTCCGCTGCGCGATGAGGCGGGCGAGGTCATCAAATGGTACGGGACCGCGATCGAGATCGAAGATCGGAAGCGGTCGGAAGTCCTGCTCGCCGGCGAGAAGCGGCTTCTGGAGAGGATTGCCAGGGGCGATTCTCCCGCCCTCATCCTCGAAGGGGCCTGCCGGCTCGTCGAAGAGCTTGCCAGCGGTTCTGTGTCATCGATCCTTCTGTTGGACCCGAGCGCGAGATGCCTCCGGCACGGCGCGGCCCCCAGCCTGCCGATCGCGTACACGAAGGCAATCGATGGCGCCTCGATTGGCCCGTCGGCCGGCTCGTGCGGGACGGCCGCCTATCGGGCGGAGACGGTGATCGTCTCGGACGTCGCCACCGACCCCCTCTGGGTCGACTATCGCGATCTGGCATTGGGACACGGGCTGCGGGCGTGCTGGTCGACGCCGATCCTCTCGTCCGCAGGCAAGGTGTTGGGGACCTTCGCCACCTACTATCGCGAACCGCGCAGCCCCAAAGAGCAAGAGCGCTATGTCATCGAGCGCATCAGCCATCTGGTGAGTATCGCCATCGAGCGGGCGCAGGCGGAAAAAACGCTTCGCGACAGCGAGGCCTACCTGGCCGAAGCCCAGAGGTTGACCCACACGGCCAGCTTTGCACTGAGCGTCCCCGGCAGAAAGATCATCCACTGGTCCTTGGAACACTTCCGCTTGTTTGGCTTCGATCCGGAAAAGGGCTTGCCGACGCAGGAAGCGGCGCGCTCGCGGATCCACCCGGGCGATCTCAAGAAAGTAGAGGAGGTCTACGAGAGAGCGATCCGGGAAAGGACCGACTACGAGCTGGATTGTCGAATCGTCTTTCCCGACGGCGCGATGAAATACATCCGCGAAATAGGCCATCCGGTATTCGACGAATCCGGGAATCTCGTCGAGTACGTGGGTACGGTGATGGACGTCACCGACCGCAGGCGGGCGGACGAAGAGCGCGAGAGACTGCGCCAGGCGCAGGCGGATCTCGCCCACGTCAACCGGGTCACCACCATGGGAGAGCTGACAGCGGCGATGGCGCACGAGGTGAACCAACCGATTGCCGCCGCGATCACCAATGCCGCGACCTGCCTGCGCTGGCTGACGCGCGAGCACCCGAATCTTCAAGAAGCACGCGAGGCCGCCTCGAGGAGCGTCGCCGACGCCACCCGCGCCGGCGAAATCATTCGCCGGATCCGGCTGCTCTTCAAGAAGGGGACTGCCCACTGGGAGCTGGTCGATCTGAACGAAATCATCCGGGAGATGATCGTTCTTCTGCGCGGCGAGTCGACCCGATACTCCATCTTCGTCCGGGCGAAGCTGGCCTCCGATCTGCCTCCGCTGATGGGAGATCGCGTGCAATTGCAGCAGGTGATGATGAACCTCATGGTCAACGCCATCGAGGCGATGAAAGACGTGGATCGGGCGCGCGAGCTTGTGATCGAGACGCAGCGGATGGAGAACCAGCAGCTTCTGGTGTCGGTCAGCGACAATGGACTCGGGCTTCCCTCGGAGCGGGCGGAAGAGATCTTCAACGCGTTTTTCACCACCAAGTCTCACGGCACCGGCATGGGGCTGCGGATCAGCCGCTCCATCGTGGAAGCCCACGGCGGACGCCTGCGGGCGGCCGACAACCATTCGCCGGGTGCGAGCTTCTACTTCACCCTGCCCACCAAAATCGACGTCCGCGATTGACCCCGCCGCGCTTCCGGCGGCCCAATGCCCGCCACCAGGCGGACGATTCACCGCTCTTTAGCTTCCGGCGCGCGATCGCCCGGCCGCGAGCAGCGAAGATAGCTCGCATTCGAGCAATTCGCCGATCCGATCGATGTTGATGTCGGCGAGCGGATAGGTGGTCAATTCCCTGGGGTCCAGTGCGTAGTGACCCTGGCGCGGGAAGACCGTCGTCACCCGGGGCCCCCAGGCCCTCTTTATCGCGGTGAGGATCCGCAGCTTGTCGTCGATCACCACGTAGTGCTCGGCGGGGTAGCGCAGCTCGACGTCATCCAGCTCGCGTTCCTTGTGGATGTAGATGAGGACCTTGGAATCGACCGCTTCTTGAAGGCCGGAGCGTTCCACCTTGCGCGGCTGAAAGACGGCGTCGCCGTCGGAGAAGATCACCGTCGGGCCCCAGGAGGCGAAGCGCTCCAGGACGTCGAGCGAGTTGGGATAGAGCCGGTTCGCGAACGGGTAGTTGACCAGGAACGACGAGACGGTGAGCACGTGCGGATCGCGGGGCGACTCCACCCGATACCGCTGGAGCGCACCGAGGTAGTCCGCGTACCCGAGCTGGGCGCGCAGCTCCTCGAAGAGGGCCCAGTAGCGTTCCTGGCGCTCGCGGCCGAGGTGGCGCTCCAGATGCCGCCTCAGATCGGCGGCGACCCGATCGTTGTCGAGGAGCGTGTTGTCCACGTCGAACAAGAACACGACACTTGGCAGCGTCACCGCGCGATCCTCCGAAGCGGAGGTCTAACAGGCAACCCCATCCTTCGTCATGCTCGAAAGATCTAGGGTCGTAGCGGAGTCCGAATCCAAGCGGAGACCGCCGGGTTGGCCGGCCTCGGCCGATCAGAAGTCGTAGCGAATTCCCAAATTGATGCCCCAGCTCCCTTCGGAGCCGGTGGCATAGCCGTAATCACCGGCCACCCGGTCCGTGTAAGCCACGCCGTTCTTTGTTCGCTCGTTGAGAATGTTGGTGATCTCGGCGAGCAAAGCCACGTGCTGTCGAAGCAATGGATAGACGTCATAAGTCAGTTGCACATCGAGCGAGGTACTTGCGGGCACACGAACCTCTGAGACGAGGTCGACATTGTTGCCGCATACCGTCGTCCAGGGCGTATAGTTTCCCTGACCGGGAACGTTCCCCGCGCATACACCGGTGTCGGTGCCTCGTGGGCTGCGGAGCCTGGTGCCGCCACCGTAGGCCGACGAAACCTGGAATTCCTTACCTTCGTGATTGGTTGCCAACCGCGGTCCGCCGCTGCTGTGTTGGGCCCTCACACCGACGATCAGACCGAAACGAAATGTGTAACTGGCGGCGAGGCTTATCCGTTGCCGCTGGTCCTCTTGTAGGAAACCGTTGTTGAATTTTACTTGCGCCGGAACGCTGTTCTCCGTGCTGCCGTAAAGCCAAGAGAGGGTGTAGTAACCCATGAAATACCAACTTTGCGTCGGTCGCCCCTGGAGCCCGAAACTGACGCCGTGATACTTCCGAACATTGCTGTCTGGAGTCGTGTAAAGGTCGATGGTGTGGTTTACACCGTCACGGAAGTCGACGATGCGGAAGCCGGTGTGGTCCCAAATCCGGTTGATCTCGACCGTCCCCCAGAGGTTGCTCATCCTTTTCCACGTATATTCGATTTCCGCCACTGTATTGAGGAAGATGGCCCGCCTGAAACTAGCGCTCAATTGGTCCGAGTGTGGAACCTTGGCCTGCTTATCGATCGCCAGGCCCCCCGCTCCTCCACTCTGATCCAGAGGCTCCCATTGGTTCGTGGTCCGGTTCCAGCGATCTCTCGAGCGAAAGGCATGGAGGGCGGAGTCGTAGTTGGCCGCCGTGTCGAACGGTGTAACGTCGTTGCTGCGGCCGTAGTTAACCGAAAAAATCGTCTTCTGATCTCGGGTGATGTCGAAGACGGCACCTATCCGCGGGCCGACCGCGAACTGCGAGTTAAATACCTCGCCGCCCGTGAGGACGGTTCGTCCATAGTCGAAGCGAATTCCCGGCATGATGGCGAGCCAACTGTTCAGCCGCCACTCATCCTGGATGAAGAATCCAGGATTGTAGTTCACAATAACAAACTGTCGATCCGGAATGAACGTCCGGGTATCACAGCCAAGCGTCTTTCCGTTGTCGGGGTCGCACACGCCGTCCTCTAAAGGTCCTCCGTTTCTGTCGGCATAAGTGTAAAATCCAGGCGTGTGGATGGTCCGGCGGTCTCTGAGCATTCTCAGTTGAAGACCGGTTCTGAGGGCGTGATCGCCGAGCCAATGACCGCGCAAGGTGAATTTTGGATCGATCTGATAGTTGTATCGGTGATTGCGGTTAACGTCTTGATTGGCATTGTACCAAATGCTCCCATCGTCGTTATTCACATGGGTGGGTGCCTCTCGATCGTAGGTGCAGTTCCTGGCAGAAAACACATCGCAGTAGCTATAGTCGGCCGTGCCATAAATGGGTTGAGGGCCTTCGTGTTGCCAGTACTCTTTAAGCCCGGAGTCGACTCGAAATTCGAAATTTGGCGTGGGAAAGTAGCTCCAGGATAGGGTCGCGTTGTATCCGCCTTCATCGGTGTGGCCGCGGTAGAGGCTTAGACGCTCATTCCACGTTACGGTGTTGTTGAGAAAGCTCGGATCCGCCTTGAACGACGTGGTCAAGCGTTGTTTTGAGCTCGGCGCCCAACTGAGCTTCAGCTGAGGCCAATAATAGTAGTTGTACTGTGGCACCTTCGGATAATTGACCGGTGGACCCTGCAACCTGGCGATCTGTTCGTACCGATATTCGAACGTGAAATGAAACCAAAGCTGGTGCTTGAGGATCGGCCCACCCAGCCAGACTGTGTCATAATGGGAGTAGCTTGAGGCGACCTGGTTGCGATTGAACGGCTGGTCGTACTCGTTGGGCTGGGGGCCTTGTGGGGTGCGGCCACTCAAGGCGGAGTTGGTTACAAAGATGGAGGCGCCGCCATGCCATTCATCGGAGCCTTCTTTGGTAATGGTGTTGATCACCCCGCCCATTGAATTGTACTCGGCGCTGAAGCCTCCGGTGATGACCTGTTCCGCTTGCACGCTCTCCACGGAGAGCCGCTGCCTGAACATCGAGCGCTCGATCGGATCGGTGGTCTCCAGCCCGTCGACCAGATAGCGGTTGTCGGTCTCACGTCCCCCGTTGATCACAGGACTTCTGACGCCCAGTCGGACGCCGGGGACTTCCTCTACCAGTGAACGGTAATCCCGACTGCCGGGAATGTACTTCTGCTGATCGTAGGACACCACTGCTCCCGTTTGGCTCGAGTCGGGATTGGTTACCGGCAGCTCCTCGACCACCGTGGTGGTCTCGACTTGAGCCATTTCGGCGGACCATTTGATCTCGAGCGGCGAAGTGACCCCCGGGTCGACCAGGACGGCGCGGGTAACGGGTTTGACACCGGGGTAGCTGATCGTCACCGTGTAGTGCCCGATGGGAAGATTGGGAATCAGAAACTCTCCGTTGTCGTCGGTGGTGACGCTCCGTGCAGCTCCAAGATTAGGAGACGTTGCCGTCACGGTTCCGCCGGGCACCGGAAGATCGGTAGTGGCTTCCACGACTCGGCCGCGAATCTGTCCCTCTTGTTCACCCGCACCGTAGGCAGGGGGCGCGCCGGGTACGCATAGAAGGAGCACCACGGCCAGCCCCATTCGAATTCTGGATTGAACGTGCATGGCGAAATTCACCTAATCGACCTGGGGGCAGTAAAAGTATCGGGGGGAGCCAAAGCGTGGATTCGTGTCGACGGTGGGGTCGAGAGCACGAACATCCTCCGCGCTCTGGGGCAGTTGACTCACCGACTTCGGCGGCTGCGTCGCAGGGCGTCCGGCGTTGTACACGCGAACTTCGCAGACTGGTGAATAGCGACCGGAATCGCGCCGCGCGAATTCCAGCACATCGCCTCCCGTGCCGGACGCCGTGGTTGCATTGCACAAATTCAAGACCGGGGGGCTTGTTCCACACTGAAACGCCAACGGACAGGCCCGAGCTCCGCTGGCCGTGCAGGTCTGACACCGGTCGTTCGCGCAGACCTGACCCGCCGGGCAAGCCGTCCCCGCGCTCCCGCACGAGGGTCCGTCCATCAGAACCCTGTCGGGCACGTACAGACTCTGCGTCGCCATTCTGGCTGTCTGTACTTGCAGCGTCCGATTGCCCACCGGCACGGGGACCGTAACCGGCTGCGTAGGGATGTAGCCGCCGTCGATGTATGCGAGGTAGTACTGTCCAAACCAACCCCACTTCTGGACGGTCTGGCCTCTCGAGTACCGGGGATTTGGCGTTCCGTCAGCCAGGTAGCGGTCGGTCAGCGATCCCACCTCTCCAACCCGATAGACTCCGGCGGAGGGATCGATGATTGCCCAGAGGAGATAGTTGTTGGTGAAAGCAGGCGTACCCAGGATGCTATTCAGGGTCCGCTCGCTCTTGAGACTCTGGCACGGCCGACCGGCCGCGCTGACCGCGATCTCGCCGACGACAGGGACATAGTCGAACCTGCTCGCCTGGCCCGGCACTTCGGTTGCGATTGGCAACAAGGTGAAGATGTTGCTCTGCTCGTCGAGGCGCACATCTTCTCGTTCCTCGTCGTACTGGTAATTGGCTGGCGGGTTGCACTTCGGAGTATCCGGAAAGGGACTGGGCGGCGCCGGATCGAACACATAGGCGTTGGGCGCGTAGGGCCTTTTGCTCCCCACGGAATCCAGGTTGACCACCGTGAGATCTCGATAAAGCAAAAGGGGGTCTCTCCCCGGCTGCGATTGGCCGGTTGTAACAGGGAAGGAGTAGTACCCTCGAGGCTGGTGATTGGCGTAAGCCCGAATCTCGGTGAATGTTCCGCGGCCGGACACGTACCCGTTCACGTTGGGGTCTCCATTGGCACCCTTGTAGGGAGCGGCAAAGTTAGCCGCGTCAACCGAACCCGCGTTGAACTCGCCCTGCTGAGAGGAATAGGGATTACACGCCGCGCCGAGGAAGATGAGTGCGAAGAAAATGGGAAGACGCCTGTGAGGAAATTCGAGCGAAGCCAATCGAGACCCTCCTCCCTCTCATTTCAGTGACCGAAAGCTCCAGGATCCCACTGGATATGCCGACGAACACGCCGGCCCCCCGCGGGACGAAGAACAATCATATTTTAGGATTCAAAGCAACGATTTCATATATTGAAACGGTTGGTCGGCTGCCTCACGGGCGATGGTGGCGCGGTTGCTTTGCCGGCGCCGTGGTTTTGAAGGCAAGCGCCGCGTCGGGTGTTCGGCGGCGGCTCGGGCGCGAAGATCCGCGTCGCCTGCGATTCGCCGAGCAACACCATCGGCCTCGAACGAATCGAGGGCGAGATTCTATGCGTTCACCGGCGCGCCGCCACCAGCGCCTATGGACCCGGGATGGGGGGGAGGTTCCGCGGGCCTATCGCGAGCCGGGCAAACCCGTTCTCCTCGCCAGCAGCGTGGGAGCAGCTCCTAGGTCCTTCTCGCCACCGATGGAGCCGCCGCTCTTTCGTTTTGCCAGCGCGAGCCGCGGGGCGGACTGGGTGATGAGCCGCAAGCAGGCGCGCAAGGCTTTCGCCGCCCGCGAGATCAAGGCTCTTTCGGTCATGGAGCGTGCCGGCGTCACCCGGCGTGTCGCCCCAGGGCGGCGCTGAAGGGCCGAAGGCACGCTTTAAAGTGAAAAATGTTACCCAAAAACGTCACTATTTTACAAAACCTGAAAGAACCGACCGAGTCTGCCAGCCGGCTGCTCATCACTGGAGGTTAGGAGAGCTGATCGGCTGTCTACGCCACGCCCCACAGGCGCCGCGCTTCCTCGGCGATCAGATCCGGCATCTCCTCCGGAAAAAACACCTTCGCGCCCTCGACGCGACGCACGCCGCGCGAATGGGCGAAGGCGTGGTCGAGCCAGTCGGGGCTGGAAGCGGCGAAGATAGTGTCGCCGGTGCCCCACACGATCCGCGCCGGCGCCGGGCAGCGCCGCAGCGCCGGCTCGATCCCCGCGAGGGGGTTTCGCTCCAGCCCGATCGTGTACGCATGAAACTGCGCCTTGCGCAGCGGCGAGCTGACCAGCGGCGCGAAGTAGCAGTCGATGGCCTCGTCGGTCGGATGCGTCGGATCGGTATAGGCCTGCCCGCCGATGCCCTTGGGAGATCGAGCCAGGGCCTTGTTCGTCAATTGCCGATTAACTCCCTCGGCCAGCGTCCCCGCGTGCGCCGCCGCGATGAAGGGAAGGAATGACGGCGGTGGGCTGTCGTCGGGCGCGTCGCAGTTGGTCAGCAGCAGCGTGCGGACGCGGGCCGGATACCGCGTCACGAAGAGCTGCGCGACCAGACCCCCGCTGTCGTTGGCGACGAGGTCTACCGCGCCGACCGACAGCCGATCGAGCAGCTCGGCGAGCATCGCCACCTGGGCGTCCGGCGCCACGCTCTGGTTCTCCGGAATTTCGGAGTACCCAAGCCCCATGAAGTCCGGCGCGATGCACCGCCGATGCGGCGACAGCCGCTCCAGCGCGCCGCGCCATTGAAAGCCGTTCAAGGGAAAGCCATGGAGGAACAGCGCCGCCTCGCCCGACCCCCGTTCGAGGTACGCGATCCTCCCGTAGCTCGTCTCGGCAAACCGGCGGGTGGCGTGGAAGGCGGTTGCATCGATTGGCGTCGATGGCGCCGCCGGGGGCCGCGTCCCGGCGATCCGCGCGGCGCACGCGTCGAGCACGCCGGCGGCGATTGCGCCGGCACCCAGTCCAACGAATTGTCGACGATTCATTTTGGTCCTCCGAAGTAAAGTCTTTCAAAGTCGGGCGCCCGCCCCGGCGCTACCGAGGCAGGCGTCGCCGCGGCGAGCGGACGCGAGAGACGGTTTCATTCCTGCCGCGAGTCTTGAAGACTCGGTCGAGCGCGTTGATCAGCGTCAACCGGGCGCGATGGACGCGCCGGCGGATTTCCGGAGGGGAAACCTCCAAGAGCGTGGCCGTCTCCCGCACCGGCAGCTCTGCGAGATCGCAGAGGACGAAAGCGGCGCGGACGCCGTCGTCGATCTGCTCGAGCCCCTCGCGAAGTAGCGCCGCGAGATCGCCGCCCGGCAGTGCGGGCCCGCCGAGGTCGTGCCAATTTCCGGCGAGCGGGATGAGGCCGCCGGATTCGTCCCATCGCCCCTCCAGGGGCTTCGGCGAGCTCCCCGTCCTGGTGCGCCGGGCGCGCCGCCTGGCGAGGACGGTCTTGATCGCGGTTCCGCAGAGCCAGGTCTTGATGCTGGCGCCGTGCTCGAGCGAGGCAATCTCCCGGCAGGCGGAGACGAAGGTCTGGCGGGTCAGCTCCTCCGCTTCGCTCGGGGTGGCGCACATGTTCCGCACGATATTGTAGACCGCGTCGCCGTAGCGGCCCATCAGCACGCCGAAGGCCGCGTCCGATCCCTGCCGGGCGTATTCGACGAGCGTCCAATCGGACGAGGGAAGCTCTTCCAGTTGATCGTCTATCGCCAAGATCATGCCGGCAAACAATGTGTCGCCGTTGGTCCGGCGGGAAGGTCCAATCTATCGATTTATGCTTGGACCAATTCCAAGCGCGCGCGGGCGCACCTGCTCGAGCGCGCGGCGGAGCAGGGGGACGGCGCGGCGGCTGCGCGCGGCCGAAACGGCGCCAAAGCCGAGCACCAGGCCTCCGCGCTGGAGGGGACGGAGGGCGTAGCGGGAGAGGGGAATCATCTCCAGCTCCAAGCTCAGCGCGACCTTGGTCACCGCGCGGTCGTTTATCCCCGGAGGCAGCCGCGCGACGACCTCGAGCCCGGCGCTCGAGCCGACGATCTCGAGCTTCTCCGCGACCTCGGATTGCAGCGCTCCGAGCAACGCCTCCCGACGCTCGGCGTAGAGCATGCGCATCCGCCGCAGGTGGCGGCCGAAGTGTCCCTCGGTGATGAAGTCGCTCAAGGCGAGCTGCGGCAACAGCGGCACGTGGCGCGACACCAGCGAGAGCGCCGAGGCGAAGGGGTCCACCAGCGCCTCGGGCAGCACCGCGCAGGCCAACCGGATTCCGGGGAACATCGTCTTGGTGAACGTCCCGGTGTAGATGACGACGCCGTGGCGATCGAGGCCCTGCAGGGCCGGCAACGGGCGCCCCTCGTAGCGGAACTCGCTGTCGTAGTCGTCCTCGAAGACCCAGGCATCGCTGCGGCGCGCCCAATCGAGCAACTTGACCCGCCGCTCGAGCGAGAGGGTTGCCCCCAGCGGCGACTGCCGCGCCGGGGTGACGTAGGCCATCCGCGCATCGGGGGCTTGGGCGATTCCCTGGTCGACGTCGATCCCGGCCCGGTCGACTGGGATCGCCACCAGGCGGGCGCCGACGCCGCGCAGGACCGCGGTGGCGCCGAAGTGGCCCGGGTCTTCCATCCAGACGGCGTCGCCATCGTCGAGGAGGAGCCGCGACACCAGA
>Ga0070708_100003627_pt1 | contig 12108 bp, 12 predicted proteins | sample KBSK5503metaG_FD_65469 | JGI IMG/M metagenome (GOLD analysis project Ga0070708, IMG submission 65469) | Corn, switchgrass and miscanthus rhizosphere microbial communities from Kellogg Biological Station, Michigan, USA - KBS K5-50-3 metaG | ecosystem: Host-associated > Plants > Roots >...
GGGAGAGCGCGATGTCGCCGCAGCGCTGGCAGAGAGTCAAGGACTTGTTCAACTCTGCCTTGGAGAGAAAGCCCGAGCAGCGTAATGAATTCCTGCGGTCGGCCTGTGCCCAGGATGAGTTCCTGCGCGAGGAAGTCGAATCGCTGCTCAACGCGCACGAGGACACTGAGGTCTCGACTGCTGTGTTTGTTGCAACCGACCTACCGAAACAACCGCCAGAGGACACAATGGCCGGGCGAAGGGTCGGTGCATATCAGATTGTGCGACGTTTGGGTTTCGGTGGTATGGCCTCCGTCTACCTGGCGGTGCGAGCGGATGACCAGTACCGGAAGCGGGTCGCCGTTAAGCTCGTCAGGCCCGAACTGGATAACCAACAAGTCCTGCGGCGGTTCCTCAACGAGAGGCAGACACTGGCGGCTCTGGACCATCCCAACATCGTCAAGCTGCTCGACGGTGGCAGCACTGATGATGGTATTCCTTATCTCGTCATGGACTACGTGGAAGGCCAGCCCATCGACCAGTACTGCGACAGCCAGATGCTTTCCATTCCGGAGCGCCTCCAGTTGTTCCGGACGGTGTGCACCGCTGTCCAGTACGCGCATTCCAAACTAGTGATCCATCGCGACCTCAAGCCTGGAAACATCCTCGTTACTGCCGTTGGTGTTACTAAGCTTCTGGACTTCGGCATCGCAAAGCTGCTTGATCCTGAACTCTCATCTCACACCCTGGTCACGACGCAAACCGGCATGCGGCTGATGACCCCCGGTTATGCCAGCCCGGAGCAGGTGCGCGGGGCCCTGGTGACACACTTGACCGACGTCTACTCGCTTGGGGTCGTGCTCTACGAGTTGCTCACGGGTCATGGCCCGTATCGGCTCAAGCGCCACACTCCGATGGAAATGGAACAGGCGATCTGCGATCACGAACCCGAACGCCCCAGCACTGCCGTCTGGCGGACAGAAGAGTTAATCTCCCCGGAAGGGACGGTGCTGACTATCACTCCCGACGCGGTCAGCCGCATGCGGCGGACAGGGACCGAGAAGCTCTGCCGCTGGTTACGCGGCGACCTGGACGCGATTGCCCTGATGGCTTTACGCAAGGAGCCCAATCTTCGCTACACGGCGGCGCAAGAGCTGTCGGACGATATTCACCGCCATCTGGAACACCTGCCAGTGAAGGCCCGGAAAGGGACCCTCCGGTATCGCGGAACAAAATTCCTCAAGAGGCACAAAACGGAGGTTGCCGCCGGCGTTCTAATACTCTTTTCGTTATTGGCAGCAGTCCTGGCGTTGAATTGGGAAGCGCGCAAAACGGTGGAAAACGCCCGGACTGAATTGCACATTGCAGGCAGGTCTGGGTCCCGACGCTCGGTCGCCGTGCTGGGGTTCAAGAACCTCTCGGGACGCGCGGACGTTGGCTGGCTGGGGACCGCACTTGGGGAGATGCTGACCACCGAACTCGCAGCCGGGGAAAGGTTGCGAACCGTCTCCGGCGAAGACGTGGCGCGCATGCGGATCAGTTTGCCGCTACCTGAAAATGAGACGCTGGGCCGGGATACGCTGACGCGCATTCGCCAGAACTTAGGAACAGATTTGGTTGTGCTGGGCTCCTATACCGATCTCGGTAAAGATTTAGGCGGACAGATTCGGCTCGACGTGCGCCTGCAAGACACCATCGCCGGAGAAACAGTAGCCTCGGCTGCAGAGACGGGCACGGAAGCCAACCTATTCGATCTGGTGACGCGTGCCGGTGTGCAGTTGCGCAAGACGTTAGGAGTGGGTGAAGTCGGAAGCAAAGAGGTGGGCAGCATCCGGGCGTCGCTGCCCCAGAACGCCGAAGCTGCACGTCTGTATATTGAGGGCTTGGAAAAGGTGCGCGCGTTTGATGCGCTCGGCGCGAAAGACTTGCTGGCTCGAGCCGTCGCTTTGGAACCGAATCACGCATTGGCCCACTCCGCTTTGGCTGCAGCCTGGACGGCCCTCGGGTATGAAGAGACCGCCAAAATCGAGTCAAAGAAGGCATTTGACCTTTCGGAAAACCTGTCACGCGAGGATCGCCTCTGGGTTGAGGCACACTATCGTGAGGCATTGCGCGAATGGGATAGGGCAATCGAAATCTACCGGTCGTTGTTCACGTTCTTCCCGGACAATCTCGATTACGGATTGCGCCTGGCAACCATCCAAGCCGCGGCCCGCAAAGGACAGGACGCGATGTCCACTGTAGCAGCGCTGAGGAATTTGCCACCACCTGGTCATGACGACCCCCGCATCGACCTGGCCGAGGCTGCCGCTGCGGAATCGCTGGGTGACTTCCATCACGTGCAGGTCGAGGCAACCAATGCCGCTACAAAAGCCGAACGTCAGCAGTCACTCCTTGTGCTTGCCCAAGCGCTCCGGCAGGAAGGCTGGGCGCTGCGAAACCTCGGCGACATCCAGGGCGCTCTCGTGCCGATGGAGCGCGCCAAGCAGATCTACGAGACGGTAGGGGACCGCGGCAGCATGGCGCGGGTGCTCAATCACATCGCATTGCTCGCCGGCGATAGAGGCGACTCTGCCTCTTCCATCAGCACCTACAAGCAATCACTGGCTATTTCGCGGGAGATCGGCGATAACCGCGGGGCGGCAGCCACCTTCAACAATCTCGCATTGGCGCTGTGGCAGCAACCGGGACAGCTCCCGGCGGTGCGACAGATGTTCGAGCAGTTGAGTGTCACTAATCGGGAAATCGGCGATCAGGTGGGCGTCGCTCTGGCGCAATACAATCTTGGCTTGGTGCTGTTCGATCTTGGTGATCTCCCAGCCGCCATTTCCGCGCAGGAATCGGCGCTGCGTATCTTTCGCCAGATCGATCGTAAGAGCAGTATCGCCATGGTCGAGAATTTCCTTGGCCTGCTGCACATGCATCGTGCCAACTTCCGAATCGCGCGCACCGAACTAGAGGACGCGCTGGCCATCCGCAAGAAGCTGGGTGAAAAAGCCGGCATTGCCATAAGCCAACTTTCCCTCGGGATCTTCGCCGTCGAGGAGATGCGTTGGGCCGACGCCGAAGTTTTGGCACGCAAAGCGGCTGAAGAATTTCGTGCGGAAAAGAAGCCCGACTACGAGGCGTATGCCGACGCAGTGCTGGCTCGGGCCGAGTTCAAGCGGGGCTGGCGCGAACAGGCCAACGCTGCCGTTGCCCAGGCGGAGGGGCTCGCGGCAAGGGTCAGTGATCCGCACGTTCGCTGCTTTGTAGGGATTTCGTCCGCCCGTATATCGGCCGGACTGGGCAAACCGGAGGAAGCCGTCGCGATCTTTGACCGCGCACTTCAGCTTGCTACCGCGGCTGGATTGTTTCCATATCAGCTCGAAGCTCGCCTAGGCCTCGGCGAAATGCGACTGTGGACCGGGCAGGTAAACGCCGCCACGGCGATTCTGGCGTCGCTCGAAAAGGAAGCAATGTCCAAGGGATACTTGTTGATCGCCCACAAGGCCGCACGATAGGTGCCGCCAGCTATTGCCGGAGAACCCGCGCCGCCTGCTCACTGGTTCGGAGGTCTCGCGTTAACCACGCTTTCGCCATCGTCCATTCACGCTTCACGGTTGCCGGCGAGATCCCGATGACCTCGGCTGTTTCCTCAACGGTCAGACCGCCGAAAAAGCGCAGTTCCGTGATGCGTGCCTGTTCTGGATCGAGAACGGCCAGCTTCGTAAGGCTTTCGTCCACTACGAGCGCGGCGGCGCTCCGTTCCCTCGAGACCAACATGGCGTTATCGAGCGACACCTTGACCGCCGCACCACCTCTTTTCGATGCTCCGTGGCTGCGAGCGTAATCCACGAGGATCCGCCGCATCTGCTGGGCTGCTATGGCGAAGAGCTGACTGCGGTTTTCCCACTGGGCACGCCTCTGACCCGCTATTCGCAAGTACGCCTCATGGACCAGGGCCGTGGTTTGCAGCGTGTGGCCCGGCCGCTCACCTCGCAAATAAAAGGATGCGAGACGGCGCAGTTCGTCGTAAACCAGCGTGATCAGCTCGGCTAGTGCCTCATTGTCGGCGGTGGACTGGTTTCGTAACTCTTTGTTCGCCGTGTCCATCTCCCTCCTCCAGCTCTAGCAAACATGGATCCCGCTCGTCGATCTGAAGTTGCGGCCCGTGTCGGCAGTTATCCTAGGAGCCGTATCGCGGGAGTGACAGCTTTGCGATCGGGCGGAATGGTCTGCGCAAGTGGCTGGCACTTACCCGTGATGGCACCAGATTGTGGGCTAACCCCACGGGCTTGTCAACCGACAGCTGCCTATTCGCCTATTCCAGTGAAATCGAAGCTGGGCGGGCGATTTGGGGCTATAATACTCTTCGCTCGTCTGCCCGGTTTTCTGTCCATCAGGGAGGCGTCGATGCCCGGCCCCACATGGCAGGCGTTATACAGAGCCGCTCTGGTTGAACCGGATCCCATCAATTTGAACGGCCGCATCGAAGCGGCCCGGCGGTCGATTCGCCAGCGGTTGGAGCAGATCGAAGATTCTGGCGATACTCGCGAGCGTCAACAGCTAAATGATGCTCTGGGTGCTCTGTTCACCCTGATGGCAAGAAAGCGATCTGCCTGAGTTCGGTAATGGGTCAGTCTGAAGCTGACATTGGAGGAGTCAATAGCAGCCCGTCGGCCGATGGAACGACAACCTCGTGACTCGGGGACGCGTCATCCAAGGAGAGGATTTTAAACACCGAATCCAATTTCGTGAGTTGGAGCAACTCGCCTACGTGTCGCGTTGGGTTCATCAGTTGCAAGTCAATCCCGACTGCGCGAGCCCACTTGTGTAAGAAAACCAATAAACCTATTCCGCTGCCATCGATAGCATCCACCCTCGCAAGATCAAGCACCACCGTCTGCCTGCTTGACTGAAAACAGTACAGCCTTTCGCAGGGTCTCGGGCCCACCACGATGCACCCAACGCAGCGTACGACGGCAGTCTCTTGCAAATCATGGATTGTTACACCCAACATCATCTAATTCCTTTGGCCCGCTGGAGAACCGGAGAAGCTTTCCCCACTAAGATTAGATACGTGGAGCCATTCCTGCAGGTTCAATACTTGTGGGCGCTCAGTCATTACTAGCCGACTCCGACACATTCCTCGCACAGCGAATCCCACTGGGACGTAGGGATTATCAGTTGCGTTGGAGTATGAGGGCTACGCGACCTTGCAGGGCGTGTGGAGGACCGCGGTCGGCGCAAAGCAGAAACAACATACGTCGTTCTGTGGGCACAAATCGACAGATAGGTTCCATGTGGAGCACAAAACTCTCGGGACTCTCATGTCAGCATTTTGGCTTTTTGCGGCTAGTTTTGACTGATCCCCCGCAGACTCGGTGACTACTCTTACTTTCCCTACCTGCAGATCGACGAGATTGACTCGTTCTATGCATCTGTTTTCGCTTCGGGCGCTGAGATCTGCAAGGCAATTCGAGATAAGGCCAGGGCATGAGGGAGTTCGGTCCGTTAGGCCTGGAGTCGTGCAATGGTAGGCGTGATGCGAGGGCAAGTCAATGAAAGCCGCGGAGTTGGCGGTGGCTCGAAAGGATTGTTGGCGATAAATCGCTCATTGACCTCCGAAACAGGGTTTTGAGTGCCATCGCCTGATAGCGACAGTTAAGAGCTTTCCTAGGACTGATTCTGAGTTCCCCAACAACCCATCAGAAGCCTGTAATTGCAATCTCGGTTGAGGTGGGGTAAGCTCTGGCTGCTTTCGCGCATCTCCGGTCTGGTTGGTGTAATTCATACGCAGAAATCCCCACGTTCCCCCTACGCGTGAGGTGCCACGGTGTGTTGCAAAGGACAATGCAGCCACTTCCTCCAGTCTGTCTTCCCGCCTGCGGTGTAGATGCTTCACGAATTAGCGCTCGTCGTGTCCTGTGGTTCGGCCTGTTCGTCTCAATCATGGTGACGCAGAACGCGTCAGTGGCGGATACCTCCAACCTCGTCGTCCAAACGAAATCTGGTGCAGTTCAGGGTGTGAACGTGGGCTCCGTGAATCAGTGGCGAGGCATTCCGTACGCCGCGCCCCCTCTAGGTGAACTTCGTTGGAGGCCACCGACTCCTCCGGCGTCCTGGGCGGGCGTTCGCGATGGCTCTGCGTTTGGTTCACACTGCATTCAGCTTGACACGAATACTACAACTCTCGGCAGCGAGGATTGCCTTTTCCTCAACGTCAGTGTCCCTGCGGAGGCGTCTTCGTCCTCAAGTTTACCCGTCATGGTGCACCTGCATGGCGGGAGCAATAATTTTGGATGGGGGTACCAGGACACTCATGTGTTTGTGGAACATGGCGTAATCATAGTCACACTCAACTATCGCTTGAGCGCACTAGGTTGGATGGCCCATCCTGCCCTCAGTGCCGAAGGCGGTGGTGCGTCATCGAATTATGGCCTCATGGACCAAATCGCGGCGCTGAGGTGGGTCCAAGACAACATCGCTGCTTTTGGCGGCGATGCGGCGAACGTCACATTGTTCGGGTTCTCGGCTGGAGCGTTTGATTCGAGCGCATTGATGGTCTCGCCCCTCGCCAAGGGACTTTTTGAGCGAGTGGCGCTGCAGCCGACCGACTGGGGCGCGCTCACAGGGGGAGGGGGAGTCTTTAACGGACTGCACGATATCGAGATTCTCGGAGAGCAGATCGCGCAAACGGTGGGCTGTGCCAATGCACCCGATGTTCTAGCTTGTTTGCGTGCGGTACCGGCAGACCAACTGGTGCTTGCATTGGGTTTCAATGAGATAGATCCCGTCACCGACGGTAAGTTCCTACCGAAACCCGTTATTGACCTGATGCAGGAGACCGGGGGGGACAATGCCTCTACTCATCGGGAGCGGGAGAGAAGAATGGGGTTTTGAGGTGTACGACCCTTCGATCCCCAATCCAATGAGCTGGGATCAGTGTGCTCTTCTCAAATAACCTTGTGGGGGAGGCCTTCGGAGCAAAGGCCCGCGCTCTCTATTCACCAAGCTCGTACCAATCGATTCTTTGGACCTTTCTCAGCTTGGGCTCCGACGCTATATATACTTGTCCGGTTCGTCGCCTTGCTCTAGCTAATCAGCATCCGACATATCGCTTCCTCAGTACCCATGTCATGGAGAACGATCCTGTGTTTGCCGAGTCGAAAGCGAGTCACGTTACGGAAGAAGTGCTGCTTTGGGGGGCGACAGGAATCTTGAACTTTTACACGCCGACACCTGCGGAGCAGGCGCTTTCCTTACGCATGGAGCGCTATTGGACAAATTTCGCCAAGACAGGCGATCCAAACGAGACGGGACTTCCCGTCTGGCCGTTATACGAACCAAATAAAGCAGAGTTCCTGATTTTGGATGATGTGACATACGCAGCTTCGGGCGACTACCATGCCGTTCAATGCAACTACCTGAGTACTTTGCCCTTCATTTTACCCCCGAAGTGCGATGCACTATGCCGGGCAAGAGCAATACCGTTTCCACCGCATTGAAGGTTCAAATCGTGGATTTCGGATTTGGCATGTTCCTGTTGCCTCCAGCAGGTTTGCGTAACTCCTAGCCTGGATTATTCACGAAGTCTCTAGCCAAAAAAGAAAGGATGCTCTAAAAGGAATGAAAAGGAATGATGAACACTGGGTTAGCATTCCCGTTCGGAGCATCCATCGCTTGATACAAAGTGTTTTACCACAGCTGACCTTCTCCTTCAGCCGGAGGATTGTGCGCACGAAAAGTGGGAACCGTCGTCGGGTGGGATCATGCACGATGGTTGGTGTGGAAAGCCGATACTGCACGCCACGCGTTTCAAGCTGGCACGCCCCAGCGGCCACTACGTTCTTGACCCATTCGCTATCCCGTCCGTAGGTGAGCGCAATGAGGAATCCCTCCGGCGCTCGAAAAACATTCACTGGTGTCCGGTAGACCCTGCCTGATTTTCGACCTACATGCGTAAGAATGCCGAAGCCGGGCAATTGGGCGGCGAATCGGGTCGTGATTCGGTTCGTAACGGCGAGATTGAAGGCTGCTACCCAGCGTTTGCGGAATCGGATTAAAAGGATGGGAGCGACAAGGATTGTCAGAAGCAAGATGACCGCTGTGGTGATCGACATCTCGAATTACCTTCTCATCACCTACACCTGTCCTTTGTCCGCAAACAACTAGGACGAGGGCTATTGCAGCTTCGCGTACACGGCTTAGCCTTCTTTCAGGATTGAGATGTCGAGGTCGCCGTTTCCAAACGTGCCAGCCTTACGCCGCCACCGCAGATGTCCGCGTGACTGGCTGCTTTGCCGGAGCCAGCACGATCAGGACTACGCCGATGATACCAAGCAGCGCCGAGACCATCAGCAGACCTTCGCGTGCGCTCGCAACATGGACTGCCATGACCGTCATAACAGCGGCGTGAGCAAAGCTCGACCATGCCGTGAAGGCGATCAGGCTGCGGTTCGCAGATGGGTTACGTGCTGCCAGCAGCACAAAAACCCAGAGGGTGACATAGAGGCTAAGCATCATCGGGGCGGCGTCCTCATTATTCGCTTGCCAAGCACTCCGTACAGTCGTCATCAATGGGTAAATGCCAGCCACGAAGAACAATCCAGCAGCACTAACACAACCTTCAGCGCCCGTTCTCGCCACATGGTGCCCTCTTTTCTAAATGAAACCGTGGGAAATCTTAGGATGCAAAGCGAAGGAAGGTCAATCAGATGGCTAGCCTTCAAGTGGTGTAAAATGCGCCCAAAAAGGATTCCGGCAATGGTATCAGCAAAGAGTAATATCGCGATCATCAACGCTAAGCCCGAACCGATTACCATCGAAATCCCAAAGACTGCCGTCATCGTCGTGGACATGCAGAACGATTTTGGATCAAAGGGCGGAATGTTCAACCGTGCTGGGCTCGATATTTCGATGATTCGAAGTGCTGTTCCTCCTACTTCAAGAGTGCTTGCGTCAGCCCGCCAGAGAGGGATCGCGATCATTTACCTGAAAATGGGATTCCGAGCCGATCTTTCGGACTTGGGCGATTTCGAGTCGCCAAATCGGACGCGTCACTTGCTCTTCGGTGTGGGACAGAAGTTTTCTGCTCCTGACGGCACGGAAGGTCGAATGCTCGTTCGAGATACGTGGAACACTGACATTGTTTCGGAATTGAAGCCCAAGACCGAGGACAGAATTGTGTATAAGCACCGATTCAGCGGCTTCTTCGAAACCGAATTGCACGACATCCTCAAGCGCCTCGGAATCAGATACCTCATCGTTACCGGATGTACGACAAGCGTGTGTGTCGAATCGACCGTGAGGGACGCCATGTTTCGGGATTACTCGTGTGTTCTTTTGGCAGACTGCATGGGCGAGCCCATCGGCAATGATCTTCCGAGGAGCAATCACGAGGCATCACTCTTGACCATGCAAACGTTGTTCGGTTGGGTGTCGAACTCTGAGGAGTTCGTGAAATCCCTCCGATTGAAGCAGACTGCACTAACAGACACAGTCGCGCAGTAGCCTATGGGCGTCCGCTTCCGCGCGTAGCGCCGGAAACAGAATTGGCAACGACTGAGACTAACCTGTTACGTCAGTGGATTCATTGCAGAATCGAGGCGCTTGCGCAGCTGCTCCGCCAAATCGCGCTCGCTGAGGACTACGTCCCCAGTTGGGTAACGTTGATGGACATTGCGCCCGTAGGTTGAAATCTTGTCGGCGAGTGCCCGGAGTTCCTTCTTATTTCTTCGCTGTGCACGCTGATCTCGAACCTCGTCGGTTTCCAGACACCATCTGCACGTAGCTGCAATTCCGACAGCACCAGCAATCACCGCGCTGGTTCGCCAGTGTAAGGCAATCCACGAAAGACTACGTGTGAGGGAATTCATCATTTGGAATAGTCTGGCCGACTGAGGTCGGGAAGGAACAGAGTACCCTGCCCAATGTGCAGCACCAAGATTACAAAAGTCCCACACCATCAGCGGGTATGAAGGGGAGCCCGCGGGAGAACCTCTTTGCAGATGTGGAAACCATCAGAACGAATTCAGGCACCGGGCGGCGGTGACAGAACCGAAGCGGCTGAAGTGGATTCCGTGGGCGCGATACTGCGTCAAATGTCAGGAAGCAAGGACCTTTCTATCAGCTTCGCCTCGGGAACTACAGTAAAATACTTCCGCAAAAGTTCTTTTGGTGGGAGGACCCACTATGAAGCCTGCCGTGAAAAAGAGCTCAAAAAGCGCGCCACGCAAACCCGTCCGCACTGCGCGCAAATCTGCCAAAACCAGCAACGCCGCTGTCATCATCCGCCAAATGGGCAACGACTGGGCCCGGAACTGGAATGCTGGAATCTTAGACAAAGTAGTGGCTGCTTACGCTCCGGATGCCGTGTACCTTCCGCCGCACCACGAGGCTATCCACGGCCGCGAAGCCATCCGAGAATATCTGCGCGGCCCTCTCAGACACGGGGTGAGCGACCTCGCGTTCGAGGTCACCTACATTAAGCAGGACGGCAACGTCGCTTGGGACGTGGGCACCTATCGCGTGAACGTGCCTTTGAACGAAGGGACGAAAAAGGAAGATCACGGAAAGTACCTCACAGTCTGGAAGTGGGTGGATGCAAAGTGGCTGATCGCTGCCGACGCCTGGTCTAGCGACTTGCCAGCGTCACCCTGATTCTCTCGGAATCGAGGTGCGTTGAACGCCCTCTACCAATCCTGCCTCGATGGATTTAGGGGACTTCTGCAGTGATCGATGGGCTACCGACGCGGCCTGTCGTGTCTACACGTCATGGCGGTTCTTGGCAGGGTTTCGCCAGGTCACTACTCACGCCCTGCGCCTGGAGGAACCTCAGAAAAGAGGAATCCTGACCTGACACTGGTCAGAAAAAACACCCTAATAAAAGAGGAATCCTGACCTGACACTGGTCAGAAAAAACACCCTAATAATGATGCGCTTAAAAATTCGGGTCCTACCTAGAGCCACTTTTCAAAACCGATACCCGCCATCGAGACTGTGGGACCTTGCCGGAATGACAGCCATGAAAGAACAGTTTTGATGCAACTGACGATGCCCTTGCATCATCTTGAATGTTAGGGGTTTACAAGAGGCCACGCACTTTAGTAACGTTACGGTCGTAAGTTGGCATCGTGTCCGGCAGCGGGTAAAACCATGTCGAAGAACAGATTTGAACTGTACGGTGAGTCTCTTCGGGAGCTCGGCGTTCTGGTGCTTATATTCGTGCCTTTGGACACCGTGCTCCAGAAAGACTATCGGTTCTGGTTACCGGCTTTGATTGGGGGCACGGTTCTTCTAGCTGTTGGAGTGGAAGTCGAAAGGATTAAATGAGTATGCCATTGCCATTGATTTTGTTTGGCCTAGTTTGTGCTGTCATTGCTGCGGCGGGATTTTGGGACAAGCACAAGTATGTGAAAAGAAACGTAAAGCAGGAATCTCAAGCAAACCCTCCGAAGGCAGCCTAGTCGAAACGCACTAGATTAGTCCTGCCTGCACGGATTTGTGCGAACAAGCCCGTCTGCAGTTGAGCTTCGTGGTAGTGATATTACGAGCACTCAGAGAGTGGCCCTTGACTCGTACAAGCGATGCCCCCATACTGCAGATGCCTTCCGAGTCGCTGAGTTTCTGATGTGAAAGCCTTGGCGGTTGCCTGAATTTCTTCCCAACATAACCAAGAGACTTGTGAACGTGTCATTTTTCAAGCCACTGAGCTGACTTCCCGTTCCAAAAAGCAAATTGAACCCAAAGGAGGTGATTGAAATGCTTTTACCACTGATCCTGTTCGGCCTCGTTTGTGCAACACTCGCCGTGGCGGGTCTCCGCGACAAGGCACAGTACCGGAGGAAAATCGCTGAGCAAGAGACTCAGCTAAACAAGCGAAGCGACTGAAACTAGTTGCTTGCAACAATAAGCCGGTATCGCAGCCCGGCTTTTTCTTATACACGTTTTCTGCCCAGCTGCTTGATTCGTGCCCTGGGGACTCTTGTGACGTACCCACTCAAACAGTCCTTCGCGGGCTGTTTTTGGACATTGCCCGGAACTCCGTTGAAAGTTAGCGACTCTCGACCGTCATAGGCTACGCAACCTTCACTTCCTCGGCAACTGCCTTCTTAGAAACTGCGTTGGCCAGCGCATTCAACAGCG
>Ga0070708_100003629_pt1 | contig 12100 bp, 13 predicted proteins | sample KBSK5503metaG_FD_65469 | JGI IMG/M metagenome (GOLD analysis project Ga0070708, IMG submission 65469) | Corn, switchgrass and miscanthus rhizosphere microbial communities from Kellogg Biological Station, Michigan, USA - KBS K5-50-3 metaG | ecosystem: Host-associated > Plants > Roots >...
TGGACGGGCGGGATCAGCTCGATCAACGGGACCCCCTTGCCGTCGAGGACCTCGAGCGGCTCGGTGGGCACGATCAGGGACATCGGGCGGCCGTTCCAGACGTTCTCGCGATTGGCAACCGCGTGGCGCTCGAGCTGGGTCCGCACCCGCACGTACTGGTCCCACTCGGGCACGCGGTACGCGAGGTGGCTGAGCGCGTACGGGGCGATGTCGATATCACGCGCCAGCAGGCGGTCACGCTGCTGTGCGACGAACCCGCGGTAGTCGCCGATGATGTCCGCAAGCGGGTCGGTCACAGTCGCTCCTTCTCTGGTGGCGTTATCTCACGTGAGCACGTCGCGGAGTGCCGCAAGTCCGCGATGGACGTCGGCGAATGAGGTCGTGAGCGGCGACAGGCCAATGCGGACCGAGTCGGGCGCTCGGAAGTCGGGGATGACATCGCGGTCGATCAGCTCGCGAGTCAGCTGCTTCGCATCCGGGTGGCGGATCGAGATATGGGCGCCGCGCCGTGACGAGTCGCGAGGCGACCCAATCGAGCAGCCAAGCGGTGCGAGCCACGCGTCGTGGAGCGCGATCGCGTACTCGGTGAGCGCGATGCCCTTCGCGCGAATGGCCCCGATGCCCGCCTCGGCGACGACCTCGATGCCGGCCTGCGCACACGTCAGCGCGATGACCCCGGGCGTGCCCACGAGCCAGCCGCGGATGCCGGGCTCGCGCTCGAACGTCGGGCCCATGTCGAACTGTTCGCGCTGCGCGAACCAGCCCTGGATCGGCGGCCGCAGCTCGTCCTGTAGCTCGCGCCGGACGTAGAGGAACGCAGGCGAGCCTGGCCCGCCGTTCAGGTACTTGTACGTGCACCCGACCGCGAGGTCAACGCCGTTCGCCGCGAGGTCGACCGGGATCGAGCCGCCGGCGTGCGACAGGTCCCACAGGACGAGGGCACCAGCGTCGCGCGCCGCGTCGGTGACCGGCTTGATGTCGACGATGGCTGCCGACCGATAGTTGACCGCCGACAGGATCAGGAGCGCGGTGTCGGCATCGAAGGTCGAGGCGATGTCGTCGATTGTGAGGCCATCGATCGGGTCACCATCGAGCCAGCGGATCTCGAGGCCCCTCTCGCGTGCCAGTCCCTCGACGATGTATCGATCTGTCGGGAACTCCGAACGCTCGATGACGATCGTCCGACGATCCGGTCGGGCGTCGAGGGCGGCCGACGCCAGTCGATAGAGATTGACGGTGGTCGAGTCCGTCACCGCGACCTCGCTCGGTCGCGCGCCGAGCACGTCCTTCGCCAGGATGTCGCCGACGATCAGCGGCATCTCCATCCAGCCGTCATCCCAGCCACGGATCAATCGTTTCGACCACGCCGCGGCGAGCTCGTTCACGCGCTCGATCGAGGCCTTCGCTGGCCGGCCGAGGGAGTTGCCGTCGAGGTAGATCAAGCCGTCCTCGATCGGGGCGAAACGGCCGCGGAAGCTCGCGAGGGGATCGGCCGCGTCGAGCTCGCGCGGATCGCGCTCGGCGACGTCGAAGGGCTCGGAAACCGCCACGCGCCAAGCCTACGCGGCGAGTCGAGAACCTCGCCGAGTTCGACGCTCCAGCGCAGCGGGACTTTCGTGCCAGCAGAGGTGGCACGAGGCCGGTGGTAACCTCTCGCCGACTTCGCAATCGAGGCCCATTTGACCAGCATCGTCGACGCGCCCGAGTACCTCTTCACGTCCGAGTCCGTCACCGAGGGGCATCCGGACAAGCTCTGCGACCAGGTCAGCGACGCGATCCTCGACTCCATCATCCGCGAGGACCCGAACGCCCGCGTCGCGTGCGAGACCGCCACCACGACCGGCCTCGTCATCGTCCTCGGCGAGATCACGACGAAGACATACGTTGACTTCCAGCAGGTCGTGCGCGACACGGTCCGCGACATCGGCTACACGCGCGCCGAGTACGGCTTCGACTACGAGACCTGCGGCACGCTGATCTCGATCAAGGAGCAGTCGCCGGACATCGCGCAGGGCGTCAACTCGGCGCTCGAGACTCGCGGCGAGAAGGTCGACATCGGCGAGATCGGGGCGGGTGACCAGGGAATGATGTTCGGCTTCGCGTGTCGCGAGACACCCGAGCTCATGCCCATGCCGATCGCCCTCGCGCATCGCATGGCGCGCCGGCTCGCCGAGGCGCGCAAGTCCGGCCAGCTGCCGTACCTCCGACCTGACGGCAAGACGCAGGTGACCGTCGAGTACGCGAAGGGCGTCCCGCAGCGCGTCCGGACGGTCGTCGTCGCCGCACAGCACGACCCCGACGTCAGGATCGACCGACTCCAGGACGATCTCGTCGAGGCGGTGATCCTGCCGGCGATCCCGCGCGAGCTGCGCGGCACCGATCCGGTCATGCACGTCAACCCGACCGGCCGCTTCGTCATCGGCGGGCCGATGGGCGACGCCGGGCTGACGGGCCGCAAGATCATCGTCGACTCGTACGGGGGGATGGCCCGCCACGGTGGCGGCTGCTTCTCGGGCAAGGACCCGACCAAGGTCGATCGATCGGGCGCCTATGCCGCTCGCTGGGTCGCCAAGAACGTCGTCGCAGCCGGCCTTGCTGACCGGTTCGAGATCGAGCTCGCGTATGCCATCGGCATCGCCAAGCCGCTCTCGCTCTCGATCGAGACGTTCGGCACCGGGCACGTCCCGGACGAGACGATCCTCGAGCTGGTGAACCGCCACTTCGACCTGCGCCCGGCATCGATCATCGCCGCGCTGGACCTGCGTCGCCCGATCTACCGCCAGACCGCGGCCTACGGTCATTTCGGCCGGCTCGATCTCGATCTGCCCTGGGAGCGCACGGACAAGGCCGAGGCGCTCGCCGCAGAGGCCGGAGTCCGGGTCCCAGCCGCCTGATCAAGGCGTAAGGGCCGCCGAGCCCGCGCGCTAGCCGAAGGCCGCGACGGCCGCGTCGACCGCCGCCTGATCCTCCTCGACGCTCCCGCCGCTCACGCCCACGCCGCCGACGAGGATCCCGTCGCGCAGGAGCGGCATCCCGCCGGCGAACACGATGGTCCGTCCCCGCCCGATCGACTCGTAGCCATAGAAGTCCGCGCCCGGCTGCACGAGCGGCGCGAGGTCCCGAGTCGGCATGCGGTTCATGAGGGCGGTCCATGCCTTGTCCTGCGCCAGCCCGACGGTCACGAGATCGGCACCGTCCATGCGCTCGAACGCGACGAGCTGCCCGCCCTGGTCGACCACGGCCACGGACAGCGCGACCTGCAGCTCGCGGCCTTTGGCCATCGCGGCCTTCATGCACGCCTTCGCGGCGCCCAGCGTGAGCCCAGCCGCCTGCGACGCGGTCGGCCCGCGCGCGGCGTCGACGTTGTCGAGCGGAAAGCGATCGGGACGTGTCACGGGCTTGTCGGGCGGCATCGTCAGCGTTGCCGGATGCGATTGGCGATGAGGATCAGCGTCAGGCTGGCCGCCATGAGCAGGACCGCCGCGGCGATGAGGACCGGGAGGGTCGTCGCGAATCGCAGCTGGCCGTACAGGTAGACCGGGAACGTCGGGTCCTTGCCGGCCAGGAAGAGGGCGAGCGCGAACTCGTCGAACGAGACCGTGAAGGCCGTGATGAACGCGGATGCGATCGCGGGCGCGGCGATCGGGATAAGCACGAGCCGGAGCGTTGTCGGGTAGCTCGCCCCGAGGTCCATCGAGGCCTCCTCGAGCTGCCGATCGAAGCCCAGCAGCCGCGCGAGGACGATGAGCGTGGTGTACGGCAGGGCGACCACCGCGTGGCCGACTGCGATGGTCGGAAGCCCGAGTGGAACGCCCAGCACGCGGAACAGGATCAGGAGCGCCACCGCGAGGACGAAGAACGGCACCAGCAGCGGCAGGATCGCGAGACTCGTGAGGAGGCCCTTGCCCCGGAACTCGAACCGGCTGAGGAGGAGGGCGACCATCGTCCCCAGGACCGTCGCCACGGAGCTTGCGACGACCGCGACGATCACGCTCCGCCCGACAGCCGCGAGCAGGTTGGGCGTCTGGAAGAGCTTCTGGAACCACTCGAGCGTGAAGCCCTTGAGGGGAAACGACAGGATCGTGTTGGCGTTGAGCGAGAAGACAAACAGAAGTGCGATCGGCACGTAGAGCAGGACGAGCATCAGCCAGTAGTAGCCGCGGAGTCCTCGCGACGTGCCGGTGCGGCGACGGCGCGTCCGCGCCGCGGGTGCTCGGGGGCCCGCAATGGGCTGGCTGGCCGCCGTCATCGGTTTGCTGCCGTCATTGGCCGAGGAGCCTGCGCGGCTGGACGACCCGCACCCCGATGACGACCAGAATGAGCGTGGTCCCCAGCATGATCACGGACAGGGCCGCGCCCAGGGGCCAGTTCGCGGCCTGCACGAAGAACGCCTGCACGATGTTCCCGTACATCGAGCCGCCGGTCCCGCCGACGAGCAGTGGGGTCACGTACTCGCCCACGGTCGGGATGAAGACCATGAAGAAGGCGGCGATGATGCCGGGCAGGCTCAGCGGCAGGGTGATCCGAATGAGCTGCTGCCAGGGCGACGCGTACAGGTCGGCCCCGGCATCGTGCAGGCGGACGTCGATGCGGCCCATCGCCGCGAGGATCGGGAGCATCGCGAACGGGATCCAGACGTAGATGAGCGTCACGACCACCGAGCCGCGGTTGTACAGCAGGTCGAGCGGGTCCTGTGTCAGGCCCAACCCGATGAGGATCGAATTGACCAGCCCGGACGAGTCGAGGATCAGGCGCCACGCCATGACGCGGAGCAGGTAGCTCGTCCAGAACGGGACGAGGAGCAGGATCAGGTACAGCCCGGCGCGCTTCCCGGCGCGGAACGCGAGGAAGTAGGCGAGCGGATACGCCGCGAGCGTCGCGACCGACGCGACGCCGAAGGCCATCAGCGTCGAGATGCTGAGCAGGTTCCAGTAGCTGCCGGTGCCGAAGACCTTGACGTACTGCTTCAGCGTCGGCGCAAACGGTGCGAGCAGCTGACCGCTCAGGTCCGCCCGGAAGCTGAGCGCCACCATGAACAGCAGCGGCAGGATCAGGAAGAGCGCGAGCGCGATCGCCGAAGGCAGCGACAACACCCAGAAGGTGCGCCGGCGCGGGTCGGTCGAGCGACCCGCGCCGGACGAGAGACGATCGGCGGCGGCGGTCATGCGAGGAACCCGCGCGACACCGCCGCGCCGACCGCCACGCTCACTGCGCGGCCTTGACCTCCGTCCACATCGCCGTCCATGCGTCGCGCTGGTCGGCGGTGAGATTCGGGGTGAAGTTCGTGTGCTGGAGGATCGCCGGATCGTCGATCGAGAACGTGCTCTTGAGCAGTGCCTGCGTCTCGGCGCCGCCGTACGAGGCGGCCTGCGCCGGATCGCTCAGGCCGTTCATCACGTCCTGGTTCGCTGACCCGTAGTAGTACAGGTTCACGAGGTTCTGGTTCGTGAGCAGGCCCAGCTTCTCGTCGAGGAAGCGCAGGTCAAGATCGACGTTCTGCGACTTCGAGCTGATCCCGTAGAGCCCCACCCACGAGTTCCGGCCTTCCTTGGGGTTGGCGTAGGCGACTGGCGTGCCCGCGCCCTTCGTCACGGCGTAGCTGCCCTGCCAGGCGTACCCGGCCCACACATCCCCCGAGTTCATCAGCGACTCGAGATCGGACGGCGCCGTCCAGTACGTCTTGTTGAGCTTGGCCTGGGCGGTCCACTCGGCCTGGATCGCGGTGAGCTGGTCGGCGGTGATGTTGGTCTCGTCGTAGCCGTGGACATAGGCCGAGACCGTGACGGCTCCGGGGCCGTCGTCCCACATCGACAGGTGGCCCTTGTACTGGCTGTTGAACAGGACATCCCAGCTGTCGACGTTCGGGATCTTGTCCGTCCGGTAGAGGATCGAGCTGAAGCCCCAGTCCCACGGCACGAAGTACTGCTTGCCGTTGATCTGGCCGATCTTCTTGAAGGCATCCGGGACCTTGTCCCAGTTCTTGAGCTTCGACGTATCGATCTCCTGGGCGAGGCCCTCGTCGACGTCGAACTGCAGCCAGCCCGTGTACTGGTGGAAGAGGTCGTACTGCTCGGGGTTGGCCTTCAGGTGGCCGTAGATCTCGGCGTCGGTGCTGCCGAACTGGAACGACACGTTGACATGCTTGTAGGTGTTCCCGAAATCCGCCCAGAAGTCGGCCGTCTCGTAGCCGGGCCACTCGAGGACGGTGATGTCGCCGGTGACCTGGTCCGGCGGGACTTCCGTCGGTGTCTCGGTGGGCGGGGCCACGCTGGCGGCCTCGGTTGGTCCATTCGTCGGGGCGAGCGTGGCGCCACCGCCGCCGCACGCGGCGACGATCGCGGCGATGGACAACACCGCAGCAACTTGCAGAGTCGACAGGAAGCGCCGGGGATGCATCTCTCCTCCTCGTCCGGTCGCGCGCGCTGCGGCGCAGGGTCGCTTCAGTGGCACTTCAGCCGGATGCCCGCATCGTAGAAAGTTCAGGGGTGGTTCGTCAACGGTTTCTGAAGCTATACTTCAGGAGCGATGGCCGTCCGATCGGGGAGCAAGGCGCCAGGCGGGAGTGCCGGTTCAGTCTCCGGCGAAACCGCCACGCTCGAGGTCGATCTCGGCGCGCGAATCCGCACCCGTCGACTCGCCCGGCGCGCGACGCTGCGCGAGCTGTCCGCGAGAGCCGCCGTGACCGAGAGCTTCCTCTCCCAGGTCGAGCGCGGGGTCGCGTCGCCATCGATCGCGTCCGTGCAGCGCATCGCCCGCGCGCTGGATACCTCCATTGCCGAGCTGTTCGCCACCGACGAGCGAGCCGGCACGGTCGTGCGCGTCGACGATCGGCGAAAGATCGTCTACCAGGGCCTCGGCGCGGTCGATGAGTTCCTCACCCGTGGGACCGACGGCCGCCTCCAGGTCATCTATTCGACGATCCAGCCCGGTGGCGGGACCGGCGACGAGGCCTACACCCACGACTCCGACGAAGAGGTCGTGGTCGTGCTCGAGGGCTCGCTCGACCTGTGGGTCGGCGCGGAGCACTACCGGCTCGAGACGGGTGATGCCGTGACCCATTCCTCGCGGGTCCCGCATCGCAACACCAACCCTGGCCCGGGCGTGGCACACGTCCTGTTCTGCATCACGCCGCCGTCGTACTGACGGTTCGCGAACCGCCCGCGGCCTCGCGCCGATAGGATTGCCCGCGATGCACGCGGGACGCCCATGTACGCGGTGATCATGGCGGGCGGCGGCGGGACGAGGCTGTGGCCCCTCAGCCGCCCGGAGACGCCGAAGCCGTTCCTGCCCCTCCTCGGCGAGAAGTCGCTGCTGCAGCACACCGCGGACCGCATCGTCGGCCACCCGGAGCTCGGGCTCGCGCCGGACGACGTCGCGGTCGTGACGGAGCGTCGTTACGGGCCGATGGTTCGCGAGCAGCTCCCGGGCGTGCGAGTCATCGCCGAACCGATCGGCAGGAACACGGCCGCCGCGATCGCGCTGGCAACGCTCAAGTTCGAGCGGGATCCCGCCGAGGTGATGCTCGTCCTGCCGGCCGACGCCTGGATCGACGCTGCGCGAGATGGCGTCTATCGCGCCGTCCTGAAGGCTGCCGCCGGGATTGCCCGCGACGGTGCCTTCGACGTGGAAGCGCCGCTCATGACGCTCGGTGTCCAGACCCGCTACGCCGCGACCGAATATGGCTACCTGATCCCGGATTACGACGCCGGCGCGACCATCGACGGCATCAAGGCGTTCCCGCTGCAGGGCTTCGAGGAGAAGCCGGACCTGTACCGCGCCGGCCAGCTGTACGCCCAGCTCGGCGTTGCATGGAACGCCGGCATCTTCCTGTGGCAGCGCCGGGCCATTCGTGACGCGATCGAGCGGTATACCGGTCTGATGACGATGATCGGCACCGTCGCGGGCAGCGAAACCGGGCTCCAGGCGGCGTACGACCGTCTCAAGCCGCTGTCCATCGATCGAGCGGTCATGGAGGGCGCGGCCAGCGATCGGCGAGTTGCCATGGGTTCCATGGATGTCGGCTGGAGCGACCTCGGCTCGTGGACGCAGCTGCTCGCGGCCATCGGTGGCACGGGGACCGGCCGTGTCGTCCCCCCGAACGAGGCGGCCCACGCCGACGAGGGCGACCTCGTCATCGAGCGGAACGCGGGGGTGCTGGCGGTCAGCGGAGGACCTCGCGATATCCTCGCCCAGAGTCCGGTTGCGCTCCTGGCCGGCGCGGCCGCCCGCCGCGAACCGGTGGATGCGCTCGTGACCAGGGTGGCCGCGTGGGAGGAACGGCAGTGACCGAGACCGCCGTCAAGTCGCCGATCGTCTTCGGCACGGACGGCTGGCGTGCTCGGATCGCGGACGAGTTCACCTTCGACAACGTCCGGCGCTGCGCGGACGGCGTCGCCCGCTTCGTCATCGGCAAGGGCGAGCAGTCGAAGGGCGTCGTCATCGCCTACGACCGGCGCTTTGCGTCGGAACATTTTGCGACGGCCGCCGCCGAGGTCATCCTCGCCCACGGCATCCCCGTCGCGTTCGCCTCGCGCGCCGTCCCAACCCAGATGAGCTCCTACGAGGTCGTCGAGCGCGGCGCAGCCGCAGGCGTGGTGATCACGGCCAGCCACAACCCATGGACCGACAACGGGTTCAAGGTGAAGTCGCCCCAGGGCTCGGCGGGCGGGCCGGACATGCTCGCCGTCATCGAGGCGGGCATCGCCCAGGGCGGGCCGATCGAGCGCCGGCCGTTTGCCGATGCCGAGGCGGCAGGGCTGGTCGAGCGCTATGACCCGTATGAGGGCTACGAGCGCTACGTGCGCCGAACGGTTGATCTGGATGCGCTCAAGGCGGCCGACATCGCGGTCCTGGTGGAGCCGATGTGGGGCGCGGGCGCGGGCTGGCTCTCGAGGCTCCTCGGCGGTGGCCGTCTCCGCCTCTCGGAGCTCCACCAGGAGCGCAACCCATACTTCGGTGGCGTGAACCCCGAGCCGATCCGGCCGAACATCGACGAGGCCCTCGGTATCCTCGCGAACGGCGGACACGACGTTGGGCTGCTCCTCGATGGCGACGCGGATCGCGCGGGAGCCGCGGACGAGCAGGGCACGTTCATCCACCAGCTCGAGGTGACCGGCCTGCTGATGTACTACCTCGCCGAGTTCCGCGAGCTGCGCCAGCCGGTCGTGATCTCGGTCAACAACACCTCGATGGCCGCGCGCCTCGGCGAGCACTACGGGATCCAGGTCTACGAGAGCCCGGTCGGGTACAAGTTCATTGGCCCGAAGATGATCGAGACCGGGGCGATGATGGGTGCCGAGGAGTCCGGTGGGTTTGGCTTCGGGATGCATCTGCCCGAGCGCGACGGGATCTACGCGGACCTCCTGCTGCTCGACCTCGTCCTGCAGGAGAAGGCCCGCGGCGTCTGGCCCGTCTCGCGGATCGTCGCGCAGTTCCATGAGCTCGCCGGGCCTTCGTTCTACAAGCGCGTCGACGTGCACGTTGACCGCGCAACCTATCCCGAGACGAAGCGCCGGCTGCTCGAGGGGCTGGTCGGCACGCCGCCGACGTCGCTGGCGGGATCGAGCGTCACGCGGACGCAGGCACTCACAACGAACGACGGCTTCAAGTTCTTCGTCGACGACGGCTCGTGGCTCCTCATCCGAACCTCTGGGACCGAGCCGCTCGTCCGCGTGTACACGGAGGCCACGTCTGCGGATGCGCGCGACGCGCTCGTGGGCGCAGGCGAGAAGCTGGTCCGTGGCTGACGCGCCCGCCGACGCGGATCCGCGGGCGCCCGTTCCGCCGCCGCCATCCTCCGAGCTGCCGCGCCGCGTCGACAAGCCGTGGGGCCACGAGCTGATCTGGGCACACACGGACCGCTACGTCGGCAAGATCATCCAGCTCGAGACCGGCAAGCGCCTCTCGTTCCAGTACCACGATGTAAAGGACGAGTGGATCCACGTCCTGTCGGGGCGACTGCTGCTCACGCTCGAGAACGACGACGGGGTCGTCGAGGATCGCGAGCTCGGGCCGGGCGAGGGCGCGCACGTCGCCACGGGACGGCGCCACCGGTACACCGCCATCGAGACCTGCCGGCTCATCGAGGTGTCGACTCCGGAGCTCCTCGACGTCGTCCGCATCGAGGACGACTTCGGACGCGAAGGGACGTACCAACCGTGACAGGCAGTGTCAGGACAAGCTACCTGGCCGAGACGACTGACCTGCTTCGCCGCACGCCGGAGGTCCTCCGCGCGCTGGTGGTCGGGCTCCCGGATTCGTGGGGCGACACGCCCGATCGCGAGGGCGGGTGGCGACCGCGCGACGTCGTCGGGCACCTGATCACCGCGGAGCTCGACGATTGGATGCCGCGCGTGAGGCGGATCCTCGAGCACGGCACGTCGCTGCCGTTCGACAAGTTCGACCGCTTCGCACACGTGGGTCGCGACGAGGGCGTGAGCCTCGACGAGCTCGTCGATCGGTTCGCCACGCTTCGACAAGAGGGCCTCGAGGAGCTCGATCGGCTGGTTACCGACGACGACCTCGATCGACGCGGGATGCACAACGCGCTCGGCGAGGTGACGCTCGGCGAGCTGCTCGCGACGTGGGCCGTCCACGACCTCGACCACATCGCCCAGATCTTCGCCGGCCTGGCCGGCTCCCACGACGCCGATGTCGGCGTCTGGAAGGCATACCTCGGCATCCTCCTGCGAAGGGACGACCCATCCGCGGTTGCTGGCTGATTACGCCTCGTCATATCCACTCCGACCTGGGGCGCGCACACTTCGCGGACCGGAATGCAGGCAGAGGTCCGAGGGCCTCACCGGCGCGGTGCCCAACACGGTCGCCATTCGCTCGCGCTGTGCCAATGGCGAGACCGATCACACCGGTTGGGCGCGACCACGCGCCAGAAGGGTGGGCCCCGTGGCCTATCGCCCGCGCCGCAGCTTCCTGCGGCTTTTCGTCCTGACGAGCGCGCTCGCGCTGCTTGTCGCGGTTGCTCCCGGAGTCTCGGCATCGTCGTCCTCGGGGATCTCGTTCACGAAGTCCTGCTCGGATTGGTGCATCGTCGCCAACTCGTCGAGCCCGAGCCTGATTCCCGATGGGTCGACGCTGACCTACGTCGGGCCGCGGTTCGATCCCCACCTGTCCAGCGGGTTTGTCCTGGATACCGGCGCCGGGTCGGCCACGGGCCGCTGCCAGCTGAACTGGGCGACCGGCATCGGCTCGTGCTCGATCGACCGAGGGACAGGTTCGCTCGCCGGTATTCACGTCGTCTTGAAGGAGTGGGTCGATTTCGCGGGCCCGAACCTCGAGGACTTCGTGTTCCACCTCGACGGGACGTACCACATCGACTAGGCAGACTCGTGCCGATCCCGTGCGCACGAGCGACGGTCGCGGGTCCCGAGCGCACGGGAAACCTCATGCCAGATGTCCCGCCGACAAACCTCGAGTCGGCTGAAAGGGCCACGTCCCATTTCTCATGGCCGGGTCCGGCGGCGCGGTGTAGGCTTGGGCTGCGACCGCCTCGCCCGGTCGGTGCAGGATCGGACGGCGTCGCCACCGCCCCTCTCCGGGGGCCTGGAGGGTCTGGCCAGATGCACTCCTCCCTGATCGGCAAGGTCGAGAAGGCGAACCGCTACGCCCGCGAGCTCGATCGGATCTCGATCGATCGCCTGGCGCTCACGTTCCGCGGTGACAACGACACCCATCACGTGAGTCTCGACGCCGGTCAGTGGCACTGCACTTGCCACTATTTCGAGTCGTGGGGTAGTTGCGTCCACCTGCTGACCCTCCAGAAGGTGTTCGGGGTGATGCTCCCGGACGCGGCGCAGGTCTCGATCTTCGCCCCGGTTCAGGCCGCGACGACGGCCTGACACCCTTCCCGCATGACGCGGGAGGCCGGGCGCGCCGCCCGACCTCCGACGTTGCCACGCGGTCCACACCGAAGGGCCGACCTCATTCGCAGGCGACCAGCGGCGCCTTGCCGCCCGGGGCGGCGGTGCACGCGGTGACGGTGATCCGCACGACGCTGGACACCGTGCCAACGAGGCCCTCGTTCGACGACGCCGAGAAGAGCAGGCGGTAGTCGTAGGTCGACGCCGGGGTCAGGTTGACGCCA
>Ga0070708_100003630_pt1 | contig 12099 bp, 10 predicted proteins | sample KBSK5503metaG_FD_65469 | JGI IMG/M metagenome (GOLD analysis project Ga0070708, IMG submission 65469) | Corn, switchgrass and miscanthus rhizosphere microbial communities from Kellogg Biological Station, Michigan, USA - KBS K5-50-3 metaG | ecosystem: Host-associated > Plants > Roots >...
CCCGCCCCGAGCACCGCACGCCGCCCGACGCGCACACCCTCCACCACGATGCAACGAGAGCCGATGAATGCGCCGTCCTCGATCACGACCGGCGCGGCTTGCAGCGGTTCGAGCACCCCGCCGATCCCCACGCCGCCGGCGAGGTGGACGCCCGCGCCGATCTGCGCGCACGACCCGACCGTCGCCCACGTGTCCACCATCGTCCCCGAACCCACGTACGCGCCGATGTTCACGTAGCTCGGCATCAACACGACGCCGGGTTCCAGGTGCGCGCCGAACCGGACCGTCGCGGGGGGGACCACCCGGACGCCCTGCTCCTCGTAGCCGTGCTTCAAGGGGAGCCGGTCGTGGTACTCGAAGGGTCCGGCCTCCGAGGTCTCGAGCCCGCGGACCCGGAAGAACAGGAGCACCGCCTGCTTCGCCCAGGTGTTGACGCTCCAGGCGCCGTCGCCGTCGGGCTGGGCGACCCGCACCTCGCCGCGGTCGAGCAGGTCGATCGTCGCCTCCACGGCGGCCACATCGATCGGCGCGCCGGGGTCCCCCATCACGTCCTGCCAGCTCCGCTCGACCCTCCCTGCCAGGTCCTCCACGACACTCACGCGCGCACCTCCGCCAAGAGCCCGTCGAGGACGGCGGCGGCGCGCTTGCATCCGGTGAGCGACGGCACCATCGCCATCCGGACGTACCCCTCCCCCTCCGGGCCGAAGAAGGACCCGGGAGCGACCACGAGGCCACCCCGGTCCAAGAGATCGAGCGCCCACTCGAGCGACGGCCCACCCCCCGGGACGGACACCCACAGGTAGAAGGTTGCCTCGCTCGCCGCGACGTGGACGCCGTGCCGCGCGAACACCTCGAGCAGCACCCGACGCTTCCGGTCGTACCGCGCGCGGTTCTCCACGACGTGTTCCTCATCCCGCCAGGCGGCGACCGACGCACGTTGAACGAAGGTCTGCGGCGTCACGCCGGTCGATGGGCGCAGCCGCCGGAGCGCCTCGATCACCCTGTCGTCGCCGGCGGCGAAGCCGCTCCGGTAGCCCGTCATCGAGGACCGCTTCGACAACGTGTTGATCGCGAGGACGTTCGTCCGGTCGGCCAGTTGCAGCACGCCGGCGGGCGGCTCGTCGCCGAACCAGAGTTCCGAGTACGCCTCGTCGGACGCGAGCAGCACCTGATGGGCTCGGCACCGCGCGGCCGCCTCCTCGAGGAAGCCGAGCGGGGCGACCGCGCCGGTCGGGTTGTTGGGGTAGTTGAGCCACAGGATCGACGCCCGCTCCCAGACGCCGTCGGGCACGGCGTCCAGATCCGGGAGGAAGTCACGGTCCTCCGTCAGCGGCAGCCGGACCACGTCCGCCCGGGCGAACCGCGCGCCGCGCTCGGGGATCGGGTAGCCGGGCGCCGTCGTGAGCACCAGGTCCTTGCCCGCGGACGGATCCAGCACGACCTGGGCGAGCGAGAACACGATCTCCTTCGAGCCGAGGAGTGGCTGGATCTCGCGGTCGGGGTCGACGATCGCACCGAACCGACGCTCGACCCACGCGGCGATCGCCTCCCGCAGGTCGGGCAGGCCGGCCGCTCGTGGGTAGCTGGAGATCGGGTCGACCGACGCCGCCAACGCGTCGCGGACGAACGCGGGAGTCTCCTCCCGGGGATCGCCGACGCCGAAGTCGATCACCGGCCGCCCCTCGTCGGTCGCCGCTTTCACCCGCCGGTCGAGCTCTTCGAACGGGTACGGCTCGATCGCCCGCACCCCCGGTGAGAAGTGGATCTCGGTCATCCTCCGCCCCGTTCGTCCGGCTCGCTGAGGAACGCGCTCAGCACCTCGTGCGCGCGGATCAGCGCATCGACGTCGATCCGCTCGTCGTCGCTGTGAGCGTACCGCGGGTCCCCCGGGCCGAAGTTCACCGCGTCGATCCCGGCTACCCCGAACTCCGCGACCGGCGTCCACGCCTGCTTCGGTCCGACCTCGAGGTCGCCGGCGGCCCGCAGGCGCCCGAGCAGCCGGCTCCGAACGTCGATCGGGCCGGCCGGCGCGTTCCCGAGGATGTCGATCGTCGCGTCCTCCGGCGAGATCAGCGATCGCAACCACGCCTCCGCCTCCTCGGGCGTCGTCGAGGGTGCGTACCGGATGTTCACGTGAGCGGAGACCCGGTCGGGGACCACGTTGCCGGCCGTCCCGCCCGCGATCGTGGTCACCGAGACGACCTCGCGGAAGGTCAGGCCGCCCACGTCGACGTCGCGGACCGGAAGGTCCGCGACGTCGGCGAGCGCCAGGATCGCGCGATGGATCGCGTTGTCGCCGGTCCATGGACGCGCGGCGTGCGCCGCGCGTCCATGGACCGTCACCGTCGCGTTCAGGTTCCCCGTGCACCCGAGCTCGATCCGGTTCGCGGTGGGCTCCAGCACGATCCCGAAGGCCGCCGACCGGAGATCTCCGGTCCGCGCGAGCAGCGGTCCGAGCGCCGACTCGGTGATCGGAAGCTCCTCACGTCCGAAGAACACGAACCCGACGTCGAGGTCGCTCGGCGGTGGTTCCTCCGCCAGCGCGAGCATCACGGCGAGCCCTCCCTTCATGTCGGCGGCGCCGCGCCCGAGCACGGTCCCGCCCTCGCGGGACGGCTCGGGCGCGGCGCCCCCCAGAGGGACCGTGTCGACGTGCCCGGCCAGCAGCACCAGGTCTGCTCCGGCTCGACGTTCGATGGGGAGGTAGGCGAGGACACCGTCCTCCCGGATCGATCGGAAGGTCTGCGCGCCGTCCATCCGGTCGCGGGTCCACGCGAGGATCGCATCCTCCTCCCGGCTGACGGACGGGATCCGCACCAACTCCAGGGTCAGCGAGGCGAGTCGCTCGGCCGTGCTCACCGAATCGCTGCCGGGTCGGCCGATCCGTCGTAGACGTGCGTCACCGGCCCGCCCAGCAGGACCTCTCCGTCGTCGCGGCGCTCGACCTCCAGGGGCCCGCCGCGGAACCGCACGGTGATCGTCGAGCGGAGGCGACCAGACGCGTGCGACGCCACGGCCACCGCGCACGCTCCCGTGCCGCACGCGAGCGTCTCCCCGACCCCCCGTTCCCACACGCGCACGTCCACGTCGCCGTCGTGAATCCGCACGAGCTCGACGTTGGTCCGCTCGGGGAACAGTTCGTGACGTTCGAGGGCCGGTCCGATGTGCTCGAGGTGGAACCGATCGGGATCGTCGTCGACGAACAGGACCAGGTGCGGGTTGCCCATGCTGAGCGCCGTCGCGGGGACGGTCATGCCTCCGCCGATGTCGAACGGCTGCTCCTGGAACGTCTCCCACGCCGGCCCGATCATCGGGATCGCCGCCTTCGTGAAGTTCGGCACCCCCATCTCGACGATGGCGCTCGTCACGCGGGCGCCGTCGCGGGTGAGCGTCACGTGACGGACCCCTGCGGGCGTCTCGACGTCGACCTCGTCCACGTCGAGACGCCCCGCGTCGCGGAGATAGGCGCCGAGGCACCGCATGCCGTTGCCCGACATCTCGGCGGGCGACCCGTCCGCGTTCGTCAGGTCGAAGCGGAACGGCGCGGCCCTCCCGGCGCCGACGCGGATCACGCCGTCGGCGCCGACCCCCGTCCACCGGTCGCACAGCGCCGGGGCGTCGACGACGGGGGCCGCCTCGTCGATCTCGTCGACGATCACGAAGTCGTTCCCGGAGGCGTGGTACTTCGCGAAACGCAGCGGGCTCGTCACGCGGCCGAGAGATAGGTTCGGACGTCGCCGATGACGGCCGCCGCGCCGTCGTTCCCGGCGTCGAACCATCGGATCCGCGGATCCCGGCGGAACCACGTCATCTGCCGGCGCGCGAGCTCCTTGGTCCGCTTCACGGTGCGCTCGGCGGCCTCATCCAACGAGAGCGTACCGTCGAGGTGCTGCGCGAGCTCGGCATAGCCGATCGCCTGGGTCGCGGTGAGCCACGCACCGAACCCTCGCTCGATCAACCCCCGCACCTCTTCCAGCCACCCCGCCCGCAGCATCGCGAGAACGCGCTCACCGATCCTTCGAGCCATGACCTCGCGCTCGATCCGGATCCCGGCCGCACGGACACGGTCGGGGTCGTACCGGTCCCAGGCGGCCGCGAACGAACTGAACGGGGCCCCGCTGATCGCGGTGACCTCCAGCGCTCGGATGACGCGCCGGACGTTCCCCGGCTCGATCCTCGCCGCGGCCACCGGATCGGTCTCGGCGAGCCGGCGGTAAAGCTCGTCGGCACCCAGGTCGTCGGCTTCGGCCTCGAGGGACGCCCGGACGACCGGATCCTCCGGGGGGAAAGACAGGTCGTCCACGACGGCGCGGAAGTAGAGGCCGGAGCCACCGACCAGGAGCGGGTGCGCGACGCGCTTGAGCACGCGTCGCGCACCCGCCTGGTACCGCGCCACGGTGAACCGCTCCGACGGCTCGGCGAGGTCGAGCAGGTGGTGGGGGATGCGGGCGCGTTGCTCCGGGGTGGGTTTGGCCGTGCCGACATCCATCCCTCGGTACACGAGCATCGAATCCACCGACACGATCTCCGCCCCGAGATCGTCGGCCAACGTGAGGGCGGCTTCGGTCTTCCCCGACGCGGTCGGCCCGACCAGGGCGAGCATCGTGGCCTCAGACGCCGACGGACACCTGCTCGGCGACGACCTCGCCGGTCAGGTGATGGGCCGCAGCGTCCGTCACGCGCGCCTGGACGAATGTTCCCGGCACGATGGGCTCGGGGAGGTGGACGATCCGGTTCGTCCGCGTGCGCGCCTGCGTCGACCCGCGTCGCCTGCCGTCGCCCTCGACCAGCACCTCCACCGTGCGGCCGACCTGTGCCCTGCTCTTCGCCAACGAGATCGCCTCCTGGAGCGTCACGAGGCGGTCGAAGCGATCCTGCACCACCGCCTTGGGCACCTGTCCGTCCATCGTGGCCGCGCGGGTCCCGGGTCGTGGCGAGTACTGGAACTGGTACGCGCTGTCGAACCCGGCTCGCTCGACCACGTCGAGCGTCTCCCGGAAGTCTTCCTCCGTCTCTCCCGGGAACCCGACGATGATGTCCGTCGAGACCGCCACGTCGGGGATGGCCGCGCGGATCCTGCCGAGCCAATCGAGGTACCGCTCGCGCCGGTAGGACCGTTGCATCGCGCGGAGGATCCGATCCGAACCGGACTGCAACGGGAAGTGGATGTGCTCGCAGACATCGTCGCACTCGGCCATCGCGTCGATCACGTCGGGTGTGAAGTCGTGCGGGTGTGGCGAGGTGAACCGGATCCGCCGGATCGCGTCGATCGCGTTGACCTCGCGGAGCAGCCGCGCGAACAGCGGACGCCGTGACGACCCCGGAACCGAGAGGTCACGCCCATACGTGTTCACGTTCTGCCCCAGCAGGGTGACCTCGACCACTCCTCGTGCGGCGAGGCCCTGGACCTCCGCGAGGATCTCGCCGATCGGCCGCGAACGCTGGACACCGCGGACCAGCGGGACGATGCAGAACGTGCAGGCGTTGTCACACCCGACCGCGATCGAGACCCATGCCCGGAAGGCGTCCGCTCGAGCGGCGGGCAACGCACTGGGGAAGACCTCCGTGTACTCACGCACATCCATCTGCGGTCCGTCGGTCTCCGAACGGCGGAGGAGATCGAGCAGCTGCGGGAGCGCATGGGTGCCGACCACGACGTCGACCCACGGAGCCTTGCGCTGGATCAGGCCCTGATCCTTCTGCGCCAGACAGCCGGCGACCACGATCCGAAGGTCCGGCCGACGCTCCTTCAGTGGCTTCAGGTGCCCCAGGTTGCCGTACAGCTTGTTGTCCGCGTTCTCGCGGATCGCGCACGTGTTCAGCACGATCACGCGAGCGTCGTCCGCAACCTCCGTCGGGGCCATCCCGTCGGCCATCAGCAGTCCTCCGATGCGCTCGGAGTCGTGCTCGTTCATCTGGCACCCGAAGGTGCGGATCAGGAAGGTCGGCTCCATCGCGCCCTCAGGCTACCCCGCCTACCGGGCGTACTCGGTGGCGCGGGTCTCCCGGACCACCGTGATCTTGATCTGCCCCGGGTACTGGAGCTCCTCCTCCACCTGCTTGGCGATATCGCGGGCGATCACCTGCGCGGAGAGGTCGTCCACCGACTCCGGCTGCACGAGCACGCGCACCTCACGTCCTGCCTGCATCGCGTACACCTTCTCGACGCCCTCGAAGGCGTTGCAGATCTCTTCGAGGCGCTCCAACCGCTTGATGTAGGTCTCGAGCGACTCGCGGCGTGCGCCGGGCCGTCCGCCGCTGATCCCGTCCGCGATCTGCGCGAGCACCGCGTGGATCGTCCGCTGTTCGACCTCCCCGTGGTGCGACTCGATGCAGTGGACCACCTCGTGATCTTCCCGCATGCGGCGAGCGATCTCGGCACCGATGATCGCGTGGGACCCTTCGACCTCGTGCGTCACCGCCTTGCCGATGTCGTGCAGGAATGCCCCGCGCTTGGCGATCGCCGCCTCGACGCCGAGCTCGGCGGCGAGCGCCGACGCGATGTGGGCCGATTCGACGAGGTGCTTCAGGACGTTCTGCCCGTAGCTCGTACGGTACTGGAGGCGGCCGAGCAGCTTGATCATCTCCGGATGGATGTCGGTGATGCCCACCTCCGCGACCGCGTCCTCGCCGGCCCGGCGGATCCGCTCCTCGATCTCGGTGAGAGAGCGTTCGTGCACCTCCTCGATCCGGGCGGGGTGGATCCGCCCGTCCTGCACCAGCTTCTCCAGCGTGAGACGGGCGGCCTCCCGCCGGACCGGGTCGAAGCTGCTCAGGACCACCGCCTCCGGCGTGTCGTCGATGATCAGGTTCACGCCCGTGGTGGCTTCGAAGGCGCGGATGTTGCGACCCTCCCGGCCGATGATCCGCCCCTTCATGTCCTCGCTCGGGAGCGTGAAGACGCTCACCGTCGACTCGGCGGTCTGTTCCGAAGCGACCCGCTGGATCGCGATCGTCACGATCTTGCGCGCCCGCTCCTCGCCCTCCTCGCGGGCGAGCTGCTCGATCTCCCGAACCTGAGCCATGGATGCACGCTTGGCGTCGTCGATCAGCTCGGCGACGAGCTGATCGCGCGCTTCGGAAGAGGTCATGCGCGCAACGCGCTCGAGCTGCGTGCGCTGTTGCTCCGCGGCTTTCTCGAGACGCTCCCGAACCTCCTGGAGCTTCGCGTCGCGCTCATCCAGTTCGGTGCTACGCCCGTCGAGCTTGCGCGTCCGGGTCCGGAGCTCCCCTTCGGACTCGGAGATCCGCCGCTCCAGGCGCGAGATCTCTTCCCGGCGTGCCTTCACGTCGTCCTCGGCGTCCCGGCGGATCTGCGCGGCGTCGTCCTTGGCGTCCTCCAGGGCTCGCCGGAGGGTCTGCGCGGCCTCCTCCTGGGCGGCGACGACCTTCTGCTCCGCCTGAACGACCTTCTGTTCCGCCTGGCGTTCGAGCGTGTCGGCGCTCGAACGCGCGATCGTGGTTCGGATCAGGAACCCGGCGCCGACGCCCACGATCAGGGCGAGGATGCCGACGATGGCGGCCGTCATGGTTCCTCCCTGAGGTCAGGGAGAGGACCCTGCGGTTCCGCCGCACCCGTGGCGGTCGTCTGGAGCGAGTACGCAGCGGGGCGCTACGAGGTTCCGCGTCCTCCATGCGCGAGATCCAGCTCAGCTTCCGATGTCTGCGTGCTCACGATGTCTGGCCGTTCCGTGTACGTCGGGTTGCCGTTCGGTGACCTCTCGATGGTTTCTGGTTGGCCACAACGATACGGCCGGCGCTCCCCCGAGGCAAGGGTTCAACCCTCGAACGACTCCAATGCAAGCGCTCTGCGCGCCGCACGGCGCGCGACCTCCGGTGCGTAGCCACGTCGGACGAGGAACCCGGAGAGCCGCGAGAAGGCTCTGTCCGGCGGCAGCCCGCTGAGCCGGCCGATCCGTGAACCCGCGAGCGACAGTGCCCGATCGTCGTCGTCTTCCGCCGCGACGTCTCCGAGCACCTCGTCCGTGACCAGCGGAGACACACCCGCCGTCGCGAGCCGCCGCGCCACCGCCCGACGCCCCTCGCGCCGCCGCACCACCGAGTGCTCGACGACCGCCCGGGCGAAGGCAAGGTCATCGATCAGACCGACGTCCTCGAGGCGCCGGAGCTCGGCGGCGACCTCGTCGGCGCCGAACCCGGCGCCAACGAGGCGCCGTTGAAGCTCCGTGCGGCTGCGCTGGCGGACGGCGAGGAGACCGAGCGCCCGTTCGTGCACACCCCTCCGCTTGGCCGGTCGGTCACGACCTCCGGAACGCGTCACGGGGCTACTCCTTTGCCGCCGCCACTTTCGGCTTGTCGGCCGGTTCTTGGTCGAGCGCCAGATCGGGGACGACCTGGATCGGTTCGTCGTCGTCCTCCGAGAACCCCGTCAACCCCACGGCTTCCCGCACCTTCCGTTCGATCTCGTCGCGCAGGTCGGTGTGCTCGGCGAGGAAGGCGCGGGCGTTCTCGCGGCCCTGGCCGAGCTGCTCACCTTCGTAGGTGAACCACGCGCCCGACTTCTTGACCATCTCGAGATCCACACCGACGTCCAAGAGCGAGCCCTCCTTGGAGACGCCCTTGCCGTACATGATGTCGAACTCGCACTGCCGGAACGGCGGCGCGACCTTGTTCTTGACGACCTTCACGCGCGTGCGCGACCCCACCACCTCGGTCCCGTCCTTGAGGTTCTCGATCTTGCGGACGTCGAGCCGGACCGACGAGTAGAACTTGAGCGCTCGACCGCCGGGAGTGGTTTCCGGAGAGCCGAACATCACGCCGATCTTCTCGCGGAGCTGGTTGATGAAGATGGCGGTGGTGTCGAACTTGGAGAGCGACCCGGAGAGCTTGCGCATGGCCTGTGACATCAACCGTGCCTGCAGCCCGACGTGGGTGTCGCCCATCTCCCCCTCGATCTCCGCTCGAGGGACCAGTGCGGCGACCGAATCGATCACGACCAGGTGCATCGCGCCCGATCGGACGAGCATGTCCGCGATCTCCAGGGCCTGCTCGCCGGAATCCGGCTGCGACACGAGCAGTTCGTCGATGTTGACGCCGAGCTCCCGCGCGTAGGTGGGATCCAGAGCGTGCTCGGCGTCGATGAACGCCGCGATCCCGCCCTGCCGTTGCGCCTCCGCGATGATGTGCAAGCAGACGGTCGTCTTGCCCGAGCCCTCGGGTCCGAAGACCTCGACGACCCGCCCGCGGGGGATGCCACCGACGCCGAGCGCGATGTCGAGCGCCAACGATCCCGTGGGGATGGTGCTGAAACCGCTCGCGATGGGATGCTCCCCCAGCTTCATCACGGCACCCTTGCCGTGCTGCTTCTCGATCTGCTGGAGCGTGACCTCCAACATCTTGTCGCGATCCACGCGATCCCCCTTCCGATCCCGGCCCACCCCGGAGGAGGGGCGGGTGAGCGCGCCAGACGAACGTTCGAGCACCGTAGCGACCGGGTCCGACATAAGTTACACCCCTGTCATTCGATCGTGCCATCTCGGCCCGCCACCCGGGCCCGTCGGTCGAACCTACCCGAACGTGTGTTCGGGTGCAAGCAGCTCAGGCGCCGGCGAGCGGGAACGTCACGAGCGGCTCGTACCGCGGGACGGGACGGCCCAGATGGCTCCGGAACAGGACGACGCGATCGACCGTGAACGCCACCGGTTCGAGCGCCGTCGTCACGAACGTGGGCGGGAGACGGAGCGGAGGCTCGCTCCGAGCGACCGTGAGGTGCGGGGAGAACGGACGCGACTCCGGCGGGAACTCCGGTCGGAGGCCCTCGTCCAAGGTCGCCGAGATGTGCGCGAGACCCCCCTCGGGATCCTCGATGCCCGCCCACAGCACGCGCCCGCGACCCTCCGACGGGAACGACCCGAGTCCGGTGAGCCGGCTGCTGACGGGCCCGCACGCCTCCGCGGTCTCTCCCACCCGCTCCCGGACCCATCCCTCCAGCCGCGGCCAGGCCTGCCCGAGGAACTTCAGCGTGACGTGCCAGTTCTCGCGAGGCACCCACCGTGCGTGCGGGAACACGGCCGTCCACGGCTCGATCGCCCGCTCGACGGCCGCCGCCGCCTCCGTCGAGACGTCGAACGCGACGAACAGGCGGAGCGACCGTGCCTGGGGCCCCGGAGCATGGTCGCGCGCCATCGTCAGACGGTCGGGTCCGAGACCGGCAGGGGCCTCCCATCCAGGAACCGCCGGACCAGATCGAGCGCGGCCTGCTGCGACCACTGGATCACGCGGTCACGCTCACCGTTGACGCGGAAGCCCCGAGCGTGCGACACGGACGCGGAGTCCAGAGCGACCCACACGGTCCCCGGCCGCTGGCCGCCGTGCGGTTCGGGGCCCGCGACGCCCGTCGACGCCAGCCCGAGATCCGCGCCGAACACACGCCGAGCGCCCGCCGCCATCTCGAGCGCGCAGGCTTCGCTCACGACGCCGGGACCGTCGAGGGTCCCTTGCGAGACGCCCAGGATGTCGCGCTTCGCCGTGGAGGTGTAGGCGACGACGGATCCCACGAACGACACCGACGCCCCGGCCACCCCGGTCAGGCGGCCGCTGATGCTGCCTCCGGTCAAGGACTCGGCGCACGCGATCGTCAGCTGCTCGCGGGCGAGGAGGCGGAGCACCGACTCCTCGAGCGACTCGTCCTCCACGCTGAAGACCACGTCCCCGATCCTCGCGAGCACCTCCTCCACGAGCGGGCCGAGGAGGTCGTCCGCCGCCTGCTCCGATGCCGCTTTCGCCGTCAACCGCACCTTCACCTCGCCCATCGAGGCGAGGTAGGCGACGGTCGGGTTCGTCGACGCATCGAACAGGTCGGTGAGGACCTCGCCGACCGCGGACTCGCCCATCCCGGCGACCCGGAGCACGCGCGATGCGATCACGCCACCGCCCACGCTGCTCGCGAGCTCGGGCAGGATCGTCCCCGTCATCATCTCGACCATCTCATCGGGGACACCGGGCGTCGCGTAGATCCGCGATCCCGACGGCAGCCCGACGATCAGACCCGGGGCCGTCCCGCGCTCGGGCCGGATGATGCGGGCTCCCGTCGGGACGTCGGCCTGCCGGAGGTTGCTCGTCGGCATCGGATCCGCCGAGAACCCGCGGAACTTCTCGCGGAGCATCTCCTCGATCTCGGGATGCCGAACGAGCTCCAGCCCGGCGAGCCGGGCGATCGCGTCGCGCGTCAGGTCGTCCTGCGTCGGCCCGAGACCGCCCGTGACCAGGACGACGTCGGCTTCGGCTGCCGCCTCCCCGATCACGTCCACGATCCGGTCGAGGTTGTCGCCGACCGTGTATCGCCGACGGACGTCGACGCCGATGGCGGCGAGCTGTTCGGAGATCCACCGGGCGTTCGTGTCGTCGATCTGGCCGAGCAACAGCTCGGTCCCGACGGAAACGAGCTCCGCCTTCACGGAGCGGTGGACGACTTGGAACCCGGAGCGACGAAGGTCCGCGACCACGGCTGGCCGGTCGTCCCCGGGACGCCGACGTCACGACCGTCCACGACGAGGGTGACGGCGCCGCCGTCGCTCGCGGAGACGACCAGGCGACGGGACGCCATGAACGAGATCGACTCCCCCGGACCCAGCGACGCCGTCTCCACCGGTCCGCCATCGCTCTCGGACGTCACGTCGACGCCGGCGATCGCGTTGACCGTGACGCCGACGCCGACCGCGGACGTCGGCGCGTCGACGGGCTCGGTCGCGGTGGGGATCGCGGCGGGCGGCGGCGCGCCGCCGCGCGCCACGATCCCCACTGCGATCGCCGCGATCAGTACCACCGCGGCCGCGATCAGCAGGAACCGCTGGTTGTCTCGGATCCGCGCCGCGGCGAGGGCCTGCTCGACCCGGCCCATCTTGGCCGGCGGCGGCGGTGGCTCGGGGTCGTCCACGTGCTTCCCGTACGCCGACATCACCTTGTCCGGCTTGAGCCCCAGGTACTGCGCGTACGTCCTGAGCATCGCGCGCACGTAGACCTCTTCGCCGAGCTCCTCGAAATCCTCCGTCTCCAACTCCTCGAGCTGGACGACGGTGAGCTTGGTGTCGCGGGCGGCTTCGTCGAGGCTGATCCCGCCGATCTCGCGTGCTCGCCGCA
>Ga0070708_100003631_pt1 | contig 12099 bp, 14 predicted proteins | sample KBSK5503metaG_FD_65469 | JGI IMG/M metagenome (GOLD analysis project Ga0070708, IMG submission 65469) | Corn, switchgrass and miscanthus rhizosphere microbial communities from Kellogg Biological Station, Michigan, USA - KBS K5-50-3 metaG | ecosystem: Host-associated > Plants > Roots >...
CTAGCTCGCTTGCGGATACAAGATCGACAGGAACTCTTCGTCCTCGCGCAGGCCGTCGAAATCCGGATCCTGGCGGGCCTGGGCCCGGTTGGACGGCCCCGCCGTCACGGCCTGGCGCAGCGACTTCAAGGCGGTGGCGCTGTCCCCCGCCCGGGCGGCGGTGGCGGCCATGCAGTAGAGGACGTGCTCGTTGCGGGGATGGATCTCGGCCGCCTGGCGCAGGAACTTGAGGGCCTCCTCGTACTCGCCCCGGTTGTGCAGGTACACGCCGTGGTGGAGCAGCTCGTCGAAGGTCTTGGGCCGGAAGGCCGGGCGCTTCTCGAGCGCCCGCTCGCACACCGCCCGGTAGGACCTTGCGCGCTCGAGGAGGTCCCGCTCCTCGGGGAAGCCCGCCAGGAGCGCGTCGAAATGCTCCCGCGCGCGCTCGTAATCGTGCTTGGCCATCGCCTTCATGGCCTTCTCGAAGGTGTCGATGGCCTGCTGGCTGCGGCGGTCGACGACGGGGGTGGGCTTCTTGGCGGTCATGCTGGGGCCACTCCTCTCGAAAGCGGCGGGGGCCGAGCCGCGAAGAATATCAGCCCCCGGGGCCGGGCGCAAGCCGGCCGGGATGTGCCGGGCCTGATAGAATGACCGTTTAACAAGAGCCCGGTTGAAGCCTCCTAGGGACGAGCCGATCTCGATCCGCGGCGCGCGAGTCCACAACCTGCAGGGCGTGGACTGCGATATCCCCCGCAACCGGCTGGTGGTCATCACCGGGCCCTCGGGGTCCGGCAAGAGCAGCCTGGCCTTCGATACCCTCTACGCCGAGGGCCAAAGGCGCTACGTGGAGAGCCTCTCCGCCTACGCCCGCCAGTTCCTGGACCAGATGGAGAAGCCGGACGTGGAGTCCGTGACCGGACTCAGCCCGGCCATCGCGATCGAGCAGCGGACGACGGTCAGCCATCCGCGGTCGACCGTCGGCACCGTCACCGAGATCTACGACCACTTGCGCGTCCTCTTCGCGGCCCTCGGGCGCCCGCACTGCCCGAAGTGCGAGCGGCCGGTGACCTCGCAGACGACGGAGCAGATTGCGGAACGGCTGTGGCGGCTGCCGCCCGGCACCACGGTCTCCGTGCTGGCCCCGGTGGTGCGCGGCCGTAAGGGAGCCTTCCGCAAGGAGCTCGCCGCCCTCGCCGCGGAGGGGTACCTGCGCGTGCGCGTGGACGGGCGCGTGGTCAGCCTCGAGGAGCGCATCGCGCTCGATCCCCGCCGCAACCACCGGGTCGAGGTGCTCGTCGATCGGCTCGCCCTCAGGCCGGGCGCGGAGAAGCGGCTGGTCTTCGCGCTGGACAAGGCTCTGCACCTGGCCGGGGACGTGGTCATGGTGGCCGTCGGCGAGGAGGAGCGGTTCTACAGCCGCCGGCTGGCCTGCGCGGTGTGCGACGTCTCCCTCACGGAGCTGAGCCCGCGCGCCTTCTCCTTCAACAGCCCCTACGGCGCCTGCCCGCGGTGCGAGGGGCTCGGCTCGCGCTGGGACGTGGACGTGGGCCGCGTCATCCCCGACGAGAACAAGTCCCTCGTGGACGGCGCCATCCATCCCTGGCAGCGGTACGGACCCCGCCTCGTGCGCGAAGCGCTGGAGGAGCTGGCCCAGCGCCTCGGCTTCTCGCTCGAGGTTCCTTTCGCCCAATTGCCCCGCCGCGCCCGTCAGGCCCTGCTCCAGGGTGACGGCGCGTTTCCGGGCGTGCTCTCCGACCTGCGCCGCCGGTCCGAGGCGTTCCTGCGGCTGGAGGCGTCCGCGACCGACGAAGCGGCCGCGCCCCCGGAAGGCGGGGACGCCTTCGAGGACATCCGGCCGTACCTGGTGGAGACGACGTGCCCCGATTGCCGGGGAGCTCGCCTGCGTCCGGAGAGCCTGGCCGTGCGCCTGGGCGAGCGCACGATCGCGGAATTCGTCCGCCTTCCGGTGACGGAAGCGGTCGGGGCCTTTGCCTCGCTGGTCTTCGAGGAGCGCGAGCAGCCGGTCGCGGAGAGGCTGCTCCCCGAGATCCTGTCGCGCCTGCGCTTCCTCGACGCCGTGGGGGTGGGATATCTGACCCTCGATCGGCCGACCACGACCCTCTCTGGGGGCGAAGCCCATCGCATCCGCCTGGCCAGCCAGATCGGCGGCCGCATGCAAGGGATCCTGTACGTCCTCGACGAGCCTTCCGTCGGTCTGCACCAGCGCGACAACCAACGCCTGCTGGCCACGCTGACCGGCATTCGCGACCTCGGCAACACGGTCGTGGTCGTCGAGCACGACGAGGAGACGATCCGCGCCGCGGACTGGATCCTCGACCTCGGCGAAGGCGCGGGGCGGCAGGGCGGCCGCCTGATGTATCAGGGCCCGCCGGCCTCGATCGACGGGAGCCTGACCGGGCGCTACCTTCGCCGCGAGCTCTCCATCCCCGTTCCCGCCGTTCGCCGCGCCGCCAAGGGGCTGCTCCGCATCAAGGGCGCCCGCGAGCACAACCTGCGCGACATCGACGTCGAGATCCCCCTCGGCGTCCTCACCGCCGTCACGGGCGTGAGCGGCTCGGGCAAGTCGACGCTGGTGGAGGACATCCTGTACCGCGCCCTGGCCCGAAGGCTCTACGGGGCCGCCGCCGAGCCCGGACGCCACGAGGCGCTCGAAGGCGCGGAGGCCATCGACAAGGTCGTCGCCATCGACCAGAGCCCGATCGGCCGCACCCCGCGCTCCAATCCCGCCACCTATGCCGGCGCCTTCACCTTCATCCGCGACCTGTTCTCGCTGGTGCCGGAAGCGCGCGCCCGCGGCTACAAGCCGGGCCGGTTCTCGTTCAACGTCAAGGGCGGGCGCTGCGAGGCCTGCCAGGGCGACGGCGTGCGCGCGATCCGCATGCACTTCCTGCCCGACGTGTACGTGCGCTGCGAGGCCTGCCGGGGCCGCCGCTACAACCGCGAGACGCTGGAAGTGCTGTTCCACGGGCGCAGCATCGCCGACGTGCTCGACCTCACCGTGGACGAGGCGCTGCCCGTCCTGCGGGCGCATCCGCGGCTCTTCCGCATCCTCTCCACCCTGGCCGACGTCGGCCTCGGCTACATCCGGCTCGGCCAGAGCGCGGCCACCCTCTCCGGCGGCGAAGCCCAACGCGTCAAGCTGGCCCGGGAGCTGGCCCGGCGCGAGACGGGCCGCACCCTGTACATCCTCGACGAGCCGACGACCGGTCTGCACCTCGACGACGTCTCGAAGCTGCTCCACGTCCTCGGCCGTCTCGTCGAGGCCGGCAATACCGTGGTCGTCATCGAGCACAACCTCGAGGTCGTGAAGACCGCGGACCACGTGATCGACCTCGGTCCGGAGGCGGGAGTGGCGGGTGGGCGTCTGGTCGTACAGGGGACGCCGGAGAAGGTGGCGCGGTCGCGTCGATCGCACACCGGCCGCTTCCTGCGCGAGGTCCTCCGCGCCGCCGGCCCCGCCCCCGCGGGGGCGGGCCGGGACGAGGACGACGACGCGCCCCCCGCGCAGTCGGCATGAGCGTCGTGGCGCCCGCGGGCGAGAGCGAGCTCCTCGCGCGTCGGCCCGAGTTCCCCATCCTCGAGAAGACGACCTATCTCGTGAGCCATTCGCTGGGGGCGATGCCGCGGGGCGCCGCCGCCGAGCTCGAGGAGTACACGCGCCAGTGGGCCGCGCGCGGTGTGCGCGCCTGGGCGGAGGGCTGGTGGGCGATGCCCATCACCGTGGGCAACGCGGTCGGCCGGATCATCGGCGCGCCCCCGGGCTCGGTGGTCATGCACCAGAACGTCTCCATCTGCCAGTCCGTGCTCCTCTCCTGCTTCGACCTGTCGGCACGCCGCAACAAGATCGTCTACGAGGACCTGAACTTCCCGTCCGTGATGTACGTGTACGAGGCCCACCGGGCCCTGGGCGCGCGCGTAGTCACCGTGCCCAGCGCGGACGGGATGACGGTGCCGCTCGAGCGGTTCCTGGAAGCCATCGACGAGGAGACGCTGCTCGTCCCCCTCTCGCACGTCATCTTCCGCAGCGGCTTCGTGCAGGACGTGCCCGCCATCGTGCAGCGTGCGCACGAGGTGGGCGCCTACGTGGTGGCGGATGTGTACCAGTCCGCAGGAACGGTACCCGTCGACGTCACGGCCTGGGACGTCGACTTTGCCACCGGCGGCAGCGTCAAGTGGCTGTGCGGCGGGCCGGGCGCGGGCTACCTGTACGTGGCCCCGCGCCTGCAGCGCCGCCTGCAGCCCCGGGTCACGGGCTGGATGGCCCACGAGCATCCGTTCGCGTTCGAGGCCGGCGCCATCGACTACGCGTCGGACGCGACGCGATTCCTGCACGGCACGCCCGCCGTCCCGGCCCTGTTCGCCGCGCGTGCCGGCTACGAAATCGTGTCCGCCCTCGGCGTCGACTCCATCCGGCGCAAGTCGGTGCGGCAGGTGCAGCTCCTGATGGATCGTGCCCGCGCGCTCGGCCTCACGCCGCGTACCCCCGACGATCCCGACCGCCGCGGCGGCATGGCCATCCTCGACGTCTCACAGGGGGAGGCCGTCACGCGTGAGCTGCTCCGCCGCGAGATCATCGTGGACCATCGACCGGGTGCGGGCATCCGTTACTCCCCCCACTTCTACACGACGGACGACGAGATCTTCCACGCCATCGATCAGACGCGCGAGATCCTCGATTCCGGTGCTTATCGAGCGCATGTGCGCGCGGGGAAGACAGGTTTCTGAGCCACATCCGCCGTGGTATTACGGCCACACTCGTGGCTGGGAGACGGCAGACGGCGTGTCTCTTCATCCGGCGGAAGTCACTGTGTTCGCTCGAGTTGGGTCGAAAGTCACTCCGTGGTTCGGCGATTGCATGGCGGCAGCCCAGGTCTCATGGCCTATAGGAGGACTCTCAAGCGCGGCGTAGGCTGCACAGGCATCGGCCTGCACACCGGCCGTCCCGTCCGTCTCGATCTCAAGCCGGCGCCGGCCGAATACGGCGTTCGTTTCCGCCGGACGGACGTCGGAGTCGAGATCCCCGCCCACATCGATCACCTGGGCCGTCTCGACCACGCCACCACGCTCAGTCGCGACGGCGTCTCCATCGACACCGTCGAGCACCTCCTGTCCGCCCTCTATTCGCTGGGCGTCGACGACGTGCTGGTGGAAGTGGACGGTCCCGAGATTCCCGTCATGGATGGCAGCGCGGCCCCCTTCGTGATCCTCATCCACGAAGCCGGGTTGCGCCCGCTGAAGGTCTCGCGGCGGTACCTGAAGGTGTTGCGGCCCGTCGAGGTCGTGCGCGGCGGCAAGTGGGCGCGCCTGAGCCCGTCGGACCAGTTCCGGGTCAGCTACACGATCGGCTTCGACCATCCGCTCCTGCGGCACCAGAGCGCATCGGTCCGGGTCAGCGCGGATACCTACGCGGAGACGATCGCGCCCGCGCGCACGTTCGGCTTCCTCCGCGAAGTGGAGATGCTGCGCAAGGCGGGGCTGGCCCTCGGCGGCAGCCTCGAGAACGCGATCGTGGTCGGCGAGACCGGCGTTCTCAACCAGAAGCTGCGCTTCGAGGACGAGTTCGTGCGCCACAAGATCCTCGACGCGATCGGCGACCTGTCGCTCCTCGGTCACCCGGTGGTGGGCCACCTCGAGGCCAGCAAGGCCGGCCACGCGCTGCACGCCGCCCTCGCGCGCGCGGTGCTGGATGCGCCGGACGCGTGGGCGCTGGTGACGCTCCCCCAGCTCCCGGTGGTGACGTTGCCGGGGGCGCCGGCGCCCGCACCCCTCGCTACCCAGCGCGGCTAGACGGCCGGCCGCCTCTCCATCAGTCCTTCTCGCGACGTGGGGCGACGACGAGCGCCTCGATCTTCAGCACCAACGTCGGCTGGGAGGGATCGTTCGACTTGACGAGCACGCTCCTTTGCAGGCGCCCCGCCGGCTCGGGAGCGGTGAGCCGGACGCGAAACGTGGTGCTCGCTCCCGGCTTCACGAGCAGCTTGGTGTCGGCGAGGACGACCGCGCAGTGGCAGCTCGAGACGATGGAATCGATGCGCAGATCGGCGCGGCCGTTGTTGCGGAGCACGAACTCCTTCTCCACGACGTGCGCGGGCTTGATCGCGCCGAAGTCGAACGCGGCGGGCTCGACCACGATGCGGGGGGCCGCGGCCGGAGAGGCCGCGGGCACGGGGGCGTCCGCGGCGCGGGCGGCGGACAGGAGCGAGAACGCCGTGAGGGCCAGGGCCAGCGTCACGCCGACCCGCCGGCCGATCGCCCGCGCCCGCCCTTCTTCCGGCCCGTCAGTCGGCGCATGTAGGCGTCGAGCATCTCGTTCTCGTAGGTGACGGAATTGAGGAAGAGGCTCTCCACCAGATAGCGCCGCCGCTCCTCCTCTCCCATCTGCTCCACCAGGGATTGGATCTCGCGCATCATGTCCTCGAAGGAGACCTGCAGCGCACGCTTGAGGGTCACTTCGCGGTAGAGGGCCTCGAGCAGGCCCAGGATGTCGCCGTCGAGGCCGAGCAGGAAGCCGGTGGAGAGGCGCACCTTACGCATCGGCCTTCCCCTTCTTCTTGCCCCCGCCCGCCGGGCCGAAGGCCTCGAGGGCCGTGCCTTCCTCCCGGTGCAGGTCGATGAGCTTGTGCACGCCCGTCATGGAGATCATCGTCTCCACCCGCGGCTGCACACCGGCGAGCTTCACCGCCCCTCCCCGGTCCTGCATGAGCCGGTAGATGTCCATGAGACAGCCGATGGACGCGCTGTCGATGTAGGTCACCGCGGAGAGGTCGATGAGCAGCTTGCGCGTCCCGCCCTCCACCAGCTGCCTCACCTCGGCGAAGAACGCGGACAGGTTCGGATACGTGAGCTTGGCTTCCTTCACCCTCACGATCCGTACGTCGGCCTTCTCGCCTATTTCGAGTTGCATCACGTCACCTCCGCGCGGGAATGCGCCCTCCGCTCCGTCCCCGTTCCGCCTGCTGGGCCCGGAGCAGCAGGCGCGAGAGCTCCTCGCGCCCGCGGTTGATCCGGCTCTTCACCGTCCCCTCCGGCAGTCCGAGCCGGTCCGCCATCTCCTGGTAGCTCAGCCCCTGCAGGTCCCGCAGCACGACCGCTTCCCGCAGCTTGTCCGGCAGCGCCTCCAGCCCCCGTCGCAGGAAGCTGCGCCGGTCGCGGTCCTCCAGCGCGCGGTGCGGGCTGCTGCCGGTGGAGGCGGGAGCGAGGTCGAAGGCCACCAGATCCTCGACCAGCACTTCCTTCTCGCGCTTGCTGGCCCGGTAGTGGTCGATGCAGAAATTCCGGGCCACGCTGGAGAGCCAGGTCGAGAAGTCGGCGTCGCGATTGAACTTCTCGAGGCTGCGGAAGACCTTGAGAAAGATCTCCTGGGTCAGGTCCTCCGCGTCGTCATGCCGCCCCGTGAACTTGTAGCCGATATGAAACACCTTCCGCTTGTAGCGGCCGACGATGAGCTCCCAGGCGGAGTTGTCCTTCTGGAGGCACCGCTCGATCAGCTCCGCATCGGAAGGGGAAGGCTTCCCCTCGTCGGTCATCGGCAGAGGTAGCGCAGGGCGAGACCCGTCTGTAAAGGATCATAGGCGCTGGACGAGCGCCAGGCAAACCTACTTCAGCTCCGGCCGGCCCGCCGTGGTCCAGGCCGTGTACCAGTAGCTGCCGACGTCGGTGGTGGCTTCCTCCAGCCGGTCCTTGGCCAGGGGGCCCGCCTTCCCCGCCAGCGTATCGTAGTAGATCTCCGTATAGCCGGATTGCCCGCGCTTGGCGAGCTCCTCCAGGTAGAGCAGGTTGTCGAGCCAGATGTAGGTCTGGGTGATCATCGAGAACACATAGCCCTTCGGGTCGTCGATGAGGCGCGCGGTCTGTCCGCCGAAGTTGAGCTTCTTGTCCATCGCCTCCGGAAGCTTGTTCGAGAAGCGCACCCAGAGGCCATGCTGACCCGTCTTCTGGCCATCGTAGTTCTCGGTGAGCGCGAGCGGGTTGTGGAGGTCGGCCACGTAGCCCGACAGCGTGTCCGATTCCGTGAGGATCTTCCCCTTGTCCCCCGAGCGGTACGCCTCCACCAGACGGGCGTAGGACTCCTGGATCAGCCAGGGCAGGCGGCCCGCCTTGGCCGCGTCGTCGCCGTATTTCGCCTTCAAGGCCGCTTCGGTGCGCGGGAGGTCGGAGAACGGGAACGGGAGGAAGCGGTCGAGCGTGAACCGCCGCTCGGTGCTCTCGTCCTCCGGCGGCGGGGCGTCCACGGCGAGCGAGGGCATCTCCAGCCGGTGGGCCTTGTAGAAGGGCTTCAGGCCCTTGGGCAGGGTGTCGATGGCCTCGCTGGTCACCCGCTGGTGGACGAGCGGTCCCCAGGCGCGCGCCGGCGCCGCCCCCAGCGCCACCAGCGCCACCGCGATGAGCAGCCGGAAGGTCCGGTCGCCGGCCGCCGGATGATCGATCACGTGTTCCTCCTGTGATGTCGTGGGCCGTCCACTCATTCCACGCGCGCCGCCGTCACCAGCCGCACCTCCGCCGCCCCCGCCTGGGTCAGGGCGCGCGCGCAGGCGCGGGCGGTGGCGCCGGTGGTGAGCACGTCATCCACCAGTACCACGATCCGGCCCGACACTGCAGGCCGCCGTCTCACGACGAAAGCGCGCGCCACGTTGGCGCGCCGCCGGGCCGCGCTGAGACCGGTCTGGGGCGGAGTGTCCTCGCGCCGGGCCAGCGCGTCCTCCGCGAAGCGCAAGCCGGTGGGCCCGGCCAGGGCGCGGGCCAGCAGGGCCGATTGGTTGAAGCCGCGCTCGCGTCGGCGGCGCGGGTGCAGGGGGACCGGCACCAGCACGTGCGCGCCGTCCAGGGTCACCCGCACGTCCGGCGCGGCGAGGAGGAGCTCCGCCAGCCGCGCCGCGACACGGCGGCGGGCGCGGAACTTCATCTCGTGCACCAGGAGCCGGAGCGTGCCCTCGTAGGGGCCCAGGCTGGCCCCGCGGGCGAAGGGAGCGAGCCCGCGGCGGCAGCGGCCACAGGGCGCGGCCGCGCCGAGGGGAAGGGGGAACCCGCAGGGGCACAGCGGCCCGCGATGACGAGGCAGCGCGGACCAGCAGGCCAGGCACAACGGGCCGCGCGTGGGCTGATCGACGTCGTGGCCGCATCCCGGGCAGGAGGACGGGAACACGAGAGCCAGCACGGGGTCCACGAGCAGGCGCGTCGTGGCCTGGCCCAGCGCGGTCACGGCTGGTCCGCGCCCCCCGTGAGCGGTACGCCTTCCCGGGCGCGCCGGGACGTCACAGGAGGCCCTGCTCCTGTTTCTCCTGGCAGGAGATGCACCGCTTGGCCCAGGGCACGGCCTCCAGGCGCTTGCGATCCAGCTCTTCCTCGCACACGACGCAGGTGCCGAAGCGGCGGTCGTCGATCCGGACCAGCGCCTCGTCCACGAGCTGGAGCATGTCGCGTTCGGTGTTGGAAAGGCTGAAGAGGAACTCCTTGGTGTAGGAGTTGGAGGCCTTGTCCGCGATGTCCTGCGAGCCCTCTTCGTCCGCCTCCCGGCCGTAACTCTTGCTCTTCGTGTAGGCGACCAGGATCTCCTGCTTCTTCTGCAGCAGCTTTTCCCGGAAGCTTTTCATCTTCTTCTGTTCCATTGAATGCGTCCTCGCTTCGGGTCGTTGCGTCATCATGCGCCTCGCCGCGAGTGATCGCGGCTCGGCGGCAGCGGAAACCCTCCGCTGCGGAAAACGCGGGTCGATTCCGTCCTGTTCCTGCCCCTTTGCATCAGCGGATCCCGTAACGCCGCCGTTTCTCCCACAGCGCCTTGCGGCTGATGCCGAGGATGGCCGCGGCCCGCGTCTGCTGGCCCGCGACCTGGTCCAGCACGTAACGGATGTATTCCTTCTCGATCTCCTTCAGCGACGGCCTTCGGTCGCGCCCCGCCCACAGCGTCGCCGGCTGCTCCAGGATGTGCGGGGGCAGCGCGGCGGAGGCCACCACGTCGCTCGTCGTATAGAGGGCCGCGCGCTCGATCACCGACCGCAGCTCGCGCACGTTGCCCGGCCAGGCGTATCCCTTCAAGGCCTCCGACGTCTCGCGCGCGAACGCGCGCGCGGGTGTCGTCCGGCGTTGGCGCTCGCGGGCGAGGAACGTCTCCGCCAGGGGCAGGATGTCGTCGCGGCGCTCGCGCAGCGGGGGCACGGTCAGGGGTACCACGCTCAGGCGGTGATACAGGTCCTGGCGGAAGGTGCCCGCGGAGACGGCCTGCCGGACGTCGACGCTCGAGGCGGCCACGAAGCGCACGTCGACCTCGATCGTCTTGGTGCCGCCCAGACGTTCGAACCGGCAGTCCTCCACCACGCGCAGCAGCTTGGCCTGCAGGTTGGGGGTGAGGTCCTGCACCTGATCGAAGAACACGGTGCCGCCCGCGGCCAGCTCGATCTTGCCCGCCTTCGGCTGCTTGGCGTCGGTGAATGCGCCCGCCTCGTGTCCGAACAGCTCCGACTCCAGCAGCTCGGACGGAATCGACGGGCAGTGCACCTTGATGAGCGGATAGTCGCGCCGGGGGCCCGCGTGATGAAGCCAGTGGGCGAGCAGGTCCTTGCCCGTGCCGCTTTCGCCCTGGATCAGGACCGGGGTGCGCCCCTCGGCCAGGCGGCTGGCCAGCTTCAGGAGGTCGCGCATGGCGGGCGAGGCCGCGACCACGCCTGCCAGCTCGGGGACGGGGGTCAGGGCCGTCACTCCTTCATCTCCAGGCGCGCGGCGCCGCCCCACAGGCGCTCGAGGTCGTAGAAGCTGCGCGTGCGGGGCGTGAAGACGTGCACGACGAAGCCGGAGTAGTCCAGCAGGATCCACTCCTGCCGCGGATAGCCCTCCACGTGCTTGGGGCGCAGGTCCTCGGCGCGCATCGCCTCCTGCACCGCATCCGCGATGGCGACGATCTGGCGCTGGGACGTCCCCGAGGCGAGGACGAAGTAGTCGGTGAACGCGGAGCCCTTGCGCAGGTCGAGGACGGCGACGTCCTCCGCCTTCTTGTCCAGGGCGGCCCGGGCCGCTTTCTTCACGGCGCCCGGCAGCCTCAACGGTATAGCCCCCGCTTCTCGATGTAATCCGCGACGCCGCCGGGCACGAGATGCCGCACGCTCCGTCCCGCGCGTATCCGCTCGCGCAGGTCGCGGCTGGCGATGGGGAGCGCGGTGCCTTCGACGCGGTGCACGCGCTCCGGAGGCAGCGTGCCCGCGGGCGCGGGGATGCTGCCCGGCCGCTCCACCACCGCCACCGTGCAGAGCTCCAGCAGCCGCTCCGGCTCGCGCCAGTCCGCGATCATGGGCAGGTTGTCGCTGCCGACGATGAGGACGACGTCCACTCCTGGCCGCTGCTTGCGGATCAGGGCCACCGTCTCGACGGTATAGCTCGGCCCTTCGCGCGCGAGCTCGACGTCGGAAGGCACGAAGGCGCGCTGGGCGGCGGTGGCGAGGGCCACCATCGCATAGCGATCGAGGCCGGCCGCCGCCGGCTGCCCGCGGTGGGGCGGCCGGCCCGCGGGCACGAAGATCACCTCGTCCAGCGCGAGCGCCTCGCGCACGATCTCCGCCGCGCGCAGGTGGCCGATGTGGATGGGATCGAACATGCCGCCCAGCAGCCCGACCTTCACGTCAGCTCGCTCGCGGGCAGGGCTGCCTCCACGCGCGCCTCCGCGACGCGTGTGGCCAGGGCGCGCGTGAGCTCCAGGAGGCCCTCGCCGGTCACCGCCGACACCGGCACCACCTGCAGCCCGAGCAAGCGCGCCTCTTCGCGCAAGGCGGGGAGAGGGTCCTCCTCACCGATCGCGTCGCGCTTGGTGGCGACGACGAGCTGCGGACGCTCCAGCATCTCCGCGTTCCATTCCCGCACCTCGTCGCGCACCGCGCGGAGGTCGTGCACCGGGTCGCGGCCGCTGAGGCCGGAAGCGTCCACCACGTGCAGGAGCACGCGCGTGCGCTCGACGTGGCGGAGGAACTGGAGGCCGAGGCCGGCCCCGGCGTGCGCGCCCTCGATGATGCCGGGGATGTCGGCGGCCACGAACGTCCGCTCGTCCACCTCGACCACGCCGAGGACGGGCGAGAGGGTGGTGAACGGGTAGTCTCCGACCTTCGGGCGCGCGGCGGA